>ERZ506950.16-NODE-16-length-164157-cov-6.531523_pt1 | contig 164157 bp, 145 predicted proteins | sample MGYA00512897_ERZ506950 | MGnify/ENA metagenome assembly ERZ506950
CTTCAGGCCGCCCATGAGCTGGTAGATGGTGTCGCCGGTGGGGCCCTTGTAGGGCACGCGGCCCTCCACGCCCTCGGGCACCAGCTTCTTGTTGTTCTGCTGGAAGTAGCGGTCCTTGGAGCCGCAGGCCATGGCGCCCAGGGAGCCCATGCCGCGGTAGACCTTGAACTGGCGGCCCTGGTACACCTCAGTGTCGCCGGGGGACTCCTCGCAGCCCGCCAGCAGGGAGCCCAGCATGACCACGTTGGCGCCGGCGGCCAGGGCCTTGGCCAGATCGCCGGAGTACTTCACGCCGCCGTCGGCGATGATGGGCACGCCGTACTCGGCGGCCACGCAGGCGGCGTCATAGACAGCGGTGATCTGGGGCACGCCGATGCCGGCCACCACGCGGGTGGTGCAGATGGAGCCGGGGCCGATGCCGATCTTCACGCAGTCGGCGCCCGCCTCAATGAGGGCGCGGGTGCCCTCCGCGGTGGCCACATTGCCGGCGATGAGCTGCACGTCGGGGTAGAGGGCCTTGATGCGGCGGACGCACTCCAGAATGTTGTTGGAGTGGCCGTGGGCGGAGTCCAGGCAGAGCACGTCCACGCCGGCCTCCACCAGAGCGGGCACCCGCTCGGCGTAGTCGCGGGTGTTGATGCCCGCGCCCACAACGTAGCTCTTGCCGGCGTCCAGCAGCTCGTTGACGTTTTCCTTGTGGCTGTCGTAGTCCTTGCGGAAGACCATGTACTTCAGGCAGCCGTTCTTGTCCACCAGGGGCAGGGAGTTGATCTTGTTGTCCCAGATGATGTCGTTGGCCTCTTTCAGGGTGGTGGTGTCGGGGGCGATGACCAGCTTGTCCAGCGGGGTCATGAAGTCCGCCACCTTCTCGGTGAGGGCCATGCGGCTGATGCGGTAGTCGCGGCTGGCCACGATGCCCACCAGCTTGCCGTGGGCGGTGCCGTCCTCGGTGACGGCCACGGTGGAGTGGCCGGTCTTTTCCTTCAGGGCCAGCACATCCGCCAGGGTGGCGGAGGGCTTGAGGTTGGAGTCGCTGGTGACGAAGCCCTTCTTGTAGCTCTTCACCTTGCGCACCATCTCCGCCTCGCTCTCGATGCTCTGAGAGCCGAAGATGAAGGACACGCCGCCCTGCTTGGCCAGGGCGATGGCCAGATCCGGCCCGGAGACCGACTGCATGATGGCGCTGATCATGGGAATGTTCATGGTCAGGGGACAATCCTCCTGGCCCTTGCGGTACTTCACCAGCGGGGTCTTAAGGCTCACCGCGTCGGGCACACACTCGGACGAGGAATACCCGGGCACCAGAAGATATTCACCAAAGGTACGGCTGGGCTGATCGAAATAGTAGGCCATAACGCATCTCCTTTTATATTGTTCGTTTTTCCCGTTCTCGGGGTTGATTTAAAAAAGTGTACCACATTCGCGCACAAAATGCAAAATGCGGCTGCCACAAAGTTTGCGCAGCTCTTTGCCTCAATCTTGGCATAACGACAAAATCCCGCGCAGAAGTACGACTACCCGCGGCAAAAGAGTAAACAAAACCCCCGCCGGAGGGACGGCGGGGGCTTTGTCACAGGACTTTCGGAACGCCCGTTGCACCCGTTTTTGAGAACCGGGCCGGCAGGCCCGGCAGGAGGAGAATAAAACGGCGAACGCTCCGCAACACATGAAAAAGGCTGTTGCTTTCTTGCACTCTCATTGTAACTTTTTTGAAACCTTTTGTCAACACCTTTCGGTGAAAAAATTTCAAAATAATTACAATTTGAAACCAGACCGTCCTCTTCTCCCCTTCGCGCCGGGCGTTATTCCACGATCAGCACGGCCTCAAAGCAGGGCTTTCCGTCCTCCCGCTGGCCCGCCACATACCAGCCGCCATTCTCATCCCGGCCAAGCACCAGTTCCGCGCTCTGGCCGGCAGGCAGCTCGTTGTGGTAGCTTATGACCAAACTCTTCACCGCGCCGCGGGCCAGCACCTCCAGCGGCAGCACGTCCGCGGCAGCGTCGGCATAGCGGGTGTTGTTCATGTGGCCGTTGGTGTCGCACCGGCTGTAGGTGGCGGTCACCCTGCCCGCGGGGGCCGTCTCGGCGGGCTTGCGGATGGCCACATCCAGCGTGAAGGGCACCTCGTCCTCAAAGTGAAAGGCCTCGAAGGCCTGGGGCGGGCGGCGCAGGATGCGGCGGGTGTCGGTGTCCACCAGCACCCAGCGGCTGTCCAGCAGGGCCACCCGTTCGCCCTTTTCGTCCCGGGCTTCGGTGACGCGCTTGAACACCGCCCGTTTGCACTGCTCCGGCATGGTGACCAGGGTCAGCACCTCGCCGCCCCGGGGCACCCGGTCCACCTGCAGGGCCTGCTTTGCCAGCAGGAACACCGCGTGGTTTTGCCGGTAAAAGTCGTCGTTCATGCCGATGGACTCGCACTGATCGGTGGAGATCTGCTGCGCCAGACGCAGGAACGCCCCCGCCGTCAGCCGGTGGTTCATGTCACAGTCGCAGTCCATCACCCGGAACTGCTCGGTATAAAACTTGGTCTCGGTCACGGGGCCAACGCCTCCTTTTCAAGCGAATACCGCCCGGGCCAGGGCCGGGCGGCAAATTGCAGCGGTTTGAAATGCATTATACCATATTTTCAGAAAAGTAACAAACGGGGTTGACTTCCACCTTTGACGGATGTAGAATGTAGACAGACCTACTACACTTGTCAAATGTTCGGAGGTGTTTTCATGCGCACCTTGTTCCTGGACTATTTTGCCCAGAGCCTTGTGCTGGGTCTGGCGGTGGCGGCGCTGCTGGCCGCCACGCCGCTGCTTCAAAAGCGATACAGCGCCCGCTGGTTCTGCCGGGCGTGGCTGGCGCTGGCTGTGCTGCTGGTGCTGCCTCTGCGGGCCGTTCTGCCCGAAACCGCCCCCGCAACGGTGACCCTCACCCCTCCCCCGGCGCTGCTGGCCGCCGCGGAGCCCGACGAAGCGCCCGCGCCCCAGACGGCAGTCCCCGGCCCCGACACGGAACACCTGACCGCTCCGGATATTTCCTCCGGCCAGGCCGCCGCGCCCGCGCCGGACCAGAGCGCCGGGCAGTCGGCCGCGGCTCCCGAAACGGACTCCCTGCTCCCGGAACCGCCAGCCTCTTCTTCCGACGGAGAAATCACCGTCACCGTCTCCCACTCGCCGCTGGCGGCCTTTGCCCCGTTGGACTGGCTGGCCCTGCTCTGGCTGGCGGGCGCGGCGGGCGTGGCCGGCTGGCAGTGGCTGGGCTATCTCCTTTGGCGGCGCAGAACGCTGCGCCGCGCCCTGCCCGCAAATGAAAGCTGGCAGGCCGCGCTGGGCGAGGCGTTTGCCCGCCAGCCGCTGGCAAAGCGGCCCCGGCTGCTGGCCAGCCCCGACGTGACCGGCGCGATGGCGGCGGGCTTTTTGCGCCCGGTGCTGCTGGTGCCGGAAAACGCGCAGCCCGGAGCCGACGGGGCCTATCTGCTGGCCCACGAACTGGCCCATCTGCGCCGCCGCGACCTGGCCCGCAAAGCGCTGTTCAGCCTTGTGCTGGCGCTGCACTGGTATAATCCCGCCGCCTGGCTGCTGGCAAAACGGGCCGGGCGGGACATGGAGACCGCCTGCGACGAGGCAGTCCTCGCCGCGCTGGGCGCAGAGCACCGGGCGGCCTACTGCGACGCGCTGCTCCACGCGGTGGGTCATGGCCGCGCCCCGGCGCTGACCACCTGCTTTTCCCTGACCAAGAAGGACGTAAAGGTCCGCTTTGCCCGCCTGTGGGACACCTCCCCCAAACGGCGGGGCGCGGCGGCGCTGGCGGTGTTCTGCCTCGCCGCCGCCCTGGCGGGCGCCCTGGTGGCCTGCAGCGCCGCCCCGGCGGAAGATGCCGCGGAACCTGTCGCTTCCGCGCCGCCCGCCTCCGCCGCGCCTGTGTCCGACCTTTCCACAAGCACCGAGGTCTGGCCCTCGGTCTACTATTCCCACAACGGCGCCTTTCAAAGTTCCGGTGTGAACGACCCCGGCCTTCTGCCCTCTGAGAAGCTCCCCGTGGATCTGGACAGCGTGGGCCGCCATCGCTGGGCCGGCTACGCCTCCGCTGACCAAAAGTATTTCGGCCTTGCCCTGCCCGACGCGGACGCGGAGCACCCGGGCCAGCTGGCCCTTTGGACCTCCGACGACGGCGGCGAGAACTGGACCACCACCCCGCTGGACTGCTCGCCCTGGCTGGAACGGATGGGCGAAGAGGAGCACTGGGACGAGCGCAAGCAGTCGGTCTTCAACAAGAGCATCGCCTGGGCCATTCCCAGGCATTACCAGTTCGTCAGCCCGGACGTGGGTTTCCTGGCCTTCTATGGCACGTATGAATCCGGCCCCACAGACAAGCGCTTCACCGCCACCAGCGGCACCTTTGTGCTGCTGCGAACCCTGGACGGCGGCGAGAGCTGGCAGGAGATGTACTTTGGCGATGGGCGGGATGCCGGCAACGGCACCCCCCTCAACATCGTCATCAGCACCCCCTTCGCCTTTTTGAACGAGAACGTGGGCTTTTTGTGCGCCCACGGGGAGGGCTACAACGAGAAAGGCCGGTTCAACCTGCTGCGCACCACCGACGGCGGCCAGACCTGGCAGCAGCTGGACCTGGGCGAAGTGGCCGACACCCTGCCCGGCGCGCCCTGGCAGCGCCGCCACGTCTGCGGCGCGCTGGGCTGCTCCACCCGGCACCTGCCCCAGGAGGACCTGATCACCGGCGCTGAACCGGGCTTCGCGGCCTTCACTGCCTGGGGCGACAAGGGCGACACCCTCGGCGACATGGTGGTGCTTTATACCCGCGACTGGGGCGAAAGCTGGCAGTGGATGTACCGCTACAACGACGAAATGCGCGCCCAGTACACCGAGTCCCTCATCAGATCCTACGTTTCGGAAGAAGAGGTCTGGCCGGCGGCCTACTACAACGGCGCGGGCCCTGTGCCGCTGCCGGAGGAGGCGGGCGAGCTTCCGCCCGTGGCCCCCTTCAGTTATGCCTCTCCCGACCTGCAATACGCCGGGCTGGCACAGTACGGCCTTGAGGGCGAAGCCCAAAAGCGCCTGACCCTGTGGAACACCACGGACGGCGGCGAGACCTGGACCAGCACCACCCTGGACTGTTCCGACTGGCTGGAAAAGACAGCGCAGAAGAATGACTGGGCCTCGCTGGAAGCGGACGGCGTGGCGAACGGCGCCGCCCGGGTAAGGCCCAGCGCCTACCAGTTCGTCAGCCCCAACACCGGTTTTCTGGTCTATTACGCCGAATGGGGTTACGGCCCCGCCCACGACCGCCATTTCGTCAGCTCCGCCGACTTTGTGGTGCTGCGCACCACCGACGGGGGCGAAAGCTGGCAGGAGATGTACAACGGAGACGGCAGCGACTTTGGGGGCGGCACCGGCAAGGGGCTTGCCCTGTCCGCCTGCCGGCCCTTCCTGTTCCTGAACGAAAGAGTGGGCTTTTTGTGCGCCCACGGCGGCGACTACGGCACAAACGGCAGATTCAACCTGCTGCGCACCTTGAACGGCGGCCAGACCTGGCAGCTGCTGGACCTGAGCGAGGCGGCCTCCACCCTGCCCGGCGCCCCCTGGGAAAACTGCCATGTGTGCAGCGCCCTGAGCCTGGGCGGGCCGGAATACGAGCCGGACCTCTTCGCCGACGCCCAGCCGGGCTTCGCTGCCTTCACCGCCTGGGGAGACGACAGCTCCGACCGGGTGATATTCTACACCCGGGACTACGGCGAGAGCTGGCAGTGGATGAAGCGCACCCCGGCAGACACCACATCGCAGGAGGGAAACGAACCATGAGTGAATTAGAAATAAAGCGCCTGCCCGACGCGGAACTGGAAATCATGAAGGAACTGTGGGCCGCCTCCGGCCCCCTCACCCGGGCCCAGCTGGAGGAACGCCTTGCCCGCCGGCGCTGGGCCAGCACCACCCTGCTGGCGCTGCTGGGCCGGCTGGAGGCAAAAGGGTACGTCAGCCGCGAAAAGCAGGGCAAAGGCTATCTTTACGCCGCCGCCCTGGCCCGGGAGGACTACCTGCCGGTGGAGAGCCGCTCGGCCCTGGAACGGATGTTCGGCGGCAGCGCCAAAAACCTCATCGCCGCCATGGCCCAGACGAAAGGCCTCTCCAAGGAGGACATCGACGAGCTGGCGGCCTATCTGGAAGAATTGAAACAGGGCGGGCGCTGACGGGCGGCGGCCCACAGCCGTGCGGCGCGGGTCTTTCCCCGCTGCGGCGTGCCCGCGCGCACCAAAACCCGCGGCCCCTCCCCACCCACTCAAATCACACAAAAGCGCCCCCGCGGCCGGTTTGGCCGCGGGGGCGCTTTCTCATTTTTCAAAAACGGGGTTTAGTAATCCTCGCGCTGCTTTTTGCGGTTGCGGCTCCAGAACAGCAGCACAACGACCGCCACGGCCACCACCAGCCCCACGGGGATCAGCCAGCTGCTGCCGCCCTCGCTGTAGCTCTTCATGTCGCTCCAGGCTTTGTCCATGGCGGCGTTGATCTCGTCGGGCAGCACGGTGAACACCTCGGTGTTGGCCAGCACTTCCGCGCTGGGGTAGGCCACCTCGCTGTATTTCAGGTCATCGGGCAGCTGCTCCCACACCTCGGTGATGGGGGTGGAGTAGCCGATGTAGTCGCAGTTGGCCACGCCCACGCTGGTCTCACACATGTAGTTGATGAACATCTCGGCGGCTTCCTTGTTCTTGCTGCCGGCGGGGATGCACATGGCATCCACGAAGTAGTTGGTGCCCTCCTCGGGGATGGCGAAGCCCAGGTCGGGGTTCTCGTCCATCATCACCAGCGCGTCGCCGGCGTAGTAGGGAGCCAGCGCGGCCTCGCCGCCCTCCATCTTGTCGAAGATCTCGTCCATCACGTAGGCCTGCACCAGGCTCTTCTGGGCCTTCAGCTCCTCGGCGATGGTCTCCACCTCTTCCACGGTGGAGGGATTCAGGCTCATGTCCAGGCGCTTGGCGGCAATGGCGAAAGCGTCGCGGCTGTTGTTGAACATCAGGATGGAGTTCTCGTACTTCTCATCCCACATCACATCCCAGCTGGTGGGCGCCTCGTCCACCATGGTCTTGTTGTAGACAAGGCCCACAACGCCCCAGGTGTAGGGCACACTGTACTCGTCGTTCGGGTCGTACTCCAGGCCCTTGTACTGTTCGCCGATCTTGGCCATGTTGGGGATGTTGTCGAAGTTCAGCTTCTCCAGCATGCCCTCGTTGATCATCTTGCCGATCATGTAGTCGCTGGGGATGATCACGTCATAATCCGCGCCGCCGCTCTTGAGCTTGGCATACAGGCTCTCGTTGGTGTCGTAGGTGGTGTAGTTCACCTCGATGCCGGTGAGCTCGGTGAATGCCGACAGAATATCCACGCTCTCGTCGCTGCCGTCGGAGATGTACAGGCCCCAGTTGTAGACGTTCAGGGTGATGCCCTGGTCGGCAAGGCGGGTCCAGTCGTAGTCGGCGCTGACGGAGATGTCGTCGTTGACCACGATCATCTCTTCGTCCGCCGCGGCGGCGGGCATGGCCATGGCGCCCGCGCACAGCAGTGCGGCGAGCAGGGTGCAGAACAGTTTTTTCATTGCTTTCCTCCGTTCGCGGCCTCTTTGGGCCGCTTATGATTTGCCCGGCGGCCCCGCAGAGCCGCCCCTCGGGCATTTTTTATATTATCAGGCCTTCCGCCGCTCACGGCGTCCGTCCAGATAATTGTAGAAAAGGATGATGGCCAGGATCACCAGGAACATCACCGTGGAAAGGGCGTTGATCTCCGGGCTGACCTTTTTGCGGGTCATGCTGTAGATCACGATGGGCAGCGTCTGGGTGGTGCCGCTGGTGAAGTAGGAGATCAGAAAATCGTCGATGGAATAGGTCAGGCAGATGAGGAAGGCGGAAAGGATGGCCGGAGCCAGCTCCGGCAGCACCACCTTGAAGAAGGCCTGCTTGGGGTTGCAGCCCAGGTCCAGCGCCGCCTCATAGACCCGCACGTCCAGCTGCCGCAGCTTGGGCGAGACGTTGAAGATGACATAGGGCAGGCAGAAGGAGATGTGGGCGATGAGCAGGGTGGGCAGGCCGAAGATGTTTTCCGGCAGGGTCCAGCCCAGGTTCTGGTTGGCCCAGGCGATGCCGTCCTTGACCACCACGAACAGCAGCATCAGCGAAACGCCGGTGATGATCTCGGGGTTGACCACGGGCATGTAGCTGATGTTGTTGATGACCGCCTGACTGCGCTTGCCCATGGCGTTGATGCCGATGGCCGCGGCGGTGCCCACCACGGTGGCGACCACTGCGGCGATGAGGGCCACCACAAGGCTCAGGCCCAAAGCGCTTAAGATCATCTCGTTGTGGAACAGGCTCTTGTACCACTTGAAGGTGAAGCCGGTGAAGATGGTGCGGCTCTTGCTCTCGTTGAAGCTGAACACCGCCATCACGGCGATGGGCACATACATGAAGGAGAACAGCAGCACGAGATACACCCGCTGCAACGCGCGAAGATGAGACTGTTTCATTTACATGACCCCCTCCACACCGTCTTTGTTGCCGCTGGTGTTGGTCAGGCTCATGCACAAAAGCACGATGACCATCAGCACCAGACTCATGGCGCTGCCCAGGTTGTAGTTGTAGCTGTTGCCCAGGAACTGCAGCTCGATCAGATCGCCCACCAGCATGGTGTCGCCGCCGCCCAGCATGCGGCTGATGATGAAGGTGGAAACGCTGGGCACGAACACCATGGTGATGCCGGTGGCGATGCCGGGCATGGCCAGGAGGATGAGCACCCGGCCCAGCACCCGGAAGATGTCGGCGCCCAGGTCCTGGGCGGCCTCGATGATGCTGTTGTCGATCTTCACCATGGCGGTGTAGAGCGGCAGGATCATATAGGGCAGATAGTTGTAGACCATGCCCAGGACCACCGCGCCCTGGGTGTTGATCATCTCAAAGGGCCCGATGCCGAACAGGCCCAAAAAGCGGTTGATGAGGCCGTTGTTTTCCAGAAGGCTCATCCAGGCGTAGGTGCGCAGGAGGAAGTTCATCCACATGGGCAGGATGACCAGCATCTGCATCATCCGCTGGCTGGAAACAGGCAGCCGGCTGAGCCAGTAGCCCACCGGGAAGGCCAGCACAAGGCAGATCACCGTGGCAATGGCGGCCAAAAGAAGACTGCGCACGAACACGGTGGTGTAGTCGCCCAGGGCGGTGATGTTCTCCAGCGTAAAGGCGCCGCTTTTGGTGGTGAACGCAAAGTACACCACGATCAAAAGCGGCACGGCGATGAACACAGTCATCCAGATGAGGTACGGAAAGGCGAGGCTCTTATTTTTCAGCATGGCTCATTCCTCCATGCGGGCCATGATGTGGATCTCATCCGGCCCGATGCGCATGCCGATCAGTTCACCGGGGGCGCTGGCCTGGGTGGAGTGGATGATCCACTCATAGCCGGCCTGCTCCACGTGCATCTCGAAGTGCACCCCCTTGAAGATGACGTCCTTCACGATGCCGGTGAGCTGGCCCTGGATGGCGGGCACCACCTGCACGTCCTCGGGGCGCACCACCACCTGCACCGGCTGGTTGCGCTCGAAGCCCTTGTCCACGCAGGTGAACTGGCTGCCGGCAAACTCCACCTGGAAGTCCCGCAGCATGATGCCGTCCAGGATGTTGCTCTCGCCGATGAAGTCGGCCACGAAGGCGTTCTGAGGCTCGTTGTAGATGTCCTCCGGGCTGCCGATCTGCTGGATGTCGCCGTCGTTCATCACCACCACGGTGTCGCTCATGGTCAGAGCTTCCTCCTGGTCGTGGGTGACGTAGATGAAGGTGATGTCCATGGCCTGCTGCAGGCGTTTCAGCTCCAGCTGCATCTCCTTGCGCAGCTTCAGGTCCAAAGCGCCCAGAGGCTCGTCCAGCAGCAGGACCTTCGGGTGGTTCACAAGGCCGCGGGCAATGGCCACGCGCTGCTGCTGGCCGCCGGAGAGCCGGTCGGTGTGGCGGCGCTCGAAGCCCTTGAGGCCCACCACTTCCAGCATCTCCAGCACCCGGCTGCGGATCTCCTTCTCCGGCAGCTTCTGCAGGCGCAGGCCGAAGGCCACGTTCTCGAACACGTTCAGGTGCGGGAACAGGGCATACTTCTGGAACACCGTGTTCACCTGACGCTTGTAGGGCGGCAGGCCGGTGATGTCCTTGCCATTAAAAAAAACATTGCCCGACTTCGGCTGAACGAATCCACCAATGACCCGGAGGGTGGTGGTCTTGCCGCAGCCCGAGGGCCCCAGGAAGGTCACAAACTCCTTGTCGTGGATGTCCAGCGACAGGCCGGTCAGCACCGGCTCGCCGTCAAAGTCGACAACAATGTTTTTCAGCGATACGATCTCATTCATTTTACATGCATCCCCCTTTGCGGAACTCTCCCGGGGCGGACGGCCCGCGGGTCAGCGCCAATTATATCGCCCCGCAAAAGGTTTGTTACACCGCCTGTGGACCTTACAAAACGTTAGAGCCTCCTTGCCACGGCAGCTACAGCGATACATACAACGCCAATGTGTTTGACGGGTGTTTTTCCCGCCTTAGATGCAACACACGATTGTTATTATACAGTGCCGCCCCCCTATGTCAATAGGTTTGCGCAAATTCTTTTGAAAAATGCCGGAATATATCCCAATGGGGCGTTATATTCCGGCATTTTTTCGGATTATTTTAGAAAAATCTTGCGAATGCTTAAAAAAACGCTGCCTCTCACCGTTTTTCAAAAGCGCGCCGCGCCGCCTCCAGCACCGTTTCCAGGGGCACGCCGGCAGCCGCGGCGGCGGCCGCCGCCTGGTCGAATTCCGCCTTGGCCTTGCCCTGCGCGCCGGGCGCGAACTTCACGTCCACCGGGCCGTAAGGGGTCTCCACCCGGCGGCATTCCCGGGGCTGGACCACCCGCTCCATCGCGCAGCGGCGCACCCCCCAGCTGGTGGTGTGGGCCAGCATCAGCTGTGAAAGGCGCTCCGCGTCGGCGGGCCGGCACAGGCAGCACAGCTTCACCGCCGGACGGTTCTTCTTCATCTGGATGGCCTCGGTGTAAACGTCCAGCGCGCCGGCGGCCAGCAGCACCCCGGCGGCGTAGGCGATGGCCTCGCCGGTCATGTCGTCCAGGTTGCAGGCAAGCTCCACCACCTGATCGGACGCACCGCTCTCCCCCGTCTCGCCCAGGAAGGCCCGCACCACGTTGGCGGCGGCAAAATCCTTGTTGCCGGCGCCCACGCCCACGGCCTTCACCGTCATGGCGGGCATCGGCCCGAAGGAGGAGGCAAAGGTGCGCAGCAGCGCCGCCCCGGTGGGAGTGCACAGTTCCGTCTGCACGTCGCCGCCGTAGCAGGGGATGTCCCGCACCAGCCAGGCGGTGGCGGGGGCGGGCACCGGCAGCACGCCGTGGGCGCACTTCACCTGACCGCCGCCCAGGTTCACCGGGCTGGCCGCCACCCGGTCCGCGCCGAGCCACTCCATCAGCAGGCACACCGCCGTCACGTCGGCCACCGCGTCCAGCGCGCCCACCTCGTGGAAGTGCACCAGCTCCACCGGCTGGCCGTGGGCGTGGGCCTCGGCCTGGGCGATGAGGCCATAGACCTCCATGGCCTTCGCCTTCACCGTCTCCGGCACCGGCAGCCCCTCCACGATGGTCTGCACGTCCGCAAGGCTGGCATGGTGGTGGCCGTGTTCGTGGCCATGTTCATGCTCATGAGGATGCTCGTGGTCATGGCCATGGTCATGCTCGTGGGGATGTTCGTGCCCGTGCTCATGCTCATGGTCGTGAGGATGCTCGTGGTCATGGACATGGGCCTGACCCGCCCCGCCGCAGGGCACGTCGTGGCTATGCTCCTCCACGCCGTGGGCCAGCACGGTCACGTGCAGGCCCCGCACGCCGCATTTTTCGGCGGGCTCCACGCTCACCTGCACGCCGGGGATGGCGTTCATCACCTTCAAAAATTCCTGCCGCCGCTCCTCGGGCAGCAGGTCCAGCAAAGCGGCGGTGAGCATGTCCCCCGCCGCGCCCATGTTGCATTCCAGATACAGCGTTTTCATGCTGTCAGTCCTCCTTCGCCATGTGGTTGATCATGCTGGCCAGATACCCCGCGCCGAAGCCGTTGTCGATGTTCACCACGCTCACCCCGCTGGCGCAGGAGTTGAGCATCGAGAGCAGCGCGGAAAGGCCGCCGAAGTTGGCCCCGTAGCCCACGCTGGTGGGCACGGCGATCACCGGGCAGTCCACAAGGCCGCCCACCACACTGGCCAGCGCCCCTTCCATGCCCGCCACGGCGATGACCACCTTGGCCTGCATCAGCACGTCCAGCCGGGCCAGCAGCCGGTGCAGCCCGGCCACGCCCACGTCGTAGACCCGCTCCACCCGGTTGCCCATGGCCTCGGCGGTGCGGGCGGCCTCCTCACAGACGGCCATGTCGCTGGTGCCGCCGCTGACCACGGCGATGAGGCCCTTGGGGTCGGTGATGGGGGCCGGGTCGGCAAGGCCGAAGCGGGAGAGGGGGTCATAGTCCAGCGGGATGCCCTCCCCCTTCACCTTCTCAGCGGCCTCGGCGCTCATGCGGGTGACGATGATGTTCTTCGCGCCCCGCCCGGCCATGGCCCGCAAAATGCCTGCGATCTGGTCCGGGGTCTTGCCCGCCCCGTAAATGACCTCCTGAGCTCCCTGGCGCAGGCCCCGGTGGTAATCCACCTTGGCGTAGCCCAGGTCCTCAAAGGGCTGCATCTTCATCTGGAGCAGGGCCTCCTTGGGGCTGGTCTTGCCCGCCTGCACCTGTTCCAGCAGCTCCAGCATCTCCTGCTGTTCCATCCTTCACTCCTCCTTCCGGGGCGCAAGGTCCAAAAGCACCCCGTCAAACCAGGGCGCAAGCGCCCCGGTGATCTCTTTGTGGCGGCGCGCCGCCTCCTCCAGCCGGCCGGCGGGCAGCTGCAGGCGGCCCAGCCGCCCCAGCACCCGCACTCTCAAGTCGGAAAAGCCCATGGCCATCAGAGCGCCTTCCGCCGCTTCCACCCGCCGCAGGGTCTCGGCCTCCAGCGGGGTGCCGGTGGGCACCCGGGTGGCAAGGCAGGCGTAGGCGGGCTTTTGGGCGGTGAAGAGGCCCAGCTCCCGGCTTTTGCGCCGCACGTCCGCCTTGGTCAGCCCGCACAGCCGCAGGGGGCTTTTCACCCCCAGTTCCGCCAGCGCCCGCATGCCGGGCCGGTCCGCCGCGTCGTCGCTGGCGTTTGTGCCGTCCCACACTTCGGAAAAGCCGTCCGCCGCCGCGGCGCTCACCAGCGCCGAGAAGATCATCCTCTTACAATAATAACAGCGCAGGGGCCCGTTGGCCCGCACCTGTTCGTCCTCCAGGGGGCTGGCCTCCAGCACCCGCAGCGCCACCCCCAGCTGGGCGCAGAGGCGCTTTGCGTCCTCCAGCTCAAAGCCGGGTTGAAAAGCGCTGTGCACAAAATAGGGCTGCACCCTGCAGCCCGCCTTCACCGCCGCCGCCAGCAGCAGGGCGGAGTCGGTGCCGCCGGAAAAGGCCAGCGCCGCGGCTTTGCCCCGCAGAAATTCTTCCAGTTTCATCCCCACACCTCAAATCATCAAAAAAATGCCGCGAAAGCGCCGCCCTTCGCCTTGCGGCGGGGCAGCCGTGCCTTCGTGGCATTCTCATCGCTGTTTTTAAAATGCGCCGCCGCGCCTTCCTGGCGCGGACTTATCGGGTCTTATTGTAGCACAAAGGCCGCCGGGTGTAAAGCAAGGCTCACAGCATGTCCTCGCCGTCGTCCACGTCGGTCATGAACTCACGGCCGCTCACCCGCTTGGCCATCCGCTCAGCCTCCACCAGGTCGGAGAGTTTCTCCTTCACGGCGGCGGAGTCGGGGATCCACTTGATGTCGAACTCGGGGGTGGATTTGTCCGCCGAGCAGCAGTGGATGGTGCCCAGGCCGAACAGCCGCTGGGCCAGCGAGCGGCGCAGGGTCACGTCCATGATGCGGTAAAGGCGCACTTCCTCTTCCTTCGTGCTCAGGATGCCGGTCTGGATGAGCAGCTTTTCTTTGGTGAGAACGTACTTGGTGAAGGTCCAGGGCAGGCCGAAAATGATGCGCTTGCGGTCCTGCCAAACGACGCCGGGTCGGTCCATAGGGTCTCCTCCCTTTCACTATTCTGTACTTTATTATACCGTTCCTCTCTTTTCTTGACAAGAACCCCCGCCGCCCCTGTACGCCGCCTTTCTTTCATGGTATAATGATGCCGACAAAACGCCCGTGAAAGGGGTCTTATGCAATGAGAAACGCACAGCAGCTTTTAGCCGACCTTTCCGCCGGCCGGTGGGACGCCGCCTTCGCCAGCCTCTACGGCTGCGCGGGCCGCTCCGCCGCCGACTGCCGCGCCCGCTATGCCCGTCTGGTGGAGGGCTTCACCGCCGCCTTCGGTGACGGCGAGCGGGAGTTCGCCTTCTACTCCGCGCCGGGCCGCACCGAGCTGGGCGGCAACCACACCGACCACCAGCACGGCCGGGTGCTGGCCGCCAGCGTGGACCTGGACGTCATCGCCCTGGCCGCGCCCAACGGCACCAATACGGTGCGGGTGCTCAGCGAGGGCTTCAAGATGGACGTGGTGGACCTCGCCCGGCTGACCCCCGTGGAGGAGGAGACCAACCACTCCGCCTCCCTCATCCGGGGCGTGTGCGCCGCCTTTGCCGCAAAGGGCTGGCCGGTGCAGGGCTTCGACGCCTACACCACCTCCGCGGTGCTCAAGGGCAGCGGCCTTTCCAGCTCCGCCGCTTTTGAGGTGCTCATCGGCAACATCGCGAACCACCTGTTCGCCGGCGGCGCCGAGACCCCCGTCACCATCGCCCAGATCGGCCAGTACGCCGAGAACGTCTTCTTCGGCAAGCCCTCGGGCCTTTTGGACCAGATGGCCAGTTCCGTGGGCGGCGTGGTGGCCATGGACTTTGCCGACCCCGCCGCGCCGGTGGTGCAGCCCCTTTCGCTGGACCTTGCGGGCCAGGGCTATGCCCTGTGCATCGTGGACACCGGCGCCGACCACGCCGACCTCACCGGCGAGTACGCCGCCATCCCCGCCGAGATGAAGGCGGTGGCCGCCGCGCTGGGCGGCCAGGTTCTGCGGGACGTGCCCAAGGAGGCCTTCTACAAGGCTCTTCCCTCCCTGCGCAAGGAGCTGGGCGACCGGGCGCTGCTGCGCGCCTTCCACTTCTACGCCGACGACGAGCGGGCCGCCCTGCAGGCCCAGGCGCTGGCCGCGGGCGAGTTCGACCGCTATCTGCGGCTGGTGCGCGAGAGCGGCGAGTCCAGCTTTGATTACCTGCAGAACGTGTTCTGCCGCTCCAAGCCCGTCGAGGAACAGCCGGTGGCGCTGGCCCTGGCGCTGGCGGGCACCCTGCTGGCCGGGCGGGGCGCTTACCGGGTGCACGGCGGCGGCTTCGCCGGCACCATCCAGGCTTATGTGCCGCTGGACTTCGTGCCCGCCTTCAAGGCCGGCATGGAGGCTCTGCTGGGCGAAGGGATGTGCCATGTGGTCTCCATCCGCCCGGTGGGCGGCGTCCATCTGACCGAAAACGGCTGAACGAAAGGGAGGGCTGGACCCATGTCTGTGACGAAAGAACTGTTTCTCACCCTGCCGGACGGCACCCCCGTCCACCGCTACACGCTGGAAAAGGGCGGCGTCTCCCTCTCGGTGCTGGACCGGGGCTCCACCCTGCAGCGGGTGGCGGTGCCCGGCCCGGAGGGCAAGCCGGTGGAGGTGCTGGTGAACTACGCCGACCCCGCCGCCTACCTTGACTGCCCGGACTATCTGGGCGCTTTTGTGGGCCGCGTGGCCAACCGCATCGCCAAGGGGCATTTCACCATGGACGGCAAGGACTACCAGCTGGCCTGCAACAACGGCAAGAACCACCTGCACGGCGGCGTGGACGGCTTCAACAAGCGGGTGTTCCGCCTTGTGCGGGCGGAGGACGACCTGCTGGAGCTGGCCCTCACCAGCCCCGACGGCGACCAGGGCTATCCCGGCAAGCTGGAGCTGACCGTGCGCTGGAAGCTGCTGGACGACGGCTTTGCCCTGGAGTGGGAGGCCGAGGCGGACAAGGCCACCCCCGCCGCCTTCACCTGCCACGCCTACTGGGACCTGGCGGGCAAGGACGCGGGCCCCGAGGCCGTGATGGGCCATCAGCTCCGTCTCTTTGCCAGCCGCTACGCCCCGGTGGACGAGACCCTCATCCCCACCGGCGAACTGGCGGCGGTGGAGGGCACCCCCTTCGACTTCACCGCACCCCACGCCATCGGCGAGCGCATCGGGCAGGACTGCCCCCAGCTTGCCATCGCCGGCGGCTACGACCACAACTTCGCGCTGGACTCTGTGCCCGGCCCCGACGGCCTGCGCCCGCTGGCCCGGGTGACGAGCCCCGCCACCGGCATCACCATGACGGTGGAGACCACCCTGCCCGGCGTGCAGTTCTACTCCGGCAACTTCATGCAGGGCCACGAAAAGCGCAGCGGCTTCTGCCTGGAGCCCCAGACCTTCCCCGACGCGGTGAACCAGCCCGCCTTCGGCCAGGACGTCATCCTGCGCCCCGGCCAGGTCCGCCGCGACGCCATCCGCTGGCGTTTCAGCCTGTAAATGACGCAAAAGGCCGCCCCCGTGCAGCGCACGGGGGCGGCCTTTTTCTGTTTTGTTTTCCGGTGTCAGGCCGGGTCGTTCCATCCCTTGCACACGTCCACCCAGCCCTTGGGGGCGGCGTACTTTTCCAGCTCGGGGATGGTCAGCTCGATGGCGCTGTTGGAACTGCCGCAGGCGGGGAACACCGTCTCGAACCGCTTGAGCGATTCATCCAGCCACACTTCCACGCCCTCGTTCACGGCAAAGGGGCAAACGCCGCCCACCGCGTGGCCCACCAGCTCCACCGCCTGCTCGGGGGTGAGCATCTTGGCCTTGAGGCCGAACTGCGCCTTGAATTTGGCGTTATCGATGCGGGCGTCGCCGGCGGCCACCACCAGCAGGGGGCCCGCCGGGCCCATGAAGGAGAGGGTCTTGGCGATGCGCTTGCCCTCGCAGCCCAGCGCCAGCGCGGCCAGCTCCACCGTGGCGCTGGAGACGTCGAACTCCCGCACCCGGTCCGCAAGCCCCACCGACGCGAAATAGGCTTTCACCCGTTCAATGGACATTGCCTCTCTCCCCTTTTTTACACTTCGCGGCAGGCCTTGGCGATGCCCGCGGCGTCCAGCCCGAACTGGGCCAGCAGCTCCTTGGCGGGGCCGGAGTGACCGAACTCGTCCATCACGCCCACGCGTTTGACCTTGCAGGCCACGCCCGCCTCGGCGATGGCGGCGCACACCGCTTCGCCTAGGCCGCCGATGACACTGTGCTCCTCGCAGGTGACCACCTTGCCGCACTCCTTGGCGGCCTTCAGCACCAGCTCGGTGTCCAGAGGCTTGATGCTGCACAGGTTGATGACCCGGGCGTTCACGCCCTCGGCGGTCAGGGTCTCGGCGGCTTTCAGCGCCTCGGCGGTCTCCAGGCCGGTGGCGATGATGGCCAGATCGCTGCCCTCGCGCAGCACCTCGCCCTTGCCGATCTCAAACTTGTAGGTGGCCTCGTCGTGGAACACCGGCACCGCCAGACGGCCGAAGCGCAGGTAGACGGGGCCCTCGTGCTCATAGGCGGCCTTCACTGCGGCCTTGGCCTCCACGTCGTCGGCGGGGCAGAGCACCACCATGCCGGGGATGGAGCGCATCAGCGCAAAATCCTCGCAGCACTGGTGGCTCGCGCCGTCCTCGCCCACGGAGATGCCGCCGTGGGTGGCGCCGATCTTCACGTTCAGATGGGGGTAGCCCACCGAGTTGCGCACCTGCTCAAAGGCGCGCCCCGCGGCGAACATGGCAAAGCTGGAGGCGAAAGGCACAAGGCCCGCCGCCGCCATGCCCGCGGCCACGCCCATCATGTTGCACTCCGCGATGCCGCAGTCGAAATGGCGCTCCGGGAACGCCTTCTTGAAAACGCCGGTCTTGGTGGCGGCCGCCAGGTCCGCGTCCAGCACCACCAGATCCTCATGCTCCTTGCCCAGTTCCACCAGCGCGGCGCCGTAGCTGTCGCGGGTGGCGATGGTCTTCACTTCGCTCATACCGTCTCCCCCTCCAGTTCTTCGAGCGCGGCGGTCAGTTCCGCCATGCCCTGCTCATACTCCGCGTCGTTCGGGGCCTTGCCGTGCCAGCCCACGTTGTTCTCCATAAAGCTGACGCCCTTGCCCTTGGTGGTCTTCAGCAGGATGGCGCTGGGCCGGCCCTTCTCGGCACGGGCGGCGGCGAAGGCCGCTTCCAGCGCCTCAAAGCTGTGGCCGTCGATGACCTGCACAAAGAACCCGAAGGCCTTGAACTTCTCGTCCACCGGGCCGGGATTCATCACCTCGGCCACCGGGCCGTCGATCTGCAGGCCGTTCAGGTCCGCCAGAACGCACAGGTTATCCAGCTTGTAGTGGGCGGCGAACATGGCCGCCTCCCACACTTCGCCCTCCTGCAGCTCGCCGTCGCCCAGCAGGGCGTAAACGCGGCTCGGCTGCTTTTTGTACTTGGCGGCCAGCGCCATGCCGCAGGCGGCGGAAACGCCCTGGCCCAGGCTGCCGGTGGACATGTCCACGCCGGGCACGGTGTTCATGTTGGGGTGGCCCTGCAGGTAGCTGTCGGTGTGGCGCAGGGTGGGCAGGTCCTCCACCGGGAAATAGCCCCGCAGCGCCAGCACAGAGTACAGCCCCGGCGCGGCGTGCCCCTTGGAGAGCACGAACCGGTCACGGCCTTCGGCTTTGGGGTCGGCGGGGTCCACCTTCATCTCCTTGAAATAAAGGTAGGTCAGCGCGTCGGCGGCGGAAAGGCTGCCGCCCGGATGGCCCGCCTTGGCCCCGTGGGTGGAGGTCAGCACGCCCATGCGCGCCTTGCAGGCAAGCTTTTTCAGTTCAAGTTCCTGTTGTTTCGTCATATCATTCACCAAACACCTTTACATAGTCTGCTTTGAACTTCTCGATGCCCGCGTCGGTGAGCGGGTGCTTGGTCATCTGCTCGATGACCTTGTAGGGCACGGTGGCGATGTCCGCACCGGCCAGGGCGCAGTCGGTCACATGGATGGGATTGCGCACGCTGGCCGCGATGATCTCGCAGTGCAGGTCGGGGTAGTTGTTGAAGATGGCGCTGATGGTCTGGATGAGGTCGATGCCCGGCTGGCTGATGTCGTCCAGCCGGCCCAGGAAGGGCGACACATAGGCCGCGCCCGCCCGCGCCGCCAGCAGCGCCTGGTTGGCGGAAAAGATGAGCGTGCAGTTGGTGGGGATGCCCTCGGCGCTCAGCACCTTGATGGCCTTGAGGCCCTCGGCGGTCATGGGGATCTTCACCACCATGTGCTTGGGGTCCAGGGCGTAGATGGCGCGGCCTTCCTCGATCATGCCCGCCGCGTCGGTGGTGGTGGCCTTCACCTCGCCGGAGATGGGCCCGTCCACGATGGACGCTATCTCCGCCAGGGTCTCGGCATAGTCCCGTCCCTCTTTGGCGATGAGGCTGGGGTTCGTGGTCACGCCCGCAATGACGCCCATGTCGTTCGCCGCACGAATTTCATCCACATTCGCCGTGTCGATAAAGAACTTCATTTCCTCTTTCCTCCCTTTTATTTCTGCCCATAATAGGCATTTGGTCCATGTTTGCGCAAAAAGTGCTTTTCCACCAGATGGGCGGGGGCGGGCTGCGCCTGGGGGGCCACCTGCCGGGTCAGCAGCGCCATCTTTGCCACCTCTTCCAGCACCACCGCGTGATACACCGCCTGGGCCGGGGTCTTGCCCCAGGTAAAGGGTCCGTGGCTGCGGCAGATGACCGCGGGCACGTGGACCGGGTCGATGCCCCGGCCCGTGAAGGTCTCCACGATGACCTTGCCGGTGTTTTTCTCGTAATCCTCGTCCAGCTCTTCCTTGGTCAGGCCGCGGGCGCAGGGCACCGGGCCGTAGAAGTAGTCGGCGTGGGTGGTGCCGTAGCAGGGGATGTCCTCCCCCGCCTGGGCCCAGGCCACCGCATAGGGGCTGTGGGTGTGCACCACGCCCCCCAGAGCCGGAAAGGCTTTGTACAATTCCAGATGGGTCTTTGTATCGGACGAAGGGTTCAGGTCCCCTTCCACGATATTGCCGTCAAGGTCCAGCACCACCAGCTTTTCGGGGGTGAGCTGCTCATAGTCCACGCCGGAGGGCTTGATGACCACCAGTCCCTTTTCCCGGTCGATGCCGGACACATTGCCCCAGGTATAGGTCACAAGGCCCCTTTGGGGCAGCTCCATGTTGGCCGCCCACACGGCCTGCTTCAGCGCTTCGAGCATCTGCTCTCACTCTCCCCTCTCTGTGGTTCAGACCCACCCCTTGATTGTACCACAGATGCCCCCGCCCGTCCACACAAAAAAGCGGCCTTCCGCCGCCTTTTGCACGTGAAAAAGTTAACTTTTCCAGCTGCTTTACACCCCCGTCGGCAGCATGCTATACTGAAATTGCAGAATGTGCAAAGGAGGCCGGAGGCATGGATGCAAAAGAGCTGGCGGGCAGCGGCTGCGGCAGGCGGTATGAGAAGGAATACCTGAACAAATATCGCGACTGCATGCTGTTCTACTGTGACGGAAAGGTCCGCTTCGAGCGCTACTGCTACGGCGAGGGCGCCTGCTTCGTGTTCGGCGTCTGGGCCAGCCTTGCCCCGGACGGCGCCCTCACATACAAGCAGCCCTTCGACCCGCTGGTGGACGAGGCCGCCCTGCCTCGCCGCCTGACCGGGATGGAGGACGGCGTGCTCTATTTCGACGATGCCCGCTGGAAATGGGAACCGGCAGCGGACCTCAAGCTGGACGAAAAGAACGGCTACACCCGTCTGCGGATGCTGCTGCACCGGCTTGCAGGCCGCTGAGCGCCCCGCCGCGGGTCTTTTTTATTTTTAAAAATTCCGAAAAGGAGGGTCAGCCCATGCGTGTCCGCTTTCGCCACCGCTTTGCCGCCGGCGCCCAGCGCACGGTGTGCCGGGTGGTGATGTTTTTCCTGTTCCGGGCGCTCAACGCCCTCTCGGTGCGGGACAGCCGCGTCGCCGCCGAGATAGCCCCCTGGCCCGAGGCAAGGGTCCTGGGGCTGGAAGTGCCCGGCGGCCCGTCGCTCTACATCGCCCGGCGGGCCGAGCGCCTTGCCCGTCTCAAAACCTGCGCCGCGCCGGACATCCTCATCCGCTTCAAAAGCGTGCGGGACGCCTTCTATGTGTTCACCGGCCAGATGGGCGTGGCCACGGCCTACGCCCAGCACCGGTTCACCGTGCGGGGCAACGTGAGCGAGACCATGGGCTTCGTGCGGTGCGTGGACCTGGCGGAGGGGTATCTCTTCCCGCCCTTCTGGGCAAAATCCATCCTGAAAGAACTGCCCGAAAAGCAGCTGAGCAGCCTGCGGCTCTACGGCGCGGTGCTGCTGGGCCGGTAAGGAGGTCGTTTTGATGCCGAGTTATTATGAATTCAAGCTGCCCGCAAAAATCCTTTCGGGCGACGGCGCGCTGGAGCACATCCCCCACGAGCTGGAGGCCCTGGGCAGCACCCGGCCCCTGCTGCTCTCCGACGAGGGCCTTGTGAAGGCGGGGGCGGTGGCCACCGTGGAGGGGGCCATGGCCCAGGGCGGCGGCGCTTTTGCGGCGCAGTTCTGCCGCATCCCGCCGGACTCTTCCATCCGGACGGTGAACGAAATTGCCGCCTTTTTCCGCGAGAAGAACTGCGACGGTCTTGTGGCCGTGGGCGGCGGCAGTGTCATCGACACCGCCAAGGGCGTGGGCATGGTGCTGGCCCAGGACAGCGGGGACCTGTTGCAGAACACCGGCTGCGAGGTGCTGGGCCGCGGGAACCACGTGCCCTTCATCGCGGTGCCCACCACCTCCGGCACCGGCAGCGAGGCCACTCTGGTGGCCGTGGTGGCAAACCCGGAAAAGCACGTGAAGATGGAGTTCATCAGCTACCACCTTCTGCCCGACGCGGCGGTGCTGGACGTGCGCATGACCGCCAGCCTGCCGCCCCGCATCACCGCCAGCACCGGCATGGACACCCTGTGCCACGCCATCGAGGCGGCCAGCTGTTTGCAGCGCAACCCGGTGAGCGACGCCTTTGCCGAAAAGGCCATGGGCCTTGTGATGCAGAATCTGCCCGCCGCGGTGGAAAACGGCCAGAACAAAGCGGCCCGCCTGGCCATGGCCAACGCCAGCCTGCTGGCGGGGGCGGCCTTCTCCAACAGCATGGTGGGCCTGGTGCACGCCATCGGCCACGCCCTGGGCGGCGTGTGCCGGGTGGCCCACGGCGACGCCATGACCATCCTGCTGCCGGCGGTGATGGAGTTCAACCTGCCGGTGTGCGGCACCCGCTACGGCGAACTGCTGCTGGCGCTGGCCGGGCCGGAGGAGTACGCCGCCACCCCTGCCCCCGACCGGGCCGCCGCGGCCATCGGCACGGTGGACGCACTGCGCCGCCGCCTGCACGACGCCTGCGGCCTGCCCGTCACATTGCGGGACACCGGCCGGGTGGAAAAGAGCGCCTTCGAGGCGGTGGCCCGCACCGCCCTGGACGACGGCGCCATGATCGTCAATCCCCGCCAGGCCTCCTTTGAGCAGGTGCTGGCCATTCTGGAGAAAGTGTGGTGACACCATGGACATCGAATCCATTGTCAAACGTCAGCGAGACTTTTTCGCCACCGGCGCCACCCTGCCGGTGAGCGCCCGCGTGGACGCGTTAAAGCGGCTGCAAGCCAATATCCGCGCCGCGGAAAAGGACCTGCAGGCCGCCATGAAGCAGGACCTGAACAAGAGCGGCTTTGAAAGCTATATGGCCGAAATAGGCATGGTGCTGGACGAGGTGGGCCACGCCGTCAAAAAACTGCCCGGCTGGGCAAAGCCCAAGCGGGCGCGCACCCCCATGTCCCAGTTTGCCGCCAAGAGCTTCATCCTCTCGGAGCCCTACGGCGTGACGCTGGTGATGGCCCCCTGGAACTATCCCTTCCTGCTCAGCATGGACCCGGTCATCGGCGCGGTGGCGGCGGGCAACTGCGTGGTGCTGAAACCCAGCGCCTACGCCCCGGCCACCAGCGCGGCCATGGCAAAGCTCATTGCCGACACCTTCGACCCCGGCTGGGTCACGGTGGTGGAGGGCGGCCGCAAGGAGAACTCGGCCCTTTTGGACCAGCGCTTTGACTTCATCTTCTTCACCGGCGGCGTGACGGTGGGCAAGCTGGTGATGGAAAAGGCCAGCCATTGGCTGACCCCCGTCATTCTGGAGCTGGGCGGCAAGAGCCCGGTGCTCATCGACCGCACCGCCGACATCCCCCTCACCGCGAAGCGCCTGGCCTTCGGCAAGGTGCTCAACGCGGGCCAGACCTGCGTCGCGCCGGACTACGTGCTGGTGGACCGCGCGGTGAAGGACCGGCTGGTGGAGGAGCTGAAAAAGCAGTTCGCCGCCATGCTGGGCCCCGACCCCCTGCACAACCCGGACTATGTGCGCATCATCAACCGCAAGCACTTCGAGCGCATCACCGGCCTTTTGGAGGGCGAAGTCATCCTGGCGGGCGGCAAAAGTCGTGCGGACGAAGTTTCCGGCTGGATCGAGCCCACCCTGGTGGAGGGCACCGCCGACTGCAAGCCCATGCAGGAGGAGATCTTCGGGCCCATCCTGCCCCTCATCCCGGTGGACAGCATGGACGAAGCCATCGCCTTTGTGAACGGGCGGGAGAAGCCGCTGGCCCTCTACCTTTTCACCAAAGACCCTGCGTTGGAGCAGAAGGTGCTGGCCCGGTGCAGCTTTGGCGGCGGATGCGTCAACGACACCATCATCCACCTTGCCACCCATGACATGGGCTTTGGCGGCGTGGGCCAGAGCGGCATGGGCAACTACCACGGCAAGCGCAGCTTCGACGCCTTCAGCCACGAAAAGAGCATCGTGAAAAAGGCCCTCTGGCTGGACCTGCCCATGCGGTATATGCCCTACACCGAAAAGAACGAAAAAATGGTGCGGATGTTCCTGAAATAAGTTTTTAAAACGCAGAGTGCCCCCGGGCCGCGAGTCGCGGCCCGGGGGCACTTTATTATCAGAACATATCTTTGATGGGCTGCATGGAGTCCACTCCGGCGTAGTAGTCCGCTTTGGAGATCACTGCCATTTCTTCCGTTATGTATTCCGTGTCCGCCCCGTGGGAGATGACATAGAACATATCCTCGCTTTCACCCATAATGCGGGGCAACGTGGTGCCCCAGCCTCCATGGTTGCGCAGGGTGATCTCGGTCAGTTCGCCGCTCACGAGGTCCAGCGCAAACAAGCATTCTCTCCACGTGTCAATGTTGTCCGGCTCTGCCTTCCACATCGTTTCCAGCATCAGATGATCGTCCCATACGCAACCGACGACAATAAACTGGTTTTCCGGCCAGTTCTCAGCAAGTACCGTTGTTTCACCGGTGGCAAGGTCCCACGCCTCAAAGCGGCCCTGTGCCTTACTGAACAGGATCTCCTTGTTGTTCCAGCAGGAGAGCGACTGCCACTTCCCATTGTCCCAGCTCAACAGCGGCACTTCCTCGCCAGTGCGGGGATCCCAAACGGAGACCGTGAATGTCGTTTCAGAAAGGATCTCCTCTTGCTGCTGCATATCCGCCTTCAAGTCGCCGGAGGGCTGGTAATACTCTTCCAGCAGTTCCTTTCCATCGCTGAAACCATGCAGCAGGCCCGAGCCAAAAGCTGCCCCGCTGGCAAACTCTTCGGGCAGTTCCGCCCCCTCTTCGGTCTCGCCGGTTTCCGGGTCCAGCAGCACTGCTTTCCCCTCCATCGCCAGCCATATCCTATCCCCTTCCACAGATGCGCCCAAGGGATGAAAAGAGATTTTTCCCAAGCCACTGAACAGCACCTTTTTGTCGCCGCCATCCGGTCTGCGCACGTCCAGCGAATAGGTCCCGTCCGCGTCCCGTCCGCAGGTGAGCACCCAGTCCCCCGCCAAAGCCACCTCGCGGAAGTAAGGCGTGAATGCTGGACAGTTCTCATCCTTGTGGGTGCAGCCCACCGTATCACACAAAGGCGTCCGGGTGCCGGTGGTATAGTCGGTGTAGCAGAGAAGACGATCGAAGACTCTGTAGTCTCCCTGTCCGTTTTGCGCCAACAGCTCCCCCAGGTATCCACTTGGCGCCGCAGTGAGGGTATGCTCCCCGTCCAGCAGCATTTCCACTGCGCTCTCGTCAGCTTGGGCCGCGCTTTCGCTCGCCGGCAAAGCGGACGCGCTCTGCCCCGCCTCCTGCCCGGCGCAGCCCGCCAGCAGCGCCGCCGCCAGCGCCACGCCCCACGCCATCCGGGTGCATTGTTTCAAAAACCGTTCCATCTTTGAACAGCCTCCTTTTTCGGGGCAGGGCTCGTGCCGCCCCTGCCCTGTTACTGCTCTCATCATAGCCCCCGCTTTTATCCGACTTGCAGCCGGGTCGTTTCCTGGGGGCATTTTTCAGAACACATCTTTGATGGGCTCCATCGAATCCACCCCTGCGTAGTAGTCCGCCTTGGCGATCATGGCCATCACGCTTTGCGGGGTCTCTTCCGAGCCCGTGGAACAAACCACATAGAATTCGTCCGCGCTCTCGCCCATGATACGGGCCAGCGCGGTGCCCTGGCCGCCGCGGTTGCGCAGGGTGATCTCGGTCAGCTCGCCGCTTTCCAGGTCCAGCGCGAACAGGCATTCCTGCCAGGTGTCGGTGTTGTCCGGTTCCGGCTCCCATCTGGTCTCCACCATCAGGTGTCCGTCCCACACGTAGGAAAGCTGCACCTTCTGCTCCGCCGGCCAGCTTTCAGTCAGCACCTTTGTCTCGCCGGTGATCAGGTCCCGGGCCTCAAAGCGGCCCTGCGCTTCGCTGAACAGAACGACCTTGTCGTTCCAGACCCGCATGAACCGCCATTCCCCATTGTTCCAGATCGTCAGCGGCACCTCCCCGCCGGTGCGGGGGTCCCAGGCGGAAAGGGTCACGGTGGCCCGGTCGCGTATCTCCTGTTCCTGCCGTTCATCCGCCAGCAGATCGCCGGTGGGCTGATAGTTTTCTTCCACCAGTTCATCCGCATTGGAGGTCACAAGCAGCACTCCCGAGCCCAGCACTCCCACATTTGTAAAAACCGTGGGGATGTCCGCCCACGTCTCCGTCTCGCCGGTGGCCGGGTCCAGCAGCACCGCCTTGCCATCTCTGGCCAGCCACACCTTGTCCCCTTCCATGGCAAATCCCCAAGGATAGAGCAAATCGCCCTCAGCGCCGGTGAACAGGGTCCTTTTTTCACTGCCGTCCAGCCTGCGGGCGTCCATCGAACATGTGCCGTCCGCGTTCGTGCCGCTGGTGAGAAGCCAGTCCCCCGCCATGCCCACATTGCGGTAATAAGGCGAGTAGGCCGGGCAGCTTTCGTCCGCATGGGCGCAGCCCGCCGCGTCGCACAGGGGGGCGCGGGTGCCCGCGGCGTAATCCACATAGCAAAGGAGATACCGGTCCTCCAGATTCACGAATTCATACATGCCCTGACCGGTCTGCGTCAGCGGTATGTCCATATACCCCGACGGCAGCGCGGTGAGAGCATGCTCTCCATTCAGCAGCTTCTCCACGGCGGCCCCGTCGGTCTGGGGCGCGCTCTCGCTCGCCGGCGGAGCGGATACGCTCTGCCCCGCCTCCTGCCCGGCGCAGCCCGCCAGCAGCGCCGCCGCCAGCGCCACGCCCCACGCCATCCGGGTGCATTGTTTCAAAAACTGTTCCATCTTTGAACAGCCTCCTTTTTCGGGGCAGGGCTCGTGCCGTCCCTGCCCTGTTGCTGCTCTCATCATAGTCCCCGCTTTTATCCGACTTGCAGCCGGCGTGTTTCGTTTCAGGAAAAAGAGGCCGCCTCCAGCAAAAAGGTCTCGTGGGCGGCGCAGACCTGCAGCCGCAGCCGCCCCTGGACCGAGCGCAGTTCCGTCGCCCCCGCCTGCACCGTTTGGGTCTCTTCCCAGTCGGGCAGCACGTCCACCCCCAGCAGGGCGCGCCATTCCTCCAGCAGCGCCATCGGGTCGGCGGGCGCGTCCGCCGGGCCGTAGACCGAGAGCCGCGCGGGCAGGCCGGTCACCGGCTCGGTGATGAGGTACACATCCCCCAGCCACACCCGCACAAAGCCCATCTCGTCCCGCCAGGCCAGACCCTGGCCGCTCTGCGCCAGCGCTTCGCCCACCGTCTGCCTCGCTCCGTCGGGCAGGTTTTCCAGCGTCATCAGTTCCAGAAGGGTCTCCCGGGCGTTTTCCGCCGCCGCGCCGGCCGCTTCCCCCTCAAGGGGCTCCCATCCTTCGCTCCAGCCGCCCAGCAGGCGCTGCCGCTCGTAGAGCTGGCTCACGAACCCGTTTTCCCGCGCCGCCGCGCTCAGCGCGAGGTCGGTGGCCGGGCGCGTCCGGGGCTGGGCAAACAGCTCCCGGTCATAGCCCCGGCACACCATCCAGGGCAGGGCCATGCTGCCCGCCGCCAGCGTCAGCACAAGCAGCCAGAGCCCGGCGCTTTTCAGCCGTCGTCTCATCTCCCCGCCTCCTTCAGGTCAAACCGCACGGTGGTGCCTTTGCCCACCTCGCTCTCGATGGCAAGCTCGCCGCCGTGGAGCCTGGCGATGCGGGCGCAGAGGGCAAGGCCGAACCCGCTGCCGTTCTGCGCCCGGGCGCGGGAGCGGTCCACCATATAAAAGGGCTCGGTCACCCGGGCCAGTTCCTCTGCGGGGATGCCCCGGCCCTTGTCCTTCACCGCCAGCGTCACCCGGCCTTCTTTGGCCTCGGCGGTCAGGGTCACCTTCCCGTCCGCCGGGTCGGCCCGCCCGGCGTTGCTCACAAGGTTCTGCACCAGCGCCAGAACAAGGTCCGGCTGGGCCAGCACCACAAGGCCCTCAAAGCCCTCGAACACCAGTTCCGTTTTCGCCTGGGGCGGGCGGATGCGCCGCAGCCGCGCCTCCAGCGTTTTCAGTTCCAGCGGCTCCAGTTCCAGCGTGCCGGTGTGCTCCAGTTCCATGAACACCATCAGCTTATGGCTCAGCGCTTCCAGCCGCTTTGTCTCGTGATAGATGTAATCCGCCGCCTTTTTGCGCTGCTCGGGCGGCAGCTCGCCGGCGCGCAGCAGCGAGGCGTAACCCATCATGCTGGTGATGGGGGTCTTGAGCTCGTGGGTAAAGGCCGCCACAAAGTCGTCCCGCTGGCGCACCGAAAGGTCCAGCTGTTCCACCTTCTGCTGCACCGCCTGGGCCATCCGGTCAAAACTGCGGCTCAGGTCCGCCAGCTCGTCCTCCCCTTTCAGGGCCGTGCGCTCGTCGTAGGCCCCGGCGGCGATGCGCCGGGCCGCCTCTTCCAGCCGGGCCACCGGGCGGGTGAGCATCCGGCTCATGGCCAGCACCAGCACCACCAGCGCCGCGAAGGCCGCCCCTTCCACCCGGGCAAATCCCCACAGCAGCGCGTCCCGTGCCTCGAACAGGCCTGTCACGTCGTAGGCGTTCAGCGCCCAGGCGCTTCCCGCCGCCTGCTCCACCTTGGTGGCGTACAGTTGAAACACACCGTCATCGGTGTCGAGATAGGTCACGGCGGTGTCCCCCGCCGTCAGCGCCGCCCGCTGGTCGGTGGCGGTGACAGCCTCCGGCAGGCTGGACCAGACAGAAAATCCGCTGCCGTTGTAAAGAGCCATCCACTCGCCGCCGGTGCCGCCGTAGCTTTGCAGCCGCTGGCCGTACTCCTTCAGCAGGTCGGTGTCGTAGGGGCCGGCTCCCGCCTCGATCAGCGCCATCTTCACACCGTAGGCGTCCCGCTGGTGATGGGCCTCATTCTGCCGCTGGGCCGCCTCCAGCTGGCTGTCAAAACTGCTGCGCACCAGCCAGGCCGCCCCCGCGTTCAGCACCACCGCCAGCAGCGCCAGCATGGCCAGCGCCAGTTTGTGGGAAAACTTCATTCACTCCGCCTCCAGCATGTACCCGATTTTATACACCGTGCGTATCTCTTTTTGCAGTCCCAGTTTCTTGCGCAGCCGCTGGATGTGCAGGTCCAGGGTGCGGGTGTCGTCCTCGGCAATGTCGCCCCACACCCGTTCATAAATCACATCCCGGTAGAGCGCCAGCCCCCGGTTGCGCACCAAAAGCAAAAACAGGTCGAACTCCCGGGGCGTCAGCGCCACCGGCTGGCCGTCCCGCTTCACGATGCGGCCCGCCGGGTCCACTTCCAGCCCGAACACCCGCACCGTGCCCAGCCGCCCGCTGCGGCGCAGCACCGCCTCCACCCGTGCGATGAGCTCCATCGGCTCGAAGGGCTTCACGATGTAGTCGTCCGCCCCCAGCCGCAGCCCCCGCACCCGGTCCGCCAGTGCCCCCTTCGCCGTGAGAAAGATCACCGGCGTGCCGGTGGGCGCGAGATACTCCATCAGCTCAAATCCGCTTATCTCCGGCAGCATCACGTCCAGCAGCACCAGGTCGTACTGCTCCTTTTCCAGCTTGTCCGCCGCCTCGCTGCCGCTCATCACCGTCTCGCTTTTGTGCCCCGCCTGGGCCAGCGTCAGCTGGATGAGGTCCGCGATGGCCGCTTCGTCATCCACGATCAGGATGTTTGCCATGGTCTTCCCCTCCCCTTTTATCAAAAGTATACAGAGGTTGTATCCGGGACGTATCCGCCCGAAAAAAGTTTTCCTTTTCCTCTTGACAACCGTGTATACTGTGTATATACTGTATATGTCGGATATGTACAGTCCGATAAATTCAAAGAAACGGAGAGCACTGATGGAGATCTACATCAGCAATTCCGGCACAAAACCGATTTACGAACAGATCACCGACCAGATCAAGGCCGCCATCCTCGCCGGCAAGCTGGCGGAGGGCGAGGCCCTGCCCAGCATCCGCTTTCTGGCGAAGGAGCTGGGCATCAGCGTCATCACCACCAAGCGCGCCTACGAGGACCTGGAAGCCGCGGGCTTCATCCACACGGTGCCCGGCAAGGGCAGCTTTGTGGCCGCCGCGGACCCGGAGCTCCATCGCGAGGCCACCCTCAAAAAGGTGGAGGAACTGCTGAGCCAGGCGCTGGACGTGGCGGCGGCGGGCGGCGTGACCCGTTCGGAGGTGCTGGAAACACTCAAACTGCTGTCAGAGGGAGAATGAACCATGGAAAACGCCATTGAGGTGCGCGGCCTTTGCAAGCGCTACCCCGACTTCCAGCTGCAAGACGTCAGCTTCACCGTGCCCGCCGGGAGCATCGTGGGCTTCATCGGCGAAAACGGCGCAGGCAAAACCACCACCATGCGGGCCATCCTGGGCACCCTGCGCCCGGACGGCGGCGAGATCGCCGTGCTGGGAATGCCCGCAGGCCACACCAAAACGCTGGCCCAGGTGGGCGCTGTGTTCGAGGACGCCTTTTTCTATGAGGTGCTCAGCCCCGCCGAGGTGGGTGCGTGCCTCGCGTCCATCCAGCCCGGCTTTGACAAGGAGTACTACCGGCAGCTGCTCGCGGAATTCGAGCTGTCCCCCGCCAAGAAGATGAAGGACTTCAGCCGGGGCATGCGGATGAAGCTGCGGCTGGCGGCGGCGCTGGCGCACCACCCCAAACTGCTGCTGTTGGACGAAGCCACCAGCGGGCTGGACCCGGTGATGCGCGCCGAAATTCTGGACCTTTTGCGCCGCTTCATCCAGGATGAGGAGCACAGCGTGCTGCTGAGCAGCCACATCACCGCCGACCTGGAAAAGGCGGCGGACTACATCGTGTATATCCAGAAAGGCCGTATCCTCTTTGAAAAGGAGACCGACCTGCTGCTGGAAGAATACGGTGTGCTGCGGGCCGGGGCCCAGCAAATCGCCGCGCTGCCCGCCGAGCTGGTGGTGGCGGTGCGCGCCAATGCCTTCGGGCAGGCGGCTCTGGTGAAGGACCGCCGCGCCGCCGCGGCCCTTCTGCCGGATGTGGTGCTGGATAAGCCCACCCTCGACGACATCATGCAGTTCTATTCGGAAAGGAGAAGCGTATGATCGGCCTGCTGAAAAAAGACCTGCTCATCCTGCGGCGGGTCTATATGAAGAACTTCTTCCTTGTGCTGGTGCTCTACACCGTGCTCGGCATCGCGCTGCAAATGACCAGCTTTTTCACCCTGATGAGCTGGATGTACGGCTTTTATGTGATGAGCCTGTTCAGTGTGGACAACACCTGCCGCTGGGATTTCTACGCCGCCACCCTGCCGGTGAGCCGCAAAACGGTGGTGACCGCCAAGTTCCTGCTGCTGGGCCTCTGCATTGCCGCAGGCTTTGTTTACAGCCTGGTCACGGCCCCGGTGGCGTATCTGCTGATCGGCGAGCCCATCGCCGAGAGCATCCTGGCCAGCCTGCTGGTGACCCTCATCCTGATCGTCTACTTCGCGGTGACCATTCCTCTCACCTATGCCTTCGGGCCGGACAAAGCCCGCAGTGCCATGCTGTTGCTGCTGGGCCTTGCCGGCGGCTGCATCCTCGCGGCCGCCAGCCTGGGGGACGGCGGCGGAGCTGTTCTGATGGTCTTGTTCGGCTGGATGGAAACTTCCCCCGTTCCCGGCTTCTCCATCATCACCGCCGCGACAGCGGTGCTCTGCCTCGTCTGCTGGCTGGTCAGCTGCCGCATCTACGAGAGAAAAGAGTTTTAAACAAAGCGAGGCGCGCCGCCTGCCGGAACAGCAGGCGGCGCGCCTTTTCGCAAAAAGGTCAGCCCAGGGCCACGTCCAGCAACATCATCACCAGAAAGCCCAGCATCACGCTGCCGGTGCCCACATGGGAATGCTCGCCCAGATGAGCCTCGGGGATGAGTTCCTCCACCACCACATAGATCATGGCGCCGGCGGCGAAGGCCAGCACCCAGGGCATCATGCCCGCCACGCTGCCCGCCGCCAGCACGGTGAGCAGGCCGAACACCGGCTCCACCACACCGGACAGCGCGCCGCAGACGAAAGCCTTGCCCCGGCTCACGCCCTGCCCCCGCAGGGGCAGGCTGATGGCCGCGCCCTCGGGGAAGTTCTGCAGCCCCATGCCGATGGCCAGCGCCACCGCACCGGGCAGAGCCGCCGCACCGCCGTCCCGGGCGGCCACCGCAAAGGCCAAGCCCACGGCCATACCCTCGGGGATGTTGTGCAGCGTCACCGCCAGCACCACCATGGTGGTGCGCTTCAGGTGGGCGGGCAGGCCCTCCGGCTCATCGCTGCCGATGTGCAGGTGGGGCAGCAGGCGGTCCAGCAGCATCAGAAAGACGCCGCCCAGCACAAAGCCGCCTCCGGCGGCCAGCAGAGCGCTCTGGCCCTGCTCCTCGGCCATCTCCATGGCGGGGATGAGCAGCGACCACACCGACGCGGCGATCATCACCCCGGCGGCAAAGCCCAGAAAGGCCCGCTGCAGCCCGGCGCCCATATCCTTTTTGAACAAAAACACGGTGCCTGCCCCCAGCACGGTGGCAAGGCAGGTGGCCCCGGTGCCCAGCATAGCAAAATACAATTCACGCGAAAGCATGCGTTTCTCCTTTTTCGCGCGGCAAGCGCCGCGTTATTCTCCGCCGCCCTGCGCCGCAAACGCGGCGCGGGCCAGCGCTGCTTTCACTATACACTACCGCCGCGCGCATTTCAACTTGATTTGCCGCCCAAAAGCAGGTATAATATGTAAGCGTTATACGTCTCTGTAGCTCAGATGGATAGAGCGTTCGCCTCCTAAGCGAAAGGCCGTGGGTTCGAATCCCGCCAGGGACGCCACAGCGGAGCAAGGCAAAGCCTTGCTCCGCTATTTTTGTGCCAAAAATGCATATGAAGAAGGCGTTTGTCTCCGACCTGAAAGGCCTCTGACTCAAATCCAGTCGGGCACACCACAAAAAGTCTGCTGTGCTTTCACGCTTCGGTCCTTTTTGTTTCCAGATTTGCATTTTCCAGCTCGGATTTGGTTTATGACACCTTATGTTACAAGCCAAATCACATTTAAAACAATTTCAAATCTCCAACCTTTGCGTCTTGGTCCTATCTGACCGTCCTCTCCTCATGTTTGCTGTTTGCTGCATTTTTCCTCACGGGCTCATCGCCTCGTCAAACTTCTGCGCGATGAGGGACTTGTGGCCTTCGGAAGCATAGCTGTAGATGTGCAGAGTAGTGTTAAGACAAGCGTGGCCCAGCAGGGCCGACACATTCGTACCCATACTTTACACATTCAAAAGGCTGTGTGCCATGCCGGCCAGCGCCCCGATGGCGGCCTGGGCCGCCGCTTCGCTCTCTCCCACGGCGGAGAGATAGGCCTTGATCTTGGGCTCAGTGCCGCTGGGGCGCACCATGAACTTGCCGCCCCCTGCCAGCCGGAACTCCAGCACGTCCGCTTGGGGCAGGCCGGCGCCGGCGGCGGCGTAGTCCACCACCTGCTCCACCGCCTGCCCGGCGATGGCCTTGGGCGGGTCATTGCGCAGGCTTTCCATCAGCCGCTGCATGGTGTGCATGCCGCTCTCCCCCTCGAAGGCGAAGCTGAGTAGGTCGTTTTTGTACCAGCCGAACTCGTCGTAGAGGGCGTTGATGGCGTCCAGCAGGGTCTTGCCCTGCTTTGCGTACCAAGCCGCCGCCTCGCAGACCAGCAGGGTGGCGTTCACCGCGTCCTTGTCCCGCACATGGGCGCCGGAGAGATAGCCGTAGCTCTCTTCAAAGCCGAAGATGAACCGCTTTTCCTCCCCCGCCGCTTCCAGCCGGCCGATCTGCTCGCCGATGAACTTGAAGCCGGTGAGGGTGCGGCGCAGCTCCACACCGTATTTCTTGCAGATGGGATTCGCCATGTCGGTGGAGACGATGGTGGTCACCGCCACCGGGGCGGCGGGCAGGGTGCCCAGAGCGGCGCGGGTGCGGCAGATGTAGTCCAGCAGGATGACCCCCATCTCGTTGCCGGTGATGAGCCGGTAACCGCCCTTGCCGTCCGGTACGGCGGTGCCGCAGCGGTCGCAGTCCGGGTCGGTGCCCAGCAGAAGGTCCGGCTGCACTTTATCGCACAGCTCCAACCCCTTCTCCATGGCCTCCCGAATCTCCGGGTTGGGGTAAGGGCAGGTGGGAAAATCGCCGTCCGGGCGTTCCTGTTCGGGCACCACGGTGCAGTGGGTCACGCCCAGTTTGGTCAGCAGCTTTTTGACGCACTCAAAGCCCGCGCCGTTCAGCGGGGTGTAGACCAATTTCAGGTCCGCCACGCCCTCGCCGCTGCCCACCCGCTGGGCATATACCGCCTCCACAAAGGCGTCGATGCACTCCTCGGGAATGTAGCGGACGGCCCCCTCCGACAGCGCTTCGTCGAAGCCGGCGGTGCGCACGTCGTCGAAGCAGTCCACCGCGTCGATGCGGGCCAGGATCTGCCGGGCGGCGTCCAGGGTGATCTGGCAGCCGTCCGCGCCGTAGACCTTGTAGCCGTTGTACTTGGCGGGGTTGTGGCTGGCGGTGACGCACACGCCCGCCCCGCAGCCCAGATACCGCACCGCCCAGGACAGGGCGGGGGTGGGCTCCAGGCGGGGGTAGAGCCAGGCGGTGATGCCGTTGGCCGCCAGCACCCGGGCCGTTTCCCGGGCGAACAGCTCGCCCTTGCGGCGGCTGTCGTAGGCGATGGCAACGCTCTGGTGCAGGCCGGAAGCCTTGAGGTAGTCGGCCAGGCCCTGGGTGGCCTTGCGCACGGTGTAGATGTTCATGCGGTTGGTGCCCGCGCCGATGACGCCCCGCAGGCCGCCGGTGCCGAACTCCAGCTCACGGTAAAAGCGGTCGTGCAGGCCGTCTTCGTCCTCTGCCTGCTGCAGCGCGGCCAGCTCCCGGACAAGGTCCGGGTCTTCCGCGGCGTTTTGCAGCCAACGAGTCAACTGATCTGTCATCAAGAATCCCTCTTTCATTTCAACTTAAAGAGAGCCCGAAATCCATCGGACAGATTTCGGGCTCTTGAAAGGTCCTCCCCGCAGGGAAACAATACTTCTTTTGTCTTTCTTCCTCGTGTTTCAAGGCAGTTCTCAACACTTCTCAGGCGCAGCGCGAGAACTTTGCCATAGTGCATATCTGGTAAAAAGCATCCGCGTTATACACTTTCCGTGGATATCTGCCCTCTATCCGGAAATCGGCAACAGTTCGCGGACGAAGTTCGGACAAGATGCCCGTTGTATTGTTCTGACAGATCTGTTCTGGAATCTTTCGTATAGCGGGATTGATTAAACAAAAATCGATCTGCCGCTCCGTACTACGCAAACACCCGCGTCGTAAAGTCTGGTACAATGCGTCCGCTAATTTTGCTTTCGCTGCGCTGATTGCATCACAGGCTGTTTTGACAATTGAAAGTTTGTATGTTGCCGTGATGAGCACAAGGCGCTTGTTATTTTCACATCAACAATTGACGTGTCTGCGAAGAAGTTACAGTTCTCTGTAAAACCTGTTTCACATGATACTGTTCTTATGTGAAATCAGTTTATATGTTTTGAAAATGCTTGTTGAAAAAGTTTTAGCTGCAGCTGAACCATTATCGCGCATTCGTCTCAAAAAAGTCCTGAACATATTCAGCCGCGCGCTTTTGCACACGTGCCTGGTTAAGGTCGTGTGCGATTTTTCTCAAGATTGGTCGCTGTTTTTCAACAAGCATTTTGACTTCAAGTGAATCCACACCATATCGAGTTTCGGCTCGCTTTCTTTCTGTGTAAATAACGGAAAGCCGAGATTCAAGCCAAGTTCGTTGTGCTGTGTACAACTGCGTTTCACAAACAGCGCGCATGGCTTTTTGGGCAGGACTATTTGCTGCCTGTTTTTGAACAGCTTCCCACTCAGCCTGAGCCTGATGGAAAAGCGTTTCCTTTTGTTCTTCCCGCATCTTTTCCATCAAAAGGTCGCTTTCCTTCACATTTTCCGGGAACGGCGTCTGTAACCTTTTGGGCAGTACAAACTGCTCGTCAGGCACAAAGCGCACATCATCAGAGCGTTCCTCCATCTCTTCCCGGACCGTTTTCACAAAAAGCGGAGTGATTTTGCGGCCTCCAATTGTGAGCCGAACCCCGGAGTCGCAGGGCAACTCTTCTTTTTCCTGTCCCAACAGATCTGTTCGAGCGGCATGTATCGTTTTGTGGGCAAAGCGAAGAGACACTGCCGCCTCCTCATCTCCAACGTTATACAGATCCATCCTGATGCCTTCCCGTGTCGGATCTTTTCTGAAGGAAGAAACGCGAACACTGTCATCAAGGCGGGCCTTCAAAACAGAGAACGAGGAATTCTCTCCTTCGTGTCTGCTGCACTGCATCACGAGCGGTCTCGTCCTGTATTCGGCCGAGCGCTTTAGCAGTGCGCTTTCTCTGACAGGACCGGTGAATACCGTGAACGCATATTCAAACCGGAAATCGCGCAGGCACTGTGCGTCAGGAGTATATATCTCCGGGCCGGCATCACCGATACGGGTCTCCAGATCCGTGCGCGCCAGCCAGTCAACAGAGCGAAACAGGGTGAGTGCGATGGCGTGCCGGTCCGCGAGCACCTCATATTCGGGCAATCCCCGGTTCAGGACTGCTACCCCAATATCCCCGTCGCCAAGCGCCACGTACTCACATTGCGGATACTGAGCGGTGGGTTTGCTTTCACGAGCGCCGATAACAATACGCCGCACAACTTCCGGAAGATCATCATTGTTGAAAGCTTCGGTGCGCACTGGATGTTCCGTCAGGTCGAACTGTGTATGCGCATAGGACCATTCTGTATCCAGGTCGGTCGGAAAAACCACACGCAACCGATGGTCTCGGCATACATTTCGAACAAGTGTTTCAAACCGGATCACAGGGCTGTCCGCTTCCATTGTGATGCGTGTGACGATAGGTACCGGCAATGTTTTTTCCAATCGGGCTGTTCGCTTTTCACACAGCGCAGCCGGCAGTTTCCAAATACGCTCCACTTCAAAAACAGTGCGCAGTGGTCCACGTTCAATCGTTCTGCATCGTGCAGGCACGCCAAGGGTCGTGTTGGGCTGATCCTGCGGCAGATAAGAAAAATTGTATTCGTCACCGCTGTCCGCCTGATCTTCGAAATACCCCAATCCACTAAAGGCCCGGCCGGAGCACATCTCTTCCACCTGCAACGTTCCGTCAGCACAAAGGCGCGCCCGATAAAAATCATTTTCAAATCGAGCACTTTCCACCATGGTTCCTTCCGCACTCTTTTCGGGAATGGCTGTAATGACGGTGGCCCCCATTGGAGGCAGTTCGACCTGAACGATGCAGCGTCCATCCGCATTACACTGGGACACAAGCAGTGCTCCGTCGGCATCAAAGCAGCGCGCCTGTGGCAGTGTTATCAACGCTTTTCGAGCTGTGGGCAGCGTGTTGAACACAACAAAGCTGTCCCGGTGTTCATCTTGCCCGCAGGTGTTCAAACGCGCTGTCAGTGTGCTGGCAGCACGATACATGATATTTTTTATTTTCCTTTCCACTGCTGTCGAGCGGCGTTCCATTCCTTCATGAATCATATCGGCGCTTACGCCGCAAATGCTGTCGTGCGGGTGGTTGTGAAGAAGCAGCTTCCACACATGATCCAATTCTTTTTGTGGATAGTTCCCTCCAAGAAGATAGTTCATGGCGCACAGCGGCTCGGCAATGGTTTCCAGCTGATTCTGAAGTTCTTCGTTCCGAATCTTCAGATAAATGCGGGAAGACAGCGTGCCGGGAAACACCGAAATGTATCGTCCATTGTATAATGTGCCTTTCAGTTCCGGCAATTCTGCTCCGCTCTTGCAAATGGCTTCAAGCAATTCGTCCGGCGTACTTTGAAAGGCCCGAAACCGTCCCGCCTTCCCTTTCATTCTGCGCAGCTGCGGCAAGATATCATCCGGCCGCATTTCCTGATCGTAGCCATTCATCATGAGCAATTCGCCGGTGCGCGAGAAACTTTCGATTTTTTCTGCTTCCGCAGCGATCCTCTTTTGCATGATCTCAGGCCGGTCGGCAAGGCGCATCCCGTTGCGGTAACTGCTCAGAAGATAGGCCGCTGTTACTGCTGTTCCATCGGGCGAGGCCCAACGAAACTCGCTTGAAATATGTTCCGGAGACATGCCGATACCACGCCAGACTACAAGCCCTTTGACCCCAAACAGATCGTGGATCTGGGGGGCCTGGGCGATTTGGCCGAAATTATCCAACAGCCATCCGGTGCGATTCACCCTTCCGTATCGAGCCGCCTCGGTTATCCCATATTCCATGTTACGCACCAGCGCTTCTCCGCTAACGAGCTGCCAGTCCGGCTGAAGATAATACGGACCGAGCACAAGGCGTCCCTGTTCCGCATATTTGCGCAAGCGGCGCTCAAAGCTCTCCGTGTCGCCTCCCACACGTCGAATCTCTTCAGCACATTCTTCGATCATGCACATCTGACCATCGAGTACAAAGCGATATTCCGGCTCTTTTTCCAGCATCGAAAAAAGAGACTCAAAAAAAGCCGGCAGCCATTCGTTAACATATGTCGCGCCAATGTACCATTCCCGATCCCAGTGCGTGTGGGAAATAATGTGTACGTTTTTTTGTTTCATGAACCCTCTCCTGTCCGGGCGAACACTTTCACACCGTTTTTTGTTTTGCAGCAAGCCAGCAAAGGCTGAAGGCCGCATCCGTGCGGATTATTGCCTGTCATCCAACACCTTTTTCATAAGGTTTGTCTCAAACAGGCAGACTTCCAGTGTGTTCATGAGGTAATCGTCAATACGCATCCGGATTCCTTCCGGCAGCTTTTGCTCACACGCTTCCGTGAGGAGCCGACACAGATCCAGAGCCTTGGTGAGCCATGGTGCAACCTCGTAGACAAACGCGCGGTTGGGGCAAATGTCCCGCAAGAAAACCAGTTTCTGCCGGTATTCTCTTGCGCAATTTCGGATGCCTTCCCAATTCACTGTCTCGGTATTCAACAGCGCTTCAAGCCGCTCGTTCGGATGATTCGTGATGCAAGAGCGATCGCACAATTCACTCAAGATCCTTGCTCCGGCGGCAAATTCTTTTCCCAGGCATTGTCCTGCCGCCAAATCGAAGCTGTGCCATTTGTCATACTCATGAGGCTCCCACATAAAATGGGCATATGTGATGACAGACAGCATCGACGCCTCCGGTTTTTCCATCACATTGGCAACAATGCCATCGGACAGAGAAGCGATTTCCGGATCGCGGTTGTCGATTGGGGTCAGATGCATTTCAACGACCATTTTGGCATCGTTCACGGGGTAATTGTCCCAGTACAGCGGCCTGTGGCTGGTACTACGGATAAATTCCTCTGTATACGATCCTGTCAACTCGTGTGCACATGTCTTGGGACCAGTCCAGAAAAGAGCGATTTCCGGATCCAGTTCATGACCCATCTTTACGATATATTCCTGCTCGGGAGAGCCACGGTAAATCGTCGGACACACCGTGAGAGTGATCTCAGAGTCAATGCTCTTCAGTGCTCGCCAAAGTCGTTGGCACAAGTCAATATGAGCATCCAGATAGTTCCCATATGTTTTAATATCCACCTCATTGAGAAGCCTTTCCGGGATATCATCAAGAAGCAGGCCGAAATGCCGCACTCCGCAGTCATAGAGCTGTCGGTATTTCGCGATCAGCGCATCAAAATCCGACGCAGAGGAATATTGAATGCTCAGGCCGGGCGCGAGCATGTAAGCAAAATCGATGTGAAGCCGGTCGCATGCGGCCAGCAGCGACATAAGCCGATCAAGCGCCTCCGAAGGATACAGTTCATTCCACCTTTCACGATGGTAGGGATCATCCTTCGGGCTGTAAAAATAGGTGTTCATTCGGTTGCGCCACATCCTCTGCAGCGCCTTTTCCTCATCACGGAGCGTCCAGGGGTTTCCGTAAAAGCCTTCGATAATGCCGCGCCGGTTCATCGCAGGCCAGTCTGTGCAGCTGCCGAGGGTCAGTGCATCCTGTTCCTGCATATCAAAAACCGTCTGCACACCGTAGGATGCAGCCCGCGCTGTATCAGCAAAAACCGTAATTTTATCCTCGCAGATCTTCAGCGCAAATTGTTCCGAGCTGTGTCGTTCTGCACCATAGTCCGAAAGCGGGCGCAGTACCATGCGATGGGTCGTTTTTCCCTTTTGCTCAGGAAGATCCAGTCCCATCTTTTTGAACAATTCGGAAATTTGTTCATCAGGCAAGATGCTGGCGCGAATTGGAACACCCTCTTCATCGATTTGTTTCAGGTGCGGATAATAACTTTTCATAAAGTATCCTTTCTGGCCAATACACAGCCGTCTTGCGTTCTTTCACTTTTCCCTGCAAAGGGTGTAAAAAAAGCTTTCTGCTGATAAGTGCGCAGATTGTTGAGCACATCCTGTGTAACTTTCACACCGCTGCGCTGCATTGCAGCTGCAACCGCTCCAATCTCGGGTGGCATTTCCGGATCAACGATTTTGATCCCTGGCCATCGTTTCTGCATCCGGCAGGTAAAACTCTCTCTGACAAAACGGTCGTTCTGCAAAACCCCTCCATACACCGCAATGCTTGAAAACTGCTCCACGCGTTCAATCAGAACCCCCGCAATACTGACAAGGTCCGCAGCAGCACCTTCCAGAATGCGGCAGGCAATATCATCACCGGCTTCACAGCACTTGCTGACGCAAACGGAAAACCCGGCTGCCCGTTTTCGATCCAGTGCGGGATGATATAGAATTGGAACCAGATCTCGTGGTTCGTTCAACTGAAAAAAATCCATCATGGCTTCATACAAAAGAGTCGGTTCGCCGCGGCCGTCATAATACTGCGTGGCCGCACGCAGGCCTTTCACCGCGATATTGAATGCACTTCCTTCGTCGCCAAAAGCATAGCCCCATCCGCCACAGATATAGATCTCTCCACTCAAACTGCGTGCGATGCCCATAGATCCGGTCCCGCTCACTATCATCACACCGCTTTTGTCAAGCACATGCCCGATCAGCGCAACATACAGATCGCTGTTCATTCCCGCGTCCAGTGAACCGTAACGCCCAAGGAGGCGATGCGTCAACGTATCATCGGCAGCATTGTCCAAAGCAGAACAACCAATAAATATCTGTTCGATATGTCCATTCCCAAGAGTCTGCGTCAGCCTGTCCAAAAGCTCTTCCAGATTCTTTTGTGCGGTATCAAAACTCACTGCATTAAAATTGATGGTGTCGCCAAACGCACAGGCACATATTTTTCCAGCCTGATTGGCGGCCACCGCCTTTGTGTAAGTTCCCCCACCATCCACACCGATAAAATATCTATCCGTTCTGTCCACCTTCCTTCGCGCTTTCCTTTTCGCAAGCGAACATCCCCCGGCAGGCAGCGATCACGGCTGGTTCGGATTCCTCTGTATAGAAACCCGGCAGCCCATACCAAACAGGTGCTTTTTCAACTTCATATCCTCCTTCACGAACAGCTTTTGCATCGGGAAGATAGCCGCGCACACCGTCCGCACATGAGCAGATAAACAGCCGCGCCGAATCCCCCCCTGCTTCTCGAAATGCACTCAGCAGCGTTTGTCGAGTCACAGTAAAGACCTCAAAAGGGAGTGCAAGAACAGCGCAGTTTCCCAATCGATAAAAGCGGACCTTCACGGTGATGAAGTTCTCTGCATCCCTGCGAGAAGAATACCAGTCCAAAAAGACCTCGGCAACATACCGCTGAACCCCAGATTCAGCATGTTCCAGCACACGGCGATATTGTTCCTGTGCATTACGGCACTCCTGTGGGTCAGGCACCCGTACCGGAATGCGTATACTTGTCTCTTTGCAGAAAAAAACTGCCTGAGGTTCCTGCTGCGCTTGCCGCACAGCATCTGTCGCTGCCTTTACCAACTCGTGCCCACACCGTGCAAGTGCCTCCTCTTCATCTTCTCCGCTATCTGTTGCAGGGTTGATGTCGCCAGCAGCACTGTTTACAAACATGGCAAATCCACCACAGCCGATCTCGTTTGTGCTCTTATACAGAACACTGAGAAGATCCGCCGAAATGCGGCGGTTTTCCGCGCTCAAGGTGACAAGGTGGCAGGAGGCGTTCAGCAGAACGCCTGCCACACGTCCGTTTTCCTTCACGCACAGAGCGCGAAGTGTCCTGTCGCAGGGCAGGGATTCGTTATGACCGATCTGGATCCGCCCATCTTTGAACTCTCTTCGATTCACACCAAGTTTGAGCGGGACCTCTGCGCTTGCCAGTGTGCAGGGCCGCATTTGTTCCACAGCCTTTTTGGTACAGACCCGCATGGCATTCTCAACTTTATCCCAATAGCGCGGATCCTGATACAGGCCGTGCAGGACTCCGGCAGCAGGACCGGAATGGGTGTGAGTGGAAAACAGGCTGATTTGTTTGCTGCAGATACCAGAGCCCTCCTGTGCCGCGCAACGCATCCGTTCCGAAAGCGCAGTATCAAGGCCTATCAAGTCCATTGCTACGAAAAGGAATGTATTCACTCCGTCTCCAAGTGCAAGCGCCTGAACAAAGAGCGGATCTCTCACCCCGACGCTCATTCCCTCCCGCGCAGCAAAGCCATCCATAACAACCGGAAATTCCGGTGTGATGTTCTGACGTGAATACCCATACAGTGTCATATTTTTCCCTCTGTGTCATCCCTTGACGGCACCGATCGTGATGCCACGAATAAAATACTTCTGGAGGAACAGGAACAAAATGATCACCGGCAGCGCAGTCAAGGAAGCCCCTGCCATCATAATGCCGTAATGTGTCTGGAACTGGCCCTGTAGTGTGGAAATACCAACAGGCATCGTGCGCATCTCCACGCTGCTCGTGAGAGTCAAAGGCCAAAGTATCCCGTTCCAGTTGCCCACGAAGAAAAAGATTGCTGTGGTCGCAAACACCGGCTTTGACAGCGGCGCGATAACTTTCGTATACGTGGTCCATTCGTTGCAGCCATCCAGCCGCGCTGCCTCAACCAGTTCTTCCGGAATACCGCTCATGTATTGACGCATGAGAAAAACGCCAAACGCAGACCCCATAAATGGCAGGATCAGAGCAAAGTAAGTGTTATACCAGTTCCAGTCGGTGATCATGGAAAACACAGGGACCAGCCGGGTCTGATCGGGCACCATCATGCATGACAGGATCAGAGCAAAAAGAAGTGCACTGCCCTTGGGTCGGAGTATGGCGAAAACATAGCCCGCCAACGAGTCAAACAGCAACGCCGCACTGGTGACTGTGACACTGACAACCACGCTGTTGAAAAACCAGCGCAGCACAGGTGCCATCTTGAACATATCAGCATAATTCTTCAGTGTGACGGTGTCCGGGATAAGATCGTGCGAGAACAGACCCGACTGCGGACGGAGCGACGTGACAAACATCCAATAGATTGGCATCAATACAGCGATAGCCCATATCAGAAGGACGAGATAAACGATTTTCCATAAATTGTTCTTGATTTTCTGCGGGAGGCAATTTACCTGTTTCATTTTTCTTTCCCCAAAAATTTGAATTGTAGAAAGGACATGACCATAATGAACACGAACAAAATGGTCGAGATCGCAGACGCACGTCCAAAGTCGAAATAACCAAATGCCTCGGAATAGATCAAATAAGCAACAGTCGTCGTCGAAAAAGCAGGACCACCATTGGTTATAAGGTAAATGTTCTCAAACACGACATAGCTGCGAATCAGGCCTGTAACGCTCAAGTACAGAATCGTGGGGCGCAGCAGCGGCACGGTGATGCGAAAAAATGTTGTTGCCGGACTCGAACCGTCCAGTTTTGCCGACTCATAGATCGTAGGGTCAATGGAGCCCATGTTGGCAAGCAGAACGATAATGGACTGTCCTTGCCCGCCAAGTAGTGCAATAAGTGCTAGCGACACCATTGCCGTGTCAGGGTGGGTCAGCCAAGGGCATGGTTCAAGCCCAATGCTTTCAAGGATCCCATTGAGAACGCCGTTGTTTGGATCCATGATCCACTTCCAGGTAATGGCGACCACTGCCCCTGACAGGACGCCGGGCAAGTAATACGCCGCCTTGAAAAAGGACTGGAGCCGCCCTGAAAGCGGGAAAAGAAGCGCTGCAAGGATAAGCGCGATCAAAAGTCCTGGAACAAGAGTCAGCACCGTGTAAACCGTGGTGTTCCAAAACGCCTGATAAAAAAGCTTGTCCTTAAAAACCGATAAATAGTTCCGGAACGCGACGAACTCTGAGTGGTTCACGCCAAAATCGTAAAAACTCAGCACAACGCCACGCAGAATCGGATAGATGAAAAAAATCGTGAAGATGACCAATTCAGGCAGAAGAAACAGATAACCGATCACATCTTTTCTGCATACAGAGAATCGCCGCTTGCGGGCGCCTGCCAGTTTTTCCATAGGAGCCTCCCTTTGTTGAAATGCAGACACAGGACGGGCCACAAGGTCATTCGCTCACGCGTTCCCTTGCGGCCCGTGCCCGAACTTATGAAGCAGCGGATTCAAGCAATGCGTTGGCGTCTTGTTCCATCTGCTCCAGCGTCTCCTGCGGAGTGGTCGCACCGACGAACATGGCGTCAAATCCAGGGATCACAATATTCTGATAGATCTTGTTGGAATTTTCCTGACGGCCCAAGTCGTTGCCATAGGCAAGCATGCTCTGTGCAACGAGAGCATTGGGATCGCCGCCGTAGACATCCCCGGAGGAAAGTCGGCAGGGGAACGTCCCGCCTGCCTTGACCGCTTTGTTGTTTTCAGTGTTGGTGATGAACTTTGCGAGGCCAGTCGCCGCTTCGATGCGTTCCGGAGTGTCATTTTTCTGCTTGAATACCACAATGCCACCATAGCCGGAATAGGTCTCAGCGTTTTCAACGCCCTCGGCAGTCGGGAACTGCACACTGACGATCTCGGGAGCCTCCTGTCCCTCAGGGGTGGCATCGGCAACGCGCTGCGCGACCGCCTCTTCCGTGAACGCGGTCTGCTCCACGAATGCAACCTCGCCTGCCCAGAAATTTGCCTTTTGGGCGCCTTCCGGCGCATAGCGGAAGTGCTCGTTACTGATCATATCCATCAGGAATTCGCAGCCGGCGAGCGCTTCAGGAGAATTCAGCAGGAATTCGCTCTCATCCTCATTGTACAGTTTCGCGCCATGATTCCACAGCCACAACAAATAGCTGGGTGCAGATGCGCCCGTTGCACACTCGAACGCATAGATCTTGCGTCCATCCTTTTCATACGGGAACGCCTCAGCAATAGTGCGGAAATCATCGATGGTCCAACTGCGGTCACCTTCAAGCGGAAGTTTATCCGCAAGTCCCATCTCCTCAAGCAGGGTTTTGTTTGAATAGAGCACACGCGGCGCGATCAGGAAAGGCCACGCCTGCATTTTGCCGTCATAAGTCACATATTCGGCTGCACTCTGATAAAAATCTTCTTTGTCGCCGGGATCGAAGTAGTCCTCTGCGGTAACAACAACGTCCTGATCCAGGTATTTCGGCAGCCAGGAAAGATCCAGATAGCACAAATCCGGGGCCGCTCCCGCCGCTACTGCAGTGTCAAGCTTCTGAATGCCGTCATCCCAGGTCAAAAGTTCGATGTTGATCTTGCTGACTTCAGGGTGCTCTTCCATATACTGACGAGCGATCTCTTTGGGCCAGACATCCTGCTGCTGGTCCGGTTCGCCATTCATGCCGCGCCACAGTGGGAACCACCACCAAGTCAGTTCGATATTACCCGTTGCCGTTGCGGATTCCACAGACGAAGTGGCGGAAGGTGCGCTGCCACACCCCGTAAACAAAGACACGGTCAGGCAGATGGCAATTAAAAGTGCAAGTGCTTTTTTCATTTTCTTCCTCCTGTTGATTTTATTTGTCGCTCCCGCGAAAAGCCGGAAACGACAAAGGCATTGTGTGAAAGGCCGGGACGCTTAACCATATTAATTAATACAATTAAATAATTAGGGAAGAAATTCCAATTCCCCACGTTCGGGGAATTGTGTTGAAAGCTTCTGTTACAAGTTTTCCAGGAATTTCTTTTCCACGAGCAGTGCAGCCATTTGATGAGCAGAGTATTCCGTGCTGCCGGCAGCGATCAGCTTTGGCCCTCCTCCTTTTCGCAGATTACCAAGCAGCATATTGAGTCTTTCTTCAACAGTCACCAAAAATCCTGGGATATAATCGCAATAAGGTGATTCGATTATGATATAATCCGGATCAACAAGCCAGCAGATGTTGTTCAACGCCATCACTGTGTTTTTTACCAGTTCATCGTATATTTTGCAGGGCTCACTGCCCCCGCGCTCAAGCTGCACCCGAATCGTTTCCCACGTTTGGAAGGAAGCGCGGCGCTGGCCAAAACAGCTCAAAAATCGAGGAACACAGATCTTTTCTTCCACTGTGACGCCATCCATGTCACGCATCTGCCCAAAATCCCCTGCAAACGCATGTGCGCCCAATTCGATTTCTCCGTTTCGAATGATCGAACCGCCCACGCCTTCATCGATATATGCATAGAAGGCGCAGCGCGAATGAAGTGCATAAGTTCTTTTGATGTTGTAAAGGCCAGCCAACTTGACGTCTTCCTCGATCACTATCGACCGCGTTCCAAAAATCGCTTCCAACTCTTTTTTGAGCCGGAGATTTTCAAGTTCCGGAAAGCGCTTGTTTACGACCCTGTCTTCAGGTTCAAAATATGGTCCTGGAACGACCACGCCGATCCCAATGCAGGAGTCGTTTTGAGGCCTCGCCTGCTCAAAGGTCTGGCAGCATTTTTCAAAAAAGTCATGCAGCGCCCCTCTGAAAGAGATCTCCTCCTGAGGCTCATATTCAAACGTGTCCTGGTCAGCCTTGCAGTCAAGATAGAGCAGCCGTGCTTGGAAACATCGTTTGGTGATATCCAAAATCAGTATGGTATGCGCATGGACACACACTCTCAGCGCTTTTGCCTTACGGCCCGGCCCACAGAACTGCTCTTTTTCTTCTGTCACCAGATTGTTTTTCAGCAAAAGCTCCACAGCTTTGCAAACCGTCACAACACTGCATCCTATTATCTCGGCAATGTCGCCTCGGGTTATGGAATCATGCTCCAAAATGGTTTCGAATGTACGAACAACGCTTTTGAAGTTTTGTTCCTGCATAAGAAGTTCCCCTTCTCTTTTTTGGGAGACAGCGGTTCACCACAAAGCCCGAATCTTTTCCCGGTATTTTTGAATATACACAGCGTTGCGGTGGTCTCCACTATCAACATTACTGCTGCAAAAAACTTCGATTGGTCGATCATCTTCCAAAGACAACTCCACAATGCGACAAACAAGCGCCTGCAGCAGTGCTGCACCGACTACAGTGGAAGTCGGACCGACCCGATAAGTTCCAACGTCGATCGCTGCATCTCCAACGCATCCATAATTGTCCAAAACCACATCCGCCACTTCATACAGTTTCTTTCCCGAACTGTGGCGAGACTCAACAGAGCGGCTGTGCATAAGATTCGTAATGGCAATAACGCTTAATCCGCGCTCATGAGCAGCGTGCGCCATTTCAATCGTTGCCGCATTACGCCCCGAATTGGAGAAGATGAGCATCACGCTTCCCCCTTCCAACCCATAATGGTCGGCAAGCACCTCACTATAATGATCGAGGCGCTCAAGCGAAGTGCTTTTGGCGGCTCCGGCGTGCAACATCAGCCCTTCGTCAAGGATCGGATTCACGCGGACCAAGCCTCCCGCCCGGTAAAAGATCTCCTCGGCAAGCATGTGAGAATGTCCCGTTCCAAAGGTATAAATCATTTTACCATTTTTCAGGGCTTCATGGCAAATCCGTGCGGCAGTTTCGAGCGCCTCCTCCTGACCTGCTGCTTTTTTCAGGAGCTCAGTCACTTCTTCGAAATATGCATGGAAAGCATTCATAGAAACACCTCGTTCAGATTCAATACCCGTTGTTCCTTATGGAGCCAAATATTTTTTAATCATATTTATTAATCACATTAAATTACATTTCTTCTGCTCTGTCAAGAGCTGCCGGCCCTTTTCAGCGCAACAGCCAAACAACACCTGCCTGTTTTATGAAAATTCACGAGGAATCAAACAATTCATTTGTTCAACATGATTTTCAGCGTCGCACCTTCATCTTTAATCCTTTCAGCGTCCAGCTTTTCAACAACTGCTCCAATATCTTTCTTCTTGCAAAATTGAATGTATCATTGCAAAAGATTTGTCGCGTGTTGACCGTGACCACACACAACAGCCGGGTACTATATTTGAGGATTCTGGTGCAATGCAATTGATATGAAGAAGCCCGCGAAGCCAGTATTCAAAAGGCCCCGCGGGCTTTCTTACTTTGCATATGTTCTATCTTTAAACAATTTGGCAAGCATGCCTCTTTGCAGACACAGACGTGGCAAGATTGCCTTGTTTTCTACTTGATACGTTTTCATCTCTGCAACCAACAAATATCAATCGAGCTGCACATCTTATTATGCATCAAACAGGTATTCTTCCAGTCCTTCTGCCAGGTGCAGCGGAAGAGGAAGAACAAGCGATTGATTGTATTGGATGGGAACATGGCGTAATGCATTGGTGTAGAACACCCAATTATCCGCTATGTCACCTGGCTGCAGTTGCAGCGGGTATAACTCAATCATATCCTTTTCAGCAAATCGCTGCTGGGGATGATCGATTCTAGAAGCCTTGAAGCTGTTAGTGTATTGAATATCATTCGGTTTCGCATGAATTCCCCAAAAGACATCATCGTATCGGAATATTCCGGAGGAAGAAGTGTGCTGCAGCCGCTCTTCGGTGGATTTTGGGCTGAGATCCGTGTAATAGTCAGGAACCTCCTGGTTGCTTCGGATTCGCATAATTCTCACCCCGGATCCGAGCAGAGACATCTTATACGGATTTTTCGGTATTCCCACATTGATTTCTGCGGGGCAGTATGGTTCCGTTACATCATAATCTCTGATTTCCCTGTCGGAAATTCCACCCCACACGGCGCGCGTGGTGCCATCTGACCGCACGACCAGCAAAGCGCCATCCTCTTTGCAGTAAAATTGATTTTTCAGTTCGATCAGTTTTTGCTTGGCTGGCGCGCGGCTTGCCTCAACACAGCGCTGCTCCAAATTTCCATCCCAGAAAAGCTTGGCCATTTCAAGGCAGGCTTCCCGATACGACACAGCTCGTTTCGAAAAAGCATCGCACTGGACTCTTGTTTTTCCCTCGGGGATATTCACGGTGACATAAACGGGGAGAAAACGCGCCCTGTTTGCAATGCCGTGAACCTGCGTGCAAAGGTGCATCCCAACGCAAGGGGTATTGGCCAGAGGAGGGAGCACCTTCGCCGAATCCAGCAAAGCAACAACACCCAGTTGACGGTAGAGGTCATACACCGCACTTCGAATTTTGTCGTTCCCCCCATTCTCTTCTGGTGTGATGAACTGCACAACTCGGCCGGTTCGAGCAAATGCGTTTCGGAGCACTTGCTTCGGATCTCCTTCGGTGTACTGCTCCTGGCCGGGCAAAACAAAAATACACGCGGTTACGGTCTCTGTCTTGCCGATCGTGTTCATAATGCGATCGCTGTATTGGATTTTCGTGTTCTTTTCATCATCCGGCAGGGCATCGGCCAGATTTCCAACCTCTTTGGGTACACAATGTATTTGCAAGCAGGAATTCTGTGTGTTTGGGCCAAAATCCTGCTCGATCTTTTCTTGGATCTTTTGCAGAAATTCCTTCTGCAAAGGATCTTTCCACAGACCGTATATTTCAAAATTGATTTCATCCGTTTCGGCACACTTACTTACCCATTGGCGGAATTCTTCCGGGCAGTTATATTCTTGCGGGTTATGAAGGCACGGAATTTTTTGTCCCTTCATGGAAACGCGGTTTGCCTCGGGCTGCTCACACACCACATTGCATTCTCGCAGCAAGCCAAAGATGGATCGATACAAGCACGCCTTGTCCAGCACCGGGACGCCGGTCCCGATTTTGGATTTCTCCATTCCCGGCATACCGTTTTTGTAGGGGAGGAGAATGCGGACAGTATCTGCTTCCGGATCCATCAGAACATCTTCAGCAGAAGGCAGCTGCTGATATCCCCAAATGTTGTAACACTCTTTATCCTGTTCCTTCCAATCCACCTTTGCAGCCGCGTGATTGTATTCGATCTGCACCTGACAATATTTAGTTTCTCCAACTTTGATATGGGCATTGATGTTCTCTTTCAAAAATGGCACACGGTCTTTTTTTGAAGAGCCGGGGATCCAGCGCCGAATACTCATTTGGCACAAAAGCAGGGCTTTTCTTTTTGGCGGAGTGGTCTGCACTGAAAAATCGAACACAAAAGAATACCGGTGCCCGCTTTTCGGATCAGACAGCGGGTGGCTGATCAACTGATTTTTTGCGGCATAACAAAGCTGGAGCGGTTGATCATGCAGCATGACTTCCTTTCCCAGCAAGTGATTGATGACCAAAAGCGGAATCGCTTGATACGCATCTTCACTCACGGTACCATTTTCAAAAGCAAGGCAGATCACAGCGCTGCTTTGAAGCGCCGCAAATGCGTCCGGCTTGATTTCCCCGCAAAAGTCAGCGGCCAGTTTTTTGACCAGGGGAGAAACGCGTGGCGGTACAACATAAGTTCCCTTGATCCAAACCTTGATCAGCTCACAAAGGGCACGAAGATCGTTTTCGGTATAAGCGGAGCAGGAAGTAAGCCAGTGGTCATCCACACTGTCTTTTTTCAGCGGTGCCAAGGCAATCACGCCATCCATCCAGCTTTCCACCAGCTTTTTGAGCGAATTTGTGGGAAGGCCGTATTCATCCTTGAACCGCGGATTGTGTTTGCGCGCAATGTCCAGCAATACCGTTTTCCAGCGCTCCGGGAACCCAAGGTAATAAAGCGTACAACTTTGATTCGGAGCGATGGTGTACGCCAGGGGGTAAATCTTATTGCTCATAAGGAATGTCCTTTCTGTAAGATTGATAGAAGGGTGCATAGAGTGTTTTTGCAATTTCTGCACTTTCTTCCTGTGTCATCAGCTTTTCCAGGTACTGACCCAGTTCAGAAAGGCAGTCAAAATCGCCGGACTTTTCGGGCCGGCGGCGAAACGCGCCGTCGATAAAGTAGACATGTGGAGCGGGTTTGGTCACGTCTGTCACGCGTGCCAAACGACCGAAAATCTGCAAAATCAATACGAAAAGGGTCGCGACCACGTCTTTTCTTTCGTCTGCACTCAGTTCCGCAATGCCAAATGACTTGGTCTTGCTCATTTTGTTCCATTGCTGTGCGGCAAACTGGCGGATCCTCGCGTTGTATGCAAACAAGGATTCCTGCGGTTCCCGTTTGCAACGGGACTCCGCAAGTCCATTCAGCTTACTGCCTTTCTGCTGAATATCATCCGGAACCGCCATGGGGCGAACCATGAAAAAAACAGCTGAAAGCGCAGAATGTCCGTACTCATCCACGATGTTGTGTCCACGTTCAATGGCCATTGCCGGCGCAATCAGAATCTCTGCATTCATTTGTGCGAAACGGCTGACTTCTCCACGCCGGACGGTATTTTCGCTGCCGGGCGCATTGATGGCGTCGGCGATCATCCTGCAAGTGCGAGCCGAACAATTCGCCTTTCGCAAGGCGGCGTCCAGCGTCTGCTGCACTTCCTGTGCCTGCGCATAGCTGTTCACGACCAGCAAGATCTTCCCTGCTTTGCGCTCATATTCACGGATGATCAAACCGACAGTCTTTTGTGTTGCTGCGCGCAATTGTGCCATCCGCTGATCGTCTCCGGAGCCGGAAACGCGTTCAAGGAAACCGGACTCAAAAAAGCGTGTTTTTTCCAAAAACGCCCGTTTTTCAGCGTCTGCCTCTAAAATATAATTCACCGGACGATTGACGTGATACTCATAAGACCCTTCAGCCCAGCTGGAACCGGACAAGAGGATCACATGGGGACCGGCGGGATTCCCCTGCTCGTCCGTCCTCAAATAAGGCAGATCCTTCATCAGACTTCTTCCGAAGGCAAATTGGCGGAACAGAATGATGTCTTCCTCATCCGTTTTTTTCAGGCCAAACAGGTTGCCGCATAATGCCGAAGGGAGGTAATGCTGTTGCTGACGGAAGCGGGTTTGCAGAAAGCCAAACAGCTCATTCTGTCCATAGGAAGTTTCATGGCTGGCTTCATACGCATCGCTCAATCCTCGGATAAAATGATCGAAGTAAATCAACCGCAAAATCAATTTGATGCGGGCGTCCTGTATCTTTCTCGCTTTATTTTTTTCTGGCCGGGGAAAAGACTCTCCAAGCTCTGCCAACCACAAACGATACATCCGATCAAAGAAAAACTCGTCTGTACTTTTGCAGGAACTCTCCAGCACCGCCCACAAGGTGCTCTGCCGTATTTTCTCCTCGTCTTGCATATCGATCAGGTCATAGATTTCCCGATAGACGGCATGCGGGATCTTGAATTCCGTTTCTGTTTGATACAAATCCTCTAACAGCGTGAGTGCCGAGAAGGGATCCCCATACGCGATCTTTCTCCATGTTCCCTGCTCATGGTGCAGAGACTTCACAATACAGCTCAGCACAGTCACACTTTGGCGCTGCATTTCATCATATCGCTGAACAGCCAGGTTCTCCTCCCGATGTTTGCTGCTCAATTTCATGTATGCGCTGCAATCTTCAGCGCACTCCCGAATGTAGTCATTGAAACCGGTCTCTGGCATAAAAAAATGATCCAGCGTTTTCTGAACTCTGTCGCTCTCATCAAACACAACCAGATCGAAATCTCGCATCACCAATTCCAAAAAGGTCTCTCTCGCCTGACCCACCCGCGATGCCGCAAAGCCCGCAACCGTTGTAACTACCACAGAAGCGGAATAGCACTCTCGAAGCATTTTCGTTCCGGAGCACTGCTCAAAATAAGGGCAAAGAAAATACCGGTCCCCCTTTTTGAGAGAGTAACACGGCTCTTTTCCGAAAACGATTGCTGCGTCGTGCTGCTCGTCCATTCCATCAATAAGGCAAGCAGGCGTCAAGTATTGGGAATATGCTGCGGGCAAACAAATTTCGTCGGGCTGTGAGACCTGATTGATGTATTTCAGCCTTTCGCCGCGGCCGATCAATGGACTTGCCGCAACACCGAGATCGGACAGATATTTCTGCAAGCTCAGTGTTTCAGCAACTGTGTCAACCACCACAGCCATTCGCAGTCCATGCTGATGGCACCAGAAGGACAAGACCTTGATTAGTGTTGATTTGCCGGCTCCTACCATACCCACCATGTTGACCACGTCGTGGATCACAAACTCTGAGCAAGGCTGAACGGCAGAACCGTTGATTCTCTTCAAGACATTTGTTTTAAGGATGGTGTGGCAGGGGTCCCCCGGACGGATTTCAGCCATCTTTTCCGCAGTATTCAGCAGCTCGCTGATGGAAATGTTAATGGGCGCTCTGCCGTTTTTCCCCACCGAAGCCGCCCATGCCGTACTGGTGTTCGCACTGTCCAGTTTGACATGAACCGTCTCAGCCTCTCCGCTTTCCAGATTATAAATATAGCGGTAGGTGCCATTTCCCGCATAAAGGGGTGTCTTCGCGTTTTCAGCATTCTCCGGCCAAAAGCGCGCCCATTCCTTTTCGCGCTCTTCGTACGGATAGGGATATGGCTCGGATATTTTCGAAAAAGAGCGTTTTCCGTCCGCTTCCCGAATGAAAAACGCACGAACCGCGTCGTAACGCGAATCTCGATATGCTCTCAAATCATCCTGCCAATACTTTTGAGAGCGGTAATACCCCAGTCTGAATCGCGCCTGCTGAAGCGTGTGTTCCAAGGGGGAGCATCGCGTTGCTCCGATCAATTGGTATTGCGTGAACAAAAGGTAGGCTTTTGCCGGATCGGCATCCGGTGCGGCCAAATGCAAGAGATACAGAACCGCCTCGATGGCCGCAAAACGCGGCAGCGGCATTGCGCCTTCAATGCGCTGAAACTGCGCGGAAAGAGGCGCATACCAGGCATCCTTATTGTTGTTCTTCATGGCACGCAGCCTCCCTTTTGTTGATTTCACGTTTCAATGTCTTCCACGTTACACACGTCACATTTTTTCGGTTTTCCAGCGCACGGTTGACGATCGCGGTGTAATTATTTTGGGTTTTCGTGTATTCGTCGGGGACCACATAATATCCTCTTTCATAATCCCCCGTCGGAAATTCGCTGTCATTCAGAATTTTCGTTCGCAGTGCAATCGGGTTTCGGTATGCTTTCGCGTCAATTTCCCAAATCGCTCCGTCAGAGAACTGTACTTTCACATCGTATTGGTCCATCTGAGGCCACAGCTCCCAGTGCATTTTTTTCTTTTCACAGAATGCCGCGATAGCAATCTCCAATTTGCCGGGAGCCGCAAAGTATCGCATGATGCCTTTTTTCAAGCGGTAAAGCCCGCCGCCGGAAGCATCCAGCTTCATCTCATCGGTCAGATCGGGAATTACATCTGCGCAGTGGGAGGAATAACAAAGATATCCGTATTTCCCGCGAGTCATGGTCCAGCCGCAGCAGGGGCACCGATAGCTATCCTCCAAAACCTCTTCATAGGCAAATTGGAACGCCTCTTTCGCATCCGGAGTATCGGCCAATTCCAGCGACATGGATCGTCTTTCCTCGATCGAAATGATCGGGTGTTCTATGATGTATCTTCTGAGCCGCGTGTAAGTTTCCTGCCCCAAAGCCTTGATCTTCTCATAAAGGACCCGTTCATCCGTTCCATCCATAATGTCACTGTCCTGGGATTCAAGATACTCATAACAGTCAGAACTGGGGCTGAACAAATTTCCGCTTCGTTGATACGCAAAGGCCCCGTAATTATAAAAAGGTTCCTCCTGCAAATTCAAAGAAGCAATTGTATGCGGATCCCATTCAGCGAACCACTCACAAATCGGCTTGGTGATAAAATGCCCAAGGAAAGAGGTCTCATCCGCATATCGCGCCATATCCCGCACAGCGCCGCTTTGAAAGCTTGCCGCTAAAAACATGTTGATTCCGTGCTGCAGCGCTTTGCTGTAAGGATAGCGAGCAGGCTCTTTTTGTAAAAGCTGCTCCTTCTCAACCAATCCTTTTGCAATCAAAGCAAATGCTTTTCTCATGAACGCCGCATCCATACACAAAGCCTCCTGTTCTAGAAAAAAACGGTCCTCTTGAACGTACAAGAGAACCGTTGATAGATACAGTTTTTCTGGCGCATGTGGCTTATAACTTGTAGAGATTGAGCCGCCATATATGCCATTTGCTGCGTTTTAACTTTTCTCGTGTACAAATTCAGTATATATCAGAAAATCAGGTATTGTCAAGAGCGACTATCGCAATCTTCTGCAGTGATGATATTCATTTTCATTCCAAAGCCATTTTCAGCGTTGATTCTCCAATCGAAAGTTACTTTCTTTTGCATAATATCGCTAACTGCACAAAATAGCAGCACAAGATTTTCGCACTTCGACAGTCACTCAACCATTTGTTCTTATTTCCTTACCACTTTACCAACACACATACAAAAGCCCGCGAAGCCAGTTCTGGAAAGGCTTCGCAGGTTTCTTTTGTGTGTCCGGGAACTTCATCTCAGGCAGCCGCAAATTCGAATCAAGTCAAGCTTGTTTTGATGACATCCGCTAAGCTGTCTTTCTTCCTGTCATGTTGATACAAATCGTCTTCAAAACCGGTCAGGGACATTCCTCTGTTATGCGAACTCACCATCCACGCCCTCCTCTCTGGTTGGGCGCCGTGCTGTTTTAAAGGCGTGACAAAACAGAGTTTTGCTTTCTCCAGCTTGATTCATTTATGCAAAATCGAACTTTCAAAGCTTGCCAGACCACATTGTCATCATAATGTTGCCATGATATAATGAATATCTACCATAGCCATGTTCCGTTTTCCGGGATAGTGCCGCATATAATTTTCGAAAGGATCCCGTTATGAACCTTATATTCAAGCAGAAAATTGAAGCTATACGAGCAGGTTCTACGCCTCGCGTCTTGGATTTATTTGCGGGATGTGGTGGCATTTCTCTTGGTTTTCAAGCGTCCGGCTTTAAAATTTCGGCTGCAGTCGAAATCGATCCATTTGCTGCTGCTTCCCATGCTCTGAATTTCTTTGAGAAGGACGCGTTTGATCATCACAGGACACCAGTTGACATAACAAGGACCGAGCCGCAAGAGCTTGCTGAAATGCTCGCCTTGGGGCCGGTGGAGAGTTCAATTGATATAATTGTAGGTGGACCTCCATGTCAGGCTTTTGCGCGAGTTGGCCGTGCAAAACTCAGAGAAATCGATGCAAATCCAGAAGCATATATTCATGACCCAAGAGGAAATTTGTACCTCCGTTACTTGGCATACGTAAAAGCATTCAAACCTATCGCGTTGTTAATGGAAAATGTCCCTGATATGCTGAATTATGGGGGGCATAACATTGCCGAAGAGGTAAGTGAAACACTGTCTGATCTCGGCTATGTATGTCATTACACCCTTTTGAACGCAGTTCATTATGGAGTCCCGGAAATGAGAGAACGAATGTTCCTCGTTGCTTTTGCCAGGGAAATCAGCCCCACTTCGTTTTTCCCGGAACCAACAAATTATCACGAGTTGCCCAAAGGGTACGAAGGAACCAGACAGGTGGCCTTGCAAACTGTTATTGATAATTCTCGAAATTCCAGTGAAACAACTTTCTTTAAAGAAAACACCGCTTTTATAATGCCTCCGCAAGTATCTTCCAGTCTTCCTCCTGCAGTTACAGCGGAAGAAGCTTTAAAAGATTTGCCCCCCATTTTTGACCATCTCTCCGGGAACATGAAACGCGGAGCCAGACGCTTTGACGTTTTTCTCCCATATCCGACAACAAATCTCTCCAAAATATCAAAATATGCAGTTCAAATGAGAACTTGGCCTGGTCACGAAAATCTTTTGGGTATATCAGATCATGTGATTCGATATCTCCCTCGTGATTATGATATCTTTGAAAAAATGAATCCCGGAGATCAATACCCGGAAGCATATAACATTGCACTTGAAATGTTTCATCAGGAATTGTCCAAATTGGAAAAAGCAGGCAACAATATTCCCAAAGGCAGTGATGCATATGAAAAGCTTTTAAAAAAATATGTTCCGCCCTATGACCCTGGGAAATTCCCTAACAAGTGGCGAAAAATGGAACCCGACCAACCTGCACGCACACTTATGGCGCACTTGGGAAAAGACAGTTATTCCCATATTCATTATGACAGCAGGCAGAAACGAACAATCTCCGTTAGAGAGGCTGCCCGGCTGCAGTCTTTCCCGGATGGTTTCAAATTTTTTGGAACGATGAATCCGGCGTTCAAACAAATCGGCAATGCTGTTCCCCCATTAATGGCAAAAGCCTTGGCTTCCACTATATTAAAAGAAATTTCAGGAGGTAACTATAATGGAAAAACTGGCGATCAAGAAGCTGACACATTCTGATTTAACGTTTTTTCAATGTTATTTCTATGCTCAGAAGGACAAAAAGAGCAAACAAAAGGCACTTAATTTAAACAGTGATGTTTTAGTTGATGAATTCTATCCTGACCTGAAAAACGTGACTGCCAACACGCGAATTCCGGTTTCATTGTATATTTATGGTCCGGGAATGCAGGAAGTTCATATGCTTCAGAGAAAAATTTTAAAATCGCCCGGATCGAAAAACTGGAGGTTGAACGGCGAACTGATATACTCCCCGGAGGAAAACCTTGATCGATATGCGGCTTTGAAACCTGGTGATATAGCCGTCTTGGGGTTCGAGGGAAAATTGAAGCCTTCTTCGATATTTGTTGATTTCCTTGCGTCTGATGTCAACGAAGATCATGCATTATGGGGAAAGCTGGATGTCTTTTTAGCTGGCAAAGCAATGAAAAGCATTAAGACAAAGCTGCTGCGTGAGTTAACAGAAGCTGCCGGTCTACCCCCAGAGCATTCTATCCATCGTTTTTTCCTCGATGAGGAGATTGTATCCGCTGTTGAAGGTGATACCGAAGCAATCCTCCAAGTGTATAAACGCAGCGGAACGGTGATGACTGCTGATGAATTGGCGACAGCGAAAGAAAAAGCTGCTCGTATCGGCAGTTGCGGCGAGGAACTGGTATCACAGTATTTGGGACGGTTACTCGATAATGAAGAAATCGCTGACTTCACTTGGGTCTCTCGAGAAAATGCTGTTGCCCCATACGATTTTGAGGTGAGGGAACTGGATGGATCGGTTTACCGTTTGGATGTGAAATCGACAACCGGAAAATTTGAAACCAAATTACATATCTCTGGTGCAGAGCTCTCGACCATGGCTGATGATATGATTGGCTACAAACTGTTCAGAGTTTATGAACTCTCTGAAGAACATGCCAAATTGAGGATCATGCCTCAGATGTCGGATTATGCCAAACGTGTTTTAAAGACGCTTTCAACATTACCAAGAGGAATTTCTGTTGATAGTGTTTCTTGCGATCCAAGAACATTAGATTTTATGGAGGAGGAAAATCTCACAGCCGAAGGAGACGAATGAAATGTCTGATGTACTCACATCAGAACAAAGGCATCAATGCATGTCTCATATCAAAGGCAGAGATACAAAGCCTGAGCTAACCGTTCGTTCATGGTTACACCGGCATGGATATCGATTCAGGGTGTGTGTCGCCTATTTGCCCGGCAATCCGGACATAGTGCTTAAAAAACACAAGCTTGTTATATTTGTCAACGGTTGTTATTGGCACCGACACCCTGGATGTAAATACACAACCACACCGGCAACCAATTCTGCTTTTTGGGAAAAGAAATTTGCTCAAAATGTTGAGCGTGACAAGAAAAATATTGAAAAGCTTAAATGTAGCGGTTGGAACGTTCTCAACATATGGGAGTGTCAAGTAAAAGATGGCTCCTTCCAAGAACTTTTGGCCAATTACTTTGCAGGTCATTCGTAGAACCAACAGCAGCAAACGCCCCATGGATATCCATGGGGCGTTTGCTGCTGTCCTCTACATGAAAAGGCCATTGCTTTATCAAGCCAAAGGGAACTTGGCATCCAATCTTCAGTGCAACCTGTTGCCTTTTTTCTTTCTCATCCCATTAAGAGAAGTTCCTTTATTCCATTTTCGTAATATTTTGGGCCGCTGCTCTGGTATCCGTTCCTGATGTCACCCACTGGCTCGCAGCCATTCTTGACTTTTTGAGGTCTCCGTTGCCAGTGGAGAGGTCTACTGGTATACTGCACGCCAATAGAAACTGCTGCATCGATAGCTCAAAGAGGTCGGGGATCATAATTATAGCCCGAGCTCAGTTTCAGCCGTCCCAAATCAAATAACGCTTTGTATACTTTTGGACCGTAGCTTGTCCAAAATCACTTCATCCGCCGGGCAGAACGCATACTGGTCAATTTCATCCACTGTGATCCAGCGGATGTCGTTGTGCTCCAGCTTCTGGGGCACGCCCTCCCGTATGGCGGTATGGAAAAGGGTCAGGTGCACCGTCAGGTCCGGGTATTCGTGGGTCACATCCATAAACACCTCGCCCACATCCAGTGTGACGGCCAGTTCTTCCCGGCATTCGCGGACGAGGGCCTGCTGCCTGGTCTCGCCCGACTCCACCTTTCCGCCAACGAACTCCCACAAAAGCCCCCGGGCCTTGTGGGCCGGACGCTGGCAGATCATGAATTTGTCGTTATCCCAAATCAGAGCCGCTACCACTTCTGTCATTCGTTCCATCTCCCCTTTTCTATGGTTCTATTATAGGAGCGCCGGCTGCTTTCGGCAAGGCATCTTTCCCCGGTTTCAGCCTGCGTTTTTGTATTGCGTCCGCGCCGCACTGGCCTGAACAGCGAAAAAACTGTATAATACCAATATCACAGGACGGCCCGGCCCTGCTGCCCAGGCCAAGCTTCATCCCATCCAAGGAGACGACCATGAACCTCATCATTCTCTCCGACACCCACGGCCTGCTGCGGCCGGCGGTGCTGGAACTTCTGAAATCCGCCGACGCCATCCTCCACGCGGGGGACATCAACTCCCAGTCGGTGGTGGATACGCTCGCCTCGTTCGCGCCGCTGTATGTGGTGCGGGGCAACAACGACAAAGACTGGGCCGCAGGCCTTCCCCACGACCTGACCGTGACACTGGAAGGCGTGCGGTTTTACATGGTCCACAACAAAAAGGACGTGCCCGCGGACCTGGCCGGGGCGGACGTGGTGGTGTTCGGCCACTCCCACAAATACAGCGAGGAACGGCGCGGAGACCTGCTGTGGCTGAACCCCGGCAGCTGCGGGCCGCGGCGGTTCCACCAGGAGATCACCCTGATGCGGGCCGAGGTCTTTGGCGGGGCCATCCGTGTAGAAAAAATCGTCGTTCCCCACGAGGCGCCGTGATGGAGCTGGGACTGACCTTTCCGCTGCAGCGGTTCCTGCACCAAAAGCCGCCGCCCTACGGCAGCGAAGCCGACCGGCGTTTCTGCTGGGACCTGCACGTCATCGAACTGCGGGGCCGCAAATGCCTTTTGGCGGTGCACTGCCACAGCCGGTACACCTTCGTGCGTTTCGATGTGCCGGGGCTGCTCTGGGCCGACCTGCCCGCGCTGTTTTACACCGGCCTTGCGGACAGCCTCTCCGCCGCCGGGTTTGTCCCTGAGCAGGTCAGCGCTTACCTGAAAGCGGCGGGCGAGGCGCGCCTCACCCGCACCCACGGGCGGCGGGAGGTGGCCTTCCTCAACCGCGCCTGGGAGGACGTGCTGGCGCTGGACACCTGCCTGGACGCCGCCAGCGCCGCCCAGCCCATGCTGGACTGGGCGGTGAACGCCCGCCCCAGCCGGTGCGTTGGTTTTGAAGGTCTGGCCCCCGCGGCGGAGCGCATCGGTGCGGCGCTTTTTCTTAAAAAACCGCCTTTTCTCCAAATGACGCAAAATGGCCGTGCCTTCGCATGCGCGAAGGCCGGCCCCTTCTTTATTTATCCTTTTGCGCCACCAGCAGGTACCGGTGGATCGTGCCCTCGATCACGCCGTTCCGGTCCAAAATCTCCTGGGCGCGGCACAGCCGCTCCCGGCAGGCCTCCACCGAAAAGCCCGGGAATTCCCAGGGCAGCACGCGGGCGAACCACACCAGCGCCCCCATGTCCCAAAAGCGGATAGGCCGAAAGGCCTCTTCTCCGCGCACGACCCGCAGGCCGGCGCTTTGCGCCTCCTCCGCAGCACAGGCGAGCGTCTGCCGGGGGAAGGGCAGCGGCTGCTCGCCCAGCAGCAGTTCCACCAGTTCCCGGTCGTTTTGCGCCCCCACCTGTTCGGTGATGAACATCCCACCGGGCCGCAGCAGACGGCAGACTTCCGCCGGGTCATAGCTGCCGTGGCGGTTCAAGATCAAATCGAAGGCTCCGTCGGCAAAGGGCAGCGGGCCCCCGCCATCCGCCTGCTGAAACCGTATCCCCAGCGGGACGAGCCTATGGCGGCAGAGATCCGCGTTGGGCGGCCAGCCCTCGGTGGCGCTGGTCTTATCGCAGGGATGCCCCAGCGACAGCAAAAACTCCCCGCCGCCGGTGTCCATGTCCAGAAGTTCTTTGTCCGGCCGCAGAAATGTCCGCACTGCCTGCTCATGGTCCCAGGGCAGGTCCTGCTCTTCCTCATAGCGCCCGCGCAGGTGAGAAAAGTCCCAGCCCTTCATCCGCGCCGCGTCCTCTTCCCGCAGCCATTGGCGGTACAACTCTGTTCTGTTCATTCAAAACCGCTCCTTTTCGCAGTCATCGTTCATACGAATCGGTGCAGTTCCGCTGATAACAGTTTTTACTCGATGCAGTCTGCTATCAGACGTGTCACTGCACCGAGTAATTACCTCGAAGAAGCGTCATTCTGACTTCACCGCCTTTCTGTTTTATGATACCACAGCGGAAATTTTCCAGCAATTGCACCAGCCAGGGTACGGCAGCAAAAATATTGCAAAAAAGCTGGTTTTTCTCAAGTGGGTTTTGTATGATAGAAGCAGAGATTTGCGGCTCGCTGCGGCGTTCACCGAGGACGCATTGTGCTCTTTTCTCGCGAAAATTTCAAACCATATTCCGAAATACCTTTCGAGGAGGAATCGAATGTGAAAAAGGAATTGGAAAGCAGTATCCTCACTCCCACGGAAAAAGCTCCGAACTCCTTCGGAAAAGCGATGGGAAATCTGGGCGTTCATGCAAAAGAGACCGTGGCCAAAGCGCAGAGCGCTGTGATGCATGCCGTGGACAAAAACGGTAACGGAAAAATCGACGCAGAAGACTTTGGCCTGACCCGTGAAAACCTGGAGGACGCAGGCGAAACAATAAAAGGCGCCGCCCTTGCCGCCGGGCATGGACTCAAGGCAGGAAGCGCTGCTATGGGGAAAGCGTTTGCCGAAGCCAGGCTGGAACTCGACCTCAAGACGTTAAAGCCGGTCTTTGCGGATACCTTGCCCTTCACCGCCAAAGACAGCCAGGCGGATGCAGCGCAGCCAAGCATTCTCTCCATTGTCGCTCGGGACAAAAAGAGAAGCGAGAGCGAAGTATGCCGCGGAGCGGTGGGATACTATCAGTCCGCGAAGGGATATGAGTTGCTGAATCTTTACGAAGACTACGCGCTCCAGTCGGCACTGGTATTTTACCCTGCTGCGGCTAAAGGCGTTTTCCTGGCGGACCCCTATCAGACAGGGGTCTATATCGCTCTGGACGAATACTTTGACTTCATCCGCAAGGCGCTTGTGAACGAACTGGAAGTCGTGGCGCAGGACCTTGGCGCAAAACATGTCCGCATCAGTTTCAAAGAGGACAAAAAAGCGCTGGTTGCGCAGCAGGTCAAAACCAAAGCAAAAACGCAGATGGAGTCAGTGTCTGCCAGCCGTTCGGCTTCCGTGGATGAATTCTCCAGCGTGGAAATCGCCGCCGACGTGAAGTTCAGCGGACACGATTCTCCCATTGCGCCGCCCCTTGTCTACTTCAAAAACGAGAGTGACATTGTGAAGCTGGTCCGTATGCGCACCAGCGATGGTTTCAATAAAATCGAATCCAAAACTTATCGCTTTCAGTGCAATCGTCTGTTCGGCGCCAAAGAAGATGACTCCGCGCAAATCAGCGCGATCCTGAACGGCATCAAATGCACCGGGTCGGCCTCCTTCAGCCAAAATATCCAGCGTGAAAGCCGCACCATTCTGGAATACAGCATTGAATTCTGACAAAAGTTCCGGCTTCCTGATTTTCACTGCAAACGGGCGCAGAAGTCCTCTAAACCAGAGGACTTCTGCGCCCGTTATTTTTAGTATTACCTGCGCTCCGGTGACAAACATGACACACAGCTGTCCGGTTCCTATGGTATAATACAGGCAAAACACAGGAAAGGCGGCGGGGCGCATGAAACTGGACCGGCTCATCGGCATCTTGTCCATCCTGCTCCAGCGGGAGAAGGTCACCGCGCCGGAATTGGCGGCACGGTTCGAGGTGTCCCGCCGCACCATCCAGCGGGACATCGAGGCCCTCTGCCGGGCGGGCATCCCCATCGCCACCGCGCAAGGGGCGGGCGGCGGCATCTCCATTCTGGAGGGCTACCGGGTGGACCGCACCCTCCTCACCGCGCCGGAGATGCAGGCCATTCTGGCGGGGCTGCGCAGTCTTGACAGCGTCAGCGGCACCCGCCGCTACGCCCAGCTGATGGAAAAGCTGTGTGCCGGGTCGGGCACGCTGGTGCCCGGCAGCGCCGACCTGCTCATCGACCTGTCCTCCTGGTACAAGGACAGCCTTGCCCCCAAGATCGAGCTGATACAGGACGCCATCCGCCGGCGGCGCACCGTCCGCTTTTGCTACTTCTCCCCCAAGGGGGGATCCCGGCGCACGGTGGAGCCCTGCTATCTGGTGTTCCACTGGTCGGCCTGGTACCTGTGGGGCCGCTGCCGCACCCGGGAGGACTACCGCCTCTTCAAGCTGAACCGCATGACCGGGCTTTCCGCGGGCGAGCCCTTCGAGCCCCGCCCCGCGCCCCTGCCGGACCTCGCGCCGGAACGGGTGTTCCCGGAAAAGTATCGGGTGACCGTCCTTTTTGACCCGGCCTGGCGCTGGCGGCTGGTGGAGGAATACGGCGCGGACGGCCTCACCGAGGAACCGGACGGCCGCCTGCGGTTCACCGGCGGCTTTCCCGATGCGGACAGCGTGCTGGGCTGGGTGCTCACCTTTGGCGAGGGCGCGGAGCTGGTGGAGCCTGCGGAACTGCGCGAAAAGCTGCGCAGTCTGACCCGGTCGCTGGCCGAGCGCTATGAAGGGAGGAACTGAGATGGCGTCTCATCCGGATTTTGTGGATTTTGTGGCCGACCAACTTCGGGAGGCGGGGACCATCCGCAGCCGCAGGATGTTCGGTGAATACGGTCTTTACTGCGACGGGGTGTTCTTCGCCGTCATCTGTGATGATCAGTTCTTCGTAAAAATCACCCCCGAAGGCTTAAATGCCTTCCCGGACCTGCCCAAGGCTCCGCCCTATGAAGGAGCCAGAGACTCTTTCCTGGTGGAAGACGTGGAGGACCGGGAGCGGATGACCGCCCTCGTGCGCATCACCTGCGAGGCGCTGAAGGCCCGTCCACAGAGAAAAAGGAGGAAATGACCATGCCCTTCGACTACAAAAAAGAATACAAGGAATTCTATCTTCCGCCCAAAACGCCGGGCATCGTCACGGTGCCCGCCATGAATTTTCTGGCGGTGCGGGGGCAGGGCGACCCCAACCAGGAAGACGGCGCCTACAAAGAGGCGCTGGGCCTGCTCTACGCTGTGGCTTTCACCATCAAGATGAGCAAGCTGGGCAAACACAAGCTGGAGGGCTACTTTGACTATGTGGTGCCGCCGCTGGAAGGCCTGTGGTGGCAGGAGGGCGTGCACGGCGTGGACTACGCCCGCAAAGCCGATTTTCAGTGGATCAGCCTCATCCGCCTGCCGGAGTTCGTGACGGAAGAGGCGTTCCACTGGGCCATCCGCGAGGCCGCTGAAAAGAAGAAGCAGGATTTTTCCAGGGTGGAGTTCTTTTCCTGGGAAGAGGGGCTCTGCGTCCAGTGCATGCACCTGGGCCCCTACGACGACGAGCCCGCCACCGTGGCGGCCATGGACGAATACGCCCGTGCCCAGGGGTATCTGTCGGACTTCAGCGAAAGCCGGTTCCATCACGAAATATATCTGAGCGACGTGCGCCGCTGCAAGCCGGAAAAGCTGAAAACGGTCATCCGGCAGCCGGTGCAAAAGGAGATCCGGCCGTGAAGGGATTCATGCGGAAGCACACAGAATTCAGCCTCTGCGGCCTCGCCTGCCTGCTCTGCCCCATGCAGGTGGGCGGATACTGTCCGGGCTGCGGCGGCGGAGCGGGCAACCAGAGCTGCGCTATTGCCCGGTGTTCGCTGGAGCAGGGCGGGCCGGAGTTTTGCAGCGAATGTGCCGCCTACCCCTGCGCCCGGTACGACGAGTTCGACGCTGCGGATTCCTTTGTGCCTCACAGCCGCCGGGCCGCCGATTTGGCCCGGGCCGGGGAGATGGGGCTGGACGCCTGGCTGGCCCTGCTGCGTCAAAAGCGCGCCGTTCTGGACCAGCTGCTGGCGGGCTGGAACGACGGCCGCCGAAAGTCTCTCTACTGCGCGGCCGTCTATCTGCTGGAGCCCCAGGCCCTGCGCCGGGTGATGGAGGCGCTGGCCGCCCAAAGCGATCTGGCCGCCGCGCCTGCAAAAGAGCGGGCCCAGGCCGCCGCCGCGCTGCTGCAAACGGAGGCGGACCGGGCGGGCATCAGCCTGAAGCTGAACAAGGGAAAGGGGTGAGCGAATGGCAGCATCACAAGTGACGGCGGAGTTCTCCTGCCCGGTGGAAACGCTGTGGCACACCGTGACCGACCTGGAGCACACCGCCTGGCGCAGCGACATCGAGCGAGTGGAAGTTTTGGACGCGGCCCACTTTGTGGAGCACACCCACAGCGGCTATGCCACCCGCTTCACGGTCACCGCCTGCGAAGAGCTCCGCCTTTGGGCCTTCACCATGGAGAACGGCAACATGTCCGGTGCCTGGGAAGGGCATTTTGAAGGAACGGCGAATGGTTCCCGTCTGGTCTGCACCGAGACCGTCAACGCAAAGCGCTGGTGGATGCGCCCCTTCGTGCCCGGCTATCTGAAGCGGCAGCAGGCGCTGTATCTGAACGACCTGCGCCGCGCACTTTTCGGCAAATGAAAAAGCGCCCCCGGCATCTGCCGGGGGCGCTAACTTATTTTGCCCAGCGCTCCACCGCGTCCCGCAGGAACTGCGCGCAGCCGGGCACCGCCCGGTCGTAGTAGGCGGTGAACCGCTCGTCCAGCACATACAGCTGGGCGATGCCCCGGTGCTTTTGGGCCGTCAGGTCCTTCACCGTCACCGCCAGCCAGCGGCGGTGCAGGTCATAAAGTTCCCTGCCCTCTTCGCTGTCGGGCCCAAGGCCCGCCTTCACCGCGGCTTCCAGCCTTTGGCGCAGTTCGGCATCCAGCGCGTTCCATGCGTCGTACTGCTTCTGCGTCAGGCCCATCAAACCGGCGTTGGCGGCGTCCACTTCCCCGTCGCCGTATTTGGCCCGGGCTTCTTTGCCGTGGGCGGCCTCGTTTTCCGCCACCAGCTTCGCTTTCAGGGCGGCAAACTTCTTTTCGTCCTCCATAGGCTCCTTCCTTTCTTCGCTGCCGATGGTCTCTTCCACCGACTGTATCAGGTCTTCCAGCCGGGCCTTCTGTGCCTGCAGGGCAGCCAGGTGCTGCCGCAGGGCGGCCAGCCGGTCGAAGGAGGGCGCGTCCAGACATTCCCGGATGCGGGCCAGCTCCACCCCGAGGGCCCGGTAAAACAGGATGTCCTGCAGACGGTCCACCTGGGCCGGGCCGTAATATCGGTAGCCGCTCCCGGCCACCCGACTGGGCTTCAGCAGGCCGATCTCGTCGTACCAGCGCAGGGTGCGGGTGGACACCCCCGACAGGCGCGACAGTTCATGGATGGAATATTCCATGCTGTTCCCTCCTTCCTGCTATCAGTGTAGCAGTTGACGGTACGGCAGAGTCAAGAGGAAAGCGAAAAAATTTTCAGCGGGTTCAGCCCGGGTCGTAGGTGCTGAGCGCCTCGCTCAATTGCGGGAGCCACGCGGGGCCGTCGTACTGGGCATCCGGGGCGCAGATCTCCATCAGCTCCACCTTTCCGTTCCGCCAGGTGCCCCGGCAGGTGAGCAGGTAGGTGAGCTGCCCCTGCCGCACCGTCAGCTCCAATTCGGTGAAGAGGAACATGTCGTCCAGCCGGGTGCGGCTGAAACTTGCCCTGGCGTCCCGGATGAGCACGTCCTGCTCTCTGAGTTTCTCCAGCGCCTCGTACACACCGCTGGCATTGCCGATGCAGCGCTCTATCCCCTCTTTGTCGTAGTTTTCCAGCGCCCGGGCGGCGCTGCGGGCGCACAGCCACGCGGGGATGCACCGCCAGGCGAACCCGTCGCCGCCCACCGTTCCGTTCAAGGCCGGCAGGGCGAGCAGCAGCGCCAGGCAGACGCATGCCGCCGCCAGCAGGCTCCGCTTGCGCATGGTCTTCTTCTTTTGAGCGAGCTCCTGCTCCGAATACCGAAGCACCTCCTTCACGGCGCTGTCGATATTTTCCGGGTGCGGCTCTGCCTGCGCCCGGGCCCCGGAGATAAGTTCCAGCACAGTAATGTCCAGCGCCTGCGCCAGAGGTTCCAGCAGGGCGATGTCCGGGGCGCACAGCCCCCGCTCCCATTTTGAGACCGCCCGGTCGGTCACGTTCAGGCGCTGGGCCAATTCCTTCTGGGTCAGCTTCTTTTCCTTGCGCAGCGTTCGTATCAGTGCGCCGGTGGCTTCGTTGTTCATCCCTCGGCCCTCCCTTTCGCCTCTATTATACCTCTGCGCCGCCCTTCCCGCACCAAACCGCTGGTTGAGTGCGGGGCGTGCCCTGCTCTTTTCCGCGGCTTTTCGCGGCCGCCGCTTGTTGCGCTTCGGATTTCATATTACAATAGAACCAGTCAAGAGAGCAAGAAAGGAGGAGCGCCATGCCCACTGTATTGATCGACGCGGACGGCTGCCCGGTGGTGGACCTGACCATCCGCGTCTGCAAAGGCCATGGGGTGCCGGTGCTCATTCTCTGCGACACGGCCCACCGCATCGAGCGGGCCGGCGCTGAAACACTGGTGTTCGACAAAGGCGCGGACAGCGTGGATTTCGCCCTGGTCAACCGGGTGAAAGCCGGGGACATCGTGGTCACCCAGGACTACGGCCTTGCCAGCATGTGCCTGGCCCGCCGGGCCCGGGTGCTGAACCAGAACGGCCTGGAATACACCGCGGGCAACATCGACGCGCTGCTGGAGCGCCGCTGGCAGAACAAAAAGCTCCTCCGGGCCGGCCAGGCGCACGAAGGAGCAGGACGCAGCCTTTGCAAAAGCCTTGGATGAGATATTGCGCGGCACCGCCGCGCTGTGATGTTTCCCCAAAAAGGGAGGGATGCACGATGCACACATTCACCGCATGCGGCAGGACCGTGACCGTTTTCCCCGCCGGCGTGCCGGACGCGCCGGTGGTCTTTCTGAACACCTTCGGAGACGAAGGCCAAAAAGTTTTTGAGACGCTGGCCGACGGCGGCTGCCCGCCGCTCTCGCTGGTGGCCGTCGGCGGCCTGGATTGGGACCGGGACATGGCCCCCTGGAGCTGCCCTGCCGTGTTCAAAAACGCCGCGCCCTTCACCGGCGGCGCGGACGAATACCTGCGGCTCCTGGTCGGGACCATCCTGCCCACAGCGGAGGCAACGCTGGCCGGCGCTCCCCGCTGGCGCGGGATCGCGGGCTATTCCCTGGCGGGGCTGTTCGCGCTGTACGCCCTGTATGAGACGGACGCATTTTCCCGCGCGGCCAGTGTGTCCGGCTCGCTCTGGTTCCCCGGGTTCCGGGAATTCGTTTTCTCCCGCGAGCCCCTGCGCCGGCCGGACCGTCTTTACTTCTCCGTGGGCGACCGGGAAAGCAAAACGCGCAACCCCGTGCTGCAAACGGTGCAGGAGAACACCGAGGCGCTCTGCGGGTTTTACCGCGGCAAGGGCGTTTGCGCAACGTTTCAGCTGAACCCCGGCGGGCACCATGAGCACCCGGCCCAGAGGACGGCGGCGGGCATTCAATGGCTGGCCATTGAATAGCGCCACTCCGCGCGAGTATGATACAATAGAAAAAAACGAGAGGGATCCTTGCTATGAACTTTGACGTCAACAAGCTGGTCTGGACCCGGCCGCCGAAGCAGTACCGCATCGCGGCGGACAAGATCGAAATGACCACGCAGCCCCACACCGACCTGTGGCAGCGCACCTATTACCATTTCCGCAACGACAACGCTCCCCTGCTGCAGATGGAAACGTCGGAACCCTATTTCAGCTTTGTGGTGAAGACCGACTTTTCCGCCGCCTGCCACCGCTTTGACCAGTGCGGGGTCGTTCTCTATCTGGACAGCGAAAACTGGCTCAAGGCCTCGGTGGAATACGAGAACGGGGCCTTTCAGCATCTGGGCAGCGTTGTGACCCACGAGGGCTATTCCGACTGGGCCACCACCGCCATCGACGGCAGCATCCGCACCATGTGGTACCGCCTCAGCCGCCGCGGGGACGACTATCGGCTGGAATGCTCCCGGGACGGGGTCGATTTCAGCCAGATGCGCGTCTGCCATCTGCGCAAAGGCGGCGGCGCCATCCGCTTCGGCCTTTACGCCTGCTCGCCGGAGGACTCGTCCTTTACCGCTGTGTTCTCGCAGATGCAGATGACCCAGTGCCAGTGGCAGGCCCATGACGGCCAGCAGCCGGACTGAACCCATCGCGGCCGCCATTCAAAGCCATAAGGAGGACCGAAATGATTCGAGAGATATGCAAAGACGTGCTGTTTCTGGCGCGAAAAGCCGAGCCCGCCACCCCCGGCGACCTGCCGGTGGCCGCCGATCTGCTGGAGACGCTGGAGGCCCATGCCGACGGCTGTGTGGGCATGGCCGCCAACATGATCGGCGTGGCAAAGCGCATCATCGCCTTTGACGACGAGGGCACCTACCGGGTGCTGTTCAACCCGGAGATCGTCAAGAAAAGCGGCCCCTACGAGGCCGAAGAGGGCTGCCTGTCCCTCACCGGCACCCGCAGGACAAAGCGCTGGAAGACCATCAAGGTGAAATATCAGGACGAGCAGTTCCGGGAGCGGTTCAAAACCTGGACCGGCTGGTCCGCCCAGATCATCCAGCATGAGATCGACCACTGCGAGGGTATCATCATATGAAAAAGTGCAGGATCACCGTCATGCGCATCACCCGGTATGAGGACCTGATGGCGCGCTACGAAAACCCCATCGAGCACGCCTGTGATCTGCGGGAGGGCCAGGTGTTCATCGCCAACGGCTGGCAGAAGCCGGAAGGCTTTTGCCCCAGCGCCTGGGACACCCTCTCCCCCTTTGTGCTGGCCCTGAGCCACGGCGCGGAGAATTTCTATGACGGCTGGATGAAAAACCCCCGCTCCGCCATGCTCTCCTGCAACGACGGATTCCGTCCGGTGAGTTTTCTTGTAGAGGCGCTGGACGAGGATGCGGACTAAAGGAGGAAACGCCATGTTTGAAAACAAAGTCGCCGTCGTGACCGGCGGCGCGAAGGGCATCGGCAAGGCCATTGCCCGGGAATTCCGTGAAGCCGGGGCCGAGGTGTGCGTCATCGACCTTCTGCCGAATGACTATTTTGTAGGCGATCTGGCCGACCGGGCGGTGCTGGAGGAGTTTGCCCGCAAGGTCATCGCGGACCACGGCCATGTGGACTATCTCATCAACAACGCCCTGCCCCTGATGAAGGGCATCGGCGAGTGCAGCTATGAGGAGTTCAACTATGCTCTGCGGGTGGGGGTGACCGCCCCCTTTTACCTGACCAAGCTGTTCGCGCCCCATTTTGCGCCGGGGGCGGCGGTGGTGAACATCTCCTCCTCCCGGGACCGGATGAGCCAGCCCCAGACCGAGAGCTACACCGCGGCCAAAGGCGGCATCTCGGCGCTGACCCACGCCCTGGCGGTGAGCCTTGCGGGCAGAGTGCGGGTGAACAGCATCTCCCCGGGCTGGATCGAGACCGGCGACGCGGTATGGGCCGGCCCGGACGCCGCTCAGCAGCCCGCCGGGCGGGTGGGCACCCCGCTGGACATCGCCAGCATGGTGCTGTTCCTCTGCTCGGACAAGGCGGGCTTCATCACCGGCGAGAACATCTGCATCGACGGCGGCATGACCCGCCAGATGATCTACCACAACGACTTCGGCTGGACGCTGCAAGGAGGAAACGAAGAATGAAAACGGCAATTTGCTATCTTTCCTGCCACCATGGCAACACCCGCAAGGTGGTGGAGGCTATGGCCCAGGCGGGCGGCGCCGACCTCATCGACGTGCGCACCCGGCAGGCGGTGCGGCTGGAAGAATACGACCGCATCGGCTTTGCCTCCGGCATCTACGGCTTTGAGATGCACAAGGCGGTGGCCGCCTTCGCCCGGCAGTATCTGCCCGCGGGCAAGCCGGTGTTCTTCGTCTACACCTACGGCGGCGCAAAGGGCACCGGCGCAAAAGTGCTGGTTCAGATCGCCGCGGAAAAAGGCTGCCCGGTGCTGGGCGAATTCAGCTGCAATGGCTACGACACTTTCGGCCCCTTCAAACTGGTGGGCGGCCTCGCCAAGGGCCGCCCCAACGAGAAGGACCTGGAGAAGGCGCGGGCGTTTTACCGGGGACTTGAGGCGACGTGACGCAGGGGGAAAAAGATGGACTGGAAATTTGAGACCGCCGGCCCCACCGGGGAGTGCAGAGCCTTTGGCGTGAACCTTTTCAAATATCCCTGGCGGGACTGCAGGGAGACCGCCATCGTCACCGACCCCCGTCACGGCGTGGAAAAGGTGTTCCATGTTTATGAGGTGGAGATCGACGGCGTCGTCCGCCGCTTTGCCGGCGGGGAGTTTTCAAACGGCGTATTTGGGGTGTATCTGCCGGCGGACTGAGTTTTTCCCAAGGTCAAAGCCACAAGGATTTTGCCGGCAGGGTCAATGCCCCGGTCGTGTTCCGGTCCAACGCGGCAAGGCCAAAAAAGGCCCCTGGAACTATGCGTGCATCAAATGCACCTTGTTCGTTTCTATCCATCCGCGGCCATGCCCTGCAATGCTGCCTGTCACTATAGCTGAACAAACGGCTTGTGTTGAACGATTGCGAGGTGAGATAATGCTGCAGAACAGTCCGGCGGAAACAAATGCGTATATAGCGCGACGAGGACGCTTTGTGTATCAGCTCTTTCTCTGTCTTGGCTTCTGGAGCATGGCCAGGGGAAAAATCGATGGAACACTGTTGCTTGTGATCGTTGTGATTTTCTTCATTTCCAGAAAGCGTGACAAAGTGGTGGTCGGTATAATGGGTGGCGCCGCCATAGCCGTGGATATTCTGTTGGCGGCGGTCCCCTTCCCCGCTCCGCTTTTTCAAGCGCTCCTGATCCTTTTCAGAGCAGCGCTTGAGGTTGGCATATGGTGGAAATTGGTCGAAGCACTGATTCCGAGCGCGGACAGGCAGGCAAAATTCTGGAGTATTTTATGGGTCGTCTGGAGCATTTGCAACCTCTATATCGCGTGGATACAGTGCGGTTTCCTGTTGAAAGAAAACTCTGTCCCCTCACTTGCAGAAATGTCGCAATTCGATCACTGCATTTTCGTGGTATATTTCATACTATCTACGTTCGGCGCACCGATATTCCTATATGATCGCTATGCGTTATGACGCTATTTGCGGTCATATGATTTGAACGGGGAAGGAAAAGAAAAATGAGTTTCGACAAATCGTTTGCAAACAATGAGAGGCTTGTTTTTTACCCGAAGTTTTTCAGACGGTTTTTTGGCCTGCTTCCGGTGGCATCTATACTGATTGGCTATGGCTTTTTCGCTGAGTTCATGATGGCAAGAGGCGGTGATTATTACGTTGGCGCAAAGAGGGGGCACGGATATGTAATTGCTGTGCTTTTCGCGGCGTTGTCTGTATACTTCTTGATATTCCTCTTGAACCAAAAACTTACGATCGATCAAACAGCTGTTTGCATTGAGCCGATTTTTGGAGAAATCCCTTCCTTGGCCAAACCGCCCGAACGGTATGAATGGGAAAAAATCGCGCTGATCAAGCAGAATCGCCGATTTTTCCGAGGCTATGATTTTTACACAGCCGCAGGCGAACGCTATGGTACGATCTCATACAGGAGTTGGCGGCACTCGAAGAAATTGCAATCGCTCATCATCGGGCGTGTGCTTGCGCACGGAGGGCGGTTTGAAGTGGAGCCGCCTCGCCCGCATGTGCCTCTCACAAAGCGCGTGTCTGCGGCCATTCCAAAGGTCGTGGAAGCCATAAAAGGCCAGTTTATACCCCGTTGAACATACGGAAGGAGCCCCCATGAATATTCGCGAAGACCGCCGGCCGACCCTCGCTTCCTGGCCCAAGCGGATGTACGATTGGAGCGAGGTGCCCGCCCCCTTCCGGGCCGCGCTGGCGGACTGGAACGCCGCGGGCATGCCGCCGGGGAACATCACCCTCATTCCCCGCATCCATCAGTACTCCGGCGCGCCGGAATATGTCACCGCCTGGTTCGGCGGCGAGGTCTGCCTCCAGCGCATGGCCGGCGGCAGACTGGATGTGTGGCGCATCCGGCCCGGCGATGTGGCGCAGGTCGGTTATTCCGTCCAGCTGATAAAATGCACGGTCACCGTCCGGCTCAAAGACGGCGGCCGGACCGGCTTTTCCTACAACAAGACAAAAGAGGACCAGCTCTATCCTGTCCTCAGCCTCCTGCTGAGCCAGCCCGCCGACCGCCGCCCACCCCTGCGGCATCCCGACTCCCCCGCTTTTGCGCAGCTTTTGCAGGAGAGCTACGCCATGTACTACACCTCTCTCCTGGCCTATCGCTTCGGCGGCCAGGTCCTGGACCATATCTTCCTGCGGGGCAAAAACCGCAGTCTGCTCTACCTTCTCCAGCGCCGGCCGGACCCCGAATGCTTCTGCGCCATGACGGACGCCGGACCGGTGTGCATCCTCACCGACTTTTACGGCACCTCCGTTCTCTATCTGCCGAACTCCTCTTCCTGTTCTCTTCAGGTCAAGCCCCTGCCCCGCGGCAAGGGCAGCGGCCTTTATCTGCGCACCCCGGAGGATGAGGAACGGCTGTATTTTTACCTTCTCCCGGGGCAGGAAGGCCCCGCCGGCGCCTTTGTCCGCCGCTGGTTCTCCCCGCCGGCGGAAGAGGGCTGAAGAAGCGCGTTTTCCCGCACGGAGCGGCGCTTTCCCGGCTTGTGCCGCCCTCTGCCTCCGCTTTGCCACAAAAGCCCGCGAAGCCTTTTCAAAAAGGCCTCGCGGGCTTTTTCACATTGTTTTTGGGTGCGTAAAATCGCTGCCGGGGCGGCATGTCCGCGTCATCTTGCGGCGGTCGTCCTGGTTCTGTTTGCCGGAGAGGATGCCGTTCAGTCCTGCCTGCTTTGCTTCATTCCATATTGGTGGCTTTCCAAATTCACATGGGTATCGCTGCGTTTTCTGAATCCGAGTTTCCACGCTGCCCAGGCATAGATCATATCCTGCAGGAAGGTGAATTCTTCTCCTGCGCCGGGCCGGCCGCTCTCACGATCCTGGATCCTATCATTTAGCGTTTTCATCAGGGCTGTCTTGTCATATTTTTTGCCAGTGCTCCCACCGTCTCCATGGCCATGGTTTATCTGACTTATTTGCTCCATCTGTTTCCACTTCCAGTCGATAGGAGCAAACCAGTTGCTTTTAAGCATTTTCTCCATATCCGTGGGCTGATACAGCACAGAAATTTTGTGTTTCCAGGACTCCAGACTCATCGTTTCACCGCCGCGGGCAGCGGCCGTTTTCTGCAGCCATGCGTAAAACTCGTCGGCAGTCAGGGCGACAGCGTCCTGCAGGCGCAGCCAACCGTTGTTCTCGCTGTTCACCTGCCCCAGGTCCGGCCACCAGTAGCTCTTCTTGCCATTGTCACTCTTGTCATTGTCACTCTTGTCATTGTCACTCACGGTCGAAAGGTCCAGGTAATGTTTGAGCTCATTGGCGGTCCGCTCCGGCACCGCGTTCGGCCACAGATACGTGTAGTGGCAGAAAAACTGCCGGGCCAGGTTTATGAATCTAAGAAATCCCCCCCACTGTTCCTGCTCTTCTGCAGAACAAGCCTCCAGCAGCAGTTCCAGTGAGCTCAACTTGTAGTTGTCATTTTTGCAGGCATTTTTCATTGCCGCATTGACGCACACAGCGTACATCTGCATCAGCTGGGTACCCAGCACCTGCACCTCCGCCCCGGACGGCACTGTGATCCGATCGCTCTGCGGCCCGTTTTTCACGTTTGCGGGCACACCGATGAACAGGTCCACCCCTGTGAGGCGGTAAAAGTCACGGCACAGTTCGGTCAGTGTATCGGTGCGGCAGAGTTTTGGCACACGCAGACCCAGTTCCGCTGTTTTCTGCCGGACTGTATCCAACCTCCGCTGTTTTTCCTGCTGGCGCTGCTGCTTGCAGTCCTGATTCTTTTTTGCCATCAGCGCTGTCCCCCCTTCTCCGGGGAAACCGACGCAGAGTCCGTCAGAGGAGCCGCCACAGGGCCTTCCCGATTGAAGCGCACCCGGAAGACATAGTTGTTGCCGCCGTTCTGCCCTGCGCCCAGCACTGTGTCTGCCACATAGAGGTATTTGCCCTTGAGCTGTTTTTTCATCTGATTGAATTCATCATCCGTCACGGCAGTGGAGCCCGGCTTGTGCACCTCAGTGATCTTGCCGCACTTTTTCTCCAGTTCCACGTTGCAAGTCACCTGGACCGGCGTTTTGTCCGACCAGCAGAGCAGCAGATAGCTGGTGTTATAGCGGCCGTTGCGAGGCGCGCGCAGCGCCCCCCTGCAGGGGTCGAACATCTCCGGCTGGCGCTGCCGGCGGATGAGGCCAGCGTCCGGCGTATTGAACCACTGCAGCACCGCGCGCAGAAAATACGGCAGCAGGTCTTTGGCCTGCCCGGTGGCATCCTCGCAATAATTGTCGCAGACCGCCCTGACGTCGTTCCACCAGGGCTCCATCAGGAAGACGGGCGCCATGTCCACGTAGGGGAAATAGCCGGTCTCTGCCATGAACTTGGCACGCACATAGTATTCCTGCAAACGGAAGTGTTCGTCCAGGTAGGCGGTGCAGATATCGCGGCACCCGTGGGCCAAAGCGCCGTTTGGCAGCCTGATCTCCTGCCTGTCCGCGGCGGCTTTTTTCCCCTCCATCACTTCGACGATCCACTTGGCGCGCTCACGCTCGGCATCGGAAAGCATGCGGCCGTCCCAATGGAAATCCAGCGAGCGCAGATAAAGGTTTTCTTTCAGCCAGTCGGCGTCCTCCTGGGCGGCCTGGTCCGGCATCGACCCGTGCCAAAGCTCGGTGATGCGGTTGGTCCACCATGCACCCGGGTCGCAGCTGTACAGTTCCTGGTCGTGCTCGTCCTGCTTCCGGGCTGCGAAAGTTTCCCACTGGGTCCCTTTGCTCAGTTCGCGCCAGCCGCTCAATATCTCGTTGATCTTGTTCCTCTGGCTCTGGCCAGCACCTGCCAGTTCCTTCATATCCATCAGGCCGAACAGGATGTGCTGCCAGTAAAAGTCCATGTGGCCGGCCAGGCGGTGCAGATCCTGGGGGCGCAGCCTTTTGTAAACGCGGACGTTAGCCACAAGCATGTCGTTGTAGATGTAGACGATGTGCTGGTTGTCGCGCTCCTCGGCCGCAGACGACAGCGGGATCAGCTTTTCGCGGATTGTCTTCTCCACTTCCAGCAGAAGCTCCTCGCCGTAGTCCTCGCGCTCTGCCGCCAATTTGCGCTCTTCTTCGGGCAGCTGCCGGGTGAACTCGGCATGGGGGGCAGTAGAGGAAGCGGCGGTTGCTGCACCATTCGGTATACAGCTGGATCTGCTGGCGTGCGCTCACGGAGGTTGGGGCATTTTTCACCATTTGGATAGCCGTTTCCAGGATCTTTCCGGTCTCCAGCTGGTTGTCATAGGCTTTCTTCGGCTGCGGCCGCCCCTCGTTGTACGCATTCTGACATTCGTCGTTCCAGTCGAAATGCCGCAGCAGGAAGGCAGCTTTTTGCAAAGCGGCGATGTTTTTCCTGCCGCGAGTGATCAGCGCCTGCGCGATGAAGGGATACCAGCGCGTCATGCCGGGTTCTCCTTCGCTGTTGGGGCCGAAGCAATCGGCAAGATGCAGCGCCTCATAGGCGAAGTCGTTGCCCGCGCCTTCCAGGCGGCCTTCCTTCAGCACGCCGCACAGCACCTGCACCGCAACCTGTTCCTGAAGAAGTTCGCCGTCTTTGCCGCAGTACTGCCAGACCTGCCTTTTTTCCATGCCCAGTACACCGTCCGAAGACACCGCCTGCTTCATCCGCTCGGCTTCTTCGTCGCTGGTGATCTTATGGGGATATTTCGAATCCAGGAACAGCTGCGCTTCCAGCGCGGAGCGGTATTGGAGCGTCCAGCTGGATGCGTCGTCGCCGGTCCATGCGATCATGGGGCTGTAATCCAGCAGGGCATTGAGCAGTCCCTGCCATTGACCCAAAAGGCCCAGCGGCTGCCCGAACCGATCCTTATAGAGACTTTCCATGACCCGGAAGACCAGCTCGAAATGGAGGCTCTGCCGCCACCTGCCTGCCACTGCCAGGATGTCATCCAGCAGAACGGCGCAGTTGGTGATGCGCTGACGGATGCTGTCGTCCTCGCCCCAGTTACATTCAAAGGCGTTCAGCGCGGTGGTGATCGCGCCGTCCCTCCGTGCCTCCTCCAGTTCTTCCATGTTGCGGTTCAGCGCCGTTTTGAGGGCGGCTCTGGCCGCTTTGCTCTCGTTCATGGCCGACTGGCGCAGGTTCAGGAAAATGTTCTCATTCATGCCGCGGAACAGATGGCTCAGAACGCTGAGCAGGGTGTTCTCCTCACTGGCGCGCTGGGGCTGCCAGCCCCGCCTTTGGGCGCCCATCTGCAGCGCCCGTTCGAACTGGCTGCGCTCCATCCCCAGGTTCTGGTTCAGCCTTTCAAACAGGCTGTTCTGCTCGGCTTCCGAAAGCTGCGCGCGCAGCGTCACCTCGTCCTCACGCGGTGCTCTGTCGCTGCGGGGCTTGGCGTACGCGCTGCCCACCAGAAGGAACTCGGTGGATATCTGCAGCTGGCTGCGCAGCTGATAATAAATCTCCCGCGCCTCGGTCTCATAATAACCGCCGTCCCAGATGACCAGCACCCGCTTGCGGTTGAACTTGCGGTCCTGCATGACCTTGGTGAACTGCTCCCGGACAAACACCGCCAGCTGAGAGTAGATGTCCTCCGGGCCTTCTTTTTCTTTTGGCATCGCGGAGGGGCCGAGATAGATGGTGGGGAAATGGACGGACATGTCCAGTGCAAGGCGGCCCAGCATCACTGTTTTGCCGCTGCAGGCAGGCCCTTTGAGCAGAAGAAAATCCGTGCGCTGGCTGCCCGTCTTCAGCGATGTGAAAACTTTTTTATACAGTTCCTGATACTGGTCCCGCTCGAAATAGCAGTTTTCATAATCCCACCACAGGGGGATCTCCCGGTTGCCGGCCAGGAAGGTGGTCATCTGCGCTTCCCGGTCGATGGGCATGAAACTTTCATCGGAGAGGTGCTCCAGCGGTAGCAGGCATGCGTCGCCCGTAAAGGGAAGCTTCTGCCACTGCTGCACCGGCACAGCGATGTCCAGCGGACGCTCGCGCGCCTTCACGCTCAGCAGATGCAGATGATAATACTCATCAAACAGCATCGAGGCGCTTTCCGGCTCCTGCTCTTCCATGAAAAGGTCGGTCAGGTGTCCGTCCAGAAACACGATCCGGTTCACCAGCCGGCGCAGGGTCCGGTCAACATTTTTGAAGGCGCTCGCGTCTTTGTCGAAGCAGACCACCCTGATCTGATCGCGGCCCTCGCTGTTCTGCAGCTCGTCCATGATATACAGCAGGTCCTGCGCGCTGAACCAGTCGCTTTCCGGGTCCCATCCGTCCAGCACAAGATACCCGCTGTAGGGGATGGCCCGGCCCACCGCCTCACACAGCACCTTGCGGGCGCGGCTGCCGGTCTCCCACACAAAATCCGGCTCGTCAAAATTCAGCCGCAGGTCATGGCCGGGGGCGAACAGCTGCAGCAGCGAGAGCGAGGAGGCTCGGAAGGTCTGGGGAAGAAGTTCGTCGGTGTGCAGCACGGTCTTGCGGGGCGAGAAAGGGCTGCCCGGCAGGGTGCGGACCAGCGTCTCGGGGGCGCTGGTGGCCACCATCCGCCAGCCGGCGCAGAGCATCCGGCAGGTGCGCTTCATCGCCTCCTGCGAATTCCGCTGCAAAGCCTCCCGCGCTTCGTCGATGAGGCGCTCCCAACTGCCGCACACTTGCTCCGAAAGCGGCCGGAACTGCGCGGTGCCGTCGGGCATATCCACCCGGCCGGCGATCTTTTTCCACAGTTCTGTATAGTTTTGGGCGGCCGCCTCATTGGGGCCCAGAAAAGCACGGGACGCCGCCTCCAGAAAATACTCCCTGCCATAGCAGACTGTTTGATAGTTCTGCCCCAGTATCAGGACGGAGGCGTTGGTGCGCAGCGCATCGCAAAACTCGTCGCTGCTGACCTCCAGCTGTGCCTGGAGCTGCTCTTCCAATCGGTTCAGTCGCTCTTGTTCCACGTCTCTTTTCCCCTTTCAAGAGAAGTTGCTCTTATTATACTACTCTGCCCATACTCCCACAAGCGGACCGGCCCCGCTCCGCGGGCTCCCTTTTTTGCAAAGCGCGCGGAAAGCCCGCAGAGCCCTTGTTCGCAGGGCTCTGCGGGCTTTCTTGTTTTTCTTGGGGCGCGCTTTACGCCGTGGCTGCCGGCGGCCTGCCCTGCATGCGGTAGAGCTGCACCGCCACGAGAACGGTCGCCGCTTCGGAGAAGGGCATGGTCAGCCAGATGCCGTTTTCCTCCAGCAGCAGCGGCAGCACCGCGATGAACAACACCACCAGCACCAGGCTGCGCAGCAGCGAGATGACCGCGCTGGTCAGCCCGTTGCCCAGGGCGGTGAAGTAGCCCGAGAGGAACACGTTGAAGCCGATGAACACGAACACCGGGCTGAACAGCCGGAGGGCCTGCCAGGTGATGTCGAACACGTTGCCGCTCTGCACGAAGAGGTGGATGATGGCCTGGCCCCCCAGCAGCGACGCGGCCAGGATGAGCACCGCCGTGACGGCGATGGTGCGGAAGCTGTAACGCAGCATCTCCCGAATCTTGGCCGGGTTTTGCGCGCCCACGTTGTAGCTCACCACCGGAGCCACCGCCACCGCGATGCCCATGTAGAAGGAGATGAAGAAGTAGTAGACGTACATGATGATGGTCACGGCGGCCACCCCGTCCTCGCCGAAGTATTTCATCACCATCAGGTTGAACAGCAGGGTGGTGATGCCGGTGGAGAACTCGGTGAACATCTCGCTGCTGCCGTTGGTGCAGGATTTGAGCAGCACCTTTGCGTCCGCCTTGGGGCGGGCGAAGCGGATGTTGCCGAACCGCAGAAAGTAGACGAGCCCGATGAGGGCGCTGGCCGTGATGGAGAGGGTGGTGCCCCAGGCCGCGCCCAGCGTGCCCAGGCCGAACACGCCCACGAAGAGATAGTCCAGCCCCACGTTCAGCACCAGCCCCGCCACCGACATGGCAAGCCCCACCTTGGAGTTGCCGTCGCTGCGCACCAGATACTCGAAGAACAGTTTGAACGCCATGGGCACCGTGCCCAGAAACACCACCAGCGCATAGGGCAGCACATGGGGCATCAGCCGCTCGCTGCTGCCCAGCAGCACCGCGATGGGGCGCAGAAAGGCCACGCCCAGGGCGGTGAACGCCACCGAAAAGGCCAGCAGCACCAGGCACATGAAGCTGAAAATGCGGTTTGCCTGCTCCATCTCGCCGCGGCCCAGGTGCTCGCCGATGATGGCGCCCGCCCCGGTGGCCAGCATCACCGCAACGCCGAAGGTGACGCAGGTGATGGGGATGACGATGTTGATGCCCGCCAGCGCGTCCGAACCCGCATAGCGGGAGACGAAAAAGCCGTCGATGGTGGTGTAGAACGACAGAAAGATCATGGTCAGAACGCTGGGCAGCAGGCTTTTCAGATACTGCCCGTAGCTCATCGGCCTTGAAAACGCTTGGATCACGATGTAACCTCCTTGATGCCGGGGTCCCCTGGGGCTATAATAAAGGATATAGTAACTATAATGTCAAGGAGGCTGTATGGAAAATCTTTTTTCGATCGGCGAACTTGCGAAGTACCAGAACATCTCCAAGCAGACCCTGATCTTTTACGACAAGATCGGCCTGTTCCGCCCGGCCTGGGTGGACCCGGACAACGGCTACCGCTATTACAGCGCCGCCCAGCTGGATTTTCTGGACACCATCCTCATCATGAAGAAGATAGGCTTCTCGCTGAAAGAAATTCAGGAGCACATGAAGCACTACACCATCGACAGCAGTCTGGTGCTTCTGCGCAGCCAGCTGACCCGCATCGACCAGCAGATCGCCGAGCTGAACCTCATCCGCAGCCGGCTGGCCCACCGCTGCGACCAGATGGAGCGCGCAAACTCTTTCCGCCAGCAGCGCGCGGCGGTGCATGTGGGGCAGGCGAAGGGCCAGTATATCCTCTACGAGCCGGTGCAGCCCCCTTTCAGCCCCCGGGAGATAAGCATCGCCACCAAAAAGTGCTTTGCCGCCTCCTTTGAAAAGCAGCTGCCCATCTTCTTTCAGTGCGGCGTGTCGGTCCCGCTGGAGCGGGTGCGCCGGGGCGATTTCATCCAGGCTTCGCTGGCGTTCCTGCTCACCGAGAACACCCCGCTGGCCAGCAACATCCGCCAGCTGCCCGCCGGGCGGTGCGTCAGTTTGTACCACTTCGGCGACTACGCCTCCATGGGCCGCTCCTATCAGGAGCTGCTGCGCTTCTGCGACGAAAACGGGCTGGAGATCATCTCCGACTCCTATGAGTTCTGCATCAACGACTACCTTTCGTCCTACGACGAGAACGAGTATATCACCAAGATCATGTTCTACATCCGCTGACCCCTTTTGCCCTGTCCTTTGCGGCGGGGCAAAATTTTTTTGCGAGTTTTACTTGACAAAGTCAAATAACGGTGTATACTTGACAATGTCAAGTGACGAAAGGAGCGGGAACAATGTTTGACACACTGGCTTATCATTCCTCGGTGTTCTACCGGGATTTCACCGCCTACACCAGCGAAAAGCTGGAAAAACTGGGCCTGCACTTCGGCCTGCTGTTCTTTCTGATCTATGTGGGCAAGCACCCGGGCACCACGCCTTCGGACCTGACCGAGGCGCTGCATCTGGACTGGGGCCACTCCCAGCGGTGCATCACCAAGCTGGTGGAGAACGGTTTTCTCACCAAGGAGAAGGCGGGCCGCCGCTACCAGCTGGACCTGACCGAGAAGGGCCGGGAGGCCTTTGCCATCAGCCATCAGGTGTTCTTCGACTGGGACGAAAAGCGGCTGGCCGTTCTCACCGAAGAGGAGCGGCAGACCCTGTTCGCCCTGCTGCGCAAGCTGACCCCGGGCCGGGAGGTCCCGCGCCATGTATGAGGCCATCGGGCGGCCGCTGGAGTTGGGGGGCCTGCGGCTGAAAAACCGCATCGTGTTCGCCCCCACCACCCTGGGCCTTGCGGAACCGCAGCAGGAGGAACTGCTGCGGCGCATCGCCGCCGGAGGCTGCGCCCTGGCCTGGGTGGGCGACGTGCCGGTGGGCAAAAAGGGCTTCGGCAGCCTGTTTTCGAAAAAAGGGTTTGAGCACTACCGGCGGCTCACCGGCGCGCTGCACAGCGAGGGGTGCCTCGCGGGGGCGCAGCTACATCAGTCGGATTCGGACCTGGGGGCGATGGTGAAATACCTGCCCGCCCTGCTGGCCCGGCGCATCAGCCCGGACGGGCTGCGGCAAAAGCTGAACGACGCGGCCGGTCCCTACATCACCGGCCTGCCCGCCGAAAAGGTGAAGCGCATCACCGCCGCCTTCGGCGACGCGGCCGCCCAGGCCCGCCGGGCGGGCTTCGACCTGGTGCAGGTGCACGGCGACAGGATGTGCGGCAGCTTCGCCTCCTCCCTGTTCAACCGGCGCACCGACGCTTACGGCGGCAGCCTGGAAAACCGTCTGCGCTTTGCCCGGGAGGCGGTGGAGGCGGTGCGGGCCAGCCAGCCGGACCTGCCCATCGACTTCAAGCTGGTGGTGCGGCTGGAAAACTACGGCCGGGCGGGCCTTCTGCCCGACGAGCTGGCGGTGGCCGTGCCGATGCTGGAGGCCGCGGGCGTGACCAGCTTCCATGTGACGCTGGCGAACCACAGCGCCCTGACGGACACCATCCCTCCGGCGAACCACCCGGACTTTGGGGAGGAAGGCTGCTTTTTGTTCCTGTGCGACATGGTGCGGCAGTACACCCGCCTGCCGGTGTGCGGCGTGGGCGGGCTGACCGACCCGGACTTCGTGGAGCGGCAGCTGGCCGAAGGCCGCATCGACTGCGCCGCCATGAGCCGTCAGCTCATCGCCGACCCCGACTGGCCCAACAAGGTGCTCGGCGGCCGTGCCACCGGGGCGCGCCGCTGCGTGCGGTGCAACAAGGGCTGCCTGGGCGGCCTGATGGAGCACAAGGGCGCTCACTGCATTTTTGAAGGAGGCAACAGAAAATGAGTTATGCCATCGTTTATTCCAGCCGCACCGGCAACACCGAACTGCTTGCCCGTGCCATCCAAAGCGCTCTGCCTACGGAGGACTGCCTTTACTTCGGCGGCCCCGACGCGGCGGCGCTGGCGGCCGACCGGCTGTACGTCGGCTTCTGGACCGACAAGGGCAGCTGCGACGAGGCGCTGGCGGCTTTTCTCGCCACCGTGGAGCACAAGGAAGTGTTCCTGTTCGGCACCGCCGGGTTCGGCAGCCAGCCCGCCTATTTCCAGGCGGTGCTGAAGCGTGTGCAGGCGAACCTGGGCCAGGGCTGCACCCTGGTGGGCAGCTACATGTGCCAGGGCAAGATGCCCCAGGCGGTGCGCCGGCGCTACGAGGCGATGCTGGCCGCCCCGGACCACGCCCCCAATCTGGAGGCCATGATCGAGAACTTCGACCATGCCCTCTCCCACCCCGACGCGGCGGACCTGGACGGACTGACCAAAGCCGTTCTGGCCGCCGGGCGTGAATAAACATCAACATTGAATTTTCAGGAGGATACGAACATGAAGAAATCTGCCAAGATCTGGCTGTGGGTCGCTCTGGTGCTCTGCGTGTGCACCACCGGACTGAACCTCTTTGAAAGCCGCTGGCTGTCGGTGGCCATCGCCGTCGTCTCCATCATCGGCCTGTGCGTGCTGCTGTTCGGCCAGCGCAAGGCCGGCTACATCGTGATGTGCGTGTGCGCCGTGGGCTCCTTCGTGGTGGGCGTGACCCAGAACATGGGCGAACTGGGCGCCGCGCCGGCCATCGTGATGTCCCTCATCGGCTCCGCGCTGGTGCCCGTCATCACCGGCCTGTTCATCAAGAGCCAGTGGAAGGAACTGAAATAAGAGCCGCTTCCCGCCGCCTCTCCCCTTTTTCGGGGAGGGGCGCTTTTTTGTTTTTCCGGGCATTTGCCAAGCGGAGACGAATGCGGTATACTCTCCTTGTATCCGACAAAAAACGGCACAAGGCGGTGGAACATGAAAAAGCTCACGATGCGGCAGCTGCTGGCGGTGGCCAGCATGCTGTTCGGTATGTTTTTCGGCGCGGGGAACCTGATCTTCCCCGCCTCCATGGGCCAGCTGGCGGGCAGCAGCGTGTGGCTGGCCAGCGCCGGCCTGCTCATCACCGGCGTGGGCCTGCCGCTGCTGGGGGTGGCCGCTCTGGGCGTCAGCCGGGCGGACGGCCTGCTGGAACTGAGCAGCCGGGTGAGCCGCCGCTACGGCCTGTTCTTCACCTGTGTGCTGTATCTCACCATCGGGCCGCTGTTCGCCATCCCCCGCTGCGCCACCGTCTCCTACACGGTGGGCGTGCAGCAGCTGCTGCCGGGGGCGGACCAGCGTCTGGCGCTGGCGCTCTTCTCCCTTGTGTTTTTCGGCGCGGTGCTGTTTTTCTCGCTGCGGCCGGGCGAGCTGCTCACCTGGATCGGCAAGGTGCTCAACCCGCTGTTTCTGTGCTTTCTGGCGGTGCTGGTGGTGCGGGCGCTCGTCTCGCCCCTGGGCGCGGTGAGCGCCGCGGCCCCCATGGGCGCCTATGAGACGGACGCCTTTGCCGCCGGCTTTCTGGAGGGCTACAACACCATGGACGCGCTGGCGGGGCTTGCCTTCGGCATCATCGTGGTGGACGCCATCCGCCGCCTGGGGGTCACCGAGCCCGGCCAGGTGGCCAAAAGCACCGTGGGCGCGGGGGTGTTCAGCGCGCTGCTGATGGGCCTCATCTACGTTCTGGTGGCAGTGATGGCCGCCCAGAGCCGCGGGCTTTTCGAACCCGCGGCCAACGGCGGCGAGGCCCTGGCCCAGATCGCCCAGCACTATTTCGGCAGCGCAGGCGCGCTCATTCTGGCGGCCACGGTCACGGTGGCCTGCCTCAAAACCGCGGTGGGGCTGGTGACCAGCTGCGGCGAGACCTTTGTGCAGATGTTCCCCCGCGGGCCCCGCTACCCGGTTTGGGCCACGGGCTTCTGCCTGTTCTCCTTTGCCATTGCCAACCTGGGGCTGGACGCCATTCTGGCCTGGACCGCCCCGGTGCTGATGTTCCTCTATCCTTTGTCCATCGTGCTCATCCTGCTGACGCTGTTCGGCCGCCTGTTCGGCAACCACCGCACCGTGCTGGCCTGGACGGTGGGCTTCACCATCCCGGCGGCGGTGCTGGACCTGGTCTGCGCGCTGCCCAAAGGTTCGGCGGCGGCACGGCTGCTGGCCCCGGTGGCGGGCCTTGCCCAGTGGCTGCCCCTGGCGGACAAGGGCTTCGGCTGGGTGGTGCCCGCGCTGGCGGGCCTTCTGGTGGGCCTTGTGCTGGCAAAACGGCCCCGGCGCGCGGCCTGAGACAAGCAAAAAACTTCCCGGTGGGACCCACCGGGAAGTTTTTTTGTTATGTCAGTTTTCTGCCTGCTGCGCATAGCCGGAGGCAGGGCGGCCGCCCTCGATGTCGGTGACGCCCCGGCCGGTGTTGGGCTCAAACTGGGACCAGACCGCGTCGCAGAAAAAGACCGCCGCCACCACGCTGCACACCGTCACCAGAAGTTTCCGGTCCACACGGGCGAGGGCCGCGTCCAGCAGCGGGGCCACCATGTACACCACCGCAAGGCCCCCCACACCGAACACCAGCAGGCCCTCGGCGCAGATGCGCCCGTTCAGGTTGAGGAAATAGCCGCTGTAATCCCACCACAGGGTGCCGCCGGTGGCCAGTTCCAGCACCAGCGACGTCATGTATTCCAGCGTGCCGCACAGCAGGATGGTGGCCAGAAATCCCAGCCCCGGCCGGCCCCGCAGCCGGTAGAGCACCGTGAGCATGAGCACCGCGCCGGTGCCGTAGATGGGCAGCCAGGGCCCGTGGAGCACGCCCCGGTTCACCAGCTCGCCGGTGGACACCAGATGCAGGCCCACCTCCCACAGCCAGCCAAAGACCGAGAGGCTCAAAAAGATGGCCAGCAGCGACCAGACGGAATAGCGCCGCATGTAGTTCAGCGACTCCACCAGTTTCTGGCGCTCCTCTTCCGGCAGGGGGTAGAGCCGCACGGGATAGGCCGTGCCCTCCACGTCGTCCATCAGCGCGAACAGCCGCACCCGGTCCGCCCGCCGGGCCTCGGCCACCCGGTCCTGCTCCCGGGGGAACAGCAGCACGCCGAAGTCGTCCGCCAGCACGCCCCGCCAGCCGGAAAGGCTGTGCTGCTCGCCGTCGGGGGTGTTCATCACCCGGATGACGTCGCTGTATTTTTTGGCGATGGCATCGGCGGGCGCTTTTTCATAGAGATAGTCGTCGTCCAAAAGCTTCGCGTCCTGCAGGCCGTTCTGGATGGCCAGGGCCCGCAGCCGGGCGTAGTAGCGGGTGAAGCAGGCCATTTTATAGGGATTGGTGAACAGCACATCGCTCAGGCCCAGGGTGAGGATGCCCAGCACGTCCCACCCGATGAAGGACAGCTCGAACACAAAGCACTCCCATTTGTGGCCCCGCATCATCCGGCGGGAGAGGCCGATGGCCTGCCGGGCGGTCAGGTCCGGGTTTTCCGCCACGATGTAGGGCACCAGAAAATAGGAATAGTGCTTCACCACGCCCCCCACCACCGTGAGGCACCACAGCAGATACAGCACGTATCTCACGCACATGGTCCAGGCGGCCCGCCGCCAGCGGCGCACCCGGATGAGGAACAGAAACCGCTGGGGGGTCACCCGGTCGTAGAGCATGCCCTCCAGAAAGACCCGGCGCATCACCACCGGGAACACGTTCTGGATGAAGAACCAGAACACCGCCAGACCCAGCGCAAACACCACCACCAGCAGCGCCACGCCCCCGCTCTCCGAGCCGGTGATGGAGGCGGCCGCCGCCACCGCCGTGACCACGATGGAGCCGGAGGTGATCTGGTTGACCACCTCGGACAGCACGCCCCGGGTGCGCCCAAAGGCCGGGTCCCCCTTCTGGGCAGCCTCCACCGCCGCCTGCTGGGCCCGGTCCGCCGCGTCCCGCCCGGCCTGCAGGTCGTTCTGCGCGATGGTGGCCAGGATGCCCTCCCAGGAGTTTTCCGTCACCTGGGTCTTGGGCACGCTGCTCTGGCCGGTCACCCCCAGGCTCCGCGCCGAGGAAAAGCCCAGCGCGCCGGAAAACTCCGAGCCCAGAAAGGCTGCGATCAGGCAGGCGGCCACAAAGATGAACCAGTGCCTTTTCAGGCAGGTCTTTGCCTGGCTTTTGATTTTCTTTCTCTCTTTCATTGCCGCAGCGCGGGGTCGAAAGACGCCCGCTCTCCTCCCCTTCAGAGTCGTATAGACAGTATATGAAATGCCGCGCCAAAAGGCAAGCGCCCCCCGCCGGGGCCCGTCAGAAAAACGGCCGCCCGGCAAACACCCCTTCTTTTTTTTAAAAGGTATGGACAGCGGCGGAAAGTATGGTACAATAAACTTCTTGGCAGGAATCATTCTTAAATGCGGCCCGGCGCGGATGTCCCGCGTCAGAGCATAAAAAGGAGAACCCTCATGCGAACTTTGCTGAAGACTCTCCGCGTCACGCTGGCCCTGGCGCTGGCGGCGCTGGCCCTGCCGGCGGGCGCCTTCGCCCTCGGGCAGGACGTGGACATCAATGAAACGAATTTCCCCGACCAAATCTTTCGCGGCTGGCTGCTGGACAAAGGCAACCTGAACGGCATGGGCGCCGACGGCGTGCTCACCAGCGGGGAACTGGCACAGATCACCGTGCTGGACCTCTCCGGCCTGGGCATCGGTGACCTGACCGGCATCAGCCATTTCACCGCGCTGGAACGGCTGAACGTGAACAACAACCGGCTCACCAGCCTGGATGTGAGCAAAAACACCCGGCTGACCTCGCTGTACTGCGCCACCAACGCCCTGGGACACCTGGACGTGACCGGCTGCCCGGAACTGGTGGACCTGAACTGCGAGCGCAACAGGCTCACCGAGCTGAACCTTGCCGGCAACCCGAAGCTGGTGCAGCTCTACTGCCGCCACAACTCCCTCACTCAGCTGGACGTGAGCCGCAACCTGGAGCTGGTGTTCATCGAGACCTTCGACAACAGCCTCACCAGCTTTGACTGCTCCATGCTGAAAAAGCTGGAGTTCCTGCACATCGACTACAACAAGCTCACCACCCTGAACATGAGCGGCAACCCGGCGCTGAAGGACAGCGGCTTCGTGGCGGCCAACAACCATCTGGACACTCTGGTCCTGCCCGACATCCCTGACTTCACGGTGGACGCGGAGGTGTTCTACGAGCAGAACCCCCGCACCGGCTACGACACCGTGGAGTGGTATCTGGATTCCTCCTTCACCCGCCCGGTGCGCCCGGAGGACCAGCTGCCCGCCAACGGCCAGACCGTCTACGCCCGGTGGGTGCCCAACCCCTACACCGTGTATTACCGGGCCAACGGCGGCCAGGGCAGCATGGAGCTCCAGTCCGCTGTTTACGGCGCATCCTTTGCCCTGACCCCCAACGCCTTCACCCGCACCGGCCACACCTTCGATCACTGGTCCACCTACAGCGACGGCGTGGGCGGCCGGGACTTTGAAAACGGCGCCACCGTGGAAAATCTGGCGGGCGAGAACGGCAGCCGCACCGCGGTGTACCTCTACGCCCAGTGGCGGCCCAACACCTACACCATCCACTTTGCCCCGGGCGGCGGCGAGGGCTCCATGGACGACATCCCCGCCACCTACGGCCAGAGCGTGACCCTGCCCGACAGCACCTTCACCAACGCGGAAGGGGTGTTCCTGGGCTGGGCGCAGAGCGCCGACGCGGAGCAGCCGGAGTATTTCGCCGGCCAGTCGGTGCAGAACCTCACCGCCGAGGACGGTGGCAGCGTGACCCTTTACCCTGTGTGGAAGCCCCTTTCCGCCATCAAGGAAAGCTCTCAGGAGGGCCTGAACGCCCTGAAAGGCAGCTACTCCGCCGCCAACTACTACGATGAGGACTGGGCGCGCATCGAAAGCGCCTACACCACCGCCCACGACAGCATCGAAGCGGCCACCGTGGACCAGCTGGACCTCATGCAGCAGGCCCTGAACGACGCGGCCCAGGCCATGAGCGCCGTGCCCACCCGTGCCGCCCGGGCCGAGGAACTGGCCCAGCACTGGACCGAGCAGTTCGCCCCCATCCTCGGCAAGCTGAACGCCCCGGTGAGCATGGCGGACCGGGGCGACCGTCAGGCGGATGTGGGCGCAGCCCTGCGCGGCTCCGCCGCAAATGAGCTGGCCGCCCAAAGCCAGCTTTCCGACTCTGCCAGCGCCCTGGCCGCCGCAAACGAAGCCCGCGCCCTGCTGGAAAGCCAGCTGGACCGGCTGCAGGCCATGGAGAGTGCCCTGGGCTGGATGGGGCAGGCCGAGGACTGGTACAACAAGCCCATGAGCGAGGCCACCTCCGGCACCGTGGACGAGCTTGCCGCGCTGGAGCAGAGCTTGAGCGAGCTGGACGCTGACGCCCGCTTCTTCTGCGACCCGGCCGCGGTGGATTCCATCTCGGAAAAAGCCCATCTCGCCCGGGAGAAGGCGGCTGCCCTGAGCGAGCTGGACGCGGAGTATGCCCGCCTCACCCTGTGGGACTACACCGAGCAGAACCGCCAGCTTCTGGACGACACCGCCGCCGCCCTGCGCCGTGAGATCGAGGCCGCCGAGGCCGCCGGGATGCCCGGCGCTCTGCTGGTGGCCGGCAAGGCGCAGCTGGAGCAGGTGGACCCCATCCCCAAAACTCCCGCCGTGACCGCCTGGCCCACCGCCGCGCCCCTCACCAAGGGGCAGGCGCTGAAAACCAGCGCCCTCACCGGCGGCAAGGCGAACGTGCCCGGCACCTTCGCCTGGAAGGAGCCGGACGCCCGGCCCCAGGCCGGCGGCAGCTTCGCCGTGGTGTTCACCCCGGCGGACGCACGCCGCTACACCGCCGTGGAGCAGCAGGTACAGCTGACCGTGAAGGAACAGCCTGACCCCACCGCGGCACCCGGCTCTGACCCAGCCCCCGCGCCCACGGCCACGCCGGCCCCGGCGGCCACCCCGGCGGCTACTCCCGCCCCGGTGAAGCCCACCGCCACGCCGGCTCCCACGGCCAGCCCCGCGCCTTCGGCCACGCCGGCCCCCTCCGCCTCGCCCGCGCCTTCGGCCACCCCGGCCGCCAGCGCCGCGCCGGAGGGCCCCGCTTCCGACGCCGATGAGCCCGCCTCCGCGGGCGGCGCGCTGCCCGGCTTTGCCCTGCCCCTGCTGGTGCTGGGCGCGGCTGCGGTGATCGCCGCCGTGGTGCTGGTGGTGCGCGCGCGCCGCCGGTCCTGAATCCTGAACGCTGAATAAAGCAGGCCCCCTGCCGCACATTGCGGAAGGGGGCCTGTTCTTTGTTTTTGCCGCCGCTCAGTCGCCCAGGTACGCCCCGGTGCGCCTTGTCAGCTGGATGTAGTGCTTGTAGAGGATGCCGAACCGCCGCACATAGCCGGGCCGCCAGGGCTTGGACTTGCCGCAGAAGTGCAGGATGCCGGTGTTGCGCATCACCCAGTCCATGTCGCACACGCCGCCGCTGCGCAGCAGATAGGTGTTGTAGTTGCGGGCGTCGTAGTTCCAGAGGGTGTCGTCCAGTTCCAGGGTCCTGTCGCCGTAGAGGGCGTTGAGGATGTCCTGGTCCGGCAGCAGCAGCGCCTTGCCCTTCTCCTCGGCATAGCGGAAGATGTCCTGGGGGCGCACCTGCGCCCGGGCGGCGTTCAGGTCGATGAGCAGCACGCCGGAATTGAAGTATTTGCAGTCGGTGCCCAGGCGCACCTGGTTGATGTTGTTCATCAGGCCGGTCTTGCCGGTGTGGGAGGCGGCGGCGAACAGCCTGCCCTCCAGCGGCGTTTCCCACAAGGGGCGCAGGGAGTTGAGCACCAGGATGTCCGGGTCGATGTAGAGCACCCGGTCCAGCTCCTTCGGCAAAAAGCACCCCGCCAGCAGCCGGTAATACATCTCCTGGGGATACTGCCGGGTCACGGGGGCCGCGTCGAACACCGAGCGGTCCACCGTCAGGCAGCGCAGGGTCATGCCCAGCCGCCCGCACTGACGCTCCACCATTTCCAGCGCGGCGGGCCTGATGCCGCTGTGCAGCAGCCACACCGTCAGCGCCTCGTCCGGGTGGGCGGTGCGCAGCGAAGTCAAAAGCACCTGCAGCGGCGGCAGATATTTTTCATTGAGGGTCACAAGAATGTTGATCTCGTTCATTTTGGTCGGTCCTCCTGTGGGCGGTTTGCCGTCCTTTTCTTATAGTACTCCATTTTTGCCGCCGTTTCCACCACCCAATCAAAACTCTATGCCTGCCCCGCCCCGTTCATACGGCCGCCCGCCGCGTTTTGCCGTCAATTTGCACAATTTTGTTTATATAAGTTTATTTTTGCTCATTTTTGCAATATATGCTACAATTTGTTTTGGGAATGTTGCTTTTCCCGCCAAGATAAAAACAAGGAGGGTCTTTTCCATGAGCAAGACAAAGGTCGCCCTGCTGGGCACCGGCTTCATCGCCAATATCCACGCCGAGAGCTACGCCCGTTTCGTCCACGACGCAGAGGTCGTGGCGGTCTATGGCCGTGACAAGGCGCACGCCGAAGCCTTCGCCGCCGCCCACGGCATCCCCGCCGCCTACGGCGACATCGACGAACTGCTGGCCGCCGAGCAGGTGGACGTGGTGGACATCTGCCTGCCCAACTACCTGCATCACGAAGCCTGCCTGAAGGCCGCCGGCGCGAACAAGCACGTCATCATCGAAAAGCCCCTGGCCCTGACGCTGGAGCAGGCGGACGAGATGATCGAGGCCTGCCGCAGCCGCGGCCTGAAACTGATGTACGCCGAGGAGCTGTGCTTCGCCCCCAAATACGAGCGGGTGCGCGCCCTGGTGGAAGCGGGCGCCGTGGGCGACGTGTACATGCTCAAGCAGGCCGAAAAGCACAGCGGCCCCCACAGCCGCTGGTTCTATCAGAAAGAGACCGCCGGCGGCGGCGTGATGATGGACATGGGCTGCCATGCCCTGGCCTGGTTCCGCTGGATGAACAAGAACAACCCCGTCAAGAGCGTCTACGCCGACATGAAGACCGTGCTGCACAAAGAGACCACCGACTGCGACGACAACACCGTCACCCTGGTGGAGTTTGAGAACGGCGTGACCTGCATCGCCGAGGACAGCTGGGCCAAGCACGGCGGCATGGACGACCGCATCGAGGTCTACGGCACCAAGGGCGTTTCCTACGCCGACCTGTTCCGGGGCAACTCCGCGCTGACCTACAGCACCGACGGCTACGACTACGCCAGCGAGAAGGCGGGCAGCTCCCAGGGCTGGACCTTCACCATCTTTGAGGAGGCCTTCAACCAGGGCTATCCCCAGGAGCTGAGCCACTTCATCCGCTGCGTGCGGGAGGACGAGACCCCCTGCGTCACCGGCGAGGACGGCCGCGCCGTGCTGGAGATCATCTATGCCGCCTACGCCTCCGCCAAGAGCGGCGCGAAGGTCAACCTGCCCTTTGAGCCCAAGGGCCTGAAGTACCCCATCGAACTGCTGCTGGGGGAATAAGGCCGAGATGAAGAAACTGGTTTTTGACACGGCGGAACTGGCCGCCGGCCACGCCGTCGACACGGTGGCCGCGCTGCTGGCCCAAAAGCCCGACGCGGTGCTCTGCCTCGCGGCGGGGCACACCTCCCTGCCGGTGTTCGAGGCCTTTTTGCGCCGCGGGCTGGACTTCTCCCGCGCCCGCTTCGTCGGCCTGGACGAGTGGGTGGGCGTGGGCCCCGAGGTAGAGGGCAGTTGCGCCTCTTTTCTGGAACGGAATTTCTTTTCCAAGGCGAACGTGCGGCGGGAGAACATCCGCCTGTTCAACGCCCTCGCCCAGGACCTTGACGCCGAGTGCGCCGCCGTGAAGCGGCAGATCGCGGACTGGGGCGGCATCGACTACCTGCTGCTGGGCATGGGCATGAACGGGCATCTGGCGCTGAACGAGCCGGACGACTCCTTCGAGCACACCGCCCACGTGGCGGAGCTGTCCGAGACCACCAAGACGGTGGCCCCGAAGTATTTTGCCGCGGACATGCCGCCTCTGCGCCAGGGCATCACACTGGGCGTGGCCGACTTTCTGCGGGCGCGCCGGGTGCAGCTGACGGTGTTCGGCGCGGCCAAGGCGCCGGTGGTGGCCCGCCTGCTGGAATTGGGCCCCACCACCGACCTGCCCGCCACCGCGCTCCACCTTCTGCCCGAGGCCGAGCTGCTGCTGGACGCGGCCGCCGCCGGGGCCTGAGGCTTTTTCCCGCGCTTTGAAACAGCGCAGACAAGACATTTCCCTGCCGGGCATCTCCCTTCCCGGCTGTTCTCCGGCAGAGCGGCTCCGCCTTCGGGCGGCGCCGCTTTTCTTTTGGTTGCGCGGCTTTGGGCGGCAAATTATAATATTTTCAAAGGGATGTGTAACGAAACGGCCCGTTCGGGCCACCAATGGGGTGAAAGGGGGCGGGCGGCATGGGCACACCGCTGGAAGAACTGTTCAGCGCCTTTCACCGGGATGTTTACACCTATCTTTTCAGCCTGTGCCGCGACGCCGCCCTGGCGGAGGACCTGACGGGCGAGACCTTTTTGGAGGCGGTGCGTTCCTTCGGGGCCTTCCGGGGCGAGGCGGACTGCAAGACCTGGCTGTTCACCATCGCCCGCCGCCGGTGGTTCGCCTGGCTGAAAAAGAAAAAGCGCCGCCCGGAGACCGAGGCGCTGAGCGAATTTCTGGAGTGCGGCGAGCCGGGGCCCGCGGCCCGGGCGGACGCGGCCGAGCTCTTCGGCCGGGTGCGGGCGCTGCTGGCCGCCGAGCCGCCCCGATCCCAGAAGATCGCGTCCATGCGTCTGGAGGGATACTCCTTTTACGAGATCGGCCTTGCCTGCGGCGTGAGCGAGTCCTCCGCCCGGGTCATTGATTTTCGGGTGAAAAAGCGCATCCGCGCCGCGCTGGAACAGGAGGGATACTATGAACGGTGACATCGGCTGCGAAATCTGCAAGGACCTTCTGCCCCTGGTGGAGGACGGTGTGGCCAGCGAGGCCAGCCGCGCCGCTGTGGCTGCCCATCTGGAGCGCTGCCCGGACTGCCGCGCCCTGGCCGCCGGGGCCGTGCCGCCGCCCCCCGCCCCGGACGGCGACGCCCTTCTGCGGCGGGTGCGCCGCACCCTGCGGGGCTTCGCGCTGGTGGTGCTGCTGGCCGGGGCCCTGTTTGGCATGGGACTTTCCGGCAGCATGAACATGTTCTACAACAGTCTGCTGATGCCCGCCATGGGCGCGGCGGCCTATTACGTCTGGCGCTGGAAGGCGGCGGCGGTGCTGCCGCCCCTGCTGGCGGGCATGAGCCTCGTCTGCTGGGTGCTGTGCTGGGGCTGGGGCGTGGAGGCCGCGCCTCTGCCGGGCTATCTCATCTGGGCCGCCATCTACTGCGTTCTGGCACTGGTGGGGGTGGCCATCGCAGGGCTGTTCCACTTCGCGCTGAAAAAGGAGGGCTGACGCCATGAAAAAACGCATCCTCAAACTGACGGCCTTCGCCGCCGCCCTGGCTCTGCTGGCGGGGGTGCTGTGGTTCTCGAACGGCTTGCTGGGCAACCCGGTATCGAAATTTCTGGCTGCCCGCGCCGCCCGGGAATACCTGGCCGGCCAGTACCCCGGCGCGGATTATCAAGTGGAGTCGGTGAATTACAGCTTCAAATTCGGCGGCTACACCGCCGCCGTCGTCTCCCCCACCAGCATCGACAGCCACTTCACCCTGGGCCTTTCCATGACCGGGCGCATCCTGTGGGACGGCTATCACTCGGTGGAGAGCGGCTGGAACACCTGGGAGCGGCTGAACGGCGAGTACCGCGCCCTGGTGGACACGGTGCTGGACGACCCGGACTTTGGCTACAACGTGTTCATCGGCTTTGGCGACCTTTGGATGGAACATGAGTACGGCGAGCCCTGGCCGCCCTACATCCTGTACAGCGACCTGGAGCTGGACGGCGACTACGACATTCGCCAGCTGGGCAAAGCCTGCGGGCGGCTGACTCTGTATGTGCGGCAGGACGAGGTGAGCGTGGAAGAGGCGGCCCAAATTCTTTTGGATACCCGCCGTGCGCTGGACGAGGCGAACATCCCCTTTTACTGCATCGACTTCGTGCTGGAGCACCCCCTCACCGAGGACGGCCGCCTGCCCGAGGGCGACGTGCAGCTGCGGTACTTTGCCTGTGAAGACATCCGGGAGGAGGGCCTTGTGGAGCGGGTGGAGGCGGCGGACGCCGAAGCCAAGGTCTATTACGCCGCCAAGGACGCGGAGAAATGAGCCGGCAGAGAGGCTCCCATCGCCGCAATTTACAATAAGTTTACTTCTTGCGCCCCGCCCCGCCTTGATTTAGGCGGGGTTTTCGGGTATGCTGTAGGATAAGCATTATTTTTAAAGAGGAAAGGCGGGAATCATTTGGCTTCTCCGTTTCAGTTCAATTCCGACAATCCCTTCGGCAGCATCTTCGGCTTTCAGATGGGCGGCATGGGCGGCCCCGGCGGCGGTTACCCCGGCAGCCAGCCCCACCGCGCCCCCCGCAAGCCCCGGCGCTTTGTGGTGAAAAGCCCGGTGGCCCGGGTGCTGGTGAACCTGCTGGTGACGCTGGCCTTCGGCCTTATTTACTTTTACCTGGAGCTTCCGGCGCTGAATTTCCAGGCAAAGGAATTCTATGTGTTCGTCTTTTTGCTCTGCGCGGTGTACTGCGGCATGGCCATCTTCACCTCCGGCTTTGAGGCCGGCGACCCCAAGGGCTACTTCACCTTTGTGAAAAAGCAGTGCACCCTGCCCTTCTTCGTGGTGGTGGGCCTGGCGGTGGTGGTGCTGGTGGGCTCGCTGCTCTCCTGGGAGGTCATCCGCGCCGGCAGCTATTCCAAGCTGCTGACGGTGGAGACCGGCGATTTTGCCAGCGAGGTGGACGAGATCCGCTACGACCAAATCCCCATGCTGGACGCGGACAGCGCCCAGCGGCTGGGCAGCCGCAAGCTGGGCGAACTGGCGGACATGGTGAGCCAGTTTGAAATTCTGCCCACCTACACCCAGATCAACTACCAGGGCCGCCCGGTGCGGGTGACCAGCCTTGCCTACGGCGACATCATCAAGTGGTTCACCAACCGCTCCGAGGGCCTGCCCGCCTACCTCATCATCGACATGGTGACCCAGGAGGCAGAGGTGGTGCGCCTGGACGAGGGCATGAAGTACACCACCGCCGAGCACTTCGGCCGCAACCTCTACCGCCATCTGCGGTTCAACTTCCCCACCATGATGTTCGCAGAGCCGGTGTTCGAAATCGACGACGAGGGCACCCCCTACTGGGTGTGCAGCCGGGTGGTCAAGACTATCGGCCTGTTCGGCGGCACCGACATCCAGGGCGCGGTGCTGGTGAACGCCATCACCGGCGAGAGCACCTATTACGAGGAGGTGCCCAACTGGGTGGACCGGGTCTATGCCTCCGACCTCATCATGCAGCAGTACGATTACTACGGCCTGTATCAGAACGGCTTCCTCAACTCCATCTTCGGCCAGCGGGACGTGACCCAGACCACCGACGGCTACAACTACATCGCCATCAACGACGACGTGTATATGTACACCGGCGTGACCTCGGTGACCAGCGACCAGTCCAACATCGGCTTCCTGCTCAGCAACCAGCGCACCAAGGAGACCTTCTTCTACCCAGTGGCGGGCGCAACTGAGGCTTCGGCCCAGGCCTCCGCCCAGAGCCAGGTGCAGCAGATGCGCTATGTGGCCACCTTCCCCCTGCTCTTGAACATCGCCGACCAGCCCACCTACTTCATGTCTTTGAAGGGCGACGACGGCCTTGTGAAGATGTACGCCATGGTGAACGTGCAGCAGTATCAGATCGTGGAGACCGGCCAGACGGTGGCGGACTGCGAAGCCAACTACCGCCGTGCCCTGGCGGAGAACGGCCTCATCGACAACGGCGAGGCCGAGGTGCCCGATGTGGAGCACAGCGAGACCACCGGCGTTCTGGCGGAGATCCGCTCCGCTGTGATGGACGGCAACAGCTACTACTTCCTGCGCCTTGAGGGCCAGGACGTGTTCTACACCGTCAGCGCCGCCGACAGCCCCATCGCCGTCATCCTGAACGTGGGCGACGAGGTCACCATCACCTACGCCCCCGGCGAGGAGGGCAGCATCCTCTTTGGCACGTCGGTGGAGCGCGCCGCCGCCGGCACCAGCCCGGCGCTGCCCGCCGGCGAGGGCGAGACCGGCGGCGATGCCTCCGGGCAGGAAGATGCCGCCCAGCCACAAGCGGCCCCCGCCGCCTGAGAGCAAGGGCGCAGGGCCGCGTAAAAACCGCAAAAAAGCCGCTTCTGGAAATTCCCGAAGCGGCTTTTCTCTTGCCAAAAACGTTACTGGGCCTTCCAGGCGGCCAGGGCGGCCTCGATGACCTTGTCCATGTCGTAGTACTTGTACTCGCCCAGCCGGCCGCCGAAGAGCACCTTTTCCTCGCCCTCGGCCAGCGCTTTGTACTGCTGGTACAGCGCGCCGTTGGCCTCGTCGTTCACGGGGTAATAGGGTTCGTCCCCCACCTTCCATTCGGCGCTGTACTCCCGGCTGATGACCGTCTTGGGCTGGGTGCCGAACTCGAAGTGCTTGTGCTCGATGATGCGGGTGTAGGGGGTGTCCGCGTCGGTGTAGTTCACCACCGCGTTGCCCTGGTAGTTCTCCATGTCCAGGGTCTCGGTCTCGAACCGCACGCTGCGGTAGGCCAGCGCGCCCAGCTTGTAGCCGAAGTAGGCGTCGATGGGGCCGGTGTAGACCACCTTGTCGGCCACAGCGTCCCAGGCGGCCTTGTCCGCCAGATAATCAACGCCCAAGCGTACCTCAGCGCCTTCCAGCATCTTCTCCACCATGGCGGTGTAGCCGCCCACGGGGATGCCCTGGTAGAGGGCGTTGAAGTAGTTGTTGTCGTAGATAAAGCGCACCGGCAGCCGCTTGATGATGAAAGCGGGCAGTTCGGTGCAGGGGCGGCCCCACTGCTTTTCGGTGTAGTGCTTGACCAGCTTCTCGTAGATGTCGGTGCCCACCAGATTGATGGCCTGTTCCTCCAGGTTTTTGGGCTCGGCCACGTAGTGGGCGGCCCGCTGGCGCTCGATCTCGGCCCGGGCCTCGGCGGGGGTGATGACGCCCCACATCTTGTTGAAGGTGTTCATGTTGAAGGGCATGTTGTAAATTTCGCCCTTGTAGTTGGCCACCGGGCTGTTGGTGTAGCGGTTGAAGGTGGCGAACCGGTTCACGTAGTTCCACACCTCGTCGTTGTTGGTGTGGAAGATGTGCGCGCCGTAGCGGTGCACCTGGATGCCCTCCACCGCCTCGGTGTAGATGTTGCCGGCGATGTGGTCCCGCTTTTCAATGACCAGGCAGGTCTTGCCCGCCTCCATGGCCTTCTGGGCGAACACCGCGCCGTAAAGGCCCGCGCCCACGATGAGATAGTCGTAGTGCTTGTTCATCCTGCTCCTCCTTAGTTGAAGCCGACCACTTTCTGGCTGATCTTGTAGGCCGCCACGGCGATGGCGCGGCCCGCCGCGCCGGGCAGGTTCATCACGATGCCAAACAGACCCCAGCGCAGTTTTTTGTAGACCCAGGGGTCAGAGGTGCGAATGTAGTTCCACAGCTGGCGCTTTTTCTCCAGATGCTCCGCCTCGCCGCCCCGGATGAGCAGGATGGAGGAGACGGTGGTGATGATCTCCAGATAATTGAACAGATACTTGCGCAGCCGGGGCTCCTTCACCGCCTTCAGGTCCACCTGTTCCAGCATCAGCTTGTTCACCCGCAGCTGCTGGTCGATGCGACGGATCATCACCGTCTCGTTCACCGACTGGTCGTTGCGGCCGATGTAGTAGTGGTAGAGGTCCACATTCAGGTAGTAGAGGGTCTTGACCCAGCGCATGGGCACATAGACATAGAGGTTATCCACATAGAAGGTGTGGCGGGGCAGGTCCAGCTTGCAGTCGCGCAGCAGCTGGGTGCGGTAGATGACCGAGTGCATCAGGATGTACTGGCCCTTGCGGAAGTGGCCCGCCTCGGCCCAGGTGAAGGGCTTGCCCTCGGGCAGAACGCCCCGGTACTCCATCACCTTTTTGTGCTTTGCGCCCACCTTGTCGTAGATGTAGTTGCAGACCAGCAGGTCCACCGGCTCGCCCTCGGCAAAGCCGCGCAGGGCGTCCAGCACCCGTGGGTAGGCCTCCTCGTCCAGCCAGTCGTCGGAGTCCACCACCTTGAAGTAGAGGCCGGTGGCGTTTTTCAGCCCGGCCATCACCGCCGCGCCGTGGCCGCCGTTCTCCTGATGGATGGCCCGGACAATGCCGGGATACTTCGCTTCCAGCTCGTCGGCGATGGCGGCGGTGTCGTCCTTGGAACCGTCGTCCACCACCAGGATCTCCACCTCGTCGCCGCCGGGCAGCAGCGTTTCCACGCAGTGGCGCATGTAGTCCTGAGAATTGTAGCAGGGGACCGCAATGGACAGAAGCTTCACGCTTTTCGTCCTCCTTCGATTTGTTGTTGCCGTGCGCGCCAAAAGGCCGCACACAGATATTATACACGATTTTTGGAAAAATGGAGCACAAAATTTGCACTTTTTCATGCCGGACAAAAAAGGAACGGGCGTTCCTACACCTATAACGGTGCAGGAACGCCCATTTTTTCATTTCAGGTCCGAGCGGTGCTCAGGCAGCCTTTGCGCTCTCGGGGAAGATCTTCTTGTTCACGAAGAAGAACACCACCATCGAGATGCCGCCGTTGAGCACGGTGGTGCCGATGTTGTAGATGAAGTCGGGCACCAGCAGGCCGGCCACCGCCACCCACACGCAGTTGATGGAGTTGACGATGCAGGTGATGACGATAAACGCCGCCACATACCAGGCGATCTGAGGGCCGATCTTGCCCTTGGAGCGGAAGACGAAGCTGCGCTGGATGGGGAAGTTGATCATCTCGCCGATGACCATGGCCACCATGTAGGCGCAGAAGTAGGCAAGGCCGCCGTGGGCCTGATCGTAGCCCAGGATGTTCCACTCGAAGGTCTCGCCGAAGAGGGTGACCGGGATGCCCGGCCAGCCGAAGGCGGTGTCGCCCAGGCCCGCGAAGGCCGCGGGCAGAAATTGCAGCATCAGATACTTGAACACGGTGATCAGGTTGCTGACGATGACGAACAGGCCGCCCTCACGCACCCACTTGGCGGCGGCGGGGTGTTTATCCGCAAAGTTGTTCCAGAACTTCATTGTTTCCTCCTTGTACCAGGCGTTGTTCCAGGCTGTTCTGCGCCTGGCGGTTGCGGGGCGTCAGCCCTTCGCGGCGTTTTTCTCGGCCTTGGCGATGCGGGAAAGGCTTCGCCAGCCGCGCCATACCTGCCCCAGGCCCTTGAAGAAGTGGCCGTTGACCATCACCAGGATGCCCTCGGCCATCTCCATGCTCACCATGCCGTTCATCATCTTGGCGATGCCGCGGAAGGGCATGTTGTAGATGAACAGGATGTTCAGGTCAGGCTTGCCGCCCGCGATGCTCTTTTCCTTCATGTTAGTCAGGATGCGGCCCGCCAGCCGGGCGATGGGGTTCCTGGCGTAGTACATCTGGCAGATGGCATCGTTCATCTCCAGCAGCTTGGTCTCGTCCCACTTGCCTTCGGGCACTTCGCGGCCCAGCAGGGCGGCAAAGGCCTCGTCGGGCACATCGTCCAGTTTGAGGTCGTAATAACAGGCCAGCGCTTCCTTGTCCGCGGTGGCCTGCACGGCCTCGCCCGCCACGTTCACGCTGCCGGTAAGGCGGATGTCGGCGCAGCTGGAGCCCACCATCACGGTGTACTCGCCGCCCTCCACCTTCCAGGCCTTGGCCTGCACATCGTACCAGCGGAAGGCCTTGTCGTCCAGGGGGATGGTGACCCGGCGGCTCTCCCCTTCCGCCAGGCGCACCTTGGCAAACCCCTTCAGTTCCTTGGCCGGCCGCAGAATGGCGCTGCCGGGCTTGCCGACATACACCTGCGCCACCTCGGCGCCCTCCACACTGCCGGTGTTGGTGAGGGTGAAGCTGACCCCGGTCTCGCTCACCGCAAGGTCGCTGTAAGCAAAGGTGGTGTAGGACAGGCCGTAGCCGAAGGCAAACCGCACGGGCTTGTTCGCCGTTTCAAAGTAACGGTAGCCCACAAAGGGACCTTCACGGTATTCGGCGGTGCGCTGGCGGCCGGGCCAGTAATGGCTCACCGGCTCGTCGGCCCACTCCAGCGGCCAGGTCTGGCTCAGACGGCCGCCCGGGCACACCTGCCCGGTGATGACCCGCAGGGCGGCGGAAGCGCCCGCCTGCCCGCACAGGCCGGTGTAGACCAGGGCCTTGCAGTGCTCCAGCCAGGGGGTCTCCACCGGGCTGCCGGCGGCCAGGACCACCACCACGTTGGGGTTGGCCGCGGCCACCGCTTTCAGCAATTCCACCTGGTTGCCCGGCAGGCGCATGTGCTCCCGGTCCAGGCCCTCGGTCTCGCTGATCTCCGGCAGGCCCATGTAGAGCAGCACGGTGTCCGCCTGCCCCGCCAGGGCCACGGCCTGCTCGGTGAGGGCCTTGTCCGCCGCGTCCGCCCGGGTGAAGCCCTGGGCGTAGCCCACGCTCTCCAGGGGCATCTTGTCCAGCACGTCCAGGGTGCACTCCAGCTTGGTGGGGTTCACCAGACTGCTGCCCGCGCCCTGGTAGCGGGGGATGGCGGCAAAGTCGCCGATGACGGCCACCTTCGCACCGGCGGCCAGAGGCAGGATGTTCTCCTCGTTCTTCAGCAGCACCACGGCCTCTTCCGCCACCCTGGCGGCCAGAGCGTGGTGGCCTTCCTTGTCGAAGCTGCCGTCGGCCTTTTCCTTCGGGGCCACCGCCAGAATGACGTCCAGCAGTTCGTCCACCCGCTGGTCCACCACTTCCTCGCTGATGACGCCCGCCTTCACGGCGGCGGCCAGCTGGCGGTCGGAGTCGCCGGCGGTGCCGGGCATCTCCAGATGGCTGCCCGCGCGCACGCCCTCCACATGGTCGTTGGAGCCGCCCCAGTCGGTGACCACGGCGCCCTCAAAGCCCCACTCGTCCCGCAGGATGTCGCTGAGCAGGGTCTTGTCCTCGTTGGCGTAGGTGCCGTTGATCTTGTTGTAGGAGGACATGATGAATTTGGGCTTGCCTTCCTTGACGGCGATCTCGTAGTTGGTGAGATACACCTCACGGAAGGTGCGCCCGTCCACCACACTGTCGCTTACCATGCGCAGGGTCTCCTGGCTGTTGGCAGCGAAGTGCTTGGGGCAGGCGGCGATGCCCCGGCTCTGGATGCCCCGGATGTAGCCCGCGGCCAGTTTGCCCGCCAGGATGGGGTCCTCGGAGAAGTACTCGAAGTTGCGCCCGCACAGAGGGCTGCGCTGGATGTTGAGCCCGGGGCCCAGCACCACGCTCACCCCCTGCGCCACCGCTTCCTCGCCCAGGGCCGCGCCCAGTTCCTCGCCCAGAGCGGGGTCCCAGGTGCAGGCCACGGTGACGGCGGTGGGCCAGCAGGTGGCGGGCAGGCTGGCGTTCAGGCCCAGATGGTCGCCCTCGCCCACCTGCTTGCGCATGCCGGTGGGGCCGTCGGACAGGTAGATAGAGGGCACGCCCAGCCGCTCCACCGACCGGGTGCTCCAGATGTCCCGGCCGGACAGAAGGCCGCACTTTTCTTCCAGAGTCATCTGTTCGATGAGTTCCTTGTGTTTCATTCGTCAAGCTCCTTGTTCTGCCGGGCTTTACGGCCATGGGGCGGAGCCCGAAGGCCCCGCCCCGGAATGACCGAAAAAGCGAAAGGTTGTTATTCAGCGGCGCCCTCGCCCTCAGCCACAGTCACAACGGGCTGCTCGGAAACGCGGCGCTTGTAGTTCTTGACCGCCTTGATCTCCAGGGCCGCCAGGATCAGCACCAGCACGGCGTCGATGCCGTAGCCGATCAGCTGCCAGGTGGGCAGGCCGGGGTTCAGGTTCTCCTCCATGTAGGCGCGGCTGTTGACCACGGTGTAGAGGATGTTCTTGCAGGCCTGACGGGCGGCCAGCACGCCGGTTGCGCTGGTGGTGTCGGTCAGGTAGTTGGTCTCGGTGGGGTAGTTCACCAGGCAGAAGTCGGTGCCGTTGCGGATGGCCTGGTCAGCATCCATGTAGCCGTAGACGCCGAAGTAGTCGGTCAGGACCATGCCCACGAAGCCCCACTCGTCCCGCAGGACGGTGTTGCACAGGGCGTTGGAAGCGCCGGCCCACTCGGTGCCGACATAGTTGAAGGAGGACATCACCGCGTCGGCGCCGCCTTCCTTCACGGCCAGCTCAAAGGGCTTGAGGTAGATCTCGCGGATGGACTGCTCGCTCGCCCAGGTGCAGAGCATGGTGTTGCGGTTGGTCTCCTGGTCGTTCAGAGCGTAGTGCTTGATGTAGGAGTACACGCCGTGGCTCTCGGCGCCCTGCACGGCCTGGGCAGCCAGCTTGCCGCTGAGCACGCCGTCCTCGGAGTAGTACTCGAAGTTACGGCCGCTGAACGCGGAGCGGTGGATGTTCATGGCGGGAGCATACCAGCCGGACACATCCAGGTCGTCGGCCATGCGGCCGATGGAAGCGCCGAACTTGTAAACGGTGTCGGTGTTCCAGGTGGAAGCCATCATCACGGTGCCGGCAAAGCCGATGGAGCCCTGCTGGGTGAAGTTGTTGTTGATGGAGGCAGGGCCGTCGCAGTCGTAGGTCTGCACCTTGCCGATGCTGTTGATGGGAGCGGTCTGATAGCCGCCCATGGCGATCAGCTCGCTCATCTCAGAGACGGTGAGCTGGTCCAGGAAGGTGTCCCACTGGGGGTCGTCATAATCAAGGCCCCGCATCTGGACCAGTTGGATGTTGTTCTGGGCGCCGGTGGTGGGCATCACGTCGTCGGCGTTGTTGTAGTTGTTGGGGTCGTAATTGGCGTTGTTCAGGAAGGTGGCCTTGTGCTCCTCGCTCATGGACATGCTGGCGGGAGCGGCAGTGGCCTCGGCGTAGTTGGCGAAGTGGTCGGCGCGGGACAGGTAAGTAACGTCGCCCTCCACGTTCTCGAACTGGTTGGCGGGAGCGGTCTTGTCGGTGGAACGGCCCTCATCGTAAACGATGGTCTCGGGCACATTGTACACGCGGCTGTCCAGCACGGTGTGAGAGTCGGAGTTGATGCTGATGACGTAGTCGCCGGCCTCCAGCACGTAGGCGGCAGCGCCGTAGGTGTCGTAGGAAGCCATCTCCTCCGCCTTGAAGCTGATGGTCAGGGTCTGGGAAGCGCCGGGCTCCAGGATGTCGGTCTTGTCAAAGGCCACCAGGTTGGCGGTGGCTTTCTCGATGCCGCCGTTGGTGTAGGGCGGGTTGTAGAAGACCTCCACCACGTTCTTGCCGGCCACGCTGCCGGTGTTGGTGACGGTCACATCGAAGCTGATGGTGTCGCCGTCCACGGTCAGGTCGCTCATGGTCTGCTCAAAGGTGGTGTAGGACAGGCCGTAGCCGAAGGGATACACCACGGTGGAGTCGTAGTCGATCAGGCCCTCGGCGGCGGCGGTCTCGTAGAACTTGTAGCCCACGTAGATGCCCTCGACGTAGTTCACGAAGCTGGGCATGGCGGTGACTTCCTCACCGGTGGAGAAGTTGGTGGAGACCACGGCGTGCTCGTCCATGTTGTCGTACATGAACTGGCCGAAGTTGTTGACGATGGGGGTGTTGAACAGGTCGTAGACGAAGGTGTCAACGGTCTTGCCGGAGGGGTTCACCGCACCGGCCAGCACCAGGCCCACGGCGTCAAAGCCGTTCTGGCCGGGGCAGGGAGTGTAGACAGCGGCGTCCACACCGTACTCCTCCAAAAAGCCCAGCTCCATGGCGTTGTTGGTGTTGATGAGCACGATGACCTTGTCGAAGTTGTCGCACACCATCTGCAGCATCTCTTCCTCGCGGTTGCTCAGCTGCAGGTAGTGGTCGCCTTCATCCCAGTCGTTGCCCTCGTTCAGGGTGTCGTCATACACGCCGTTGAAGTAGGAGTTGCCGGTCAGAGCGTCCCGCTCTTTCCAGGTGCCGTCCACGACGGCGGCCATGTCGGTGGGCATGTCGGCGTTCTCGCCGCCGGGCCGGGAGATGACCACCAGCGCGGTGTCGCTGAACTCTTTGGCGGAGGCCATCAGTTCATCGGTGTAGGCGCTGACGTTGGGCTCGGGCAGGGTCCAGTCCTGGGCCCACATGCCCACGCTGGGACGCTCGGCCTGATAGGCCTCGTAGAAGTCCACCAGATCCTGGTTGACGTTCAGGCCGGCGTTGGTCAGGCCGGTGATCAGGTCGGTCACGGCGTACTGGTCGTTCAGCGCGCCGGAACCCACGCCGCCGTAAACGGGGGCGGTGGAAGCCCAGCCGAAGACGTTCACGTTGGAGCCGCTGGCCAGGGGCAGGGCGCCGTTGTTCTCCAGCAGGGTCACACCTTCGCTCACCAGCTCGGTGTTGACCTCGTAGGCCTCGGCCATGCTCTCCTCGGTGATGGAGCCGCCGCCCATGGCCAGGTTGATCATGGTGAACATGGGTCCGAAGCAGATGGTGTTCACCACGATGATGACGGCCAGAGCCAGCGCCACCAGGGCGCTGCTGCGGGCGAGTTTCTTCTTCGCGGCGGGCAGTGCCTTGCAGGCAATGATCACCGCCAGCGCGGCGACGAGAGCAACGCCCAGCACGATCAAGTGGGTCTTGACGCTGGCCAGGACGTTGATCACGTCTTGAATGTTGATGGCTAACATTTTGCGATTCCTCCTTGCGTATCGTCCGCCGGGCGTCTTTGTCCCGCGCGTTGTCACGGTTTATACTTTAACACAAATTTCACCCGAAAGGCCGCCGGAGGGACAAACTGCCATTTTTGCGGCACAAGTGGGAAAACGCTTTGTGCACTTTTGCAACGAAAAGCCCGGCTTGTTTGTGTAACACGCACAAGTCGGGCTTTTTCTTTACCATTATTTTTCCTGCGTGCCCTCTGCCAGCGGCAGCAGGATCTTGAGTTCGAACCAGTTCTTCCGGGTGTTCACCGTCACGGTGCCGCCGTACTTCTGGGCGGTGCGGCGGATGCTCTTGAGGCCGTAGCCGTGGTAGTCGGTGTTACCCTTGGTGGTGCGGGGCAGGCCGTTCTCGAAGGTCAGCTCCCCTTCAAAGCAGTTCTCGAAGCGCAGCAGCGCAAAGTTCTTCTGGCGGGACACCGCCACGTGGATGAGGCGTTTTTCCTTGTCCTCGATCTTCTTCACGCTCTCGATGGCGTTGTCCAGCGCGTTGCCCACCAGGGTGCACAGGTCCATGGGGCTCACCCCCGCCAGCACCGTGCCGTCGGCCACCGTGGTGAGGTGGATGTCGTGCTTCTGGCAGTAGAGGCTCTTGCCGGTGAGCAGCACGTCCAGCACCTGGTTGCCGGTCTTGTTCTGGGCCTCGTAGGTGTTGATGTCGCTCTCCATCTCGTCCAGCCAGGCGCTGCGGCGCTCGGCGTCCGGCTCGGCCCGCAGCGCGGCGATCTGGTGCTTGAGGTCGTGGTATTTGCGGTTGATGAGATCGATGCTCTCCCGCGACTGCTGGTACTGGGCGTACTGGCTGCGCAGGATGCTGTCCATGGTCTCCAGCTCGTGGCGCACCTGCAGTTCCGCCCGCTGCAGGTGGTAGGCATAGAGGATGGCGATGCCTCCCAGGTCCACCAGCGTGCGGATGTTGAAGATGTCGCCCACATACTGGCTGCTGAAGGGGGTGTCCGCCTGGGTATAGCTCAGGTTGCTGATGAGAAAGGCCGACGCGCCGATGATGGCGGCGTTGGCCAGCTCCCGGGGGGTGATGGTGACGGGATGCTCCGCCGCGTGGCTGCGGGCCTCCAGCAGGAACATCAGCCCGAACACCACGGCGTAGACCACCGCCAGAAAGGCCAGCCGGGCAAGGAAGCTGTCCTGCCCCGCCAGATTGGCGTAGTGGTAATAGAGCTGCCACTCCAGCGAAGCGCCGAACTCCGCCAGGATGAAGGCCCGCACGGTGTAGTAGCCGGCGTTCAGCGCGCCCCGGCCGCACGCCAGGAACAAGAACAGGAACATCAGCCCGATGGCCGCCAGCATGCAGGGGATCCACAGGGGCAGGGGCACGTCGTCGGTGGCCACCAGAAAGATGCTCTGCACCGCCAGCATGCCCGCCGCAAGGCCCCAGAAACGCAGGCTGCCCCGCTTTTCGGGCAGCAGCGAGAGGATATAGACAAGGCAGGCCAGCCACTCCGCCAGCGCCGTGTACAGGCGGGGGATGTCCGCCAGGCCGCCCGGGTTCATTTGACCACCTCGCCCACATAGTCGGTCAGCGCCGCCAGGAACTCATTCTTGCGCCCGCGGCTGATGGGCAGGGCATGTCCGCCCACGATGGCGCAGCCGTCCCGCACGCCGTCCACATGCTCCAGGTTCACAAGGCAGCCCTTGTTGCAGCGGAAAAAGCCGAAGCTCTCCAGCTTTTCCTCCACCTCCCGGATGGTGCCGGTGGTGGTGTGCTCCTCCCCGTCGGTGACGAACACCAGATTGTGGCCCTGGCTCTCCACATAGAGGATGCGGGAGATGTCCAGCTTGCGGGCCCCGCCCCGGATGGCGATGGTCATATAGCGCCTTGCCCGCCGCTTCATCCGGCCGATGGCCCGCTCCAGCCGCTGGCTGAAGGCGAAGTAGCTCACGGGTTTGAGCACATAGTCCAGCGCGTCCACCGCGTAGCCCCGGATGGCGTACTGGGCCATGTTGGTGATGAAGATGATGACCACCTCCGGGTCCACCTTGCGTATCTCCTCGGCGGCGGTCATGCCGTCCATGAATTTCATCTGCACGTCCATCAGGATGATGTCGTACTGGGCGCGGTATTTCTCCAAAATCTCGTCGCCGTCGCAAAAGCGCACCGTCTCGAACACCTCGCCGCTCTCCTCGGCATAGCGCGCCAGATACTCTTCCATCTGCTTCGCGCAGGAGTCCTCGTCCTCCACAATGGCGATGCTGATCATGGGCTTCTCTCCTTTCCTGAAATGCTTTGGGGCCGGCGGGCCGGCCAAACATCTTTTGGAACAAGTGAACAGGGCAGCGCGCCAGGCGATGGTCAAACTGCCGGAAAAGGCGGCAAATGGCGCGGCAGCAAAGCCAAGGCTGCCCGCCCCGGCCAAGCAGCCGCGCCGCGAAGGACGATTCTTCTTGGGCCTCTGTCAGGGGATGAACACGCTGTGGATGGCGCTCACCGCCCGGTCGGCTTCGCTTTCGTCAATGATGACGCTGATCTTGATCTCGCTGGTGCTGATCATGTGGATGTTGACGTTTGCCTCGAACAGGGCCTCGAACATGCGGCTGGCAACGCCGGGGTTGGACTGCATGCCCGCCCCCACCACGCTGACCTTGGCGTAGTTCTTTTCCACCCTGATCTCCTTGCCGCCAAAGCGGGGCTGGTTCTCCTTCAGCACCTCCACCGCGTTCTCGGCCTCGCCCAGGGGCACGGTGAAGATCAGGTCCTTGTTGCCGCCGCGGCCGGTGGACTGCAGGATGATGTCCACGTTGATGTTGCGGCTGGCCAGGGCCCCGAACACTTTAAAGGACATGCCCGGCACGTCCGGCACCTCCATGATGGAGATCACCGCCACGTCGGTATCCTTGGCAACGCCCTTGATGAGCATTCCTTCCATATCGTCTGCTACCTCCTTCACGATGGTACCCGGCACCGGGTTCAGGCTGGAGAGCACCTCCAGCTCCACGCCGTATTTCTTGGCAAGTTCGACGCTGCGGTTGTTCAGCACCTGGGCGCCCAGGCTGGCCAGCTCCAGCATCTCGTCAAAGGTGATCTGTTCCAGTTTGCGCGCGCCGGGCACCTTGCGCGGGTCGGCGGTGTAAACGCCTTCCACGTCGGTGTAGATCTGGCAGCGGTCGGCGTGCAGGGCGGCGGCCAGTGCCACGGCGCTGGTGTCGGAGCCGCCCCGGCCCAGGGTGGTGATGTCCTCCAGGCGGTTCATGCCCTGGAAGCCCGCCACCACCACCACGCGGTTGCGGGCCAGCTCGCTCTCCACCCGCTCGGTGTCCAGCCGGCGGATGCGCGCCTTGGAATAGGCGCGGTCGGTGATGAAGCCCGCCTGCCAGCCGGTGAGGCTCACCGCCTGCACCCCCAGCACGCTCAGGGCCATGGCCAGCAGCGCGATGGAGATCTGCTCGCCGGAAGCCAGCAGCATATCCATCTCACGCCGGCTGGGCTCGCTGGTGATCTCGGCCGCCTTGGCGATCAGGTCGTCGGTGGTGTCGCCCTGGGCGGACACCACCACCACCACGTCGTTGCCAGCCTTGCGGGTGGCGGCCACGATGCGGGCCACGTTGAACACCCGGTCACGATCGGCCACGGAACTGCCGCCGAATTTTTGCACGATCAAGGCCAAATTTCCTCAACTCCCTCTATCAACAAATGCCTCCTGGCATAAGTGTATGCATCTGCACGGTCTTATTCTACCACAGCGCCGGTGTTGTCCGCAAGCATCCGCCGCAGCGAGAAGGCCAGCGTCTCCGGCGTCTCGGCCAGAAGCTCCTCGGCGCGGCCGAAAAAGTCGCTGTTGTCCCGGTGGACCACCGCCATGATGGTGGGGCCCGCGCCGGAGATGTAGACCGCGTAGGCGCCCAGGTCCCAGGCCAGCTCGAAGATGCGCTCGCCGCCGGGGATCAGGGGCAGACGGTACTGCTGGTGCAGCGCGTCCTTGGTGGCCACCTTCAAAAGCTCATAGTCGCCGTCGCAGAAGGCGGCGGTGGCCAGCGCCGCCCGGGAAAGGTTGTACACCGCGTCCGCCCGGTCCACCGTTTTGGGCAGGGCCGCGCGGGCCTTCTCGGTGAGCAGCTTGAAATTGGGGATGAAGGCCGCGAAGGCCAGCTCCTCGTCGATGGGCTTGCGCACGCTGTACACCTGGCCCTCGTCGTAAACGCTGGTCACAAAGCCGCCCAGCATGGCCGGGGCCACGTTGTCCGGATGTCCCTCGATGCTGGTGGCCAGGGTGAGCATCTGCCGCTGGGTGAGGGGCGAGCCCAGCAGGGCATTGGCCCCCAGGATGCCCGCCACGATGCAGGCGGAGCTGGAGCCCAGGCCCCGGGCCATGGGGATGGGGTTCTCCTGCCGGATGCGGATGCCCTTCAGGGGCTGGCCCAGCTGGTCGAACACCGCCTTGGCCGAGCGGTAGACAAGGTTGCCCGGGCCGGTGGGGATGAGGGTGCCGTCGCTGGCCAGGATGTCGATGCGGTCGCACTCTTCCAGGGTGACGGTGTTGTGCATGGAGACCGCGAGGCCCAGCGCGTCAAAACCGGCGCCCACGTTGGCGCTGGTGGCGGGCACGGTGACTTTTACCATAAACGCTTCCCTCCCTCAATCGGTGAGCTGGCGCAGCACCAGCTCCACTTTGCCGCCCAGGGCCGTGACCTTGCGGGCGGCTTCCTCCAGCCCGCGGGGGGCGATGTAGGTCACGAGATAGGCCGCCTCGCTGCCGTCGTCGCTCACCAGCTCGCCCTCGCCGTAAAGCGCGGGCAGCACGGTGGCGGGCAGCCCCTTCACCCGCACATAGCAGGTGGCGGGGGTGGGGTCCTCCAGCAGGCCGTCGAAGGGTTCGCTGGGCTGCCAGAACAGGCTGTCGTGGATCTTCGCGCCGTGCTTGAGGGCGTCGATCACGTCCGCCACCACCGCGCTGGCGGTGGGCAGACGGCCCGCGCCCTTGCCGTAGAACACCACGTCGCCCAGCATGTCGCCCTTCACCAGCACCGCGTTGAACACGTCGTCCACGCCGGCCAGCTGGTTGGATTTGGGCACCAGCATGGGCTCCACCGCGGCGGTCACCCGGCCGGTCTCGTCCCGCTTGGCCCAGGCGATGAGCTTGATGACGCAGTCCAGCCGGGCGGCGGCGGCGATGTCCGCCACCGTGATGCCCCGGATGCCCCGGGTGGAGATGTTTTTGGGATAGAAATGATGCCCGAAGGCGATGCTGGCCAGAATGGCGATTTTGCGGCAGGCGTCGGGGCCGTCCACGTCGTCGCCGGGGTCCTTGGTCTCGGCGTAGCCCAGCTGCTGGGCGATCTTCAGCGCGTCCTCAAAGCCCATCTCCTCCCGGGCCATCTTGGTGAGCATGAAGTTGGTGGTGCCGTTCACGATGCCCTGCACCTGGCTGATGACGTTGGCCGCAAGGCACTGGTGCATGGGGGTGATGATGGGGGTGCCGCCGCCCACGCTGGCCTCGAACAGAAAGGCCACCTTGTGCTCTCTGGCCAGAGCCAGCAGCTCGGCGCCGTAGGTGGCCACCATCTCCTTGTTGCTGGTCACCACGCTGCGCCCGCTCTCCAGCGCTTTTCGCACATAGGGGTAGGCGAATTTGGTGCCGCCGATGGTCTCCACCACCACCTTTATCTCCGGGTCGGCCAGGATGGTGTCGATGCTCTGCACAAACAGGGCCGCGTCGGGGTGATTGCTGAAGTCCCGGATGTCCAGGATGTATTTGACCTCCACGGGCTGGCCCGCGCGGCGGCTGACGCTGGCCGCATTGCGGCGCAGCACCTCCAGCACGCCGCCGCCCACGGTGCCGAAGCCCAGGATCGCGATCTTTGCCATAGGTCCTTTCGTTCCTTTCCTCTTCAATGCTGACTTTGTGCGCCCGCGTCACACGCCCTGGCGGATCTCCACCACGGTGCGCTGACGGCGCAGCTTCTGGAGCATTTCCTCCACGCTCATCTGCATGGTGTCGGTGCGCACGCTCACCGCCACCTGGGCCGCGCCGCTCTCCGGCGTGGACTGGTTGATGGTGACCACGCTGCCCCCCGCCGCGCTGATGCCCGCCAGCAGCGCCTGCAGCGCGCCGGTCTCGTCCAGCAGGGTGGCCAGCACGGTGATGACCTTGCGGCTGTTGCGGGCGTCGAACACACAGTCCTTGTATTTATAGAAGGCGCTGCGGGACAGCCCCGCCTGCCGCACAGCCGACGAGATGTTGCGCACCGCGCCGCTGGCCAGCAGTTCCTTGGCCTTGAGCACCTTGATGAAAACGTCCGGCAGCACGCTTGCGTCCACCAGCAGAAAACGACGTTCCATACTCTTCCTCCTGATCCCCCGCAAAGGGCGCGATTGTACTCGATGAAAGCACATTTGTGTCCAAAGATGCTACAATGTTTATACTATACCACTTTGCCACGCCAAAGTGCAAGGGGCAGGTGCGGCCGCGGCGCGATTTTCGGCAAATGGAGCAGTTTGGGGCCCTTTGGCACATTTCGTTTGCACACAATACACAAAAGGCCCCTTCTGTGCGCGCTCAGCGCACAGAAGGGGCCCTCGCCAGTCCGTATCAGGGATGCAGGGTGCAGTAGCCGGGCATGTTGTCGGCGGTGTAGTAGCCCACTGCCGTGTTGGGGCAGTTCACGGCCAGTTCGCCGCTCTCCGCGCAAAAGCGCGCCGTCTGCACGTCGTCGCTCACCGGGAATCTCTTGGTCTCCAGGTCGGCCTGGACGATGTCCATATAGTTCTTCCAGGCATAGCGGATGGGGTTGGCGTTCTGGCCCCTCTTCACGTCGGTGAAGTCGTAGGGCTGGTCGTAGCCCCACCACACGCCGGTGACATAATAGGGGGTCAGGCCCACGAAGGTGAAGTCGTGGTTGTCGGTGGTGGTGCCGGTCTTGGCGGCGGCCTCCATCTCGCCCTCGGGGTGGATGGCGGTGCCGGCGGTGCCGCCGGGGGCCAGGACGCCCTGCAGCAGCCGGTTCATGATCATGGCGGTGCTGGGCTTGATGGCCTGGGTGTGCACCACGTTGACGGTGTTGTCCAGAATGACCTCGCCGGTGACGGCGTTCTCCACGATGGTGTACAGGTGAGGGGTCACATATTCGCCGCCGTTGCCGAACATCTGGTAGGCGGCGGTGAGCTCCATCAGGCTGATGCCCTCGGAGAGGCTGCCCAGCACCATGGGGCCGTAGTCCGCGTCCGCTTCGGTGAGGTGGGTCATGCCCAGGGTGTCATGGGCGAAGCTGTACATATAGTCCTTGCCCACCCGCTGGCCCACCCGCACCGCGATGGTGTTCTTGGATTTGGCGATGGCGGTGTTGATGGTCACCAGGGCGCCGTCGCCGAAGCCCTCATAGTTTTTGGGCCAGTCCTGCCAGATGTCGGGGTTGGCCAGCACCTCGGGGGCGTCGTTCTCAAACATTTTGGAGCCGTACTGGGGGTAGGAAGAACGCAGCTCCTGCTTGACGATCTTGCCCACGCCCATATCGGGCAGGGCGGTGGAGTAGTTGATGAGGCCGGAGTCGATGCCCAGGGAATAGGCCGCCAGCGGCTTCATGGTGGAACCCACCGACCGCTGGGTGCCGCCGTACTCGGGGGCCACCGCGCGGTTGAGCCCCAGGTCGGTGGTCTTTTCGCCAAGGCCACCCACCAGCGCCAGCACCTGGCCGGAATAATCCATGGTGAGCATGGCCGCCTGGGTGCGGGCGTTGTAGTAATACACCGGCTCGCCGTCGTCGTTGGTGCCGGTCTTGTAGGTGCCGTCGTCGTTCACCACGATGTTCTCCAGCTCGGAGGGCTCGGGCACCTGGCTTTGCAATATCTCCTCCTCATGCCACAGCGCCGGGATGGCGTCGTCGGCGTTGAGCATGATCTTCTCCATTTCCTCCTGGAGGAAGGGGTCCATGGTGGTGTAGATGCGCAGGCCGCCGTTGTAGATGAGGTTGTGGGCCTCGGAGGCGGTGTAGCCCAGTTCGTCCTGCAGCTGCCGCTGCAGCATCTTGTAGACCGCGTCGGCAAAGTAGGAGTTGTTGGAGGAGGTGGTGATGACCTCGGCCTCCTTCTCCTCCGCCAGCACCAGGGGGCTGGCCACCGCGTCGTTGTATTCCGACTCGGTCAGCTTGCCCTGCTCGTACATCAGCTGCAGGATCCAGTTGCGGCGCTGCAGATGCTGCTCGGGGTTGGTGTAGGGGTTATAGCCGGTGGGGTTCTTGGTGATGGCCGCGATGCTGGCGCACTGCGCCGGGGACAGCTCGGCCAGGTCGTCGATGCCGAAGTAGTTGGACGCGCCCGCCTTGACGCCGGCGATGGAGCCGGACAGGCTCACCGTGTTGAGATACGCCTCCAGGATGGTGTCCTTGTCATAGCGCTTGTCCAGGCCCAGGGCGCGGAAGATCTCGCGCAGCTTGCGGTCCACCGAGACGTCGTCGTCGCCCAGGATGTTCTTGATGAGCTGCTGGTCCAGGGTGGAAGCGCCCTGCATGCTGTCGTAGATGGGGAAGCCCAGCTTGGTGGCGATGTAGTTGACGCCGGCGGCGAAGGTGCGCTTGAAGTTCACGCCGTTGTGCTCATAGAAGTCCTTGTCCTCCACGCAGATGAAGGCCCACTTGAGATAGGGGTTGGACTCGATCTCCTGCAGGTCGACCCATTCGCGGTCGTTGCTGTCGTGCCATTCCTCGGTGACCACCCACTCGCCGGTGTCGTGGTCCTTGGCCAGCAGCTGGCTGGTCTGGGCCAGCTCCAGGTTGGTCAGGTCCAGCAGCTCGGCGTCGTTGGCGGTGATCTCCACGGCGTAGAGGCTCAGCAGAACGGCCAGCACGCTGCCCACCATCACCCCCAGGCAGATGCAGGCGGCCACGAACTTCATGAAGCCCTTGAAGATGCGCATGCCCTTGGACTGCTTCTTGCCGCGGGGCCCGTGGAAACCGCTGCCCTCCCCCGGCTCCTGGCCCGCCGGGCGCGAAGAGCGCCGGGGCGAAGAGGAGATGCGGGAAGGCCCGTTCTTGGCGCTGCCGGTGCGGGAAGTGCCGCGGGGCGCGCTGCTCCGCGTGCCGGAAGCCGCGCCGCTGCGGGCGGCGCCGGCGTGGGACTCACTGGAGTGAGACGGGGCGTGGGCACTGCCGGACGCGTGGGACGCGCTGCCGGTGTGGGCCGCGCCGGTGCGGTTGAGTTTCCGGCCCTGGCTGGAACTGGCGGAGCCGGCGCTGTGGGCGCCGGAGGTGCCGGAGCCGTCGGGCCGCCGGATGCTGCGATGCTCGTTGGAGTCTATGAGGACCGCCTCCTTTGCGGAAAATTCGTTGGATGTACTGTGGCGAAAACCGCCCGCCGTCCGTGTTTTCGCGCAAACGAAAACAGACGGCCGCGGACCGCCATGTTGGTATTATACCACAACCCACCCCGCCAAGTACAGTGAAATCCCCTTGAAAATTGTATGAACCCCCCGCGCCGGGTCCATACTGGGCGTGAAAGGGGGTCTTGCCAATGACCAAAGTCTGGGTGTCGCTGCTGGCGGTGGCGTGCGCTTTGAGCCTGGGGCTGAGCCTTTTCTGGATGGTCCGGCCCGCCCGCACCGGCCCGGAGAGCGCCGCGGCCGCGCCTTACATTTTGAAGGACCACGGCGGCAGGCTGGCGGTGTTCGCCGCGGAGGGCGGCGAGCCGCTGCGGGTCTACGACGTCTACACCCACCTGCTGCCCGAGAGCGACGTGGCCGCCCTGCAAAAAGGCATCCCGGTGGAGAGCGAAGAGCGGCTGGACCGGCTGCTGGAGGACTTCGGCGCCTGACGGCGGGGCTGCGGCCCCGCCGCCCTTTTCGGGGGATGCGCGCCCCTTTCTCGGTTGCTTTTGTACGGGGGCTATGGTACAATGATTTTGTAAAAATTTGTAAACAAACGGAGGCGTCACCGTGGACCTTTTACGCAGTGATTTCGACCCCGCCCTGGTCTTGCAGCAGAAGCGGCGCATCAAGCGCGAACTTTTGCAAAAGCCGGGCCTCATCCCCAAAAAAGTGGCCCTGATGAGCGGCAGCACCATTGGCGAGATCAAGAACATCCTGGAGCTGTTCTTGCTGGCCAACGGCATCCAGCCGGAATTCTACGAGGGCGGCTATTCCCTGTTCTTCGAGAATCTGGTGTTTGACGACGGGGCGCTGAAAGCCTTCGCGCCCGACTTCATCTTCATCCACACCAGCCAGCGCAACATCAAGCTCTGGCCCGAGGCCGAGGACGACGCCGCGGCCTGCGAGGAGAAGCTGAACGCGGAGTTCGCCCGCTTCGAGCAGGCGGCCAAGGCGGCGCTGGGCTTCGGCTGCCCGGTGGTTCTCAACAACTTCGATCTGCCCCTCTACCGGGTGATGGGCAACCGGGAGGGCGTGGACGTCCACGGCCGGGTGCGCTTTGTGCGCAAGCTGAACGAGAAGCTGGCCGCCCTGGCCGAGGCCACCCCGAACCTTTACATCAACGACCTGGCCTATCTGCAGGCGCTTTACGGCATGGACCGCTTCAGCGACCCCACCGCCTGGTATGCCTACAAGTACGCGGTGAGCCTGGAGTGCCTGCCCTATCTGTGCCAGAGCGTGGCCAACATCATCAAGAGCCTCTTGGGCAAGAACAAGAAGGCCCTGGCGCTGGACCTGGACAACACCCTCTGGGGCGGCATCATCGGCGACGACGGCGCCGAGGGCATCGTGATGGGCAGCGAGACCCCCGCCGGCATGGCCTACGCCGAGTTCCAGGGCTACCTGAAAGCCCTGGGCAAGCTGGGCATCCTGCTGAACGTGTGCAGCAAGAACGAGGAATCCATCGCCCGCACCGGCTTCGAACGGGCGGACAGCGTTTTGAAAGCGGACGACTTCCTCTGCTTCAAGGCCAACTGGGACCCCAAGCACCTGAACATCGCCGCCATGGCCAAGGAGATCAATATCCTGCCCGAGAGCTTCGTCTTTGTGGACGACAATCCCGCCGAGCGGGAGATCGTGCGCCGGGAGCTGCCCATGGTCACGGTGCCGGAGCTTTCCTGCCCCGAGGAGTACATCGCCGCCATCGACCGGGCGGGTTACTTTGAGGTGACCACCCTCTCGGCGGACGACAAAAAGCGCGCCGAGATGTACAAGCAGAACGCCCAGCGCGCTCAGCTGGAGCAGAGCTTCGGCAACTACGACGACTACCTCAAGAGCCTTGACATGGTGTGCGAGATCGGGGCCTTCGACGCGCCCCACGCCGAGCGCATCACCCAGCTCATCAACAAGACCAACCAGTTCAACCTGACCACCCGCCGCTACACCGCCGCCGAGGTGGAGAGCCTGCTGGGCAACGACGAGTACATCACCCAGTACGGCCGCCTGGTGGACAAGTTCGGCGACAACGGCCTTGTCACCGCCATGATCGGCCACAAGCAGGGCGACGTGCTGGAGATGGACCTGTGGATCATGAGCTGCCGCACCTTCAAGCGCCGGCTGGAGCACGCCATGTTCGACGAACTGGTGCGCCGCGCCGCCGAAGCGGGGGTCAAGACCATCGTGGGCCACTACTACCCCACCGCCAAAAACTTGCTTGTGAAGGATTTTTATGCTACAATCGGCTTTGTAAAAACCGCCGAGGACGAGGCCGGCAACTGCACCTTCGAGTTCACCGGCTTCGAGGGCTACCAGCCCCAGTGCGGCGTGATGGAGATCAAACGGGTCTGACCCGAAAAGGAGCGTTCAAACAATGGATAAGCAGAGCATTTTTGATGCCGTGCAGGAGATTTTCCGCGACAACTTCGACGACGAGGAGCTGGTCATCACCCGCGAGACCTGCGCCGACGACATCGAGGACTGGGACAGCCTGGAGCAGATCAACCTGCTCACCGCCATGGAGAAGAAATTCGGCCTCAAGTTCAAGCTGGAGGACGTGCGCGGGCTGGAGAACGTGGGCGATCTGCTGGACCTGATCGAGCGGCTCACCGCCTGATCTTATGCAGCCAAAAGGCCGGGCACCTGCCCGGCCTTTTTTGAAGAAAAAGGAGTTTTGCACCCATGAACAGCTACACTCTGGCCGACATCACCCCCGGCATGACCGAGAGCTTCACCGTCACCGTGACCGAGGCCATGATGGACGCCTTTTACGCCGTTTCAGGCGATAACAGCCCCATCCACATGGACGCGGACTACGCCGCCGGCCGGGGCTATCCCGGACGGGTGGTCTACGGCATGCTGGGCGCCAGCTTTTTCTCCACCCTGGCTGGGGTCTACCTGCCCGGCGAGCACTGCCTGCTCCACAGCGTGGAGGCCAAGTTCGCCAAACCCGTCTTCATCGGCGACACCCTCACCGTCACCGGCAAGGTGACCGAGGTGAACGACACCTTCGGCGAGATCACCGTCAAGGCGGTCATCGAGAACCAGAACGGCCAGAAGGTCACCCGCGGGCTCATCAAGGCCGGCGTGGCGAAATAAGGAGGACATATGAGCAACGTTTATCTCATCACCGGCGCGTCCAGCGACGTGGGCTGCGCGCTCATCCGCCGCCTGTGGCAGCCGGGGGATGTGTTCATCGCCCAGGGCGCAGGCGACCTGGGGGGCCTTGCCGAGCTGTGCAAGGAGCACCCCGGCTCCATCCGCACCTACGACGTGGACCTGACCAACGAAAAGGCGCTGGAAACCTTCATCGCCGACGTGCAGGCCAACTGCCCCGCCCCCACCCACTTCGTGCATCTGCCCGCTTTGCGGGTGGTGAACACCAAGTTCAAGAAGTTCGACGAGGAGCGCTTTGAAAAGGACATGAGCGTGCAGCTGCGCAGCGCGGTGGCGCTGTGCAAGGCCTTTGTGCCCGCCATGGCCAAGGCCAAAAAGGGCCGGGTGCTCTTCATGCTCACCAGCTACCTGCTGGGCCTGCCTCCCAAGAACACCGCCGCCTACATCATGGTCAAGAGCGCCCTGGGCGGCCTTGCCAAGAGCCTCGCGGCGGACTACGCCCCCTATGGCGTGACGGTGAACTGCGTGGCCCCCAGCATGATGGAGACCAAGTTCCTGGCCGACACCAGCGACCTGATCGTGCAGGCCAGCGCGGAGGCCAACCCCATGGGCCGCAACGCCACCCCCGCGGACGTGGTGCCCGCCATGGCGTTCCTTCTGAGCGATGAGGCCGGCTTCATCACCGGCGTCACCCTGCCCATCACCGGGGGCAGCGCCCTGTGAGCGCCCCGGTGCTGCGCCTCGCGGCCCCGGACGAGGCCAAGCGAGTGGTGGATTTTGTCAACGCCAACTTCGACTGGCGGCTCCCTCTTATCAACAGAGAGGAATATTTTAATTTTTATTACAAAAGCGGCAATGCACTGCAGTTCGCCCTGGCCGAAGAGGAGGGCGTTCTTGTGGCCGCCGCCGGCTACATCCGGGCTTCGGACGCCCCCGATGCCGACGTCTGGGTGTCGGTGTGGGTGGCGGCCAAGGGCCACAACGGGGTGGGCCTGGAGTTGATGGCCGCCCTGCCCCGGCTCACCGGCGCGCAGGTGGTGGCCTGCAACAACATCCGCCCCAAGACCATGGCCTTCTACCGCTTTCTCGGCTGGCACGCCGACCGGGTGGGCCACTTCTACCGGCTGGCGGGGCTTTCGGAATACCGGCTGGCCCGGGTGGCGGACCCCACCGTTCTGCCCGCCGGGGGCGACCTTTCGCTGGAGCCGGTGGAAGGCCCCGGGGCGCTGGCTGCGCTGGGCATGCCGGACAGCCCCCACACTCCCCGCAAGGACGTGTGGTACATGCAGCGGCGGTATTTCGCCTTCCCCCATCTGACCTATCAGGTGTACGCCGCGAAGGAGCAGGGCCGTCTGCTGGCCTATCTTGTCTGCCGTGTGGTGGACAGCGGCCAGGGCAAGGCGCTGCGCATCGCCGATTTCGTGGGTGACACTTCCCTGCTGCCCCGGCTGGGGGCGGCCATCGACCGCCTTTTGAAGGCCAGCGGCGCGGAGTACGCCGAGTGCTACTGCGCCGGGGTGGACCCGGCGGTGATGGCGGCGGCGGGCTTTTGCGAGCGCAGAGAGGGCGATGCAAACATCCTGCCCAACTATCTGCAGCCGCCCCTGTTTGAGAACACGGAATACTACTATTTCACCAGCGACCCCGACCGTTTCGTGCTGTTCAAGGCCGACGGCGACCAGGACCGGCCCAATCTGCCCGCAGATTGAGCGGCCCCGAGGGGGCTTTTTCCCGTCTTTTCCCACCGGCAGCGGGCCGGCGGACACATAGAGAGAAGGAGACTGTGGTTATGAACACGATGGTACTGGGCATTGCCGGCGGCACCGGCAGCGGAAAGACCACGCTGACCAAACGGCTGAAGGAGCGCTTTGGCGATCAGATCAGCGTCATCAGCCACGACAACTACTACAAGCGTCAGGACGAGCTGACCTATGAGCAGCGCTGCCTGACCAACTACGACCACCCCAACGCCTTTGAGACCGAGCTGATGGTGGAACACATCAAGGCACTGAAGGCGGGCGAGACGGTGCTGTGCCCGGTGTACGATTTTTCCCAGCACAACCGCTCGGACGATTTCATCCAGATCCACCCCGCGCCGGTGATTTTGGTGGAGGGCATCCTCATCTTCGCCAGCCCGGAGCTGTGCGACCTGATGGACATCAAGGTGTTTGTGGACACCGACGCCGACGTGCGCATTCTGCGCCGCATCGTGCGGGACGTGAAAAAGCGGGGCCGCACGCTGGACAGTGTGGTCACCCAGTACCTGACCACCGTGAAGCCCATGCACGAGCAGTTCGTGGAGCCCAGCAAGCGCCGGGCCGACCTCATCATCCCCGAGGGCGGCAAGAACCCGGTGGCGGTGGAGATGCTCATCCACCGGCTGGAGAGCCATCTGGCCAGCGCCGCAAAGGAATAAACGCAAATGAAAAACCGCCGCGCCCGGCATCACCGGGCACGGCGGCTTTTTTATGCAAAAACGCAGAGGTTCATTCTTCCTGCCCCAGCACCTCGGCCACCAGATGGCCCAGCTGCTGCATCATCTCGATGCCCTCGGCGGGAGGCTCGTCCTGGGTGCCGTAGCTTGTGAACACCGACAGGATGTAGGGCCGCTCGGAGTAGACGATGCCCATGTCGTGGAAGGCGTTGTCCCAGCTGCCGTACTTCTTGGCGGCGGGCGCCGGGAACCACAGGTAGTCGTGCTGGGCGTCCAGGAAGGCCTGCTCCAGCTGCCGGGCGTTCTCGGTGTCGGTCTCGAAGTACTCGTAGAGGGCCAGCATGGAGAGGCCGCCGTCCCGGGCGGTGGTCCAGCCGTGGATGCCCTCCTCCTTGGTGATCTCGCAGCCTTCGGGAGCAGCGAAGCCCAGCTGGGCCAAAAAGTCCTGGAAGCCGGTGTCGGCGGTGGCGGGCCACATGCCCGCAAGGCCGTGAGCCGCGTCGTTGGAGCTCACCGAGATCATGGTGTAGATGCGGTCCCAGCCGGTGGAGCCGTTCCACTCCGTATCCAGGTCGATCTCCCCCGCCTCGTCCCGCTGGGCCAGCCACAGGGCGTAGGGGGCTTTCAGGGTGCTGGCGCAGTAAAAGCCGGAGGACTCGTTGTAGGTGTATGTATCGCCGGTGGTCAGGTCCTGCAGCCAGACCGACACGGTGCCGGGCTGGGCGTCCAGAAAAGCGTCCAGCGTGGCGGCCGCCTCGTCGGTGAGCAGCACCTCGGGCAGCGGAGTGGGCTCCGGGCTGGGCGTGGGGGCCGGGGTGGCCTCCGGCACGTCCGCGGGCTGGGACGCCGAGGCAGGCGCACCCTCCGCGTCCTCGCCGTTCACCGGCAGCGCGCTCTCGCTCCAGTACCACAGCGCCGCCAGCATGGCGAACACCGCCAGCACCAGCAGCACCAGTGTGAAAGCCGGATTGCTTTTTTTCGCAGTATGTTTTCTGCCTGCCATACCAAAGTTCAACTCTCTTTCCTGCCCGCTGCCGCTTTCCCGACGGCAGCGGGCATACCCCTATTATAGACCTGTTTCGACGCTTTTCCAGACCTCCCCGCGAATTTTTGCATTTCTTCACGAGTATTTTTACAACTTTGAAACAGCGCTCCTCCCGGTCAAAAAAGGGGCCGGGCCGCCCAAAACAGGCAGCCCGGCCCCGCCGGCCGATGGGCCTTACCAGAGGTTCATCACCTGCTGGTACATGTCGATGTAGGAGTGAGCGGAGACGTTCCAGCTGAAGTCGCAGCACATGGCGCGGCGCACCAGCACGGGCCAGCCGTCCTTGTGCCAGTAGCCTTCCTTGGCGCGCCAGCAGGCCTCGTAGAGGTCGTGGGCGTTGTACTGCTGGAAGGTGAAGCCGTTGCCCCAGCCGTCGCCGGAGTCGTGGATGGAATCCTTCAGGCCGCCGGTCTCACGCACCACGGGGATGGTGCCGTAGCGGCAGGCCACCATCTGGGCCAGACCGCAGGGCTCCGACTTGGAGGGCATCAGGAAGATGTCCGCGCCGGCGTAGATCTGCCGCGCCAGCGGGGGCACAAAGCCGATGTACACGCCCACGCGGCCCGGGTGACGGCCCGCCAGGTCGTTGAAGAAGGCTTCGTAGGCGTGCTCGCCGTTGCCCAGGATCACCAGTTCGATGCCCTGGTCGATGAGGCCCTCGGCCACGTCCCGCACCAGGTCTACGCCCTTGTGGCCCACCAGTCGGGTGACCATGGCCATCACGGGGCTGCCGTCCTGGGCAAGGCCGAACTGCTCCTGCAGGCGGCGCTTGCACTCCGCCTTGCCCTCGGCGAAGGTGTCGGCGTTGTAGTGGGCGGGGATGTTGGGGTCGGTCTCGGGGTTGTAGCTGTCCACGTCGATGCCGTTGAGGATGCCGCACAGCTTGTACTGCTTCTGGCGCAGCAGGCCGTCCAGCCCGTGGCTGAACCAGGGGTCGAGAATTTCACCGGCGTAGGTGGGGCTGACGGTGCTCACCTTGTCGCTGGTCTCGATGGCGCCCTTCATAAAGTTGGCGCAGCCGTCGTACTCCACGATATGGGCGTCCCGCCGGCCGATGCCGCAGGTGTCCTCCAGGATGTCCAGGCCGTATTTGCCCTGGTACTGGATGTTGTGGATGGTGAACACGGTCTTGATGTGGCTGTATTTGTACAGATGGCGGTAATAGAGGTTCAGGTACACCGGCACCAGGGCGGTCTGCCAGTCGTTGGCGTTGATCACGTCGGGGGTGAAGTCGGTGTAGAACAGCATCTCCAGCACCGCGCGGCTGAAGAAGGCGAAGCGCTCGCCGTCGTCATAAAAGCCGTAGAGGCCGGTGCGCTTGAAGTAATACTCGTTGTCCAGGAAATAGAAGGTCACGCCGTCCCGCTTGGCGCTGAACAGCCCGCAGTACTGGCTGCGCCAGCCCACAGGCACGCTGAAATTGGTGATGTATTCCAGTTCGTCCCGGTATTTCAGATCGCCGTAGAGGGGCATGACCACACGGCAGTCCACACCGTTTTGCGCCAGCGCCTTGGGCAGGCTGCCGGCCACGTCGCCAAGACCGCCGGAGGCGGCCCAGGGGTTGGCCTCGCTCGCGCAGAATAAAACGTTCATACGATTCCTCCTTGTGTTATGGGGAGGGGGCGGGGGCCCTGTGCAGGGCCCCCGCCCCTGGGGAGAGAGTCAGAGGGCTTGCGCCCTCCTTTGGCGTTATACGGTGCGGTTCTTCGCAACATACACCGGGAAGGTGTCACTGCCGGCCAGAGCCTTGTCGGTGGTGATCTTCACGTTTTTGTCGGTGACCACATACTCCACATGGGCGCCGGGCTCCACGATGGTGTTCTGCATCAGAACGCAGTTCTTCACCTTGGCGCCCTTCTTCACCTTCACGCCGCGGAACAGCACGCAGTTCTCCACGTCGCCCTCGATGATGCAACCGTCGGCCACCACGCTGTTCTTCACGTGGCTGTCCATGGCGTAGCGGGTGGGGGCGTTGTCGTGCACCTTGGTGTAGACAGGCAGCTCGGCGGGGAACAGCGCATCCAGGTTCGCGGGGTCCAGCAGGCGCATGTTCTCCTCGAAGTAAGTACGGCAGTCGGCGATGCGGGCGGTGTAGCCGGTGTATTCGTAGCCCTGCACGTTCAGCAGCTCCAGGTTGCGGGCCAGGATGTCCTTCTCGAAGTAGACAAGGCCGCGGATGGTGGCGTCCTTCACCATGGTGATGAGGGCCTCGCGCTGGATGACGTAAACGTTCATGGACAGGTTCTGCACGCCGGGGCGGTAGTCGTTGCAGAGCAGCTCGGTGACCCGGCCGTCCTGGATGCGCAGGGTGTAGTTGTCGTCCTTGAGGCCGGCGGGGATCTCCCGCTTTTCGTACATCACGGTCACGTCCGCGCCGGTGGCCACGTGGGCCTCGATGAGCTTGTTCAGATCGAAGTTATAAGCGATGTTGGAATCGCTCATCACCACGTATTCCTCTTTCTGGTCCGCCAGAAAATCCACGATGCTGGCCAGGGCCTCCACGCGGCCACGGTACATCTTGACGTTGGCCTCGGCGTAGGGGGGCACCAGATTCAGGCCGCCCCGCTTGCGGGTGAGGTCCCACTCACGGCCGGAGCCCAGATGGTCCATCAGGGAATGGTAGTTCTGCTTGACGATGATGGAGACGTTGCTGATGCCCGCGTTGGCGAAGCTGGACAGCACGAAATCGATCATGCGGTAGCGCCCGCCGAAGGGGATGGACGCCATCGTGCGCTGGGTCACCATCTCGGGGATCAGGCTGTCATATGCATTGGGGAAAATGATGCCCAGGGCATCCGTGTTGGACTTTACCATTGCTCCTCACCATCCTTTACGTCTTTGACCACCATGGCCTTGGGACCCACCTTGGCGTTCACGCCGATGGTGACGCCTTCGCCCACAACGGCGACGCCCCAGTTGTCCAGGTTGTCCATGTCCTCGGGGCGCTCGCCCACCACCGCGCCGCTCTTGACGGTCACGTTTTCGGCAATGATGGAATAGCGCACCTTGGCGCCCGGCTCGACCACCGCGCCGGGCATGATGATGGAGTCCTCCACCACGGCGCCCTCGCCCACCTTGACGCCGGCGAACAGCACGCTCTGCACCAGTTTGCCTTCCACCTTGCAGCCTTCGGTGATCATGGAGTTATCGATCTCGGCGTTTTCGCCCACCCACTGGCCGGGCATGCCGGAGTTGCGGGAGTAGATCTTCCACTCGTCGCTCCAGACGTCCAGCGGCATCTTGGGGTTCAGCAGGTCCATGTTGGCCTCCCACAGGCTGTCGATGGTGCCCACGTCCTTCCAGTAGCCCTCGAAGGGATAGGCCACCATCTTTTCCTTGCTGGCCAGCATGTTGGGGATGATGTTCTTGCCAAAGTCGTTGTCGGAGGCGGGGTTGGCCTCGTCTTCGATGAGGAACTTGCGCAGTTTGTCCCAGGAGAAGACGTAGATGCCCATGGAGGCCAGATTGCTCTTGGGCTCCTTGGGTTTCTCCTCGAACTTGGTGATGGTGCCCTCCTCGTCGGCGGTCATGATGCCGAAACGGCTGGCCTCTTCCCAGGGCACCTCCATCACGGCGATGGTGCAGTCGGCGCCCTTCGCCTTGTGGAAGTCCAGCATTTTGGAGTAGTCCATCTTGTAAATGTGATCGCCGGAGAGGATGACCACATACTTGGGCTCATAGCGGTCGATGAAGTTGATGTTCTGATAGATGGCGTTGGCGGTGCCCTTGTACCAGTCCGAGCCGGTGGCCGTCTGGTAGGGGGGCAGCACATGGACGCCGCCGTACAGACGGTCCAGGTCCCAGGGCTGGCCGTTGCCGATGTACTCGTTGAGCACCAGCGGCTGGTACTGGGTCAGGATGCCCACCGTGTCGATCCCCGAGTTGACGCAGTTGGACAGCGGAAAGTCGATGATGCGATACTTTCCGCCGAAGGGAACTGCGGGTTTTGCCAGCCGTTGTGTGAGGGCATACAGGCGTGAGCCCTGCCCGCCGGCCAGCAGCATAGCGATACATTCTTTCATACTACTTCTCCCCTTATCGGCGGCCAGAGGCCGCCGTTAGTGCATTTTGCGATTCCCCGAAGCGGTCTTCAGGCCTTTTCGGCGTCCTTGGCGGGCTTGGCCGCCTTTTTCGCCGTGGGCTTTTTGGCCGCAGGTTTTTTTGCCGCCGTCTTTTTGGCGGGCTTTTTTGCCGCAGGCTTCGCCTCTTTGGGCTGCGGCACCGAGAAATAAACGGTGCTCAGCGGCGGCAAGGTGACGCTGATGCTCTGGTCAAAGCCGTGCATCGGCTTTTTGTGGCTGCGCAGAGGCTTGTTGTGCACGCCGCTGCCGCCGTAGGCCTCGTCGTCGCTGGAGAGCAGCTCCTTGTAGGTGCCGGCCACCGGCACGCCCATCTGATAGCCCTCCCGCAGGACGGGATTGAAGTTGCAGACCACCAAGGTGGTGTGGCCCGCCGCATCGCGCCGCAAAAACGCGATGACCGACTGGGCGTTGTCGTCCGGCACCACCCACTGGAAGCCCTCCCAGCTGTAATCCACCTGCCAGAAGTCCGGCAGGTCGTGGTACAGGCGGTTCAGGTCCTTCACATACTGGCGCAGCTGGCGGTGGCGGTCGTAGTCCAGCAGCATCCAGTCCAGCGCCTTGGCCTCGTTCCACTCGATGAACTGGCCGAACTCCTGGCCCATGAACAGCAGCTTTTTGCCCGGATGGGCCATCATGTAACCGTAGAAGGTGCGCAGGTTGGCGAACTTTGCCTCGTAGTCGCCGGGCATCTTGTTGATGAGGCTGCACTTGCCGTGCACCACCTCGTCGTGGCTGATGGGCAGGATGAAGTTCTCGCTGAAAGCGTAGAAGAAGCTGAAGGTGACCTTGTTGTGGTTGCCCGAGCGGAAGAGCGGGTCGGTGCTCATGTAGCTGAGCATGTCGTTCATCCAGCCCATGTTCCACTTGAAGTTGAAGCCAAGGCCGCCGTCCTCCGCGGGCTTGGAGACCATCGGCCACGCGGTGGACTCCTCGGCGATCATCAGCTTGTGGGGGTGGCGGCCCAGCACAGTGCTGTTCAGCTTGCGCAGGAACGCAATGGCCTCCAGGTTCTCCTTGCCGCCATAGCGGTTGGGCTCCCACTCGCCGTCGCGGCGGTTGTAGTCGAGATAGAGCATGCTGGCCACCGCGTCCACCCGCAGGCCGTCCACGTGGAACTGCTCCACCCAGTACAGCGCGCTGGAAACAAGGAAGCTCTCCACCTCGGGCATGCCGTAGTTGAACACCATGGTGCCCCACTCTTTGTGCTCGCCCCGGCGGGGGTTGGGGTCCTCATAGCAGGGCTCGCCGTCGAACATGTACAGGCCGAAGCCGTCCTTCGGGAAGTGGGCGGGCACCCAGTCCATGATGACGCCCAGGCCCGCCTGATGGCACTTGTCCACAAAGTTCATGAAGTCCTTGGGGGTGCCGTAGCGGCTGGTGGGGGCGAAGTAACCGGTGACCTGATAGCCCCAGCTTCCGTCGTAGGGGTATTCGGTGATGGGCAGCAGCTCCACGTGGGTGTAGTGCATGTCCAGTAAGTACGGGATGAGCTCGTCCGCCAGCTCGGAGTAGTTATAGGGGTCGCCGTTCTCCTTGAGCCGCCAGCTGCCTGCGTGCAGCTCGTAGATGTTCATGGGGGCGGTGAGGGGGTCGCGCTTTTTCTGCTGCGCCTCCCATTCGCCGTCGTTCCACTCATAGCCCTCCAGCCGGTAGACCTTGCTGGCGTTGGAAGGCCGGGTCTCGGCATGGAAGGCGTAGGGGTCCGCCTTGAACAGCAGCTCGTCCTGCTGAGTGGTCAGGCAGAACTTGTACACATCGTACTCGCGGATGCCGGGGATGAACGCCTCCCAGACGCCCTCGTCCAGCTTGGCCATCGGGTGGGAACCCGGCACCCAGCTGTTGAAATCGCCCACCACGCTGACGGCTTTGGCGTGGGGCGCCCAGACGCGGAACACCACGCCTTCGCCCCCGCCCCGGCAGTCGAAATGAGCGCCAAAGAACCGATATGCCTCAAAATTGTTGCCCTGCTTGAACAGGTATATGGGCAGATCGGCCGGATTATTCTGTTTTTTCACTGTGTCTCCCTCCCTGTGGGCCTTACGCCTCACTTTCACATATAATCTTACTCATTTTCGGGGTGGTTTTCAAGGGTTTTCTGTCATATACTGCTAAAAAAGCAATTTTGTTTTTTCTTGTTTTATGCAGTTTTAACAGTGTTGTTGAATAATCCTTGGGTATTCACAATAGTTTTGGAAAAGCGCCGGTTTTTTTGCCGGATTTTAACATTCGGCCGCGGCGATGGGCACAAAAATGCCCGGGCGCGCAGGCGCCCGGGCGAAAGGCTCATTTGGCCTGCATGAAGCAGGCGCGGTTCTGCCACAGATAGATGCCGCCGCTGAACACGGTGGCCAGCGCCACCAGCCGGCACAACGCGCTGCTGATGAGCAACACCGCCATCACGTCGGTGGGCCCGGCCAGGGCCGCGGCAAAGAAGTAGAACAGGATGGTGAGCATCTGCAGCACGGTCTTCACCTTGCCCCACATGTTGGCGGCAATGACGGTGTTGGAAGAAGCCGCCAGCATCCGCACGCCGGACACCGCGAACTCCCGGGCCAGGATCAGCGCCACCACCCACAGGCTGCAAACGCCGTCCCGCATCATGTACAGAAAGGCCACGGTGGTGAGCAGCTTGTCGGCCAGAGGGTCGGCGAATTTGCCGAAGTCGGTGACCATCTTCCACTTGCGGGCCAGATACCCGTCCAGGAAATCGGTGAAGCTGGCCAGGGCGAACACCACCCCCGCCGCCAGATACCAGCCGGCCTGATAGTCCGCCGCGCCGTACCGGGTCATGCCGGCCAGCACCATGAACACCGGCACCAGCAGGATGCGCAAAAGGGTGAGCTTATTGGGCAGATTCATCCTCGTTCTCCTCCACTGCATAGCCGAACAGGTCGTACATGTCGCTCTCGTCGATCTTCACCCGGTAGAATTCGCCGGGGTAAAGGGGCGTGTCGCTGGCAACGCAGATGTTGCCGTCGATCTCCGGCGCGTCGGCGGCGGAGCGGCAGAGGTACAGGCCGCTCTCCTCGTCCACCCCGTCGCAGATGACGGTCTGCACGCTGCCCACCTTCTTTTCCAGCAGCTGGGCGCTGATGCGGGCCTGCAGGTCCATGATGACGCCGGCCCGGCGCTGTTTTTCCTCCTCGGGCAGCTGGCCCTCCATCCGGGCCGCGGGGGTGCCCTCCTCGGGGCTGAAGGCAAAGCAGCCCAGCCGCTCGAAGCGGGTGTCCTTGACGAACTCGCACAGCTGCTCGAACTCCGCCTCGGTCTCGCCGGGGTAGCCGGCAATGAGGGTGGTGCGCAGGGTGATGTCCGGCATGGCCGCGCGCAGGCGGCGGATGGCGCTCTTCACCACTTCCTCGTCGCCCCGGCGGTTCATGGCCTTGAGGATGCGGGTGTTGCAGTGCTGGATGGGCAGGTCGAGATACCGCACCACCTTCTCGTTGCGCTGCATGGCGGCGATGAATTCATCGGTGATGCGCTCGGGGTAGGCGTAGAGGATGCGGATCCAGCGAATGCCCTCCACGGCGTTCAGCTCGTCCAGCAGCTGGCAGATGCTGTTTTTGCCCCAGTCCTCGCCGTAGGCGGTGGGGTCCTGGGCCACCACCACCAGCTCCTTCACGCCCTCGCCGGCCAGCCAGCGGGCCTCGGCCACGCAGTCTTCCAGCGGGCGGCTGCGCAGCGGGCCCCGGATGAGGGGGATGGCGCAGTAGTGGCAGCGGTTGTTGCAGCCCTCGGCGATTTTTAAGTAGGCATAGTGGGCGGGGGTGCTGATGACCCGCTTGCCGCCCAGGGCAAGGTCGGTTTTGGGGCCGAAATCCTCCTCGGGGGCGGCATCCGGGGCGGCAAGGCGCTCCAGGATGGCGGGCAGGGCGGCGTTGCAGCCGATGCCCACCACCGCGTCCACCTCGGGCATCTCCTTGCGGATCTCCTGGCGGTAGCGCTCGGCCAGACAGCCGGTGACGATGACCTTGAGGCCGGGCTTGCGCTCCTTGAGGCCGGGCTTGCGCTCCTTGAGGCCGGGCTTGCGCTCCTTGAGGGCGCAGGCGTCCAGGATGTTCTCGATGGCCTCGGTCTTGGCGCTCTCGATGAAGCCGCAGGTGTTCACGATGATGGCGTCCGCCTCGGCGGGGTCGGCCGTGGTGGTGTGGCCCGCGCTGATGAGGCTGTGGCAGAATACGTCGGCGTCCACCTGATTTTTGGGGCAGCCCAGAGAGATGATGGCGATCTTCAAATGCGTTCTCCTTTTGTTTGCCGTGCCGGCTTCACAGTTCCTCGTCCCCGTCGGCGGGGTGCTCTTCCAGCCAGAGCTCCACCGCCCGGCGGGCGTCGCCGGAAGAAAAGCCCCGGCGGGCCAGCGCCGCCAGCACGTTCTGTTTTTTGCCCGCCGCCAGTTTTGCGGCGTACTGTTTTTCCACAAGACGCAGCGCGGCCGCGCCGTCCGGCCCAAGGCCCTCCGGCGCGTCCGCCTGGCGTTCTTCGTACACTTCTTCCAGCGCCTGCCGGGCAAGGTCCCGGTCCACCCCGCGCCCGTCCATCCAGCGCAGTATCTCGCTGCGGGACTTGTTTTTGCTCAGCAGCCATTCGGCGGCCCGGCGGGCGAAGGCCTCGTCGTTCAGAAGGCCCAGTTCGTCCATCTTGGCCACCGCCGCGGCGGCGGTGTGCTCGTCAAAATCCCGGCAGAGCTTCTGGAACAGTTCGCCGGAGGCGTGCTCCCGGGCGGACAGATAGCCGAAGGCCTTGTCCTTGGCGCGCTGGGCGTCGCTTTTGCGCAGCAGTTCATCCAGCTGGCCGTCGTCCAGGGTCAGCCCTTCCACCAGATGCTCGGTGAAGAAGGTCTCCTCGTCCACGCTGAAGAGAAAACCGGCGTCGCAGAACAGGGCAAAACGCCCTTTTCTGGTGCGGCTGATGCGGGTGATGGTGGTCTCCATGGGGCGGCTTTAGTCCTCCACCATGATGTCCAGGTCCTCCTCGCTGACCTTTGCGGCAGCGGCGGCGGGGGCGGCGGGCGCCGTCACCGGGGTGATGCCGCCCTTCACCGGCTTTTTGCCGGCGGCCAGCAGCTTATCGGCGTTGGCACGCACCAGCGCCTCGATTTCCGCCATGATGGCGGGGTTCTCTTTCAGGAAGGTCTTGGCGTTGTCGCGCCCCTGGCCCAGGCGGGTCTCGCCGTAGTTGAACCAGGCGCCGCTCTTCTGCACAACGCCCAGCTTGGCGCCCAGGTCCAGCACCTCGCCCACCTTGCTGATGCCCTCGCCGAACATGATGTCGAACTCGGCCTCACGGAAGGGCGGGGCCACCTTGTTCTTGACCACCTTGGCGCGGGTGCGGTTGCCGATGAACTGGCCGGAGGAATCCTTCAGGCCCTCGATGCGGCGCACGTCGATGCGCACGCTGGAGTAGTATTTCAGCGCGCGGCCGCCGGCGGTGACCTCGGGGTTGCCGTAGACCACGCCCACCTTCTCGCGCAGCTGGTTGATGAAGATGGCAACGGTGTTGGTCTTGCCGATGACGCCGGTGAGCTTGCGCAGGGCCTGACTCATCAGGCGGGCCTGCAGGCCCACGTGGGAGTCGCCCATCTCGCCCTCGATCTCGGCACGGGGCACCATGGCGGCCACCGAGTCGATGACGATGGCGTCGATGGCGCCGCTGCGCACCAGGGCTTCGCAGATCTCCAGGGCCTGCTCGCCGGTGTCCGGCTGGCTGACCAGCAGGCTGTCGATGTCCACGCCCAGGGCCTGGGCATAGACGGGGTCAAGGGCGTGCTCCACGTCGATGAAGGCCACTTCGCCGCCCTGCTTCTGGGCCTCGGCCAGCACGTGCAGGGCCAGGGTGGTCTTGCCGCTGGACTCGGGGCCGTAGACCTCCACCACGCGCCCGCGGGGCACGCCGCCCACGCCCAGGGCGATGTCCAGCGAGAGGCTGCCGGTGCTGATGGCGTCCACCTTCATGGCCACGTTGGCGCCCAGCTTCATCACCGCGCCTTTGCCGAACTGCTTTTCGATCTGGGCCAGCGCCGTTTCCAGCGCGTCCTTCTTGCTGGCCGCGCTCTTTTTCTCCGGGGAGGCCAATGCCGCCTTCTTCTCTGCCATATCCTCAAAACTCCTTGTTCCCGCGCCCGCCGGGCTTTTTTGCCCCGCGGCGCGCTTTGTTCTAACGTCTGTGCTTATTATACACGATGCCCCCGGCCTTTACAACCATCAGTTGTAAAATGTCGAGAAATCATCCTTTTTATGTCTCGTTTTCAGGTTTCCGGCCCGTCACGACCCGGTCGCGGCCCTCCAGGTCCGGGATGCAGGCCACGTCTTCGTAGCCTGCCGCCCGGAACACGGCCTGCACCGCCGCGCCCTGCCGCCAGCCTATCTCCACCGCCAGCCAGCCGCCGGGCCGCAGGGCCGGCAGGTAGGCCGGGGCGATGTGCTCATAGAAGGCGAGGCCCCCATGGTCCGCCCGCAGGGCCATGGCCGGCTCCCGGCGCACTTCCGGGGCCAGCTGCTCCATCTCCCCGTCGGTGACATAGGGCGGGTTGGAGAGGACGAGGTCCAGGCTTTCCGGGGCCAGCTGCCGCTGGTAGCCGAACACGTCCCCCTGCACACAAGTAACGGCGGGGCGGGTCTCGTCAAAGCCCGGCAGGGCCGACGCGGCGTTCTGCTCAAGATAGCGGAAGGCCTCGGGGCTTTTTTCCAGGCAGGTGACCCGCGCGGCGGGGCACAGGCGCTTGACGCCCAGCCCCACGCAGCCGCTGCCAGCGCAGAGGTCCAGCACCGCCGGGCTGCTTTTGCCCGCCAGCCGCTTCGCGCCCTCTTCCACCAGCAGTTCGGTGTCCGCCCGGGGGCAGAGCACGCCGGGGCCCACCGCCAGTTCAAAGTCCAGGAAGGGCCAGCGGCCCAGGATGTACTGCAAAGGCTCCCGCGCCGCGCGGCGGGCGGTGAGTTCCTCCAGCCGGGCCAGGGCGGCCTCGTCCAGCGCCGGGTCCTGCCAGCGCCAGCCCTCCCCTGCCTGCGTTTGGACCAGCGCCGCCGCGTCGAAGGCGGCGTCCTCCACGCCCGCGGCCTCCAGCCGCCGGCGGGCCTCGTCAAAAGCCTGCCGCGCCCTCACCACTTGGCCTCGTCCGGGTGGTCGGGCAGGACGGGGGTCACGGCGGCGATGGCCACCTCGATCATGGAGTCGTCCGGCTCGAAGGTGGTCAGCCGCTGGAGCCACAGGCCCGGCGCGCTGATGATGCGGGTGAAGAGGTTATCATAGCGGCCCGCCAGCTTGATGAGCTCGTAGCTGACGCCCATCACCACCGGCAGAAGCAGGAGTTTCAGCACCACCCGCAGGCCGGTGCTGCTCCAGGGCAGCACGCTGAACAGCAGGATGCTGACGATGAGCACCAGGATCATGAAGCTGGTGCCGCACCGGGGATGGAACCGCCGGTGATGGCGCACGTTCTCCACGGTGAGCTCCTCCCCCGCCTCGTAGCAGGCGATGGTCTTGTGCTCGGCGCCGTGGTACTCGAACACCCGGTGAATTTCCTTCATGCGGGTGCAGAGGAAGAGGTAGCCCACGAACAGGGCGATCTTGAGCACGCCCTCCAGCACCACCTTGCCCCAGCCCAGGGGCAGGAAGCGGTCGATGAGGCCCACGATGGCGGTGGGCAGCACCATGAACAGCACGATGGCCAGAAGGCCGCCGCACACCGCCGCCAGCGCCATGAAGAAGTTCTGCACGCCGGGGCCCGCGTGTTCGCCCAGCCACTTTTCAAAGCGGCCCGGCTCCTCCTCGGCCTCCTCGGGCATGCTCACCTCGGCGGAGTGCATCAGATAGCGGTAGCCCAGCACCAGATTCTCGATCATCGCCGCCGCGCCCCGCACCAGGGGGATCTTCTGCCAGCGGTGGTGCTTCACGTCTTCGTAGGTCATGTCCAGCGTGCCGTCGGGCCTGCGCACCGCCACACAAATTTTTTCGGGGCCGCGCATCATGATGCCCTCCATCAGGGCCTGCCCGCCCACGCTGGTCTTAAAACATTCCTTGGGTTTTTCCATGTTTCTCCTTTTGCCGGGCCCGTCGGCCCGGGGCTTTTTGCGTTTTGTCCGCCCGGTCAGCGGGCCGGGGCGGCCAGTTCTTTTTCAAACACGAGGCTGCCGTCCGCCTCCATGCGGTAGAGGCAGTTCGCCCGCAGCGGCACGCCGGTGGTGTCGGTGAGGGCCAGGGCGTCCGCCACGGTCTGCCCGTTCCAGCTGCAGAACACAAATTTGTACGGCCAGCAGCCGGCGGCCCACCACGCGTACTTTTCGGCCATGTTGTCGCCGAACTCCATGGGATTCAGCGAAAGGGTGCTGCCCGGCGCCAGCTCAAACTTGTACAGCCGGCAGTCGTGGGCCCACTGGGGCCCCTCGGTCAGCACCAGCGTGGAGGCGTCCCGGCTGTACATCTCCGGCACGAAGCTGTCGAACACCGGCTGCATCTCTGTCTGCTCCCGCGCCCAGTTGGCCTCCTCCACGTTGGGGGCCCGGTGCTGCAAGAACCACCCGGGCACAAGCTCGGTGGCCGCCGTCCAGTTGGCGCCGAAGGCGAAGGCCGCCGCCGCGCAGGCAAGGGCCGCCGCCCGGCGCTTGGGCGTGTTCAGCCGCGCCGCGAAGGGAGCCAGCGCCCCCAGCGCCAGATAGAGCATGGCGATGGGCAGCGGCGCGATGTAGCGGTGGTAGGCCGCCAGCTGCTGGGCCTCGTCCGCGTCGAAGAGATAAAGGTAAGAGTAGCACAGCATCACTGCGTAGGCCAAAAACACCACGGTGAGCCCCGCCCCCGCCACAGTGAGCGCCCGCCGCTGCGAGGGCACAAGGCGGCGCAGCGCCAGCACCAGCGCCCAGAAGAGCAGCAGCGCCCCCAGCGCCGACAGGCCGCCGGTGCGATTGAGGGGCTCGAAGCAGAAGAACTGCAGGTAGTGGGGGATGACCTCGCCCGCCTGCCCCCCGCCGGTGAAGAATTCCAGCAGGTTGGCGGGGCCGAAGGCCCCGGCGGACACGTCCTGGGTGAAATAGGAGCTGGTGCCCTTGAGGCGGCAGAGCACCTGCCAGGTGAGCCAGAAGGCGGGCACCGCCGCCGCAGCTGCCAGCGCCGTGAGGCGCGGCCACAGGCTGCCCCGGCGCACCGTTTCCCGCAGCGGGCCGGCCCACAGCACCATCACCGCCGCCAGCCCTGCCAGGGCGTAGAGGATGCCGGTGCTCTTGGAGATAGCCAGCAGCGAGAGCGCGCCGCTCACCGCCGCCAGATCCCACAGGCCGGGGCGGGGGCTGCGCCATGCGGTGAGCAGGGCCCAGCCCAGCAGCAGAGTCATCACCGGCTCCACCACAAGGCTCATCTGGTGATACTTGGTGTAGAAGGCGGGGAACACCAGCAAAAAGGCGGCCTCCCCCCCCACCAGCAGCAGGTTCGACCACCAGCGCCTGCGCCAGCCGAAGTCCGCCAGCAGGGGCAGGGTCAGGCCCATGTACCAGAGCATCTGGGTGTCGATCATCGCCGCCACGGTGACCCGCGGGGTGTAAAGATGCAGGAAAGCCGTGAGCATCTGCAGTCCCGGCGGATAGTCGCTGAAGGTGGAGGCGCTCTGGGCCGCAGTGGGGAACTGGTCCATGCCGCAGATCTGGCGGGTGAACAGGCCCCAGTGGGCCACATCGTCAAAGACGGTGAGCTGTATCTGGCCGCTGAGGGCCATGGTCAGGCCCATGGCCAGCAGCAGGGCAAAAAAAGGCGGCCCCAGCCGCAGCGGCCCCGCGCCCCTGCGCAGGGCGAAGAAGGCCGCCGCCGCGGCGGCGGGCAGCACAAAGAGGGGCAGCCACTCCTTCTCCCCCGCCCCGGTGAACAGATAGGTCACCAGCGAGATGCCGGTGAGCACCAGGGGCAGGGTCTGGGCAAAGGGCGCACGGATGGCCCGGGTGAGCAGGCCCGCCAGACACGCCAGCAGGCACAGCAGCGCAAGGTACATCAGCATAGAGTTCCGTCCGGCGCGCAGCTCTCCCCCGCGCCGCTTCCTTTCTTTATGAACGTTCTTTTTCCTCGCCGTGGCCCGGCCGGTAGAGCGGCAGCCGCAGGGTCACGGTGGTGCCCACACCGGGCTGGGAGTCGATGTCCGCCGAGCCGTCCAGGGCGGTCATGATCTCGTCCACCACCGCGAGGCCGATGCCGCTGCCCCGCACCGCGCCCTTGCCTTTGAAGAACTTGAGCTTGACGTTTTCCAGGTCCTCAGGCAGGATGCCCCGGCCCTGGTCGGCGATGGTGACATAGGCGTTTTCGCCCTCCTGCAAAAGGTCGATGGTGATGGCCCCGCCCCGGCAGGAGTATTTGACGGCGTTGTCCAGCACGTTGACGAAGACCTGCCGCAGCCGCGCCGGGTCCGCCCAGATGGGCAGGGGCAGCTCCGGCTCCTCGTAAACGAGGCGCAGGCCCTCTTTTTCGATGCGGGGCTGCATGAACAGCGCCGCGTCGGTGACCTCCGCCACCAGGTCCAGCCGCTGGCACTCCAGCTTGACGCCGCTCTGCAGCCGGGAGAAGCTGAGCAGCTCCTCTACCATGGTGTAGAGGCGGTCGGTCTCCTGGCCGATGATGGACAGGCCCTTGCGGTAGTTTTCGTCGTCGGGGTCGCGGATGGCGGCGATGGTCTCCACCCAGCCCCGGATGCTGGTGAGGGGGGTGCGCAGCTCGTGGCTCACCGAGCTGATGAACTCATTCTGCATCCGCTCGGTCTTGCTCAGCTCCCCGGCCATTTCGTTGATGCGCTGGCACAGCCGGCCTATCTCGTCGTCATAGGGGGTGTCGGGCAGACGCACCGAAAGGTCGCCCCGGGCGATGGCGGTGGCAGCCTCCTCGATCTGGTGCACCGGCTTGACGATGCTGCCCACGAAGAACAGGCCGCTCCAGATGGTGAACACCAAAATCAGCGCGCCCACGCCCAACGCCAGCAGCACCTGCCGGGTCAGCGCCTCGTCCACCAGCGAGAGGCTGGTGAGCATGCGCATGGCGGCGGCGTCCTCGCAGGCGTAGGGCACCAGCACGGTGATGGCCATCACCCGGTGGCCGCCCGAATCGGTGTAGATCATCTCGCCCTGGCCGCTGGCGCTGGAAAGGGCCTGGGTGAAGTCCGCCGGGGCCTCGTCGTAGCGGATGAGCGCGCCGGAGGAGGTGATGAGCGGCTGGCCGGAGGAATCCAGCAGCATGAACTCGAATTTGTCCTTTTCGTCGAACTGCTCCACCGCCCGGTGCAGCAGTTGGCTGCGGCCCGCCGCGGTGAGGGCGGGGTTCGCGCCGGTGACGATGTTCAGCTGGCCGCTGATGCTGGAGATGCGGCTGAGGATGGCCTGCCGCGCGCCGTTGTAGTAGCCGGACCAGGTGGCATAGATGAAAAGGCCTTCCGCCACCGCCACCAGCAGCAGGGTCACAAGCAGGCTGCCCCGCAGCCAGCGTCGGGTGATACTGCTCACAGCCCGCCTCCTTTCTGCGCGGATGGGGATGCGGCCTTCAGCCGTTCCAGCGGTAGCCGTAGCCCCAGACGGTGAGGATGTGCTTGGGGCTGGAGGGCTCGTCCTCTATCTTCATGCGCAGGCGGCGGATGTTCACGTCCACGATCTTCACGTCGCCGTAATAGTTTTCGCCCCACACGCCTTCCAGAATTTTTTCCCGCACCAGGGCGGTGCCGGGGTTCTGGAAGAACAGTTCCATGATCTGGAACTCCACCTGGGTCAGGTCGATGGGCTCGCCCTTTTTGTAGAGCACGCGGCTCTTCTGGTCCAGCACGAACTGGCCGCTCACAAGGCGGGAGTCGTCGGCTTCGGCGGCGGTCTGGCCGGTGCGCTGCACACGGCGGCAGAGCGCGTCGATGCGGGCCAGCAGCTCCGACACGCTGAAGGGCTTGGTCATATAATCGTCCGCCCCGATGGACAGGCCGCGGATCTTGTCCTGCTCCATGCTCTTGGCGCTGAGGATGATGATGCCGATGTTGGCGTCGTCCCGGCGGATGGCCTCGCACAGAGAAAAGCCGTTCATGCCGGGCAGCATCACATCCAGCACCGCGGCGTCGCAGCGGCCCTCGCTGCCCAGCAGCGCCAGCGCCTTTTCGGCGCTCTCCGCCTCCAGCACCTCGTAATCCGCCATGCGCAGGTTGAGGGCGATGAGCTCGCGGATGCTGTCCTCGTCTTCCACTACCAGAACTCTTCTCATGGTTTGACCTCCTTTTGAACAGGGCCCAAGGGGCCCGTCACGTCTTTTTGGGGCGCTCACAGCAGCCGGAAGCCCCGGATCAGGTCGCCGGACTGAGCGTGCGGCTCCGCGCCGCCCAGCCGCGCCTGCACCTTCTGCGCGCCCAGGTTGCCCAGCAGGAAGTAGCCGCCGCCCTGGGAGGCGTTGGGGCTGACCACCCGCACGGTGAGCAGCAGGCCCTCGCCGTCGGCGGTGCGCACCTGCCAGCTGTCCGGCTCGTCGCCGTCGGTGAGCATGATCTGGCCCTGCCACTCGCTGGGCAGTTCCAGATAGTAGCCGTATTCCAGGTCGGCCACGCCAAAGCTCTTCACCTGCTCGTACTCGGTGGTGTAGTCCATCCAGGCCACGAAGCTCAGCCGGTTCACCGCCAGATTCTCCATGCCCTCGCCGTCCAGCTGGGTGGGGATCTCCACCGCGCCGTCGGAGTCGATGTCCTGGCTTTTGAGCAGGCTGGAATACCGCTGGGTGGCGGTGAACAGGTCCTCCACCGTGATGGGGTGATAGGTCACCAGCTGCTGCTGGCGCGCGTCATAGTAAAGGATCATGCTGGCCAGACTGTTGGCGTTGCCGGTCTGGCCGTCCAAAATCAGGTAATAGCTGCCGTCGTCGCCCTTGCTGGTGTAGAGCCCTTCGCAGCTGGTGAACTGGTTGCCCACCGCCAGCGGGGGCATCACCGGGATGAACTGGCCGTCCTGGGCGGTGAGCATCTGCAATTGCAGGCCACTCTCCGACTCGGGGCCGATGATGACCAGATCGTTGCCGCCGCTGCCGCTGATGTCCCGCAGTTCATACTGGGAATAGGACTGGTGGAACACCTCGCTCAGGGTCTCGTTCTGGTAGGAGTAGACCGCCAGATACTTCTCCCCCGAGGCGGCGGCGTAGCCCACCAGCAGCTGGGTGCCCTCGGCCCCCCGCAGGCTGGCGGTCTCGATGCCCTCCACCGAGGTGGAAAGGCCCTCCCGCTCCTGGGTGACCACCCACTCGCCGTTCACCGATTCCAGCACCGCCAGATGGACGTTCTGGCCCTTGGCGGTGCTCACATAAAGGGCGGCCGCGTCGGTGGCGCCGTCGCCGTCCCAGTCGTCGAACACAAAGGGGGAAAGATTCTCGCCGGTGGTGGGGTACTTCATCTGGGGCGTTTCGCCCAGATAGGCGATGAGCGCCTTTTCCACCTCGTTCTGCTGGCCGTCCAGCTGGGGCGCGCGCAGCAGGTCCTCCACGCCGGCGGGCGCGGCGCTGCACCCGGCCAGCAGGCACGCCGCCGCCAGCGCAGCGGCTCCTTTGAACCATCGCACAGCTGCCACCCCCTTTTGTATATACGAAGTTTATTATATCACGAAAGCAGGGCGATTCCAAGGGTCATCGCCAAAAGGCCCGCGCCGAAGCCCGCCGCCGTCACCTCTTTTCTGCCCAGGGAAAGGCCGGTGGGCAGAAGCTCGGCCACGCTCACCCAGCACATCACCCCGCACACCAGCGCCGCCATGCCGGTGACAAGGCTGGCGGTGATGCGCCCGCCCAGCACCCCGAAGGCCAGCAGCGCTCCCGCCGGTTCCGCGAAGCCGGAGGCCAGCGCCGCCAGGAAGGCCCGGCCCCGGCTTTTGGTGGCGTAAAGCACCGGCAGCGCCACCGCCAGCCCTTCCGGCAGGTTGTGCAGGCCGATGGCCACCGCCAGCCGCAGCCCCACCGTCGGGTCGTCCAGCGAGGCGAACAGGGTCATCGCCCCTTCCGGCAGGTTGTGGCCCACCAGCGCCAGCGCGGTGACCAGGGCGCTGCGCAGCACCCGGCCCTCCTCGCCGCCGGCGGAAAAAGCCGCCTCCTCCGGCAGCGCCCGCTCCAGCAGCCAGCCCGCCGCCAGCCCCAGCAGCACAAGGCTGGCCGCCATCGCCCCCGCCCGCAGGGGCGCAAAGGCCGCCAGATACCGCCCCAGGGCCCCCGGCAGCATATCCATCAGACTGACCGCCAGCATCACCCCCGCCCCGAAGCCCATGGCGAAGGCCATTCCCTGCCGCCCCGGGCGACGCAGCGCGCCCAGCGCCCCGCCCAGAGCGGTGGCAAGACCCGCCAGCGTGGTGGCCGCCATCGCGTACAGCATACAAAAACGCCTCCCATACCCTTTTTTACAAGGATATGGGAGGCGTTCTTTGCTTATGAACCGGCGGTCAATAGCCCTCGCCGGAAAGGCCCTGCACCAGCTTCACCATGCGGCTGGTGCCCAGACGGTCGGCGCCCAGCTCGATGAAGCGCACCGCGTCGTCCAGGGTGGAGATGCCGCCCGCGGCCTTGATCTTGCAGCGGCCCGCGCAGCAGCGGGCGAACAGCTCGATGTCCGCAAAGGTGGCCCCGGCGGTGGAAAAGCCGGTGCTGGTCTTGATGAAGTCGGCCCCGGCGTCGATGACGGCCTGGCACATGGTCTCTTTTTCTGCGTCGGTGAGCAGGCAGGTCTCGATGATGACCTTCAGTACATGGTCGCCCACCGCCTTCTTGATGGCGGCGATCTCCTCGGTGACATAGGCCACGTCGCCCGCCTTCAGGCGGCCGATGTTGATGACCATATCCACCTCGGAAGCGCCGTTTTCGATGGCGGTCTTTGCCTCGAACACCTTGGTGGCGGTGTCGGTGGCGCCCAGGGGGAAGCCGATCACCGTGCACACGGGCACGGCGCCCTTCATGTACTCGGCGGCCTGCTTGACGAAGCAGGGGTTGATGCACACCGAAGCGGTGTGATACTCCATCGCCTCGTCGCAGATCTTCTGAATGTCGGCCCAGGTGGCCTCAGGTTTCAGCAGGGTGTGGTCCACCTTTGCCATGATCGCGGCGATGTCCATCATTTCACGCCGCCCCCCAGTTTGCACTGTTTGCACTGGCGGGCCTTGCTCATGCCCACGGCGCTGAGCACGATGGCCACCACCGCGGCCACGGACGCCACGATGCCCAAAATCAGCCCGGTCAGACGAAACGCGGAACCTTTCATAGTCAGAACCTCCTGTCCCGCCGCCAAACGGCGGCGCGGTTTGTCTTTTTTTCAGTATACCATACCGCCCGCCGTTTGCACACCCCTTTTTGTTCCGGGGTTCAGCGGCCGGGCGCGGCCGCGCGCCTTTCCTCGGGCAGCAGGCCGAACATCGCCCGTTCCCGCGTCCATTCCAGGCCGTTTTTCAGCGCTGTGGCGTAGTCCCAAAACTGGTCCCTGCGGTGGCGGTGGACGGCGGTGTACTCCGGGCACTCGTACAGATAGGTGCCGCTGGCAATGGCTCTTTGCCGCTGTTCTTCCGTTTCCACCCGCACCCACCAGGTGCTGTTCTCCCCGTCCATGTTGGGCTGGGAAAAGCACTCGGCCGCGCCTGCCGCATCGCCCCGGTCCAGAAAGGCCAGCCCCGCCAGCCGGGGCATGGTCTCCCGGTTGGCGATGTAGTAGCCGTCCAGGTCGCCGTAAGTCTCTTCCACCATGGCCAGAAATTCGGCGCAGTAGTCCTGCAGGAAGTCCAGCAGGTCCTCGCAGAGGCCCGGCATGGCCGCGTCGGTGCCGTCAAAGTCGAAGTGGCGTATCATCCGGGGGAAGGAGGCATTGCACAGCATGCCGCTGTTGGCCCGCAGCTTGTCGGTGAAGTGGTGCTCCTCGTCCGGGCGCAGGATGCCGTATTGCAGCTCGTCGAAGCGGTGGTACTTCACCGTGATGTCCAAACTCATGCCGATGCGGCCGCTGGCGAACTCCTCCGGCCACCAGAAGGCGTGGTAAAAATAGGGGCTCTCTTTTTTGTAAAGGTCATGCTGGGCGGAGAGCTTTATCTTCCGCGCCCTGGCGGCGGATTTCATGGCCTGATACAGCGCCTTGTGCTGCCGGCTGGTCATCCTCGTTCCCATCTGTGCTGCCTCCTTTCGCGGCCCGCCCGGCGCGGGGCTTCTCTGCCCGCCCGGGGGATACAAGAAAACACCGCCTGCCATGGGCAGACGGTGTTTTGATAAGCAGAGATTACTCGGCGTCCTCGGCCTCGTCGTTCAGCAGGGCCTTCATGGACAGGCTGATGCGCTTCTTGTCGAAGTCGACGTCCAGCAGCTTGACCTTGACCTCGTCGCCCACCTTCAGCACGTCGCTGACCTTCTCGACGCGCTCGTTGCTGATCTCACTGATGTGGACCAGACCGTCGATGCCGGGCAGGATGCGCACGAAGGCGCCGAACTTGGTGATGCTCACCACGGGAGCGGTGAACACGCTGCCGATGGGATACTCGTTCTGCAGCTTGACCCAGGGGTTGTCCTCGGCCTTCTTGTAGCCCAGGGAGACCTTGTGGTTCTCGGTGTCCAGAGCCTTGACGTACACCTCGATGGTGTCGCCCACGTTCACGACCTCGCTGGGGTGCTTGATGCGGTTCCAGCTCAGCTCGCTGATGTGGCACAGGCCGTCCACGCCGCCCACGTCCACGAAGGCGCCGTAAGCGGTGAGGCTCTTGACCACGCCGGTGTAGGTGTTGCCCACCTCAACGGTGGACCAGAAGGCCTCGCGCTTGGCGGCATTGGCCTCGGCGGTGACCTTGTTGATGGAACCCACGATCTTGCGGCCGGCGCACTCGGTGATGACCAGCTTGACGTTCTGCTTCACCAGAGCGTTGATGTCCTCATCGCGGCGCATGGTGGCCTGGCTGCGGGGCACGAACACCTTCACGCCCTTGACCAGAACGATCACGCCGCCCTTGTTGGTCTCGGTGACCACGCCTTCCATGACGGTGCCTTCCTCGGCGGCCTTGCGGACCTCCTCCAGACCCTTCATGGCTTCCAGGCGCTTGCGGGACAGGTAGGCAACGCCTTCCTGATCGTTGACTTTTTCGACGACGAGGTCCAGCTTGTCCCCAACCTTGACCAGATCCTCCGCCTTGGCGTTGGGATCGTCGGTCAGCTCGCTGACCTTCACAAAGCCGGTGTGCTTGGTGCCGATGTCCACCTGCACCTCGTTGGGCGTAATGCTGGTAACAGTGCCCTCCACTACCTTGCCTGCGAACACAGGCTTGAGATTCGCTTCGCTCTCGGCAAACATCTCAGCAAAGCTCATCTCGTCACGGATTTCTTCACTCATACTGTTAAGTACCTCCTCAATAATAGACGATGGCGTGGAAGCCCCGGCTGTAACACCCACCGTTTGCACCCCGGAAAACCAGGCCGGATCCAGCTCCTTGGCCGTCTCCACCGTAACACACCGGGTGTGCTTTGCGGCGACTGCTGCCAGCTTCTGGGTGTTGGAAGAATGATGACCACCAATGACGACCATCAGGTCGCATTTCTGGCTGAGGTCTTCCGCTTCCTGTTGCCTCGTCCACGTCGCACTACATATTGTATCAAATATTTTGGCGTTTGTATACCCTTTTTTTATAAACGCGGCGCATTCTTGCCATTTTGTTACCTGAAACGTGGTCTGCGCCACCATAAAAACGGGCGTTTCGGGGGTTTTGGGGCCTTTCCAGCCTTGCAGCTGGGAAAGATCGGAGAAAACGAACACCTCTTTGTCGGTGTGGCCCACGATGCCCTGCACCTCCGGATGGGCCGCGTCCCCCGCCACCAGCAGCACCGCGCCCTCGTCGCTGGCCTTGCGGGCGATGCGGTGGATCTTGGCCACAAAGGGGCAGGTGGCGTCGTGGCAGACGATGCCCGCCGCCTCGATCTGGTCGTAGACCGACTGGGGCACCCCGTGGCTGCGGATGACCAGCTCATAGCCTTCGGGCACATCCGCCAGGGTGGTGGCGGTGACCACGCCCAGCTTTTCCAGCTCGGCCACGCACTGGGGGTTGTGGATGAGCGGCCCCAGGGTGGCCACCTTGCGGCCGCTTTGGGCCAGCTCGGTGGTGAGCTTCACCGCCCGGTCCACCCCGAAGCAGAAGCCGGCGGTCTTTGCCTTGATGATCTCCATGGGCTCCTCCTCATTCAAAGCGGTTCTCGTCGTAAAGCTTCTGCCATGCGTCCAGCAGCAGCTGCTTGTTCTCCCGCAGCTTGGCGGCGCTCTTGTGCTCGCCCAGATACAGCGTCTCGGCGGGGATGGGCTCGCCGAAGCACACCCGCACCCGGCTGAACAGCCGCATGTGACCGTGGCGGTAGATGATGCGGCAGGGGATCATGTCCACCCCGGCGGCGCTGGCGATGACGAAGGCGCCGCTCTTCAGCTTGCCGGGCTCGCCGGTCTTGGAGCGGGTGCCTTCGGGGAAGATGAGCAGCCCCTGGCCGGCCCGCACCTTTTCGATGGCGTCCTCCACGGCGGTGGTGTCGCCCCGGCCGCGGGTGACGCCGAACACCCCCACCTGATGGAAGAACCAGGTGAAGAAGGGGTTCACGTGCATGACCTCTTCCTTGGCCATCACCAGCATCTTTTTGCCCCAGAAGCGGGCCAGCACCACGAACACCGGGTCGATGGCGGAGAGGTGGTTGGGCGCCAGCACGAAGCCCCGGCCGTCCTTGGGCAGGTTCTCCCTGCCCACCACCTTGATGGCAAAGCCCAGATGCCAGATGACCCAGGCGAGGGCCACAACGATCGCGTAAAACATTGCCTGTCTCCCTTCGCTTAGTGCCCCACCCGGCTGAGGATGAGGTTTTTGAGGGCCGCTAAGCTCTCTTCAAAGTCCAGGTCGCTGGTGTCCACCAGCACCGCGTCCTCCGCCTGCTTCAAAGGCGCCGTTTCCCGGTGGGTGTCCTGCCAGTCCCGCTGGCGGATGTCCTCCAGCACGGTCTCGTAGTCCGCAGGCTGGCCCTTCTGCTGCAGTTCCAGCATCCGGCGCTTTGCCCGGGCCTCGGGGGAGGCGGTGAGGAAAATTTTGACGGTGGCGTTGGGCAGGATGACAGTGCCGATGTCCCGCCCGTCCATCAGCAGGTCGTGGGTGAGGGCCATGTTCCGCTGGGTGTCCAGCAAGAACCGGCGCACCGCCGGGTGGGCGGACACGTCGCTGGCCGCCATGCCGATCTCCTCGGCGCGGATGGCCTCGCTCACGTCCTCGCCGCACAGCAGCACCCGCTGGGCGCCGTCCACGTACTTCAGCTCCAGCCGGATGGAGGGCAGCAGCGCCTCCACCGCGGCGGCGTTTTTGGTGTCGGCCCCGGCGCGCTTGGCGTACAGGCCGATGGAACGGTACATGGCGCCGGTGTCCACATAGAGATAGCCCAGCTCCTTGGCGAGGCGCTTCGCCAGGCTGGATTTGCCGGCCCCGGAGGGGCCGTCGATGGCCACAGAGATCATTGTTCCGATGCTCCTTGTCGTGTGTTTATTTCAAAAGGCCCGCGCCGCCGCCTGGGCGGTGCAGAAGGCAATTTGCAGGTTATAGCCCCCGGTGTAGGCGTCCACGTCCAGCACCTCGCCGGCAAAATAGAGCCCCGGGCAGAGTTTGGAGGCCATGGTGCGGGGGTCCACTTCCTTCACGTTCACCCCGCCGCTGGTGATGACCGCGTGGGCAAGGTCGCCCCGGGCGGTGACGGGCACCGTCCAGTGCTTCATCAGCTTCACAAGACGGCGGCGGCTCTCCTTGTCGATCTGGCTGGCTTTCAGCGCCGGGTCCACGCCCCAGCGCTCCACCATCACCGGCTGCATGCTGGCGGGCAGCAGCTTTGCCAGCGCGCCCTGGGCGCTTTTGGCCCCCAGCAGCTGGAAGTCCCGGCCCACCCGGGCGTAGAGCTGGTCCTCGTCCAGGGCGGGCTTCAGGTCGATCTCCGCCGTCCAGCGGTGCTTTTCCATCTCCCGGATGTAGCTGGAGGCGGAGAGGGTCAGCGGCCCGGAGATGCCGAAGTGGGTGAACAGCATCTCCCCCAGCTCGCTGAACACGGGCTTGTCGTCCCGCAGCAGAGTCAGGGTGACGTTGCGCAGCGAAAGGCCCATCATCTTTTTGCAGGCCGGGTCCGGGCTGACCAGACTGCACAGGCTGGGCACCGGCTCCACGATGGAGTGGCCCGCCTGCTTTGCCAGTTTGTAGCCGTCGCCGGTGGAGCCGGTGCCGGGGTAGGACACGCCGCCGGTGGCCACCAGCACGCCGTCCGCCAAAAGGCGGCGGCCGCCCTTGGTGACCACGCCCGCGCAGCGCCCCTCTTCCAGCACAAGGCTCTTTGCGCCGTCCATCACGATGTTCGCGTCAGCCGCGTACCGCAGCAGCGCGGCGCGGATGTCCTCGGCCTTATCGCTCACCGGGAACACCCGGCGGCCCCGCTCGGTCTTGAGGGGCACGCCCAGCTCCTGGAACAGCTCCATGGTGGCCGAGGGCGGGAAGGCGTGGATGGAGGAGAACAAGAACCGGGGGTTGGTGCGCACGTTCTGCAAAAAGGTGTTTTCGTCGCAGTCGTTGGTGACGTTGCACCGCCCCTTGCCGGTGACCAGAATTTTCTTGCCGGGCATCTCGCTGTGTTCCAGCACGGTGACCCGGTGGCCCAGCCGGCAGGCCGCGCCCGCCGCCATCAGCCCGGCGGCGCCCGCGCCCACCACGATCAGTTCTGCCATGAGACGTTCTCCTTCCAGAGGGTGAGGATGCCCGCCGCGCTGAACAGGAGCAGCAGCGGGTGCACGGTGGAGAGATACATCGCGTAGGTGCCGATGTTGAAGCTGGCCACCTCCACGAAGGCGATCATAAAGCAGCGCAGCAGCGCCATGGCGAAAAGGCCCGCCAGCAGCAGCGCCAGCATCCCACGCCCGGGGGCGATGGGCCGCTTTTTGCGCGCGTCGCCCAGCAGCGCCGCCGCATTCTTCACCTGCAGCGCCACCGCCGCGGCGAAGGCCACGGGCAGTGCCACGGCGTAGACGGCGCGCAGCACCTCCAGGCCGAGATAGACCAGCCGCTGCACTGGGCTGTAATAGGGCAGCGCCGTGCCCGCCTGGGCGGCGGAGTTGGTGCGCTGGCCAAGGTAGTTTTCCCAGACTTCCAGGTCCTCGGTGGGCCCGATGGAGAGGTTCTCCGCGTCGTAGGGCTCGCACCCGCCGAAGGTCAGCGAGTACCACAGGCTGTGCAGGCCCTCTTTCAGCACCGGGCCCACATATTCCGCCCGGATGGGGGGCGTGGTGCCGGTGCGCCTGGGGCCGTTCGAGGGCAGCTCGCCCGCGTCGCACAGTTCGTTGATGGCGTCCGCCACGCCCTGCCAGTACACCTCGGCCTTTTGGGCGCTGTCGTAAACGCCTTCATAATACGCCGCCTTGCGGATGGCCCAGTAAAAGCTGCCGGACTGGTAATCGTCCAGTTCCGGGTTGCGGAAGCTGTTCTGCAGGTCCTCGTCCTCTTCCAGCCACTTTTCCAGGGGGGCCAGGGCGGGCACCTTTTCATAGAGCAGCTGCCGGGCCTCGGCGTTCACGCTCACCAGCGGCTGCCACTGGCCTGCTTCCACCCGCATCATCGCGCCCATGGCGGCGGGAAAGCCGCCGGAGGAAAAATCGCTCACGGTGAACACGCCGTAATAAGCGTAGTTCACGGCGCTGAAGGCCAGGATGCCCGCCGCCAGCAGGGCGAAGGGGACGGCCAGCGCGGCGCACCGGGCCAGTTTTTGGGCCAGGGGCATTGCCGCCCGCAGGGCGGTGACGAGCAGGATGAGGCTGCCCGCGGCGGCAAAGGGCAGCAGCCACATGCCGTCCTCCCGGGTGAGCCAGGCCAGGGCGAGGCCGAGGCCGGACATGCCCAGCCAGGGCAGGCCCTTTGCCAGCGGCCCGCGCCAGCGCAGCGCCCAGCCGCAGAGCCCCGCGAAGAAGAACATGCACAGGGCCGGGAAGATGTTGTCCCGGTAAACGCGCAGGGTGAAGCTGGCGCTCACCGCCGGGTTGAAGGCCAGCAGGGCGAACACCAGAAAACGGCTTTTATACCGCCGCAGCACCGGGGCGAAGGCCAGCACCGAGGCCAGCGCCCCGCCGCAGGCCAGCAGCTGGCCCGCCGCGAGGTACGGGATGTGCAGCGCGTTGCAAAGCGCCAGCCACACCGCGAAGAACATGTGCTTCGAGAGGGTGAGCCAGTCGTACTCCCCCAGCCACTGGCCGGCGGAGATGCTCTGGGCCGCCCGGAACATCAGCTCGTCGTCGATGGGCGCGCCGTCCACCCAGACCCAGATCATCTGGAACCGGCTGACGGCCAGCTTTGCCAGCACCACCAGCGCCACGGCGATCCAGAAGGCGCGGCGGCTCATGTCCTTTTTGAAAATATCCTTTTGAAAGAAACCATTCATGCAAACGGGTCCTTTTTCTTATTTTTGCAGTTTCTCCACGCCCTCGATGAGGTAGCTCTGCTTTTTAAAGGTGAGGCGCACCAGCAGGTTCAGATACTTCACCGCGATGGTGAGGATGAAGAACAGGCCGGAAAGCCCCGCCGAAAGCACCAGCATGGTGGTGGTCCAGCCGGCGATGGGTTGCCCCAGGCAGAACACCGCCACCGTGTAGACCAGGGCCACCATCGTGAGCACCATCATCCCCATGCTGATGCCCAGGCTCAGCTTGTAGCCCGCGTCGGTGTAGAGGGCGAGGCTGTCCACCGCTTTGTCCAGGCGGGGCTCGTCGTCCTTCGCCGCCGTGCCCTCAAAGGTCAGGCTGGCGCAGGCAAGGCCGCTGGCGGCATAGGCCGCCTTGCGGTAGGCCAGATCGTCGCTGATGGCCTTCACCCGGTTGACGGCCCGGCGGCTCACCAGCCGGAACGCGTCGGTGGAGAGCTTGTAGGGGCTGTTGCTGAACTTGTTGAACACCCGGTAGAAGGCCCTGCTCGTCAGCCGCTGGCGGCTGGGGCAGACGGTGACCACGTCAAAGCCGGTGAGGGCTTTCTGATAGGCCTGCCAGATGAGGTCCGGGTCACAGCCCATCGCCGGGCGGTCGAACTCGAACACAAAGTCGCCGATGGCGGCGTCGAGGCCGGCGTTCATCGCCTTTTCCACGCCCTGGCGCAGGCTCATGTTCACCACCGTCAGGGGCGCTTCCAGGTGCTCGGCGGCCCAGGCTTTCAGGGCGGGCACCGTGTCGTCGGTGCAGCCGTCGTTCACCGCGATGAGTTCATAGTGGGCGAAGTGCTGCGCCAGCACTCCGTCCAGGGCGGCGAAGAAATCCGCCGCGGCGCGCCCCGCGTCGTGCAGGCAGACCACCGCCGAGACGAAATTGCTCTCTTTATTATTGTTCTGAGCCATCTTGCAGCACCTCGTCCAAATCGTATACCGTGTTGATCTTGCCGGAAAGCACGCTCACGAAGGCCGGCGCGTCGGAATACCGGCGGACCACCGTGGGGCGGGAGTCGTCGATCTCGCTGGCCTTCAGAATGGGCTTCATGCTGAACAGGCTGCCGGCGTATTCAAAGCCGTATTCCTCTTTCAGATACTTGCGGGCCAGCTGGCTCATCTGAGGCCAGGCACTGGCGGGCTTTGCCGGGCAGTCGTTGCAGTTGTAAAGGTCGCCGGGGCGGCAGCGCCCCCCGCTCTTCGCCTGGCAGGCAAAGCTGGGCAGGCTGTCGTAGCTGGTCACGTGGGGGGTGAAGGTGACGCTGGTGAGGCTGTGGTAGCCCGTGCGCCCGAAGGGCATGATGGAGAAGAAGGGCCCGTCCATCACCGTGATGCCGGTGTCCTTGAGTTTTTCGTTCACCGTGCAGAGGATGATCTCGCACAGCTCGTACTTTATTTTAAAAGGCTCAAAGCCCAGCATGGCGTGGACTTCGTTCACCCCGGCGTAGGTGGCGTTGAGCAGGAAGGGCGCTTCTGCGGTCACATCCCCTGCCTTCACCTGCCAGACGCCGCCCGCCTGCTTGATGGCCTCAGGCTTGCGGGAATAGAGCACCGTGACGTTCTCCATGGCGGAAATGCGCTTCAAAAAGTGCTCTTTTAAAATGTTCGCGTCGTAGGTGTACTCGGTGGTGAGGAAGGCCCCGTCGCACTGGCCGGGGTTGAAGTATTTCGAGGGGGCCACGTCGTCGCAGCGGATGTTCGCCGCCGCGCAGAAGCGCCGGAATTCCTCGGCGTTGGTCCAGGAGAAGTGGGCGCTGGTGGCGTAGACCTGGTCGAACTCCCGCAGAAGGCAGAAGTCATAGTCCCGGCAGAAGCGCTCGAAGTAGTGGGCGCTCTTGATGGCCGTGGAATAGCTGCGGGGGTAGTGGTAGCCCATGTGCACCCGGGCCTGATTGATGTAGGTGGCCCGCCGGAAGGGGGTGGGGTCCTTTTCCAGCACCAGCACCCGCTGGCCCGCCGCGCCGCACTTTTCGGCGGCGTAGAGGCCGTAGAGCCCCGCGCCCAGAATGATCTTGTCGTAGGTCATGCCTTGCCTCCCTTATTGCGGGTCGTACTTGCCCGCCAGCGCAGCAAACAGTATCTTCAAAAGGTTCGAATTGCCCTTGAAGCCCTTGATCTTGGTGGGGGCGGGCTCGTTTTTGGGGTAGGCCCGCTCCACCGGCACCTCGCAGGCTTTCAGGCCCAGCTGGGTGGCCCGCACGCTCAGGTAGGCCAGCAGCTCATAGCCGGGGAAGATGTCCCGCAAGGGCTGCACCGCCGGATGGGTCAGATAGGCGCGGCTGTAAGCCCGGTAAGCGTTGGTGGTGTCGGTGAACCAGTGGCGCGCCGCCAGACTGATGACCGGCGCGTGGATGAAGCGCACCGCCAGCCAGCGGGAGAGCGGGGTGTTCACCGCTTTGCCGCCCTTGATGAAGCGGCTGCCCTGCACCAGGTCGTAGCCCTCGCTGAGCTTTTCCAGGAAGAGGGGCACGCTCTCGATGGAGTCCTTGTTGTTGCCGTCGATGGTCAAAATGCCCTCGTAGCCCCGCTCCAGCGCGAAGTGCAGCCCCATGCGGAGCTGCGCGCCCTGTTTGCCGGGGCCGGTCTTGGTGAGCAGGCAGTTCACCCCCCGGCTCTTCAATCCGGGGAGCTCCATGCTGCCGTCGGTGCTGCCGCCGTCGCACAGGATGATGTCCACCAGCCCGCACACGCCCGCGGCCTTGGCCCGGTCCAGCTCTTTCAGGATGCGCCCGCCCTCGTTGATGATGGGGATGAGCAGGCAGTAGTCGCTGCGCTTTTCCGCCAGCATTTCCACGGTATAATCCGGCACGCCGGGGATGTTTCTGCGCTCTTCCATGGTTTTAACCGAACACCTCCGCCACATACTCCAGGCTGCGGGTCAGTTCCTCTTCGCCCGCGGCCTCCATCTCCAGCGACACAAAGCCCTGGTAGCCCACACCTTTCAGCAGCAGCGCCAGCTCCCGGTGCAGCGGCCGCGGCTGGATGGGCGCAAGGCCCGGCTCGCTGATGTGCACATGGCTCACCCGGTGCAGATGGGCGGCCACGTCCGCCGCCGTCTCGCCGCCGGCCACCATGGCCCCCACGTCCAGATTGACGGCGAGACCCGGCCGGTCCAGCCGCTTTGCCAGGGCGAACACCTCTTTGTGGGTGTTGAGGAAGTTGGTGTTGTACATCGGGGGATTGGCCTCCAGCGCGATCACCGCGCCCCGGCGCTGGGCAAGATAGGCCAGCTGCTCGAAAAAACCGTCCGCCTCGGCGGCGGTGTGCCCCTCGGGGATGCTGCGGTTGCGGGGGCAGCCGAACACAAGGCTGGGGCAGTGGCAGGCGTAGGCGAACTCCAGCGCCTGGGCGGTGTAGTCCGCCAGGGCCGCGGCCTCGTCCGGCTCGAAGATGCTGCCGGTCTGACCGTACCAGATGCTCTGCATGCTGGGGATGGAAAAACCGTATTTCTGCCACATCACCCCGGCGAACAGCGCCGCGCCGGGCAGGTTGTCGTAGGGGCGCTCCGGGAAGACGCGGGTGGGCGCGATCTCCAGGCCGGTGTAGCCCAGCTGCTTCATTTTTTCCCATACCCGCTCGTCTTCGGCGGCGCTCCAGCCGATGTTGGAGGCGGAAAGTTTCATGCCTCTTCCTCCCATTTCTTCATGAAGCGGCGGATGCCCGCCAGCTCCTCTTCTTCGGTGCAGATGTAGCCGCCCGCGCCGCCGAAAAGGCCGGCGTGTTCGGTGCGCATGTCGTAGTCAAAGGGCGCGCCGGGCAGCTCATTGATGAACTCGCCCCCGGTCACCGCCCGGTAGACCGCGGCGGCGCTCACCGGCGGGGTGGCAAGGTTCGCCACCCGCAGCCCGGCGCAAAGGGCCGTTTCGATGTGGCCCCACAGGCCCGCCAGGTCGTAGAACTGGTAGACCGAGCGGCTGTCGGTGAAGTTGAGGGCGTTCCAGTCGTTCTGCAAAAACCACGCCCGTAAAGCCCCCGCGTCCACCGCGCCGGTCAGCTTGTAAAAGCCGTTGCCGCCGTCGGCGTACCCGGCGGCCACAAGGCCGCTCTTTGCCGCCAGCTCCTCGTACTTTGCCGGGCGCAGCAGCGCCGGGGTGACGGTGTGCAGGTCGTAGAGGAAGTTCTTTTTCAGCCCCTTGCCGTAAAGGGCGGGCAGCCGCACGATGAGGGCGCTGTCGAAGTCCTCCCTCACCCACTGCTCCAATTGCAGGCGGTTGGCCCCGTAGGGGGCGAGGGCCGCGCCCTCGGGCTCGTCCGACTCGGTCTTGCCCCGGCTGTCGGCATAGACGCACACCGAGGAGATGAGCACGGCCTGCTTCGGGGCGAGGCGGCGCAGGTTCTCCCGCGCGGCGCGCATCACCGCGAGGTCGGCCTCCGGGTCCTGGTTGGCCAGATACATGGCCGCCGGCACCCCGGCATAGACCACCAGATCGTTGCCTTTTCCGAACTGGTCGGCCACGTCGGTGGAGTGGCAGGCCGCGCCAAAGGCGTGGCTCGCCAAGAGGTTGCCCCCCACAAAGCCGGTGCTGCCCACGAGAACGGTGCGCCCCATCTTCTCTTCCCCTTTCAAACAGTCATAGCAATACAGAATACATTATACACAAAAAGCCCCCGGCATACAAGCCGGGGTGCCGTAAGAAAACGGCGCCGGGAAGCGGGCGATTTTGCGGTATCGCGGCGTCAAAGCGTCTTGACAACCACCAAGGGTGCCGGGGCGGCAAAGCCGCGAAGGCCCCGGTGAGGCCTTCGACCGGCAGGGCGGTCCGCAAAGCGGAGCGGGCGCACCCTCGTCGCGCCCGCAGCCCCTGCGACGCTTTTCCTTGCGCTCCCATCAAAATCGCCCGCTTCCTGGTGCTTTGCAGTTCTGCCCCAGGATTTTGGATGAAGAAAACGCAAAGAGCGGCCCCACAAGCCTTGGTGGCTTGGGAGGCCGCTCTGCGTGCTTTATGCGCCAAAATCCTACGGCAGAACCGCCGTTTTCTTATGCCACCCCGGCTAAGGCCAGGGGCTTTTGTTCACTGTCTCCGTTCATTCCTCCGCGGGAAGTTCCAGCACGCCCGCACAGTCGGAAAGCTGGGTGAAGGTCAGCGCGGAGAATTCTTGCCGCAGTTCGTCGGCTACAAAATAAATTTCATCCGGGTCCCAGCGCTCACCGGCGCGGCGGCGGCACGCCTCCAGTTCGGCGCAGGTGGCAAAGGCCACGTCCCCGATGTAAATGCTGCCGCCCCGGGCCAGAAGCGGCAGCAGAGAGGCCAGAAAATGTGTCTTTTCCTCGTCCGTCAAATGGTGCAGCGAATAGGTGGCGATGATGGCGTCGTAGCGCCGCGCCCGCAGTTCCTCCGCCAGCCCGCGGGAGGAGTCCCCCTGCACGAGATGGGCCGCGGGCATCTTGCTTCGGGCCGTTTCCACCATGCGGGCCGAAAAATCCTGCCCCCACACTTCACAGCCCTGTTCATAGAGGGCCGCCGTGAGCACGCCGGTGCCGAAACCGATGTCCAGCGCCTTTCTTCCCGGTTTATCCAGCACCCGGCGGGCGATCTCGCCCAGCACCTTTTTGTAGCCGGCAAAGGGGTAGCTGCCCTCCCCGTCCGAGCGGCCGGTGCTCGCGTCATATTCCTTTGCCCAGCGGTCGAATCCTTTTTCGTCCAGCATGTTTCTCTCTCCCCTCTTTCTGACCATTATATACCGGCAAAGCGCCGGGCGGCAACGCGCTCCTTTAAGAAATTTGTAAGAAAAAGGGCGGGCGCGTCGTAAGATTTACAGGATATACTGACAAGCGGTTGGCAAGGTCTTTGCCATCGCGTACAATAAAGGCAAAGACGGAAAGGGGGGCGCTGCGGCATGGAGCAGCTTTGCATCCTTGTGGCGGACGACGACGCGGACATTGTGAACGCCGTGCGGCTGTATCTTGAAAAGGAGGGCTTTGCGGTGTTCGGCGCGGCCAACGGGCTGGAGGCGCTGGACATTCTGGAAAAGGAGACGGTGCATCTCATCCTGATGGATGTGATGATGCCACGGCTGGACGGGTTTTCGGCCATCATGCGCATCCGGCAAAAGCGCAACCTGCCCATTCTGGTGATGAGCGCCAAGACCGAGGACTCGGACAAGGTGCTGGGCCTCTCCATCGGGGCGGACGACTACATCACCAAGCCCTTCAGCGCCATCGAGCTGGTGGCGCGGGTGAAAAGCCACCTGCGCCGGTATCTGGAACTGGGCGGCGCGGGGGCCGGCGGCTCGGTGCGCCGGGTGGGGCGGCTGGAGTACGACTTTGACGCCCACAGCCTGCTGGCGGACGGCGCGCCGGTGAAGCTCACCCCCACCGAGACGCGCATCATGGAACTGTTCATGAAAAATCCCGGGCGCATCTTCTCCGCCGAGGAGATTTACGCCCGGGTGTGGAACGAGGCCGCGGCCTATGCGCCGGAGAACACGGTGATGGTGCACATCCGGCGCATCCGCGAAAAAATCGAACTGAATCCGAAGGAACCGGAATATTTGAAGGTGGTGTGGGGTCTTGGGTACCGATTGGAAAAAAAGTAAGCTCGCCGCCCGCATCCTGTGCGGCTGGCTGGGGATGATGAGCCTGCTGGCGGCGCTGCTGTGCCTGCTGGCCTGCGGACCCGCCATGCTGGGCGGCAGCTCCGTGGGCATGGGCGACCTGCTGGCCGGGCAGCTCAGCGGCTCGGTGTTCTATCAGGAGAAGATGGCGGAGTTGTTCTACAACTGCTCGCTGCTGGCGGCGGGCGGCGCCGCCGGCGACGGCACGCCCCTGACGGCGGGCCAGAACACCCAGCTGCGCAGTCAGGCGCGGGACGCGCTGAACAACGACAGCGGGGCGCTGTCTTCCGGGCAGGTGCTCTTCGCCGTTCTGCCCGACAGCGAGAGCGGCGTGAGTTACAGCAACACCGACTTCGCCCTCTGGGAGGACGGCCGGGTGGCCGCGCCCCTGGGCTATTCGGTGGCGCTGGCCTCCACCAGCGGCTCGTCCTGGGGCAACCGGGCGCTGCTGGCGGCCTACACCAGGCTTTTGACCAGCCAGACGGTGCACCCCAGCGCCGAAGGGCTGGAAAACGCCGTGGTGGTGCTGGCGGTGCAGGACGGCGCGGGCCCCTGGCTGCCGGGCTTTGTCGGCGAAGGCCTGCGGCAGGTGGAAACGCTGCGCCCCCACCTCATCCTCTTCCTCTCCGGCTGCACCCTCGCTCTCGGGTGCGGCGTGGTGTGCCTGGGCTGGCGGCGGCGCGCCCTGCCCGCCCGGGCCTGGGCCGCTTCCCTCACCGGCCGGATTTGGCTGGAAGCGAAGCTCCTGGTCTGGGTGGTGGGGCTGTTCTGTCTCTGGGTCTGGCAGGCAGTCTATGTGCCCGACGCTTTGTGGACGGTGCTGCCCGCTCTGCTCTGGCCGCTGGTGTGGCTGACCGCCGTTGACCTGCGCTTCAACGGGGCGGGCGTGTTCCGCTGCAGCCTTCTGGCCCGGCTGGCGGGCCTTGCGCGGGGCTCCTGGCGGGCCCAGCCCTGGCAGCGCCGGGTGGCCGGGCCGGCGGTGCTGTGCTGGCTGGCGCCGGTGGTGATGGTGCCGATGCTGTGGCTGATGTTCTTCACCTGCTGCTGGGCTGCTCCCGGCCTGGTGGTGTTCGCCCTGGTGCTGGGCCATCTGGCGGCACTGGCCATCCTGCTGGCGGGCCTTGTGCTGCAGCTGCGCTTTTGCCGGGACGCAGGCCGTCTCACCGGCACGCTGCACACCCTGCGCAGTGAGGGCGCGGCCCAGCCCCTGCACTTCAAGCCGAGCGCCCCGCTGCACGACGCCGCCGAGGACCTGAACGCCCTGCGGGAGGGCATCGACGCGGCGGTGGAGCAGCAGCGCCGGGCGGACCGGATGAAGATGGAGCTGCTCACCAACGTATCCCACGATCTGAAAACGCCCCTGACCAGCATCATCAACTACGCGGACCTGCTCTGTGCCGAACCCCTGGAGGGCGCGGCGGCGGACTACGCCAAGGTCATCCAGCGCAAGGCGGACCGCTTAAAGCACATGGTGCAGGACGTGTTCGACCTGTCCAAAGCGGCCAGCGGCAGCCTGCCCCTGGCGCCCGAGGCCATCGACCTTTCCAAGCTCATCCGCCAGACCCTGGCGGACATGGACGAGGCCATCGCCGCCAGTCCCCTCACCTTCCGCACCTCTCTCGTCCCCGAGGCCTGGGTGCTGGCGGACGGCGAGCGGATGTACCGGGTGTTCCAGAACCTGTTCTCCAACGCCCTGCGCTACTCGCTGGCAGGCAGCCGGGTGTATGTGGGCCTGAGCGCCGAAAACGGGCAGGCCGTCGCCCGGGTGAAGAACGTGGCGGGCTATGAGATGGAGTTCGACCCCGCCGAGATCACCGAGCGCTTTGTGCGGGGGGACCCCTCCCGCACCGGCGAGGGAAGCGGGCTGGGCCTGTCCATCGCCAAGAGCTTCACCGAGGCCTGCGGCGGCACGCTGGAGGTGCGGGTGGACGCCGACCTGTTCTGTGTGCAGGTGGCGCTGCCCCTCACCGAAAAGCCCGCCCCCGCCGAGGCCGGCAGCGAAAGCGGACCGTCCGAAGCGTGCGAGGCCGCGCCCCTGTGACCCGCGCGTTCCCTGTCTTCTTTTCATGATACGAGGTCTTTCCTATGTCTGATTTTTCTCAGTTTTTTGCGTCCGGCGCGCCGGCCCGCGCCCCCGAGGGGGCCGAGCTGATGCTGCTGGGCCGCCGCCGGGGCTTTTTCGGCGAAGAAAACCTGCTGCGGCTGGTCACCTTTGTGACCCTTCTCTTGCAGGCCATCAGCTTCGTCACCACCCTGCAGGGCGCCACGGTGTTCCTGGGCGGCATCTTTGTGCTCGCTCCCCTCTTCTTCGCCCTGGCGGTGCAGGCCACCGCCTGGTTTCTGGCGGGCAGCCTGCGGGTGCGCATCACCCCGCTGCGCTGCGTCGCCCTTGGCATGGCGCTGTGCTGCTCCACCTATTATTCCTATGTGGGCATTTACAACACCGTGAACCCGCCCGCCATGTACCTCTCGGCGGAGTACGCCCAGGTGCGCAGCGAACTGGACAGCACCTATGCCGCCCGCCGCACCCAGGCCTTCCGCACCGCCCAGGACCAGATCAACGCCATGGTGAGCGATCTGGCCGGGCAGTACAGCCTGCTGGAGCAGGAGGGCGCCCGCCTCGCCGCCTGCGCGAAGGAGCTGGAGGAAGTGGGCGCCGAGTATTCCGGCGGCCTGCGGGCCCCCAGCCGCTCCAGCTATGCGAACTACGAGGACTATGTGGCGGCCTACAACGCCTACCTTGCCAGCGTCACCGAGAATTCCTCCGCCGAGCAGGCCTCGGCCCGGCAGGCCATCCTGACCCGCTACGGCTTCGACAGCGAGAGCGCCCTGGCCGGGGCCACGGCGCAGAATGCCTCGGACCTCTCCGCCTTTGAGGCGGCCGCCGCGGAACTTGGCGGCGAGGGCGAGACGGCGGCAGCGCAGCTGGAAAGCTCCCGCGCCTTTCTGCTGGACGCCCTCACCGCCGCCGAGGCGGAGGGCTCCCTCTCCTCCGACGCCCGCTCCGCCCTGGGCCGGCTGGTGCAGCTGGCGGCAACCCAGACGGGCAGCGCTCTCTCCACCGACGACCTGCTGCGCCCGGTGGACGCGGCCCTCACCGGCTCTGGCGAGGGGCTGATGGCCTCCTTCGACGAGCTGGCCGCCCAGCTGGAAGGCGGGCGGGTCACCCGGGCCAACGCCCAGGCGATGAAGACCCTGCTCACCTCCGAAATTCTGAACGCGGTGCTGCGGGTGAACGAGGTGGCGGACGAGGAAGTGCTGCAGGCCGACGACCCGGCGCTGCAGATCACCGACCTGCACCTGAAACCGCTGCTGGCCCTCACGGTGCCCACCCAGCGGGGCATGGCTCTGTTCTGCCTGTTCCTGGCGGCGCTGATGGACGGCCTGACGCTGGTGTTCAGCATCGCCTGCCGCCGCAAGCCCACCCTGCTGAAGGCCCGCAGCCCCCGCCGCCTGCTGGCGGAGAACGGCGACGCGCTGGCGGCTCAGGTTTGCGCCTGCCTGCCCGCCGGGCGGGACCCGATGGACGAGCTGGAGCTGTTTTTGAGCCGCTTTTCCGCCAGCCCGGACACTCTGGCCGAGGGTTACAGTCTGGCCGCGCCCCGGGCGGACCTGGCCGTTTATGAGCGGCTGTGCGCCCTGCTGTGTCAGGCGGGCCTCGCCTCCATCCGCCCGGCCCAAGGGAGCGAAGCGGCGGGCGAGACGGTGCTGCTGCGCTCGGATTTCCTGCTCTATGCCAACGAGCTGCTCACCACCCGCAGCCGGGGCAAACTTGCCAGCGACCTTGCCGCCGAAGCTGCGGCAGGCCGCCGGGCCGCGGCGCTGGGCCAGACGGTCTGACCGCCTTAAAACAAAAGAAAAGAGCCCCCGCCGAAAAGCGGGGGCCCTGCTGTTTTTATCCGAAATAGTGTTCCGGGTCCACCCGGTTGCCGCCCTTGAGCACCTCCAGGTGCAGATGGGGGCCGCCGGCGGTCTCGGCCATCACTTCGCCCACATTGCCCAGGGTCTGGCCGGCGCTCACCCCGTCGCCCACCGACACCTGCACGCTGTCCGCGGCAAGGCCGGCGTAGCGCCAGGTCAGCTCGCCCGCCTCCACCTCCACGATGCGGCCCCACATGCCGTCGTCGTAGATGTTGCAAACGGTGCCCGCCACCGCGCTCTTCACCGGGGCGTTCTCGGCGCAGGCGATGTCCACGCCGTTGTGGGTGCGCCAGTCCTGCAGGGTCTCGTTGTAGACCAGCTCATCCCCGGAGTAGACCTGTGTGATCTGCCCATCGACCGGCTGCACAAAGGAGGGTGCGGGCGCAGCGGCAGCCTCGCCAGAGTCCCCAGCCGGTGCGGATGCTTCGCCAGAGCCAGACGCCGAGGACGACGGCCGTGACGGTTTTGCTGATGGCACGGGCACATCGTTCACCTTCTGCTCCACCTGTACGTCGGGCAAGTCCCATTCCTGCGTCCCCTCCTGTTCCAGACTGCTGTTGGCATTCGGCCCGAACCGCTGCATCACGTTGCGGATGGCCCAGAAGCTGCTGGCCGCCGCAGCCAGGATGCAAAGGGCCAGGGCCAGATAAAAGCCCTTGCCTTTGAAAAACGAGATGATCCTGTTCATGCTATCGCTCCTTGTTTTTTTCTGCTGCCGGCCGCGCAGGGCCGACAGAGGCCGGGGCGGCGGGTCATCGCTTTGCCCTTAGTTTGCAGCGGGCCGACGGGTTTTATTCATCTGCCGCCGCAATTTGCCGCCCGCCCGAAGCCGGGTCGGGGCGGCAAATTTTACATATATCCCCTTGTAATCCGGGGGGCAGATGTAGTAAAATGATATTTTCCAAATGGATGTTTTTTCGGGAGGTGTTTTCTTGGGCCAAAGCTATGTGGCGGGCATCGGCGGAGCCAATGTGGACATCCACGGCCAGAGCCTTGCCCCCCTCATCATGCGGGATTCCAACCCCGGCCGGCTGCACGTGTCGGTGGGCGGCGTGACCCGTAACATTCTGGACAATCTCACCCGCCTGGGCGAGCGGTGCGAACTGGTGAGCGCCGTGGGCGACGACGTCTACGGCCGCATGCTGCTGGATTCCTGCGCTGAGCTGGGCGTGGGCACCCGGGGGCTGCTGGTGCGCCAGGGCCACCCCTCCTCCAGCTATATCTCCATCATGGACTCGGAGGGCGACATGCTGGTGGCCATGAGCGACATGCGCGTGCTCTCGGCCATCGACGCGGACTTCGTGGCCCAGCGGATGGACCTTTTGAACGCCGCGCCGGTGGTGGTGTGCGACGGCAACCTGCCCGCCGACGCGCTGGAATATCTGGCCGCCCACTGCACCGCGCCTCTCTACATCGACCCGGTGAGCACCACCTGGGCCAGGAAGCTGGTGCCGGTGCTGGGCCGGTTCGACACCATCAAGCCCAACCGGCTGGAGATGGAGGTACTGGCAGGCATGTCCATCGCCACCAACGCCGACCTGGAAGAGGCCTGCACCCGGGTGCTGGCCGCGGGCGTGCGGCGGGTGTTCGTCAGCCTTGGGGCGGACGGCATCTACTACAAGGGCCCGGAGGGCAGCGTGCACCGGCGCAGCCGCGCCTTTGACAAGCTGGTGAACGCCACCGGCGCGGGCGACGCCACCATGGCGGGCATCGTGCACGCCACGCTGGCAGGCAAAAGCGAGAGCGAAGTGCTGGACTTCGCCCTGGGCGCGGGCCTTGTGGCCATCGCCGCGCCGGACACCATCAGCGAAGAGATGAGTGAGCAAGCCGTTCACACTATGATAAAGGAGTATGTACAATGAACCTGAAGAACTATCTGGACATCGCGCCCGAAGTCAAATCCGCCGTGGAGGCGGGCAAGCCTGTTGTGGCTCTGGAGAGCACCATCCTCTCCCACGGCATGCCCTACCCCGAGAACCTGACCTTCGCCGCTGAGGTGGAGCGCATCATCCGCGCCGAGGGCGCCATTCCCGCCACCATGGCCATCATCGACGGCCGGATGAAGGTGGGCCTGTCCGCCGGGGAGCTGGAGCTGATGTGCAAGGGCGAGAACGTGGCCAAGGTGAGCCGCCGCGACCTGCCCATCCTGCTGGCCACCGGCGGCACCGGCGCCACCACCGTGGCCTCCACCATGATCCTGGCAAGCCTTGCCGGCATCCCGGTGTTCGCCACCGGCGGCATCGGCGGCGTGCACCGCGGCGCCACCACCACCATGGACATCAGCGCCGATTTGCAGGAGCTGGCCCACACCCCCGTTGCGGTGGTGTGCGCGGGCGCCAAGATGATTTTGGACATCGGCCTGACCCTGGAGTATCTGGAGACCATGGGCGTGCCGGTGCTGGGCTACAACACCGACCAGTTCCCCGCCTTCTACTGCCGCAAGAGCGGCTTCGGCGTGGACTACACCGCCAAGAGCGCCGCCGAGATCGCCAAGATCGCCCGCACCAAGTGGGACCTGGGTCTGGCCGGCGGCATGCTGATCGGCAACCCTGTGCCCGAGGAGTACGCCCTGGACTTTGACGAGATGAGCGCCGTCATCGACAAGGCCCTGGCCGCCGCCGAGAAGGACCATGTGCACGGCAAGAACATCACCCCCTACCTGCTGGCCCACATCGTGGAGTACACCGGCGGCAAGAGCCTTGCCACCAACATCCAGCTGGCCTACAACAACGCCCGCCTGGCCGCCAAGGTGGCCGTGGAGCTGGCGAAGCTGTAAAGCCGCCTGTCTGGAAGGAGGCTTCGTCATGGACCGCTGCGGCTGGTGCGGCAAAAAACTGCCGCAAGGGCAGCACTTTTGCAGCGATGACTGCAGGGAGCGCTGCGAGCGCACCCTCGCCCGGGACCAGCGCTGCATCAAGTGGTTCCTTCTCCTGCTGGCCGCGGGCGTGCTGGCGCTGTTTGCCGGCGCGCTCGATGGGCAGGACGCTCTCGTGGGCGGCGGCATGCTGCTGATCGGGTCGGACATTTTGCTCTTTCCTCTGGTCACCCCCGAGACCACCGCCCTGCTGGGCGTGCGCGCCGCCCGCCGGGCGGCGCGCACTTTGGGCGCAGTGACCATGGCCGCCGGAGTCTGGATCGGCTGGTTTTAAGCCATCGTTTTTCTGATATACGGCACAGCAAAGCCGGGCCTCCCCTGTTCGGGGAGGCCCGGCTTTTTCTTCGGCTGTTATGCTGTTGTTTTTTTTGGTCTCCGGGGCGCCGGGGCGAACGCTTGCGGTAGTATGACTTCTTTCGGCATTCTGCCCAAAGCCGGGGCGCTTCAGGACGTTTTCTTGCAACTTTTCCCATTTTACACGGTTTTAACAACCATTTTTCTACACAATTCACAGTTGAAATGCGTCGTATCTTTGAGTATGATATTAAAGGTGTGCCGGAGACGCGGTCACGCGGCCCCGCCGCGCCGTTCCATTTGGTTTCGACAGGTCAACTGTCCGTCCCCCGCACCCGCCCCCTCGGCGGCCTGCGCGCGGGCAGCCCTGTGCAATTCTATGTGGTGGGGGTATCGATCATGAAAAAGACCAAATCTTCTCGTTCGCTGGCTGCAAGAATGGGCATCGCGTTACTGCTTGGCTGTATCGCGGGCCTTTTTTTTATGTGGCTGCGTGAAACACTGAACGCCACCGGCAACGCGGCGCTCTGGGGCACGATCAATAACATCCTGTTCCAGGACATCACCGCAGAAGGGGCCGCAAACGCCATCGGCCTGTTCTACATCATCGGCCAGATGTTCATCCGCGCGCTGCAGCTGGTCATCGTTCCGATGGTGTTCACCTCCATCGCGCTGGCCATCGGCGCCATCTCCGACACCCGCACCCTGGGGCGCATCTCCTTCAAGACCCTGTGCTGGTTCCTGCTCTGCTCCTTCTTCGCGCTGCTGCTGGCCGCAACCGTCGGGCTTTTGCTGTTCAAGGCCGGCCTGTTCACCACCTCCATCGGTTCGATGCAGGCGAGCACCGGCGCCTCCGGCTCGAACCCCCTGAACGTGATCCTGGACATCGTGCCCTCCAACATCACCACCGCCTTCAGCAGCAACACCGCCGTGCTGGCCGTCGTGTTCATCGCCGCCGCGGTGGGCCTGTGCATCACCGCTGTGGGCGAGGACCGCTGCCTGACGCTGACCAAGCTGTTCAACGAGGTGAACAACCTCTGCGTGGTGTTCCTGAACTTCGTGGTCTCCAAGGTGGGCCCGCTGGCCATCTTCGTGCTGCTGACCCGCACCTTCGCCACCTATGGCATCGACTACCTGCGCCCGGCTGCCTTCTACATGCTCACCACCGTCGCGCTGCTGCTGGTGTATCTGGTGTTCGGCTATGCGCTGATCATCCGCCTCGGCGCCAAGCTGGACCCCATCCCCTTCATCAAGAAGATCTCCAAGGTGGCGCTGTTCGGCTTCTCCACCTCCTCCAGCGCCGCGGCCCTGCCGCTGAACATGGAGACCACCTCCCAGGAGCTGGGTGTGGACGAATCCGTCGCCTCCTTCGTGCTGCCCCTGGGCATGACCGTGAACATGAACGGCACCGCCATCATGCAGGTGGTGGCCACCGTCTTCATCGCAGGCTGTGCCGGTTACACCGTTACTCCCGCCCAGCTGGTCGTGGTCGCGCTGCTGGCTCTGCTGGCCTCGGTGGGGACGCCTGCCGCCCCCGGCGCAGGGGCCGTCATCCTCTTCACCATCCTGTCCGGTGCGGGCTTCGTGAATGACAGCGCCCTGCTGGCCTACTCCCTCATCCTCGCCATCAACCGCCCCA
>ERZ506950.19-NODE-19-length-154453-cov-15.944799_pt1 | contig 154453 bp, 122 predicted proteins | sample MGYA00512897_ERZ506950 | MGnify/ENA metagenome assembly ERZ506950
GCATCTCCGCCGTTTTTCTGCGGCGGATGGGGTCCGGGTCGGCCACGCCGACGATTTTGAATTTCTCCGGGTTCTGCAGGGCGTACAAGCTGTACAGAAGCGCACGATGCCCCGCGCCAACGATGATCGCTGTGATTTGTTTTGCCATTACGGACAGATCCTTTCCTGATTGATGTGATGAAAAATAAAGAGGGCAGAGCGGAACCGAACGCCGCCCGTATACAAATCCAGCATAGCGCCGCCGCCGCCGGGCAGTCAAGGGAGAAAAGCCTGAAATTGTTTTCCGGACCCTGACGGAAGGAAGAAAAATCAAATCTTTGTATAAAATGTATGTGAATCATGCTTGATTTTTGGGATAAAAATTGGGCAAAACACACAAAAAGCTATTGATTTTGGAGTTTCTGCCGTGGTATCCTCGTAAGCAGTTGGCTGCTCCGCCCTCCGGCGGGCATGCGGCTGCAGGCAGGAGGCGTACAGCGTACGGGTAAGCCGTCCGGCCTGAAAAGAGTACCCTATACCGTGTTTTCATTACATATGGAGGAAAGCAACATGAAAAAGATGAAACGCATTATCAGTGCAGCCCTCACCCTGGCGCTGGCTGCCGGGATGCTTGCAGGCTGCGCCGGCTCTTCGTCCGGAACACCTGCGGCTTCGTCCGCCGGCTCGTCTTCCGCGGAGCGCGAACGCATCACAGTCCGCGTATTCCGCAGCAAGGCCTCCCATGAGGTGGCCATGGACCAGATGGACGTATTCAAGGTGATGGGTGAGATGTTCAACATCGACTTTGAATTTGACAATCCCCCGCAGGAAAATTACACCGAACGCCTGAACCTTGTGATGATGGAAACGGAACTGCCCGACGTCATCATGGAGATCCCGGTGACGGATGTGCTGAAATACGGCGAAACGGGCGTGATCCTGCCGCTGAATGATTACGTTGAAAACAGCATGCCGAACCTGAAAGCGGAAATGGACAAGCGCGACGGCGTGGAGAAAGCCCTCACCTACTCTGACGGCAACATTTACTATCTTCCCATGCTGGATGAGACGCCCTCGGGCAACATCCCGTATATCGTCCGCACCGACTGGCTGGACCAGCTTGGACTGGAACGCCCCGTAACCATCGAGGACTGGGAAAACTACTGGTCGCTCGTCAAGACCACCGACCTGAACGGCAACGGAAAAAAAGATGAGATCCCCTTCAGCGCCTATGAAATTGAGCGTCTGCGCAATTTCTGCACGGCCTGGGGCGTACTGGACGATTTCTACACCGACCCCACCGACGGCGGCAAGGTGCACTACGGCCCCATCGAGGACAAATACAAGGAAGCCCTGGTTTGGATGAACGACATGTGGAACAAGGGCTACATTGACCAGGAGATCATCACCACAGATTACTCGGCCTTCAGCGCGAAGCTGGCGCAGAACATCGTCGGCTCCTTCGCGGGCCCGCTCGGCGGCATGCTGGCCGCCCAGAACGCCACGATGGCGGAATCCGTGCCCGGCTTCCACGTCGCCGCCACCGAGCCGCCGAAAGGCGAGGCCGGCGTACAGATCCACACCAACATCGACCTTGTCCCCCGCGCCGTTGTGGGCGCCACCATCACCTCCACCTGCAAAAATGTAGACCGCGTTGTGGAATGGCTGGACTATATGTACAGCGCCGAGGGCCAGATGCTGCTGAACATGGGCATTGAGGGCACGCATTACACCATGCAGGACGGCGAACCCATCTTTACCGATTATATCCTGAACAACCCGGACGGTCTTTCCCCGAAACAGGCGGTGGGGACGTTCACCATCGCGCAGGGAACCATGCCCTCTGTGCTGTGCTTCAGCGAGACCAGCCAGCTGGACGATGCTGCCGTGCTGGAGGCCAAGGAGAACTGCATCATCCCGTTCCTGGAGGAATCCAACAAATATGTGATTCCCGGCACGCTTTCGTTCTCATCTGAGAAAGACGCCGAGCGCCGTGCCGCCATGGCGGATATCGAGACCTATGTGGACGAGATGGTCATGAAATTCATCACCGGCCGCGAACCCATCGAAAATTGGGATACCTATGTGGCAAAAGTGAAGGAAATGGGCATTGAGAACGTCATTGGCATCTACCAGGAAGCCCTGGACGCCTGGAACAGCTGAAACAGAACCGGGAAGCCCGCCGCGCGCCTGATGTCCGGGTGCGCGGCGTTCTCCGGCGAACACCGTATGACGGGCGGCGGGCCTGCGAGCCCCGGCCCTATTTTGGAAGGAGGACACATTTATGAAAACCGCCGTGGCCTCCAGACAGGCGAGACCCTCCCGCACCGATAAAAACGGCAGACTGAGCCATGCGGGCAAGAAGATCTGGCGCAGCAGGTATTTGTATCTGCTGCTGCTGCCCACGTTTGTCTGGTATATCGTTTTCATGTATGCGCCGCTGTACGGCGCTCAGATCGCGTTTCGTGATTTCATGCCCGCCCTCGGCATCACCGGAGGGAAATGGGTAGGCTTCAAATACTTTATCCAGTTCTTCAAATCGGAATATTTTGTACGCTTGATGAAGAACACGTTGGGCATCAGCGTGTATTCCATCGTGGTGGGCTTCCCCATTCCGGTCATCCTTGCACTGCTGATGAACGAGGTGCGCAGCAAGTATTTCAAAAAAGGCGTACAGACCATCGTCTATATGCCGCATTTCATTTCCGCCGTCGTTGTGGTGAGCCTCATCAATGCAATGCTGTCGCCCAGCAACGGCCTGTTCAACCAGATCATCCAAATGTTCGGCGGGGATCCCGTCCATTTCATGGCCGAGCCGAAATACTTTAAGACGGTGTATGTGCTTTCGGATATCTGGCAGACAGCGGGCTACGGCTCTATCGTCTATCTGGCCGCGCTCACCAGCATCGACCCCTCGCTGTATGAGGCGGCGACGGTGGACGGCGCGTCCAAATGGAAAAAGCTGCTGCACATCACCCTGCCCTGCATCCTGCCAACGATCATGACGATGCTCATCCTGCGTATGGGCAGCATCTTCACCGTGGGCTACGAGAAGATCATGCTGATGTACAACCCCGCCACGTATGAGACGGCGGACGTCATTTCCACCTATGTATACCGGCGCGCGTTCGAGGGCGGCGAATACAGCTTCTCGGCGGCGGTGGGCCTGTTCAACTCCGTCATCAACTTCATCGTCATCATCGTGTTCAATAAGATCAGCAAACGGGTAAGCGAGGTGAGCCTCTGGTAATGGAACGGACAAAACAAAGGACAAAAATCAAAGAGAGTACGGGGGAGCGCATTTTTACCGGAGTGATCTATGCGATCCTGATCCTGTTCTGCGCTATTATCGTTTTCCCCCTGCTGCATATCGTCAGCGGTTCTTTCAGCGACCCCATGTCCCTGCTGCGCGGCGAGGTATCGTTCTGGCCCAAGGGCTTTACGTTTTCCATGTACGAAAAGGTATTCAAGGACGCCAGCATCTGGCAGGGCTATGGAAATACCATTGTATATACCGTGCTGGGCACCTGTATCAGCGTGGTGCTCACCGCCTTTGCGGCGTATCCGCTTTCCCGCAAGGATTTTTACGGCCGCAATCTGTTCATGGGTGTGTTCGTGTTCACGATGTTTTTCACCGGCGGCATGATCCCCACGTTTCTCATCGTACAGCGGCTGCACCTGCTCAATACGATGTGGGCGCTGATTCTGCCAACGGCTGTCAGCACGTACAATCTCATCATCATGCGCACGTTTTTTGAATCCACCATTCCCTTCGAGCTGGTGGAATCCGCCTCGCTGGACGGCTGCAACGACCTTGTCATCTTTTTCCGCATCGTGCTGCCGCTTTCCGGCCCCATTCTTGCGGTCATGGTGCTGTTCTACGGTGTGGCGCAGTGGAACTCCTGGTTTCCGGCGCTGTTGTACATCAGCGACCGCGGCCTGTATCCCCTGCAGATGGTGCTGCGTGAAGTACTCATCCAGAGCGACATCAGCAATATGGCGGGTTCCTCGGGTGATGTGGAGATCATCGGCGACGGCCTGAAATATGCCACCATGGTGGTGGCTACGCTGCCCATCATGTGCCTGTATCCGTTCCTGCAGAAATACTTTGTAAAGGGCGTCATGATCGGCGCTGTCAAGGGATAAGCGCGCAGGCGTTTTTTCGAAAAGCCGGGCGCGCAGGCGCCTGAGCGGCGCGCCCGCCGGAGCTCCGGCAGATGGGCGCGCCGCCTTTTTGCCATTTGGGAGGGAACAGAATGAAAACAGAATATCAGACCCACGATCTTTCTCTGCCCGCGTGGGGGCCGTATACAAAGCAGTACAGCGGTATTTCCCATATCCCGGCCGCAAACGACGGCGTCCGGTTTGACCTTGCCGTATTTCCCGGGCTGTACCGCCGCCGTGTGGATGTGCCCAACGTACGGTTTGAAAGCGGATATCACGTGTGGAAGGCCGCGCCGGACCTTTCCTGCTATACGCTGCGGCACGAGCTGGAATGGAAAGATCGCGTATACGCGGACGTTTCGTTCGCGCCGCTGGGCGAAAACGCCCGTCTGATCCGTGTGGAATGCTGCAACGGGACAGACACGCCGCAGAATCTTGTGCTGCATTATATGGCCAGCGCGCATGACCCCGTGCCCTCTTACCGCAGGTTTGCGCTGACGGGCGCGGAAGTGCGCCTGCCGGAGCACGCGGCTTTTGTGCTGGCCAAAGACTATGACGACCTGCGCTTTGCCGTGCCGCGTCCCACGGACGGGCTGGGATGGGACGGCATGCGCCGCGCCGAGGAGCCGGTGGAGGGCTTTGCGGGCGGATACGGCGTGGGGCTTGGATTCGGCTGTGCAGCCGGGTACGGGCCGTTCGGCCAGCCGCTGCCAAGCGGCGCGGGAGACGCTGTAACCTATACGTTCACGCTGGAGCAGCCGCTGCAGAGGCCCTGTCTGTGTGTGCGCTATATCAACGCAGACAGCGCAGCCTCGGGATATAGGCTTTCCTCGGGTGATGTGCTGGAGCTGCCGCCCGTGCCGCAGCCGGAGGTAGCGCGCATTTGCCTGTCCCGGCCGCTGGCGGCAGGCGCGCACACGCTGACGCTGACGGCCGCAGGCACAGGCGGCGCCAAGCTGGATTGTTTTGCGCTGTGCGAAGCGGCGGACAGCGGAGCGTTCTGCGTCACGCCGCGGGGGAGCGGCGCATGTCCGGAAATGGAATTGTACGAAAAAGAGGGCTTCCTCACCCTGAAATATCCCCACATCCGCGAGTGCTATGGCGTATTGTGGGACTATGAAAGCGTGCAGGTTCGGCAGATCGAAAACAGCGAGCTGGATGTTTTTCTGCGCGAAACGGTACACGACCATGTTTCCTCCACGCTGCACGGAGATGGAAAAGGACATTTCACCAACGTGTTTCTGCGCCCCATCCCGCTGGCGGCGAGACAGTCGAAACGGGTCTACGGCGCTGTCTGCAGCGCGGGCACGCCGGAGGAAGCGGCTGCGCTGTGCCGGGAGCTGCGGGCGCGGCGCGAGAGCTTTGAGGCTGTGTGGCAGGCCGCGTCACCGGCGCTGGAGCCGGCGCCCATGCTGCCCGCGGGCGAGCCCTTTGCCCTCGGCGGGCAGTTGATGCGGGCGGTGCTGTGCACCAATGTGGTATATCCCGTTTACACCCGGGGACAGTACATCCGTCACAATACCCCCGGACGCTGGTGGGACAGCCTGTACACCTGGGATTCGGGCTTCATCGGCATGGGGCTTGCACAGTTTTCCGCCCGGCGCGGGTTCGACTGTCTGAACGCCTACCTCACGCCGCCGGGCGACGACGAGGCCGCGTTCATCCACCACGGCTCGCTGGTGCCTGCGCAGTTTTACCTGTTTGCCGAGCTGCTGAACAGAACGCAGAGCCGGGCACTGGCCGAATATTGTTACCCGCGCCTGATGCAATACTATGCATTTTTTACCGGGCAGGCGGGAGGCTCCACCACGGCGGACCTGCAAAGCGGCCTGCTGCGCCCGTGGGACTACTTCTACAATTCCGGCGGCTGGGACGATTATCCGCCCCAAAAGGCCGTCCATGAGCAGCGGCTGGAAAAGCGCTGCACGCCTGTGGTCACAACAGCGCACGCGGTACGGTGCGCCCGCATCCTGGCCTATACTGCGCACCTGCTCGCCCACGGGGAGGACGCAGACCGGCTGGAAAAGGATGCGGAGCGTTTCACCCGGGCGCTTCAGGAGCACGCGTGGGACGAGGGCGCCGGATACTTCGGGTATGTGCTGCACGATGAACAGGGAAGGGCTGCCGGCTTTTTGCGGGACGCTTCCGGCGTGAACCATAACATGGGGCTGGGCGGCGCATCACCTCTGTTTGCCGGCGCGTGCACTGTGGAGCAGGCCGAAGGCCTGTGGGAAAAGCTGGCGAGCGAAGAGCATTTGTGGAGCGCCTGCGGCCTTTCCACAGTGGACCGGTCCTCCCCCTATTACCGCAGGGACGGATACTGGAACGGCGCGGTGTGGATGCCATACCAGTGGATGTTCTTCAAAGCGGCGCTGGATGCGGGCAAAACCGGCTTCGCGTTCCGTATCGCGGATACGGCCCTGCGGCTGTGGCAGGATGAATGCGCGGCGTCCTACCATTGCTTCGAGCATTTTATGATCGAGAGCCGCCGGGGCGCGGGCTGGCACCAGTTTGGCGGCCTTTCCGCGCCCGTGGCACAGTGGTTTGCGGCCTACTACGTACCCGGAACGCTTACAACCGGCTTCGACGTCTTTGTACAGTGCGCGCGTTGGCTGCCCGGAAACGCGGGGCTGGAGGCGGAGCTTTATTGTACGCGGCCCGGGCGTACTGCAGTTCTGGCGGCGCTTGCACCGGGTAAAATGCGCATTCCCTGCCGTTTGGGCGTGGCGGCGGAACAGCGCCACGCAGGCCTGTGGGAGATCACGCTGGACGTGGAGCAGCCGGGCCCGGTGAGACTCAACCTGCTGCCGGAGGGGAGCTGCGCCGAATGATACGCCTGGAATGGAAGGACTGCCGCCTTACGGCGGAGGGCACGCAGGTCGTGCTGGAAAATGCCGCGCTGCGCACATGCTGGAGGCTTGAGCCGGAGGGTTTGGCGCTGGCCTGCGTGGAAAACCGCCTTACGGGCTTTTGTTGGCAGAGTGCGGACGGTGCGGCACTGGCTCCGGCCTGCATGGCCCCGCCGGCCGGGGAACCGGAATGGGAGGCCCGGCCGCAGGCGGCAGGCCTGTGTGCTGAGCACTGGTCCGTGCGCTGCACCTGGAGGCAGGGCGCGCGCAGTGTGAGCCGGTGTTTTTTGCTGTATCCGCAAACGCCGTTCCTCACGATATGGGCCGAATGGGAGGCTCCTCCGGAAGGGGTGTTTGCCGCTGTTCGGCAGACAGTTCCCGGCGCGACAGGTGTAGAGCGGGACAGCGCGCGTGCGGCGGCGCACAGCGTGCCCGGGGATGTTATGGCTGCCGTGCCGCTGCCACGCGGTCATCTGCGGTGGCGGTGCATACGCCTTGCGGACCAAACGGATGTGCATGACACTCTTGTGTGGGAGCAGGGCGCGCCGGTCTATCCCGCAGAGCGTGTAGAGGCGTCCGGAAGTTTCTTTACCGTGGAAGACACACGGACGGGAGAAACACTGCTTGCGGCCCGCCATGCGCCCATAACGCCGGCGCCCGGCCCGCAGTTTCTTCTGGCGGAGAACTGCTTGTGTGTACTGCAAAACGGTTGTGCAGGCGCGCCGCCCGCCGGAACGGTGGGATGTACGTGTGTATTGGGCACCGCGCCTGCAGAACGGTTGTGGGAGCAGTACCGTGCGTTTTACCGGCTGGGCTGGCAGGCACCGTGGCAGCGGCATGTGCTGCTGCTTTCCAACACCTGGGGAGACCGGAACAGGGACGCGCGGGTGTGCGAGACGTTCGTGCTGCAGGAGATCGACCGCGCCGCAGCGCTTGGCCTGGACACGGTGCAGATCGACGACGGCTGGCAGAAGGGCACGACGGTGAATTCCGCGCGTCCGTTGGGGGGCGTGTGGGAGGGCTATTACGCGGCGGATGCGGACTTCTGGACGCCGCATCCGGAACGGTTTCCCCGCGGGCTGTACCCAGTGGCGGAGCATGCCGCCGCGCGTGGCGTAGCGCTGGGCTTGTGGTTCTCTCCGGATTCCTCCGGAGAATTTGCAAACTGGCGGCGGGACGCGGAAACGTTGCTGCGGCTGTGGAGGACCTATGGAGTGGCGGTATTCAAGCTGGACGGCGTCAAGCTGCGCACGCCGGCGGCGCGCGCGAAATACCTTTCCCTGCTGGAAATGGTTACAGCACAAAGTGGGAGGCGCGTGATGCTTCAGCAGGACATCACCGCCGAGCAGCGTATGGGATATCTGGCTGCGCGGGAATACGGCACGCTGTTTGTGGAAAATCGCTACACAGATTTCGGCAATTATTATCCCCATCGTACGCTGCGCAATCTGTGGATGCTTGCCCGGTATGTCCCGGCCCAGCGGATGCTGTTCGAGCTGCTGAACCCGGCGCGCAACACAGAGCGGTATCGGGCCGACCCCCTTGCGCCCGGACGGTATACGGCAGACTATCTGTTTGCGTCCGTTATGGCCGCGCAGCCGCTGCTCTGGATGGAGCTCTCCGGGCTGGGGCGGCAGGACGCGGCGCGCCTGCAGCAGATCATCGGTGTGTACCGTCTGCACCGGGAGGCGATGTGGGCGTGCGATGTGCGCCCGGTCGGGCAGGAACCGGATGGCCGCTCGTTCACAGGCTTTGCATTTACAAGTCCCTGTGGGCAGAAGGGATATCTCCTGCTGTTCCGTGAAAATGCGCCGGAAAGCGCCTTCACCTTTACGCGGATGCCGCAGAAGGCCCGGCTGCGCCTGCTGTGTGCAAACGGCCCGGTTGGGCAGGGATACACGCCCGCAGGCGACCTGTGCCTGCGTTTTGCAGCCCCGCGCACCTATGCGTTTTATCAGTGGCAGACATAAAGCGCCGGCCAAAGAGGCGCACAAAAAACGGCAGGGCATGCACGCCCTGCCGTTTTTGGCAGAAAGAGAGGAACCGGTCAGCCTGCGTTGTCCCCGCGGCGCACCGCCGAGGGCGAAATGCCGAACCTGCGGCGGAAAGCCTTATAAAACGTGTTTTGCGTGGAAAAACCGCATTGTACGGAAATTTCGGTTATACCCAGCTCAGAGCCGCGCAGAAGCTCCATTGCACGGGAGAGCCGCAATTCCTCCACATACTCGGTAAAGCTCTTGCCTGTCTGGTCCTTCAAAAACTGTGTGACGTATTTTTTTGAGATATGGAACTGTTCGGCAGCCATGGCGATGTTGAGGTCCGGCCGGGTGTACTGTTCGTTCAGCCAGGCGAGAACGCGCCGCTGAAGAGCTTCGTTGTGGCTGCGCTTGAGGGAATCGACATGGCTGCATATCTCAAAGCAGCAGTCGCGCAGGTTCTGCACCTGCCGCCTGGCGGACTGCCGGTTATCATAAGAGCAAAGATAGGCGATGTCTTCGCACTCCACCTTTTGCGCCGCGGCGATCAGCACACCGCGCACGCTGAAGAATGCCTGCTGAAAGTTCTGCGGCGAAAGATCGTCCACATGGAACAGTTCGCCGATGAGAGACTGCGCTTCCTGTGCGCGGCCGGATAAAAGGTATTCATTCAGCCGTTCCAGACTGGTGATATCGGTTGTCGTTACACGGACAAGGCTTTCGCCGCTCAGATAGCATACCTTTTGTGTGCGGTCGGAATAAGCGGCCATGTTGCGCGCCTGCCAATATACAGAGGAAAGCTGTTCCAGCCGCGTAAAACGTCCGCTGAGAATCAGCGGTTCCGTCATTTCCAAAAGGCCGTGCAGAGCCTCGGTCTGCCGGCACATCTGTACTTGCTCGGCTTCGGTACCTTTGTCCAGCGTCAGAACAACGAGTACGCTGCCCTCGGTGGTGTTGTAAACGAACTGCGTGCGCCCGTAGCTCTGGCGCACCTGCTCCGCGATCATCATCAAGCGCAGCTCCTCGCCCACGTGCGTCTCTGTCTGCCGCTCCTGCGCGGGAATCAAAAGAAGATAGTTGTAGTCCGTCAGATGCATCTGTTCGCACATTTTTTTCTGTTCTTCGGCCGTGCCCGCTGCGCCGGTCTTTAAAAATGCTTCTACGCGGCTATGGTCCAGCTCGCCGCGGGCGCGTTCCAGTTCAGCCGAAAGCTGGCTGTGGTTGCGCAGCTTCTGGACGAGCAGATCGTTGAACAGACGGGTGTTCGCCGTTTCGGCATCATCCAGCGTGTCCAGTATGGGCTTGAGCTGGCGCAGCTCCCACAGCGTCATTGCGGAACTGAGCAAAAAGCAGCCCAGCAGCCCCGCACCGATGTAAAACCATATGGCGCGGTTGACGGCGCGCAGGTTTTCGGCGTAAACGGAATAGGGCAGGCCAATCACGGCGCTGGCGCCAAGGCTGGGGATGCTACGGGAAACAAACAGATACTTCTGCCCATCATACCATTCGATTCCCGTTTCATTTCCGGAGAAGGAGAGGGCGGCCCCGTTGCAGCGGTACTGGCTCAGCAACGTGCCGTCGTCCCGCACGAGATAAAACAAGCCGTCATTGCGCCATTTTTCCGTGGGCAGAAACAGGTTGGACAGAGTGCGTTCCCGAATCAGTATATTGCAGGCACCGCGGAATTGTCCGCCGGAGTTGATGAACGGCTGCGTGATCGTCAGATAGGAATCCGGATAATTCGTGCGGTTCAGCACAACGCTCTGTGCGGGCAGGTAAAGCGTCTCACGCGCGTCCTGCCATGCGGCCCAGGTGTCCTGGGGGACATCGCGGTACTCCAGCGCGCCCGGATAAAAGCTCTCATATCCGGAAAAAACGCGATAAGGGTCGATCACAAAATGGTTGCGCGCAAAGGTGACGTAGCTGTAAGCGGTGTAAGACATGCTGTAAGTAAGATCCTGAAGCAGTGTGGAAGCGTTGAAAGACGTCATGTAGTCGCCCATCAGCGAATCGTCATCGCTCACGGCCAGCAGTTTGTAGGAATCGTCGTTGAACAGCTTGTTCGTGGTAAACCGCAGGTCGCTGAGATATCCTTCAAAGGTGCTCACGGCAGTGGCGAGCTGTTCGGCGGCGTCGGTGAGCTGCGCTTTTTCAGTCTGCTGGTGCATCAGGCCGTATAAGGGAAAAAGAATGACGCAGAACACGAGAGGTACGACCAGATAACGTGTCAGGCGGCCGAGCCAGATGCGGATGATCCATTTGCTGCGCATGCGCTTCTCCCCCATATACAGTTGTCCGGGGGTTGGTTTCCCGGGCGTTCTTGATAAACTAATTATATCATTATCCGGCAGAGAAAACAAAAGTACATCTGAAAAATGGCTTTGGAATCACAAGAAAAATCCACAATGCTTTTTACAAAATGGAGAGCGCCGCTGTTTTTCAGATGCCCGCAGCAAAAATTTCACCCGGCGGAAGCCGGGCGAGTGATAAAGATGCAGCAAAACAGCTTTTGGAAAGCCTTTACGGTTGTTTTTTGCTTCCGTACCCGGAGCCTATGAGCCGCCATGCTCCAAATGGGCGACAACAGTGCGCTGCAGGCGGGTTTGTTTTGGCAGCGCAGCGGGAGCTGTTTCCATTGAATGGTCACAAATAGAAGGATTGGTTTTCGGGGCCTGCCTCGTATATCTCATAGTCGTTTCCAAATCAGAGAATTCCGGAGTCCTCCGGCAGGAATGCGTCCAGCGCGGGCCAGAGAAGCCCGGTGCTGCACAACACGGCCAAGGGCTTACCGTTCTCATACAAAGACGAAGCGTGCAGAGCAAAGAAGCGCTCTGCCTGTTCGTAGGAATCGCGCAGCGCATGATCTGAAAGTTGGGCAACCGGGAGAATGTATACGGACAGAGCAGGGCAGTGTGCTGCAATGCCGGGCGGAAGCGGTTCGCTTGAATCGACCGGGACGGTATTCAAACTCCAATGTACCGACCCGGAACAACCGGCAGGAAAGATGCCGCCAGCCCCAAAAGGCACGGTCAAATATGAACTGGCCGGAACGGGCTTTAGCCTCCAGCAAAAAGCGGAAAAGCAGCCCATAGTATCGGGAAAAATCTCTTCCGAAATACCGAGTGAACGGTATTTTTCCGCATGCGGCAGGCCGAAGCCAAATACAGAGCTCAAAGATGTATGCCGTTCGGATTCTGTAAGGAAAGTGCGTGGGAGAAAGAGCAGCGTGGTGAAGGGGGGCTGGAGGAAGAGGACCATCTGTTTCGGCAGCCCGGCGGGGATTCGAGGGTGCCGGGTACATTCACATTCCGGTTCAAAAAGATTCTGCAAGAGGGCGATTTGCCGGACAATTTGAACGTGCACAGCCTGCGGCATACAAACGCCAGCATGCTCATTGCTCAGGGTGTAGATGTAAGTCTGCTGGGGCACGCACAGCCAAGCGCGACTTTGGATATCTAAAGACACGCTTTCGACAAGAACAAAAAGCTCGCACAGCAGAAGCTGGCCGAGGCGATGGGGTTATAGAGGAAAAGAAAAACAGCCCTCGGAATTCCAAGGGCTGTTTTGGTGCGCCAGACTGGACTCGAACCAGCGGCCTTCCGGGTCGGAGAACTGTGACAGACAGATTTAAATGGCGTAACCGTGCTGCTTGTAGATGAATGCACAAGTTATAAAGACTGGTAAAAAGCCCGCGAAGCCTTTTGCCGTCGGCCTTCGCAGGCTTTGTTCCGGTAGTAGTCAAACAGTAGTCAGAATCGTTGGATCAGGCCTTGTTTGAAAAATCAGGAAAGCTATACTAAATCAACAAAATAGCGATAGAGGCCAGGTGAACAAGGATCGCTACTTTTTTTCGTTCGGAGCGCGCCGCTTAAGGAGCAGAAGCAGTATGAGCATTCCCGCGCACAATATTGCGGCAAGGCTCAACAGAAACAGAGGCGCGGAGTCTCCTGTCTGAGGAACGTTGACGGCGGATGGACCGTTTCCGCTGGAGGATGACGTGCCGCTGTCCGGAGCGGCGCCCGGAGCGGAAGAACAGCCGGAGGAAGGAGCGCCCGAGGAGGATATGCCCGAAGAAGCACTGCTTGAAGCCGGGCCGCCGGAGCTGTCGTCAGAGCTCACATCCGGCTCCAGAGAGGTGCGGTACGGCTGGGGGGAATAGGTGCCCCGAATGGCCTGATAGGTAAAGTCATACAGCGCACGGGCCACGGGGTCGGCTTTGCCGGTATAAGGGTTTACTCCCGTGGACGCTTCCAGCAGCGTTTTGATGCCGTTGTACCAGTTTCGGTATACGCGGCTGTTGGGCCCGATGAAACCATATTTCACGCCGCCGTTCAGGTAATCCAGATATTTGTTGTATTTATCCAGATCGTTGAAAACGCGGTCGTCCATTTCCAGCTCCATACCTAGACCGTACATTTTGGCAAGTGCTGCCGCGTCGCGGATACGGTCCTGCGAGGGGCCGCCCGAGGGGAAGAAATGGTTGGGCTGCAGAGCGACGGCGGAGAGCCCCATATCCCCGCCGCGGTTCCAGCCGCTGGCATTGTAAAAGGGAATCCAAAGCATGGGATATCCCAGCGTCTGCGCCTTTTCGGATGCATAACGGATGAGTGAACTGCGGTAGTTTGTTTCATGCATCCAGTAAAAGCCCGCAAATTCCAGGTTTTTATAATCCGCCGCTTCAAAACGTCGCAGTGCTTCTGCAAGATACCAGTTCAGTGCTTTCTGCGCGTCTGCCTCCCCGGAGAGATTCAGCGCCGCGCCGTCAAGCATGCCGAAATCTGTGCACAGCGCGTCGGGGAAGGGGACCATAACGGTCACTTTCATTTTAAGCCCCGGACGCCCCAGCTCGGCGGCTGTTTCTGCCACAGCGGCATCCAGCGCGTCCATGTCGCCGCCGCGGTCGATGGTCTTGGAAATGTAGTTCTGCCAGTCGGCCAGGTTGCTGGGCGTTGCGCCGTAGTCGCTGCTCTCAATGAACAGATGCCCTGTCTCAGGCGAGGACTGTGCCAGGAACAATGCGCTGTCAAACATCACATCCTGGGCGCGCCCGCTTTCATCCACATAGGCTGCATAGGGCTTGCAGTCCGCCTTGCTCCAGTTGCCGTAACCGGGGTTGCCACCGTAATCCTTGTAGGGCCCGTTGTACATCAGCACCATGTCCCGGATGCCGCCTGTCTGCGGCCCGGACAAAAGGAACGCGCCTTCAAAGTCCGCGTCCTGAGGCAGGGTCACCGAATCTCCGGCTTGCGTCTGGCCCAAGACCTCCAGTTCGTCGAAAAACAGCCAGCCGTTCAGCTCCGCGTCCACGCGCACATACCGCGCGGCCACGCGGGCGGCGTCTGTTTTGCTGCCGGGCTGGCCCGCGCCGCCCAGCCATTGCAGCGTGTGCACGCCGTCTGCCGCTGCGGAGGTTTTTTCATCATACAGCGCGGCCCAGGTGAGTCCGTCGGAGGAAACATACACAGAAAAGCGCGAGGGCAGGCAGATGCCGGAGCCGCTTTTTTGCAGGAAATTCATGCTCACCTGCTCCACCGCACAGATTTGGCCCAGGTCCACGACTGCGGTGCGCAGCGGCCATTCGCCCGAATGTCCCTGCCAGGCGGCGTCATACATGTCCGTGCTGCCGAAGGATGCGTCCGTCAGCTCCTTGCCGTCTGTGTCGCCGTAGGCGTCCGGCGCGGCGTGGGAGACTGTATAGGGCTTGTCCAGCGCAAGATTCTGCGGGCCGTCCGGTGTGCCGACCAGCGTGCCGGCTGTTGTGCATTTTCCGTTTTTGCCCATGACAGTCAGCTCGTCGAACGCCGTCCATACGCCCGAACAGTCGAACGAGATGCGCAGATATTGAAAATAGACCATATCGGCGTTTTCCGTTGTGGAGATGAACGCGTCCGTTGCGCCGTTCCACACATATTCGCCCACACCGGGGTCGGTTACGGAAAACGGGGCAGGCCCGAAACTCTTGAGCGTCACCCATTTTGCTTTATTGTCCGAGACCTCCAGTTTCAGGCCGCGGGGCAGAAAAACGCCGTTGGCGGTATCATAAAGAGCGCGCAGACGGATTTCAGACACGGATTTTTTGCCGCCGAGGTCATATACCATCGCTGTGCGGTTGGCGTCCGGTGCGGCGGGATTTGTGCCGTTGAAGCTCAGCCAGTCGGAGTCGTTCCAGGCAGGGCCTGCCGTCACACTGTCCGTCAGGATCGTGGCGGGCGCGCCGTACAGCAGCTCGCGCGGACATTCCAAAGCAAGGCCGTCGGCCAGATCCACGCTGGGCAGGTCGTCCGGCGGTACGTCGGTGCCCTGGTCGGGCGTTTCACGGTCGAATATCTCGATCTCGTCGATGAACAGCCAGATCTGGAAATTGATGTGCAGTTTTACATACCGGGCCTGCGCCTCGGGGCATTTTTCCTGGGGCACGGTGTAGACGAAGCGCTTGATGCCGCTGCCCTCGATGATTGGGGCGACATCCGTTTGGGCCAGTGTGTGCCAGCTTGCGCTGTCGTCGGAAAGCTCGATGCGCACGGAATACGGCGTCGGGATGCCGGAGCCTTCCTCGCGAAGAAAATTCATCTTGACCTGTTCAAAGCGTTTGGATTCTCCCAGATCTACGATGAATTCAAAGCCGTCCTGCACCTCATTGTAATAACCGACCCATTCCGGCGCTTTGCAGGAAAGCGCACGGCTGTAAACACCGTCCGTGAGCTGCCCGCCGTCATCCGCGTAGCTGCCGGAGGCTGCCCACGCGCTGGTATACGGGCGTCCGGCGGCAAGGTTTACGCAGTCGCCCGGGTCCGGGTCCACCACGGGCGGAGGCTCGGGCGTATCGGCTTCGGTGCGCACGTCGATCTCATCCACGCAGACGTAATGGACGGCGCCGTCGGTGATCTGGGACGTCGCGATATCAAATTCATAGCGCAGATACCGCGCTGTGACAGGCGCGCCCTCCGGGCAGGCCCATTCGTGGCGGTGGCCCCACTCGGCAGCCAGCTCCGCATTGTCGAAGGCGGCAAGCGGGGTATAATCCGTACCGTTTTCAGAGGCGGAGAGCGTGAGGTTTTCCATCTTTTCCGCCCAGCCGTTGACGATGGTACCGATGCCGGAGGCGTACACAGTGCGGGTTTCGTGCAGGTCTACGGTGAATACGACATGGTTGTCCGTGCCGTCGGCAGCCGTCTGCACGTAGACCCAGCCCCCTCCGTCCACATTTTCCTGCGCGCCGTATACACCATCCGCGAGGCTGGCTTCGCTGCCGTAATAAATGGCGTGGCTGGAATTGACGGTCATTTCAGGGTCGAGGGCAGGGATGCTTTTGGCCAGGGCGGGCGTGCCCATGCACGCAACGGCAAGGGCCAGAGCGGCGCACAGCATGCGCCGCAGCAAGGGATGATGCTGTTTCATGATTCCTCTCCTTTTTTATTTTTTCTGTAATGGCAGCTTTTTCACCAAGCTGCCTGCGAACAGGGCCTTCGGACCCGTTTGCCGCGCACGGCGGGCTTCGGCGGTCGCTTCGCTCTACACATCTCGGCACTGGCCCCGCGGGGTCACTTTAAATGAAAAAAGGGTGTCTGCGCGCTAAGAGCCGCGCTTTCAGCGCGGTTATCCCCAAGGGAGGCTTCGCACCGCTCCGATACGTGTCTGCGGGCACGGTCGCCACCCCCTTTTTGGAGGCATTCGCCGCGTGGCCTGCACTTTGCTGCGCAAAGATGCATGGCTTTGCCGCCGCCAGTTTTTTCCGGACTTTTCTTTTACTTCTTTGCCTTTTTTGACAGTATGCTATAATGACGTTCTTTGGCGATTTGGTTCGTGCCGCGCTTGAATTTTTGTGGTGCTTGAAAACAGAGAAGACCCTCTCCGGCGAAGGATACGGGCTTATCCGCGCAGGCGTTTCCATCCACGTGCCGCGGCCGCACACAAAAGAGAGGCTGCCAGCGCCCCTGCGCAGAGGCCCAGCAGCGCCGCAGGCCAGCCGGAGCGCTCCAGCAGCAGGCCCATGCCGTAGCCTGAAAGCGTGCTGCCTGCGTAGGTGGCAGAGTTGAGCAGCCCGCTCAGCGCGCTGATGCGCCCCGTGCTTTGCAGCCGCAGGGGCACCAGAGTGACAAGCATGGTGTTTACGGCCAGCATCAGCGCGGCGCACAGGCTCAGCAGCGCCAGACAGGCCCAGAGCGGCAGCCGCACGCCCAAGGCAGGAGCCGCCAGAAGGGCGCATGCGGCCAGAAACGCCGCTGCGGCCGTGACGGCTTCGCTGTGAAATATATGGTCGTTTGCCCATTTGCCCATGTATACGCCGCACAGGTTCACAAGGGGAAGCGTGAAGGTGAGCACGATGGCGAAGGTGTTGTCCAGCCCGTAAATATCATGGAGGTATGTTGGCGTCCAGGTCTGGATGCCGTCGCGGATCATTCCGCTTGCCAGAGCCGCAAGGCAGATGAGCGCCAGCACGGCCGGAAGACGATGGGGCAGGGGGCGGGCTGCCGCGCGCGCGGCGCTGCGGGCGGGTGCGGCGGGCAGCGGAGGCGCCAGAACACGCATCCCGCGCAGCCAGCACAGCGCGGTGGCTGTGAGGAACAGCCCTGCCGCGGCGAACACCGCGCGCCAGCAGCCCATTGCGGAACAGAGTGCCGCCAGCCCGTAAGCCGCCAGCGTGCCGAAGGGCACCGTCGTGGAGTAGCGCACGCTGGCGCGCATGGCCTCTACACCGGGCAGGCGTTCGACAGTGAGACGCAGAAGCGGAGACCACACAGCGGACTGCGCCGCGCCGTTCAGTGTCCAAATTACAGCCATAAGGCCGGGGGAAGAAGCGCAGGCCATGGCGAGGTTCAGCAGGCCGGAGCACAGCACACCGGAAAACACCATGCGCACGGGGTCCAGCCTGTCGCCGGCAAATCCCCAGACGAGCTGGAAAATACCGTATCCGACAAAAAAACCGCTGCTCACGAGGCCCAGCTCGCTTTGTGAAAAGCCCGCTGCCGCAGAGATCGCAGCCAGGCTGGCCGTGAAGTTGAGACGGCCGATATAAGTGCTGAAATAGGCTGTCCAGCACAGCGCGAAAAACAGGTGCTGCCGGCGCAGCCCGGTGATTTTTGCGGGATAAGTGGCGTTGTTCAAGGATCTGCCTCCGTCTTTTCATTGTTCGGCTTCCGGCGCGGGGGCCGCCTCGGTTTATAAGCGCGCGCCGGACGCTCCGCCGCGCAGATCCACCGGGGTTTTCCCGGAGTGACTGTCCCGGCCGTCATCCCGGAGGAAAAGCGGACGGCGACGGCGCGTTCCCGCGTCAGCCGCACGCTCACCTGCGCGACCACATCTTCCGCCGGGGTGACCACAAGGCCCTCGCCGTCCGGGGTGCAGGAAGCGTTGTAGCATTCAAAATGGCCGTCCCCGGTCTCTGCGATATATGCTTTGGTGAGGACAAGCTCGCCCATGGCCTTGAATACCTCATGCACATCGTTGTCGCAGGCGGCGCCCTGCGTCACCGCGCCGCCCATGGCGGTGTAGCCGGAGACCTGCGTATGCGGCGGCGCGGTCCACCAGCTGCTGATCATCGGCACGTATTCCTCGCCGATGGTGCGCTCCGCATGTCTGCCCGCCACCCGGCCCTGCGCCGCGGCGGCTTCATCCTTTACAAAAACACGTGTCTGCCGCTGGGGGTCGGGCACGAACGCCCAGCGCAGTGTGCCGTCAAGCCCCATCAGCTGTGCGCAGGCGCCCATGGCGTTCATGCCGCGCTCCAGATATCGCACTTCGCCCGTGAGCTCATACAGGTGGAACAGGCCGTAGATATTCCAGGCCGACCAGCCGTGGGGTGAATTCATCATTTGGGCACGGGGCGCCGAAGGCGTGCCGCCCATCTCCACATCGTATTGCGCCTCCCAAAAGCGCAGCGTGCCGCCCGCCATCCGGCAATCCGGGACAAGCGCCTGCTCGTGGGAGGCGTGCTTTTCCAGAATCCGGCGGGCGGCCTCGGTATAGCGCTCCCTGTCGGGGCTGTCTTCCGCAAGCATCAGCGCGAATTCGCTCAGCTGTGCGGCCGAGCATGAATTCGCCCCGTCTTCGTAGCAGGACGCGGTAGCGCCCTCCGTTTGAAAATTCCCGTCCAGCCCGACAAGGTGCTCCATGGCGCGGTGCAGCGCCGCCATATGCCGCTCGGCCCGCCCGCGCCACAGCGCCCGGTCTTCGGGCGGAATGCGGGCGTCTTCGGCGCGGGCCAGCTGTGCCCGGACAAGCTCCATGATGGATTTTGCAGGGTAGATGACGGAGGTATAATCCGTATCCCCCTTATAGAACCCGCCGTCCTCCCGCTGAAAACGAAGCACGAGCTCCGCCAGGCGGTGCGCCTGCTCCAGGTCTGCAATGTCCGCTGTGCATGCATACCGGCAGACAAAAATACCCAGCATGGACGAGTGGTTCTGAATTCTGTCCTCCTGTACAAGAGGAAGCCCGGTCCCGCTTTGGTACAGAAGCGGGTATACCTCATGAAAGCGCCGTTCGAGCCTGCCGTCGAGCACGGCGTCGGGAAAATACCTCCGCGCGGTGTAGGCAGAATAAAAGCCGTACCAGCTCTCCGCGTGCGTGGAGGCCTTCTGCGGCGCGTCGGCAGCGGCCTTGCGGGCCGCTTGGATGTACCATGACCAGGGGCGGCGCACAAAGAGGCACATTTCGGCCTTATACCCCGCCGCATTGCGCACACGGGCCGTATAAAGGCCGGGGGCGGCTCCTGCGGCGCGGAACAGCGCGCGGTAGACGCCCGGCTTGTCCGGCTCAAGCGGCAAACGCCGCGTCCCGCCGTCGGGGCCGTTCAGTGTCAGCGTATTTTCCGGCAGGGGCGAACGGGAAAAGACGGTCACGCGGCACGCCTCGTCCGCGGCGAGCGTATAGCGGCCGGCGTGCAGCACCGGCAGAAGCGACGCTGCGGCAATGGCGGGTTTGATGGCTCCAATGCCATAAAGCGGCCCCACGGGCAGAAGCGTGACGTGCCAGGTCTTTTTTTCGCCGGCGGAAAGCCTGTCAAGGCCCTGGGGATGCCGGGCGGGCAGCCGTCCCGGCTGGAGGAGATCCAGCGAGGCCGTGAAGATCCCCTGTGCGTTTTTTTCATAATCCAGCGTGTAGGACGCCGTGGGCGCGTCGGTGAACAGGGCCAGCAGCCTGCCCGAGGGCGAAGAAAAATAACCCCACAGGTGCGTTTTTTCACAGCGGAGCAGTGTGGGGAAAAGCTGATCGTTGTAATCGGGATACTGTGCCAGAAATGTATCGAAGCCCAGCCGCAGGCTCGCCCGGAAGGGCGGCGTGGCGGTGTCCGCCTCGTTCTGCAAGGCTGCGGAAACCGTGAGCCGTCCCGCTTTGTCCACCGCGTAGGAAAGCGACAGCGCAAGCGCGAGCCCGTTTGCCGAAAAGCGGCCGGTGTAAACGGGCCGCCCGCTGCGCCGCACGGCCGACAGCGGCACCTCGGCTCCGTCTATCAGCCAGCACAGCCCGCATAGGCGTCCCGGCGCATAGGGACCCCGCAGAGCGCGCCGCCAAAGCGGGCGTGCAGGCGTCTGAGCCTGCCGCCGCGGTGGTCGACCAGCCAGTCCGGGGTGCGAAGAATCTCATTTGGAACATTTTCCATAGCCGTCCTCCGTTTGGATGCCCGCCGGGCGGTTCACAGCTCCACCGTCATGCCGTCGTAGGCGGGCTCGATTTGATAGGGGGCCGCGTTCCGGGCGAATTCATCGTGCAGCCAGCCGCCGTTGTGGGAAAAATGGTTCGCGATGAAACGTGTATTCGGGCCCGCCGCGCCGGCCTCAAGAAGCCGAAGCCGCACGGCGGCCGCGTCGGGCAGGCCCATATGGCCGTCGTTCTCTCCGTTTTCAAAACGGCCGCTTGTGGAGTCCAGGCTGACGGCGCTCAGCGGTGCGGCGCGCCCTGCCAGAAATTCATACACCTCCGGATAGAACCGGCCGGTATCGTGGGCGTACAGAAGGCTGCGGCCCTCCCGCTCGATTAAGTAAAACAGCGCCTGCTCGGTGTCCATGTGCTTTGCGGGAAGCGGCGTTACACGATATGGCCCGGCAGAAACGCATTCAAAGGGCCGCACGATATGAAACCGCAGGCGCTGCTCCACGTCGGGCACAAGCTCATGCCCGGCGGCCTTGTAGAAGTAATCCCGCACGGCCTCGTTGCAGAAGATATCCAGCGTAGGGCTTTTCATGCCGTGGGAATAGCATCCGCCGCGGTTGACAAGCTCGGCGGGGTAAAAGTGGTCGGTGTGAGAATGGGTGACGAGCAGCCAGCGCACGGCGGAGAAGTCCAGCCCCTGCCGCAGCGCGTGCAGCCAGGCGTCGCAGGGGAAGTCCAGCAGCAGCGCGTCGTCCACCAGCGCCTGGGAGCGCGTGCGGATGTTCCTGCCGCCCAGCCGCCGCGCCGCGCGGCAGCCGTCACAGTTGCAGAAAGCCGCAGGCCAGCCCTCGGCTGCGGCTGTGCCCAGATAGGTAAGCTTCATGGCATATCCTCCTTGTTCCGGCGCTGCTGAGGACACGTCCGGTAAAATTTTACGCTCACCGGGGACAGGCGCAGCGGTTCCGCATCTGTGCCGTCCAATGCATTTTCAAGGCGCAGGCCGTCCGGCAGCACGGCGCGGGCATCGTCCAGGCCGCAGTTTACAAGGCCCAGCAGGCCGCCGCCCTGTGCGTCCTCGTAATAAAAGGGGGCGAGGTTCGCGTCCCCTTCCACAAAGGGCAGCTCCGCGCAGCCCGGCATCCCGCGCAGCAGGCCGCGCAGCAGCGCGGCGCGGCCGCGGCACAGCCAGCCCAGCGTGCGCACCGGCGCGGCCAGCACGCAGACAATGCCGCCCAATGCGTTTTCAAAGCGGATGAGGGCGGGGGCGAGGTATTGCTTTTCCTCATCCAGCAGGCGGCAGATCTCCTGCGCGCCGGCCGCCGCCGCGAAGCGTGTGATCCACGCGCCCTCCCGGCGCACGGCCTCCCAATCGGTGCACAGCAGCGTGCCCGCCCACTGGCGGGCATATTCTGCGGAGGAGATCTGTTCCACGCAGGGCCCCTCGATGCGGCCGTCCGGCGCGCAGCCCAGCAGCGGTGCGAAGCCCATGGCGCACAGGTGTTCGGCGGCGATGTTGTCCACCATCAGTCCTCCGCGCAGGAAGGCTTCCAGCTCCGCTTTCTTATAGCACAGCACGTCGTCGCCCAGCAGAACGTTGGTGGCGGCGGGCGTGAACTGTACGGGAACGCCCAGCAGCGGAAGCACCGCGTCCAGCGGCCGGGCGGGCAGCATGCCGTCGGGGGTGTGCGCACGGTTTTGGCGGTGCAGCGCCGCGTCCCCGCGCCAGGGCAGGCCCACGCCGCGCATCGTCTTGCCCCTGCGCAGCTGCTGAACGGCCTCCACCGCAGGCGCTGCTTTGCACACCATCTCCGCGTATTCGCGCTGCAGCGGCAGCGGTGTGGCAAGGTAATCGTGCAGGTTCAGCGTCAGGCCGTCCGCGCCCGCAAGCGCGTGGAGCTGCATCTGCAGCTGCGTGACGGCAGCGCTTTTTGTGTAAGGCGTATTGGGGTAGTTTTCCACCTCGCTGGCCCAGAAGGTACTGCTGTGTACAGCGGCCATGCTCAGAGACATGCCCGTAAGCATTTCCACGGCGCCGGTGTGCAGCGCGTCGCTGTATGCGCCGCCCAGCGGGCGGGAAAGGCATTGCCCGCCCCCGGAAAAGGCGCGGAGCAGCGCGTCCATGTCGCGCCCCTGCACCGAATGCGCCGGCTCGCCGGAATTCATCAGCCCCACCTGCGTCTCGGGCGAGACGGCGTGCACAGCCCGCTCCACCGCTTTTGCGGCCCGCAGCTGGGCGGCAAAGTTCACCCGCATCCACGCGGCTTTTACCTCTCCGGCGTCGGGGCCGAGGCCGCAGGCCGCGTCCCGCAGACGGAGGGGCGTGACGTCGTACCCAAGCTCCCGGGAAACAAGGCGGGCGTGGGTTTCGCAAAAGCAGCCGTATGAAGCCGTGTGGTTCAGCGAGCGGAAATCGTCGTCCAGCATCAGCCGCGCGGGCCGGGTGGCCGCGTACAGGGCGCTGATCTGCGCCGTATATTCCACCCACGCCTCATCGGCGATGCAGTATACTGCGTGCGCGGGCGCAAGGTCCTCCCCCACAAAGCGCTGGAAGGGAAGCGCAAGGCGGGCGGGCACACGGTTGTCGCCGTGCCCCGCGCAGGTGACGAGGTTTACGCTGTACCGCACGCCCGCCGCGGCAAACGCTTCGGCCATACGGGCGTAGACAGCAGCCATGCGCTCGTGCTTTTTCCGTGGGAACGGGGAGGTGAGGAGCTGATGCGATTCCTCCATCAGCATCACCTCGCGGATGGGCGTGCGGGCGCAAAGCTCCAGCAGCTCGCCGAGCTGGCGCCGCCAGGCATCCTCGTGTACGGCAACGCGCAGGATATATTCCATAAGAGTACCACCTTTTCTGTTTGATGCGGGATTTGTAAAAAAACAGGGAGGCCGATGCGCGCATCGGCCTCCACAGCATGCCGCGTCAGCGTGCGAAGCGGTCTATTTGGAAAGCTCCAGGAATTTGTCATACTGAGACTGTTCGATCTCGATCAGCTCGTCCAGCCCCAGCTCCTGCATCTGGGCAATATACCGGTCCCAATCGTCAAAGCTGGCGCGTCCCAGGATGAAATCGGTCACAAGCTCGCTGGAATAGGTGGAAAGATCGGTCGTCAGAGCGGCCTTGCGCGCGTTCTGCTCATCGGTGGCAATGGCCATGTAGCAGTATTTGGCATCCGGATAAACCGCGTCCTGGAAGACCACGCTCTTTTGAAATTCGTTTTTGTGCTCGGGGCGGGAGGTGAACTGGGATTCCATTGTGTACAGGGAAACGGTGGGGAATACGCAGCCGCTCCACAGCGAGCCGCCGGGAGTTTTGCGGTCCTTCGCATTCTGCTCCCAGTACGCGCCGCCGATGCCCTCCATGAGCTGGCGCCGGCCGTCCACGACCTCGTACGTTTCGCCCTCGATGCCCCAGGCGGACAGCTCTTCATACCGGTCGGAATACAGCACGTCCAGCAGCGCGGCTACGGCCTCGGGGTCCTTGCAGTCTTTCGTAACGGCCCATTTCTGCCAGGAGAAGAACGACGGCTCAATGACAATGTACGGCTCGTACCCGGTCTCCAGGTTCGCAATGGGCAAAAATTCAACGTTTTCAGCGTTGACGGAAGGCTCCAGCCACATCTGCATGCAGTAATCGAACGTGGCGCCCACTTTGTTTTCGGCCATGCGCTGGCTCGTCTGCTCGTAGGTGGCGCCGATGAGGTCCGGGTCCATCAGGCCCTCCTCCACAAGGCGGTTCATGTACTTCAAGTAGTCTTTGATGCCGTCCTGGTACCAGGGCGAGACGATCTTGTTGTTTTTTACGTCCACAGAAGTGAGGTAATTGCCTACGCCGAACCACTGGGCGATGCCCGTCATGAAGAAATCTCCGGAGGTATCCACGGTGACGATCTCGTCCGCCGCGCCGTTGCCGTTCATGTCGTTTTCCTGAAACGCTTTCATCACAGAGATGAACTCCTCGGCGGTTTCAGGCGCTTCCAGGCCAAGCTTCTCCAACCAGTCCTTGCGGATGTTGATGACGCGGCAGGTGGGGGCGGGCTTGTCTTCGTAGGTCTGTGCCTGAACGCTGGTGTACCAGTAGATATTGCCGTCCGGCGCGGTGGTGAGCTGTGCCATGAACGGATATTTTTCGTGAATGAAGCGGTTGAAGGTGCCGTCGCCGTACTCGTCCATGATGGTGTTGATGGGCTGGATGGTGCCCTTGTTGGCAAGGTCCATCGCGGCGGCGTCGTCAAACGGCGTCAGGCATACGATGTCCGGCAGGTCGGTGCCGGAGGCGATGCGCGTTTGAAGCGTTGTAGGGTACTGGTCCGCTGGGACGACCTCAAATTCCAGCTCCAGGCCCTTTTGTGCAAACAGGGCTTTCAGCTCCTGCCAGACGGGGTAGTCCTCGCGTTCGTCGAATTTGATGTACTGGTTCGTGTTGTTGGGCACAAGCATCGTCAGACGCCGGGCGCCGTCCCCGGCGGATGCGGAGCCGGAAGCCGGGGCGGACGATGCGCCGCCGCAGGCGGCCATGGAAAGCGCAAGCGCCGCCGCAAGGAATAGTGCGGTAAGTTTTTTCAGATGTTTCATGTCGTTCCTCCTGTTTGATGACATTTTATCATACTTCGACCCGAGGCGTCGGGGCGAAATCTGCCTTGAAGAGGGTCAGCCCTTCAATGAGCCGACCATGATGCCCTTTACAAAATGCTTTTGGAAGAAGGGGTAGGCAAACAGTACGGGCAATGTGGTGAAAATAATCATCGCATATTTGAGCTGCACGTTGGAAAGTGAACGGCGCACGGCCTCGGCCACTTCGTTCATGGGCAGCTTTGTCAGATCCACGGTGTTTTCCAGCAGCACCCGGCGCAGGTAGAGCTGCAGGGGCTGCAGCGCGGTGTCGGGCAGATAGACCAGCGCGTTGAACCAGCTGTTCCAGGTGATGACGATGGTGTAGATGGAAATGACGGCCAGGATGGGCTTTGCCAGCGGCGTATAGATGCGCAGCAGAATGGTGAAGTGACTGGCGCCGTCGATGGCTGCGGATTCCCGGATGGTGTCCGGGATAGAGACGAAATACGTGCGTGCAAGAATGATGTTCCAGATGCTCAGAGACCCAGGCAGGATGACGGCCCAGATGTTGTTGTACAGGCCAAGGCGGTTCATTACAAGGAACGTGGGGATCAGCCCGCCCGAAAAATACATAGGAACGAGCAGGTAGGTGACAACGGCCTTTTTGCCCAAAAGCCCGGGCATGCACAGGGGATACGCGCACAATGTGCAGAACAGGAGCATCAGCAGCGTGGTGACGACAACATACAAAAGCGTATTGCCGTAGGCGCGCCACAGAGTCGTGTCGGAAAGGATGACGCGGTAGGAGTTAAGGTCAAACCCTTTGGGCAACAGCAGCATGTCGCCCGCAAGCGCGTGCTCGGGCGCGCTGACAGAGCGGATGAGCACATAGTACATGGGGTACACGGTGACGATGCAGCACAGCCCGGTGGCGAGGTAAATGAGCATGCTCGCCAGGCGGGAGCCTTCGCGGATGCCGTGTTTTTGTCGGAGCATGGCGGTAAGCCTCCTTTTCGTTTTCAGAACAGTCCATCGCCGGAGATTTTATTGCTGCATTTGTTGGCGATGAAAACAAGGATCAGATTCACCGTGGAGGCGAACAGGCCGATGGCGGTGCCAAGGCTGGTCTTGCCCGTGAGCAGACCCTCGCGGTAAACGTAGGTGCCGAACACGTCGGCGGTCTTCATGGTGGCGTTGTTGTACAAAAGCAGGATCAGGTCGGTGTTGGAGCTCATGATGTCGCCCACCGCGAAGATGAGCATGATGGCGATTGTGGGGGCGATCATCGGCAGCGTGATGTGCAGTGCCTGCTGCCAGCGGTTCGCGCCGTCCAGCCGCGCCGATTCGTAAAGCGCCGGGTCGATGGAGGCCATGGCGGAGAGATAGAGGATGCTGTTCCACCCGAAGCTCTTCCAGATGTTCGTGACCGTGTATACAACAGGGAACCATTTCGGGTCGGTGCGGAAGGAGACGGGGTCGCCGCCCAGCAGCGTGATGATCTGGTTCACAAGGCCGTCCTTTTCAATAAAGGAGACCACCATGCCCGCGGCCACTACCATGGAGATGAAATAGGGCATATAGCTGGCTGTCTGCACCAGCTTTTTGTAGCGCAGGTGCGTTACCTCGTTGAGCAGCAGCGCGAACGCTATGGGGACCCAGAAGCCGAACGCGAGGTTCATCAGGCTGAGCGTGAGCGTGTTTTTTAACAGGCGCGGAAAATAGATGGAAGAAAAGAACGTTTTAAAATGCTGCAGGCCCACCCATTTTGTAGAGCCGTCAAACGCGAAGAAGGGGTCGCCGGGGACGTAATCCTGAAAAGCGATGACAACGCCGAACATGGGCATATAAAAAAAGATAAAGATCATCACCAGCACCGGCAGCATGATGAGATAGAGCTCACCGCTCTCCCGCAGCCGCCTGCGGCCGATCCGGTTCGCGAGGCTCTGCCGCGGCGCGCCGCGTTTTTTGCAAATGGTTGTCAATGTGCCACATCCTCTCGATCACATGTTGCCGTTTTGTCCTGTGTCCGGCGGAAAAGCCGTCCGGGGCTGTGCTTTCAGCATAACCGCGCCGGGCCGCGTTTGCAACGAACCAAATTTGAAGCCGTGCGCTTTTTTGAAAAAGCGGGGCTTTTGCGGCATGTTTTGCCGGGCCGGCGCAGCGATTTCCAATTTTGCGATTTTGTCAAAAAAAGATGCGCAAGCACTGGAAAACGGCTTGGCAGCTTGCTTTTTCCCCACAGGGAGCACAGGCGGCACGCTTTTCAAACGGCGCGTGTTTTGATATACTGGAGCTGCCGTTTTGAAGTGATTTGTCTGTGGCGGGCCGCACGCGCCCGCCGGGGAGGGGGGGCGCACACGATGAAGAAAAAGCCGGCCGTGCGGCACAGGCTTTCCACGGTGCAGCGCATCTTCTTTTCCTATGTGTTCATATGCCTTGTGCCGGTGGTCATCCTGGCGGGGGTGCTGGCCGTCTCCACCTTCCGCGCACAGCAGCGCGAGGACGCCGCCCGCCAGGCCCATACCGCCGAGCTTGCGGCCCGCACACTGGATGCGGAGTTCAAGCGCGTTCAGGGCCTTGGGCAGCAGCTGTCCGAGACGCAGTGGGTAAAGCGGCGCGGTGCGGCCGCGGGGCTGTATGACGAAGAGTTCGGCCTGCGCGAGAAACTGGCCATCTGCGGAGACCTGCGCGGCTATACCGCGGCCAGCGGCGTGATCCGGCAATTGTCTGTGGTCTTTCCCGAAAAGGAGGAGGTGTATTCCTCCGCCGGCTTTTATGATACGGCAGACTTCTTCCGCACATTTTCGCTGGAAAAAGGGCAGACGCCGCTGGAGAGCGCTGTGGTGTACGAGCGTTTGAGCCTGCCGGAAAACAGCGGCCTGGTGTGCGGCGCGCAGCTCGGCATGACGGGCGGCGCGGCGTCCCGGCTGTTCTTTGCAGAGGCGATGGAGTACAATCGTCCCATGCGGAGCTTTCTGCTGGTGGAACTGGACCGCTCCGCCATCCGCAACCAGATCGCATTGCTGCGCACGGACGATATGCTCTCCCTTTCTATCCGCGGCGCGGACAGAGAGCTGGCGGGGATATCCTTCACGGCCAGGGCCGCAGAGGCTGATTATACTTACCGCTCCGTATGTTTCCCGGTGGATATCACGTCCGGCTTTTCCGCCGTGCCGCTGGTACGGACACGAAGCGTCTGGTTTATCGCCGTGCTGGTGCTTATTTCAGTGCTGCTGACGGTGAATCTGGCGTGGCTGCTTACAAAGCTGACCTACACCCCGCTCAAGCGGCTGGCAGACAGCGCGGCACACCGCCTTCCCGCGCCGGTGCATGCGGGGGATGAATATGCGATCATTGAGGAATCGCTGTGCCAGCTGGCTGCGGAACGGGAAAATGTGCTGCATATGGCAGAGCGTTACCGCGCCACCGCGCGGAGCAATTTTCTGCGCCGGCTGCTGCAGGGGTATTTCGATGCGGCGGAGGCTGCGGAAAAAATGCGGGAGTTCGACATCGGCTTTTCAGATTCGATGTCCCATCTTGTGCTGCTGGTGGAAGAAAGAGAAGGAAGCCACGGTGTGATGCCGCTGGAAGAGGCTCTTTCATCCTTTGACCTTTTGTATGAGATCACGGAACTTTCCAGGACGCGTCTGGCGGCCATTGTCGCACCGGGAGGGCCGGATGAGGTGTGCCCGCAGACGCTGGCGCAGCGGGTCGCGCTCTCGTATCAGGAGCACACGGAAACGATGCCTTTTATCGCCTGCGGCAGCTTGGAGGAGGGCGTTTTGGGCATTAGTAAATCTTATTATGCAGCGGCGGAGCAGCTTTCTGCACGTCTGTCCGACGGCGCGTGCCTTACATCTCCCGACCGGGGGATCTATTATCCCGTCGAGTGGGAGCTTCAGCTCATCAACCGTGCGAAAGCGGGCCAGCAGGCGATGGCGGAGACGATCCTGGGCGAGATACGCGCTGAAAACGAGCGCAGGGGCGTGTCTCAGCAGAACATGCGGCGTTTGGTGCTGATGCTGGCGCAGACGTATTCGCGCATCATCCATGAGTTCGACCCGCAGCCCGCACGCTATGCTGCTGAGTTTGACGCTGTCAGCAGCGCACAGACGGATGACGGCATGTGGGGGGCGCTGTACCGGGTGAATGCGCTGTTCTGTGCGGAGAAAACAGCGTCTCAGCAGGCTGGGGATACGGAGCAGCAGGTCGTGGAATACGTTAAGGAGCATCTGACGGACCCGGATCTTTCTCTTAAGGACCTTGGAGACCGGTTCAACCTTTCAGTCTCCGCGGTTTCGAAGCTGTTCAAGCGTGTGTGCGGCATTAATTTTTACGATTTCCTGCTCAGCGGCCGGATGGAACTGGCCTGCGAGATGCTGGAAAATAAAAAAATCACATTGGCGGCGGCGGCGCGCGCCGTGGGCTACGAAAACGATTATTCGTTCAAGCGTGCATTTTCGCGCTTTTATGGTGTTTCCGTGTCCGAATACCTGCGCAGACGAAGGAAATAACGGCCCAGAGCCTGTGCGGGCCGCTTTTGAAACGGAAAGGGAGTATCCATTTATGAAAGAAGTATTGAATGTAGGTGTTATCGGCCTGGGCAACCGCGGCTCCAGCCTGCTGGAAAACTGTATCCTGCCCCAGCCGGGCGTTCGTGTGCTGGCCGTGTGCGACAATTATGAGGACCGCCGGGAGAAGGGCGTGCAGCTTGTGACGGCAGCGGGCCAGCCCGCGCCCCGCGCTGCGGCGGATTACCGCGAGGTACTGGCCATGCCGGAAATCGACGCTGTGGTCATTATGGCGTCGTGGGAATCCCATCTGAACCTTGCCTGCGACGCCATGCGCGCAGGCAAGTATACGGCCGTGGAGGTGGCGGGCGCATATTCTGTGGAGGACTGCTGGAAGCTGGTGCGCACCCACGAGGAAACGGGCGTACCCTGCATGATGCTGGAAAACTGCTGTTTTGGCCGCGACGAGCTGATGGTGCTGAATATGGTGCGCCGGGGCCTGTTCGGCGAGGTGGTGCACTGCCAGGGAGGTTACCGCCACGACCTGCGGGAGGAGGTTTCCACCGGGCGCGAGATGCGGCACTACCGCTTCCGCAACTACCTGTACCGGAACTGCGAAAACTACCCCACCCATGAGCTGGGCCCCATTGCAAACGTGCTGGACATCAACCGCGGCAACCGCATGCTGACGCTTGTTTCAGTGGCGTCCAAGGCCGCGGGGCTGCACGAATATCTGCTGCGGGAAAAAGGCCCGGACTACGACGCTGCAAAAATGAATTTTGCCCAGGGCGACGTGGTGACGACCATCATCAAATGCGCCCGGGGCGAGACGATCTGCCTGACGCTGGACACCACCTTGCCGCGGGCCTATTCCCGCGGGTTCCATGTGCAGGGGACAAAGGGCATGTACATGGAGGACAACAAGAGCGTCTTTTTAGACGGCAAAGACAACGAGTATGATTTTAAGTGGAACGAGCGCTGGAACAGCGCCGAGGAGTACCGTGAGCAGTACGACCATCCGGTGTGGAAAAAATATCTGGCCGAAGGCGTGCGCGGCGGCCATGACGGCATGGACTGGCTGGTGTTCCGCTCGTTCTTCGACGCCGCAAAGGCGGGCGCGCCTGCGCCCATCGACGTATATGATGCGGCGGCATGGATGAGTATTTCCTGCCTGAGCGAGCAGAGCGTGGCCATGGGCGGCGCTCCCGTGGCCATTCCGGACTTTACCAACGGCAAGTGGATGGAGCGCGCTCCCTGGCAGCCGTAAAGCGGGAGCTTCCGGTATTTTATGCTCCGCTCCCTTTCTGAAAAATGAAAAAACAGCGGGCCGCGCCCGTGGGAAAAAGCCTTCCGGTTTTCCGGAAGGCTTCTTTTTTGCGCCTTTGCGGGCGCTAACGCAACCTTAACATCCGGCGGCGAACGTTAAGCGCACACTTACAGCTTATGCCCTATAATGAGGCATACCGCGATAAGGGAAGGAAGGGAATGGATTATGATGGATGTTCTGATGGCCGGAACATTGCTGGCCTGTTTCGGGCTTGTATGGCTTTTGGCAAAATGGTGCCAGAAGCAGGTGGACGCCGCGGAGTGAGCGCGGGGAAAAAGGCCGCAAGGAGGATACATAAATGCTGGTACTGGGTGGGATCGTGCTGCTGCTGGGCTGCTATCTGATCTATGCATTGGTACATCCGGAAAAATTTTGATTCGCTGTGAGCGAAACTGAGATAAACAGGAGGAGCTTGTCATGCTACAGCTTGCACTGACAGTGAGCATTTATTTGCTCATTGTCATTCCCGCGGGTGTGTATCTGTATCACATCGCGGCGGGGAAACACACTTTTGCAGACCCCGTCTTTGACCGTGTGGACGGAGCGATCTATAAAATCAGCGGAGTGGACCCCGGGAAGGGGATGAACTGGAAACAGTATGCCCTGGCTCTGCTGGGGACGAACGCCGTGATGGTGTTCATCGGGTATCTGATCCTGCGCGTGCAGAGCGCAGGGCTTTTCAACCCGAACAATATTGAGAATATGGAGCCCACGCTGGCGTTCAATACCATTATCAGCTTCATGACGAACACGAATCTCCAGCACTATTCCGGTGAGTCCGGGCTTTCCTACCTGTCTCAGATGCTGGTCATCATTTTTATGATGTTCGTGTCCGCCGCAAGCGGATATGCTGCCTGCGTTGCGTTCATCCGCGGCCTTGCAGGCAGGACAAAAAACGACGTGGGCAATTTTTTTGCGGACCTGGTGCGCATCACCACCCGTATCCTGCTGCCGTTTTCCATTGTGGGCGGCCTGCTGCTGGTATGGCAGGGCGTGCCGCAGAATTTTGAAGGCAATGTTGTGGTGGAGACGCTGGAGGGCACATTTCAGGTCATTGCCATGGGCCCCATCGCCGCGCTGGAGATCATCAAGCATCTGGGCACGAACGGCGGCGGCTTCCTGGGCGCAAACTCGTCCACGCCGCTGGAAAACCCCACGATGCTCTCAAACCTGATTGAGCTGTATTCCATGATGCTCCTGCCCGGCGCATGCGTCATCACCTTCGGTAAAATGGTGCACGCCCGCAGGCAGGAAGCGGCGGACGGCATGCAAAGGGCAGGCGGCCTGCGTGCGCGCGGCGGCCTTTCCGCGGCCATCTACGGCCGCGAGGGACGCAGCATTTTTGCCGCCATGGGCATCCTGTTCGTCATCGGCCTGAGCGTATGCTTCTGGGCCGAGAGCCAGGGCAACCCGGCGTTGGCGGATATCGGCCTGGACCAGGCCATGGGCAGTATGGAGGGCAAGGAGGTCCGCTTCGGCATTGCGCAGTCGGCGATGTTCACCACCGTCACGACCTCTTTTACCACCGGTACGGTGAACAATATGCACGACACCCTGACGCCGCTGGGCGGCATGATCCCTCTGCTGCACATGATGCTGAACGTAGTATTCGGCGGCAAGGGCGTCGGTCTGATGAATATGATCCTGTACGCCATTCTGGCGGTGTTCATCTGCGGCCTGATGATCGGGCGCACGCCGGAATACCTGGGCAAAAAGATCGAAGGCCGGGAAATGAAGCTCACCGCGCTGTGCATCATCATCCACCCGCTGCTCATCCTTGCGTTTTCCGCGCTGGCAGTGGGCACCGCAGCCGGGCGGGAGGGCATCACCAATCCGGGCTTTCACGGCCTGAGCCAGGTGCTGTATGAATATGCCTCCTCCGCCGCCAACAACGGTTCCGGTTTTGAGGGCCTGGCGGATAATACCTGTTTCTGGAATATCACCGCCGGTCTGGCCATGTTCTTCGGCCGGTACCTTTCCATCGTCATCCAGTTGGCCATTGCCGGGTCGCTGATGAAAAAGAACTTTGTCAATGAATCGGCCGGCACGCTGCGGACGGACACGGTTTCGTTTTCCGTTATCCTGGTTTTCGTCGTATACATTTTTGCCGCGCTGACATTTTTTCCAGCGCTGGCATTGGGCCCCGTTGCAGAGCATCTGGCTCTGTGGGGCTAAGAGCGGTTTGAAAAATCAAAAAAGCTGCCTTTCCCAACAGGAACTGACGTTTACTGCGTCCCAAATCCTCGGAATACAGCAGGTATTCCTGCGCTTTTGGCCTTGTAACTGCTCGATCCTTGCGGGAAATACAGCGTTCCTGCTATTTTCAAACAACCCCTAAGGAGGATTTTCAGAGCTATGAGTAAGAACCGCAAGCAAAAGATGATCACACCGGAGATCATGCGGCAGGCCGTGGTCGGGGCGTTTACAAAGCTGGACCCGCGCTATATGATGAAAAATCCGGTGATGTTCGTTGTGGAGATCGGGTTTGTGATCTCGCTGGTGCTCTCCTTCGCGCCCGGCCTGCTGGGAGACACGACGCCGAACGCGCGCGTTTACAACAGTATTGTGTCGGCCATTCTGTTCGTTACGGTGCTGTTTGCAAACTTTGCCGAATCAGTGGCGGAGGGGCGCGGAAAAGCGCAGGCCGCCAGCCTGAAGAAAACAAAAAAAGACACACAGGCACGCCTGCTTGATGCAGACGGAGGCGAAAGGATGGTGCCGTCCAGCGAACTGAAGAAGGGCGATGTGGTGATGGTGTCCGCGGGCGGGGTCATCCCGGGCGACGGCGAGGTCATCGAGGGCATCGCCTCGGTGGATGAATCCGCCATCACCGGCGAATCCGCACCGGTGGTGCGCGAGGCAGGCGGCGATTTCAGCTCTGTAACCGGCGGCACCACGGTGGTGTCCGACTGGCTGAAGGTGCGCATCACGTCCGACCCAGGCGACAGCTTTCTGGACCGCATGATCGCTCTGGTGGAGGGCGCTTCCCGCAAAAAAACGCCCAATGAGATCGCGCTGAACACACTGCTGGTGTCGCTCACCGTTATTTTTCTGATCGTCATCGTCACACTGTATCCCATCGCCCTGTATTCCGGCGTGCAGCTCCAGACTTCCACACTGATCGCCCTGATGGTCTGCCTGATCCCGACCACCATCGGCGGCCTGCTGTCCGCCATCGGAATCGCCGGGATGGACCGCGTGACGCGCTTTAACGTCATCGCCCTGTCCGGCAAAGCCGTGGAGGCATGCGGCGACGTGGACACGATGATTTTGGATAAGACCGGAACGATTACCTACGGCAACCGCCTTGCGGCGGACTTTTTCCCCGTGGGCGGCGCGTGCCGGGAGGAGCTGGTGCGCTGTGCCGCGCTGACGAGCCTGCACGACGGCACGCCGGAGGGGAAATCCACACTGGCTCTGGCCCGCCTTCAGGGGGAGGACTGCGGGGAGCCGCAGGGCGCGCGCTTCATTGCGTTTACCGCTCAGACACGCATGAGCGGTGTGGACCTGCCCGGCGGCCGGAGCGTACGCAAGGGGGCGTCCGACGCCATTGAGAAATACGTTTGCGAAATGGGCGGCAAGGTGCCGGAGGACCTTGCCCGGCGCGTTGCCGAGGTGTCCGCTCTGGGCGGCACGCCGCTGGCTGTCTGCGAGGACAGCCGGATTTTGGGCGTCATTTATTTAAAGGACACGGTAAAGGCGGGCATGGCCGAGCGTTTTAAGCGCCTGCGCGCCATCGGCATCAAAACCGTTATGTGCACGGGCGACAACCCGCTTACCGCCGCCACGATCGCCAAGGAGGCAGGCGTGGACGGCTTCATTGCCGAGTGCAAGCCCGAAGACAAGATCGCATTGATCAAAAAAGAACAGGCCGAGGGCAAGATCGTTGCCATGACGGGCGACGGCACCAACGACGCGCCCGCTCTGGCGCAGGCAAACGTAGGCCTTGCGATGAACAGCGGTACCGCCGCCGCCAAAGAGGCCGCAAATATGGTGGACCTGGACAGCGACCCCACGAAAATTTTGGAGGTGGTGGAGATCGGCAAGCAGCTGCTTATTACCCGCGGCAGCCTTACGACTTTTTCCATCGCCAACGACATCGCAAAATACTTCGCAATCATCCCCGCTATGTTTATGATGGCGATCCCGCAGCTGGGTGTGCTCAACATCATGGACCTGGCAACGCCGCACAGCGCCATTCTTTCCGCGCTCATTTTCAATGCCATCATCATTCCATGCCTGATACCGTTGGCGCTCAGGGGCGTAAAGTACCGCCCCATGTCATCCGGCAGGATGCTTGCCCGGAATATGATGCTTTACGGCCTGGGCGGTGTGATCGCTCCCTTCGCAGGCATCAAGCTCATAGATATGCTCATCCATCCGCTTTTGGCGCTTTGGGGCTTTTAAGGAGGAATATGCATGGACGCGAATAAAAAAGCAATGCTCCGCAATATCCGTCAGGCTCTCGTGGTCACGCTGGTCCTGCTGCTTTTGTGCGGATTTGTATTTCCGGTGCTTCTGAGCGGCCTTTCCGGCCTGCTTTTCCCGCATCAGGCGGGCGGCAGCCTGGTGACCGCCGACGGCAAGGCTGTGGGTGCGAAGCTGGTGGGACAGGAGTTCACCGAGGCCTATTTCATGAAGGGGCGGCCCTCCGCCTATCACTACAACACCTATTACACAGACGAACAGGGCAGCCGGTTCTACAACGACGGCAGCGAATTTGCGGGGCTGGGCTCCGGTTCCAACAATTACGCGCCCAGCAACCCTGCGCTGACACAGCGTGTGGAAGCCGACATTGAGGCGTTTTTGGCGGAAAATCCCGGCGTGGCGCGGGAGGATATCCCGGCCGACCTGATGACGGCCTCGGGCTCGGGCCTTGACCCGCACATCTCGCCCGCCGCCGCGCAGGTGCAGCTTCCCGCCATTGCAGAGGCTTCAGGGCTCAGCCCGGAACGGCTTGCGCAGATCGTTGCGGACAACACCGAGGAAAAACTGCTGGGCGTGTTCGGGGAGGAGACCGTGAACGTGCTGGGCGTCAACCTGGACATCGCGCTGGCGATGGGGCTGATTTCGGAAACGGAAAAATAAACGCGGCAGAAGCAAAAAACCGCCGCCCCGAAACGGGGCGGCGGTTGCTGTATACGGCGCCCGCGGGGCGGCCGGTCACATCTCCTGGCAGAGCTGCCAGTACAGGCCCTTGCGCGCCAGCAGCTCCTCATGGGTTCCGCATTCCGCGATCTCGCCGTGGTCGATGTACATGATTTTGTTGCAGGCACGGATGGTGGAGAGCCGGTGTGCGACAATGAAGGAGGTGCGTCCCTTGAGCATGCGGTTCACACCCTCCTGCAGCTCGCGTTCCGTTTTGGTATCCACGCTGCTGGTGGCTTCGTCCAGGATGAGGATCTTCGGGTCGGACGCCATGGTGCGCGCCAGAGCAAGAAGCTGCTTTTCCCCCTGGGAGAGCATGGCCCCGCCCTCGGTGAGCACGGTGTCGTAGCCGTGAGGCAGCGCCCGGATAAAGCCGTCCGCGCACACAAGCTCGGCCGCGCGGATGAGCTCTTCGTCGCCGGCGGCAAGATTGCCGTAGCGCAGATTGTCCATCACGGTGCCTGTAAATACGAAGCTTTCCTGCATCATCAGCCCCATCTGGGCGCGCAGCGAAGCCAGCGTCACGCCGGAGATATCCACGCCGTCAATGGTCACCCGGCCTTCGGTGCAGTTGTAGAAACGGCTGAGCAGGTTGATGATGGTTGTTTTTCCGCTGCCCGTGTGGCCCACCAGAGCCACGCTCTCGCCCTGCTTCACATGAAAATTCACATGCTTGAGCACAAGGATATCCTTTTCATAGGCGAAAGAGACGTCGTGGAACTCCACATCGCCGCGGATCTCCGGCAGCACTGCGGCGCCGGGGGCGTCCTGCACCTCGACCGGTTCGTCGATCATCTCAAAGATACGCTCCAGATATGCCACGTTGTTGATGAAGTTGTTGTAGATGTTGGCAAGCTGGTTGATGGGCCCCCAGAACTGGGAGGCGTAGTTCATCATGGCCAGCAGCACGCCCACGGTAACGGCGGGCTTGGCGGCAAAGATGCCGTATACGATGATGGCCACCGTCACGCTGCGGCTGATGAGATCGATAACAGGGGAAACGGCCATGGACGGCACGACGGCGCTGTACCAGGCGCGTTTGGAATCGCGCAGCAGGCCGTCGTACACGTCGGCGTTGTACTGCTCCCGCGCGAAAAGCTGGGTGATCTTCATGCAGGTGATGCTCTCGTTGAGGTAGGCGTTCATATTGCTGCTTTTGTTGGAGTACGCCTGCCACCCTCTGCGCTGCATGGGCTTGATGAACAGGATGAACCCGACGGCGAACGGCAGCCCCGCCAGCACGACGCACGCCAAGCGCGCGTCCATGCGCAGCATGAAAATAACAATGAACACCAGGTTGAACATCTGCAGGAACAGGCTGATGAGCCCGTTGGACAGGATGTTGGCCACCGAGTTGACGTAGTTGATGACACGCACGAGAATTTTTCCGTGGGGACGGCTGTCGAAATAGGAGAAGGAAAGCTTCTGCAGGTGCTCGTACAGGTCGCGCCGCAGGTCATGGACGATGTTCTGGCCGATGACGTTGACGCACCGGCTGGACAATGTGGTGAACAGAATGTTGACGGCGATACACGCCAGCATGAGCGCGCAGCAGGCCAGCACCATGGGGATGTTCCCCGCGGGCACGGCCTCGTCCAGCACGCGGGCCGAGAACAGCGGCCCGCACAGGCCCGCCACCATGGCCAGCGCCTGCAGTACGAACGCGCGCAGGAACAGGCGTCCCTCCCGGCGGATGTACACAAAGCAGCGCCGGATCATTTCCCAGCTGAAAGTGCTTTCCAGCGTTTCGTCCACGCCGAAGGTGTTCCGTTTTGCCATGGTCAGCGCACCTCCTTTGCCGGGGCGTTTGCCGCGGGCGCGTCGGGCATTCCCTGCACGCCCTGCAGCAGGCAGATGTCGCGGTAATAGCCCTCACAGGCCGCGAGCTGTTCATGGGTGCCGCGCTGCGCGATGCGCCCGTCCTGCAATACGAGTATCTGGTCCGCGCTGCGCACAGCGGAAATGCGCTGCGCAACAATGATCTTTGTACAGGGATAGGGAAGCTCCTGAAGATTTTTGCGCAGCTGCTTTTCGGTCTCCAGGTCGACCGCCGAGGTGGTGTCGTCCAGGATCAGGATCTCAGGCTGCTTTGCCAGCGCGCGGGCCAGGGCGATGCGCTGCTTCTGGCCGCCGGAAAGCCCGGTGCCCTGCTCGCCGATGATGGTGTCGAAGCCCTCGGGCAGCGAGCAGATGAAATCAGCGGCCGCGAGGCGGGCGTACAGGGCGACGTCGTCTTCGGAGATATCGTCGGGCGCGCTGTACGCGATGTTGCTGCTGACGGTGTCGGAATAGAGCTGCACGCGCTGCGTCGCCATGCCGATGCGCCGCCGCAGCGCCTGAAGGTCCCACAGGCGCACGTCCACGCCGTTCACCAGCACCGTGCCGCCGCTGACGTCCAGCATGCGCGTGACGGCGTCCACCAGCGTGGTTTTGCCGCTGCCTGTGGCGCCCAGTATGGCCAGCGTCTGCCCCTGCGTTACGGAAAAGCTGACGTCCTTCAGCGTGGGGGCGCTGTTGTGGGGGTAAGCGACGGTAACGCCGCGGAACTCCACGCTGCCGCGGCATTCGCCCTCGGTGCGCCCGTGCTCGGGGTTCTCGATCCGCGTGCGGGCAAAATAAATTTCAATGACCTTTGCGGCGGAGGTGAGGAACCGCTGAAAATCGTTCAGGTAGGTGCCCAGCGCGCGCATCGGCTCCGACAGGCCCCAGGACATCAGCGAAAAGGCGGCGAGGTCGCCGGCCGTCATTTTTCCCTGGATGATGAACAGGCCGCCGAAGAGCACAGACAAAAGCCCCATAAGCTGGGCGCAGCCCTCGATGTAGGGGAAGAATTTCAGCCAGTGAAAGTTGGCCTTGAGGTTTGCCTGGCGGTATTCTTCGTTGCAGTTCTCGAATTTTTCGTTTTCATAGGCCTCGCGCACGAACGCGCGCACCGTTTTGTTGCCCGCGATGTTTTCCTGCGCCACCGAGTTCATGCGGGACAGCTTTTCCCGCAGGGACGCATACAGAGGATACACCGTGCGTGAAAACAGGAACGAGCATGCAAGGATCACCGGGGCAACGGCCAGCAGAAGGAGCGTCAGCGCGGCGTTCACGCTGAACAGATATGTCATGGAAAACAGAAACAGGCAGGTGCTTTCCACCGCGTTGTACGAGATCCAGCACACTGTGTGGCGCACCATGTCCAGATCGCCCGTCAGGCGCGTCATCAGGTCGCCCGTGCGGTACCGCGTATAAAAGCCCGCGTCCTGGGTGCACAGGTTGTCGTACAAATGGCGGCGGATGTCCTGCTGGACGTTCTGGGACACATACTCCAGAGACGCCGTCATGCCGTAGCGTACGCACGAGCGCAAAAGCTGCGCGCCGATCATAACGCACACCAGCGGGACGAGCAGCTGTGTCTGGCGCTGCACGGAACCGTCCGGCAGCGTTTGTCCCACCAGCACCCGGTCCGTGATCTGCTGCATGATGAACGGGAACACCACGCACAGCCCCGCCGAGACAACGGCCAGCGCCATCGCCAGCCAGAACCATTTCCGTTTGTCCTTCATGCAGCCGGAAAGCCATTGCAGCTGTTGCATTGTAAAGACCTTCTAACCTGTAAAATTCAAAAGCGCCGGACGACGAAAAATCATTCCGGTTTTTGTGCTTTATTTGGCTGTATTATATCATCCGGTATGATATAATACCGGACAGAAGGAATCGTTTTGTGGCCAAATATTGCGTTTTGGGGCATCCCGTGGGAGGCATATATGGAAAAACGAAAAGCCTATGCTTATTACGAGGAACGAAGCGGACGCGAGCTTCAGGTGGAGATGGGCAAACGGCTCAATTTCCCCTCCCATCTGCATGGTGAACTGGAGCTTTTTCTGGTGCAGAGCGGCTGCGTCTGCGTCGGGATAGACGGGGAATTCCGTGAGCTGAAGGCGGGAGAACTGGCGGTGGTGTTTCCCAACACGGTGCACAGCTACCAGTGCCGGGAAGCGGACAGCCGGTATATGATGGCCGTCTGCGGCACGTCTCTGCTGGGCGATTATTTCCCCAGCCTGACGCAGTGCCGCCCCCGCCGGCCGTACCTGTGCGGGAAAGCGCTGGACCCGGATGTGCTGTACGCCCTGCACAGCCTTTACCGCTGCCGGTGTACCGGGGCGGACAGCAGCATTTCCCGCGCGCTGCTCCATTTGATCCTGGCGCACGTTCTGCCCGAACTCTCACTGGAGCCGGCGCCGGAGCCAAAAGCCATGGACCTGACGAGCAGCGTGGTGCGCTATATCATGCGGAACTTCCGTCAGCCGCTCTCACTGGAGCACATTGCAAAGGAGCTGGGCGTCAGCAAATATCACCTGTCGCACGTGTTCTCCGCGCGGCTGCACACCAGCTTCCGGGAATATGTGAACGCCCTGCGGCTGGACTGCGCCCGCGACCTGCTGGCTGCAACGGAGCTGAGCATGCTGGAGGTGAGCATGGAATCCGGCTTCGACAGCCTGCGGACGTTCAACCGTGTGTTCCAGGAACGGTTCCGGCAGACGCCGAGCCAGTACCGCAAAAGCCGCACCGGCGCCCTGTGGGGCGCACAGGACGGGCAGCGGCGCAAAGGCGCATAACGCCCTGTGCACTTGGTAAAAAAGCCATGGCTTTGGAAGTTTTTTGACGGGTTGTTTCTCCGCGCTTGCGCCGGAGCGAAAACTGTGTTACTGTGAATAAGCAAAATGCTGCAGGGTGCCCGGCCGCTTTGAGGCGGCCGGGAGAATAGGGAAACAGGTGCAAGACCTGTGCGGGACCGCCGCCGTAAGGGAACAGTTCCGGCTTCAAAACGTCACTGTGGGTACACACGGGAAGACGAAGCCGGGGCGCTGACGCCCAAGCCGGAAGACCTGCCCTGCGGCGGTGCTGCCGGAAGGGCAGGGACGCGCGGCGGACGGACAAAACGCCTGCGCGGTAAAAATCAGGGTGCGCCGTTTTTTAGGACACTTTGTTTGACCGGGCCTTTCTCATAAATGAGAAAGGCCCGGTTTTTTTGCGGCGCACAACAAAAGAAACAGGAGGAATGTTCAATGACCAGGCGTGAAAAACGATTTTTGGCGTTTTCTGTGGTCATGGGCGGCGTTTTGTTTGTACCGCAAAGCGCCTATGCCATGCACATCATGGAAGGGTATCTTCCGCCGGCATACTGTGCGGCATGGGGGGCGCTGTGCCTTCCGTTCCTGGCGGCAGGCGTGGTCCGGCTGCGCCGCACGGTGCAAGCGCAGCGCAAGGCCCTGCTGCTGCTGGCGATGTCCGGCGCGTTTATTTTTGTCATCTCGTCGCTCAAGCTCCCGTCCGTCACAGGCAGCTGCAGCCACATGACGGGCACCGGCCTGGCCGCCATTCTGTTTGGCCCGGCTTACGCTGCGGTGCTGGGGCTCATCGTGCTGGTGTTCCAGGCGGTGCTGCTGGCCCACGGCGGCCTCACCACGCTGGGGGCCAATACCTTCAGCATGGCCATCGCCGGGCCTCTGGTCTCCTGGGGTGTTTATGCCCTGTGCAAAAAGGCGCGTGTGAACCGTAAGCTGGCGATATTTCTGGCGGCGTCTCTGGGCGATCTGTTTACATACTGCGTCACAAGCCTGCAGCTTGCGATGGCCTATCCCGCTGCGGAAGGCGGCGCGGCAGCCAGCGCGGTGCGCTTTTTGGGCGTTTTCGCGCCCACGCAGCTGCCGCTGGCCGCGATCGAGGGCATCTTGACCGTTCTGGTGGTGATGGGGCTGGAAAGCTGTGCCAGGCCCGAGCTGCGGGAGATCGGCTTTTTGAAGGAGGGATTGCAGTGAGCAGGAATACAAAAACCGTTTTGGCGCTGCTGGCCGCTGTGCTGGTACTGGCTGTCGTGCCCTTCTTCCTTGCGCCGGGCGCGGAGTTCGGCGGCAGCGATGACGCCGGAAGCCGGATGGTGGAGGAGATTCAGGGTGAAGCATATGAGCCGTGGTTCACGCCGGTTTTGGAAACACTGCTCGGCGGCGAGCTGCCCGGAGAGATCGAGAGCCTGCTGTTTTGCATCCAGACAGGCGTGGGCGTGGGCGTGCTGGCCTACGGCTTCGGCTATTTTGCCGCGCGTAAAAAATATTCCGCACAGTCCGTGGAATGAGGCTCTTTCACCCGCCGCTTTGCGCGGGGGCTCCCGGTGAACATGCTTTTTCAAAAAGTCCGGCAGGAGGTGGGAATATGTTCAACGCCCTGCTTGGGAGCTTTGTGGCGTGGAGCCTGACGGCCGGCGCGCTGCCAGGCCCCTGGCCGGCCGCAGCTTCCTTAGCGCTGGGCGGCGCGCTGCTGCTGCTGCTGCACGGCCACACGCACGGCGCGGCGCTGACGGTGGACGTGCTGGCGCGGCGTTCCCGCTTTTTGACGGTAAACCCGGGCCTGAAGCTTTGGTGCTGCGCGGCCTTGCTGGCGCTGTGCCTGCTGGCGCGCACCCCGTGGCCGCCGCTGGCGTTGTTTTTTGCAGCGTCCGCGTTAACGGCGGCGGGCGGCGTACGCCCGCGCGCCTATCTGTCGCTGCTGGGCGCGCCTGCTACATTTTTGCTGCTGAGCGGTATTGCGCTGCTGTGGGAATACGCGTCTGCGCCCGGCGGCGTGGCAAACGTCCCGTTTCTGGGCGGGTATTTTGTCCTGCGCGCCCCGGCGCAAACGGCGGCCCGGCTCGTTATGGCGCGGGCGCTGGGCGCGGTGGGCTGCTTGTATTTCCTCAGCCTGTCCACCCCCGTGCCGGAATTGCTGGATGCGCTGCGGCGCGCCCGCGTGCCGGAGGTCGTGGGCGATCTGGCGGTATTGATCTACCGCTACATCTTTATTTTGTTCGCCACGTTCCGCAGCATGCGGGACGCCGCCGCCAGCCGCCTGGGCTATGCCGGGCCGGTGCGCAGCCTGCGCACGACGGGCCGGGTATACGGCGGGCTGCTGGCGCACAGCTTCCGGCGGGCACAGGCGTGCTTTGACGCGATGGAGAGCCGCTGCTATGACGGCGGCATCCGTTTTTTGACGCGGGAAAAGCCCGTGCGCGCGCCGCACGCGCTTGTGTGCGGCGCATTGACGGCGGGCATGGTGCTGGCGCTTGTGTGCGGCGCATGACACGGCGGTTTTGTAAAAGGGTTGGCAGGAGGGAAAATGGAAGAGATCCTTCGGTTTGAACATGTTTCCTATGCATACGAGGAAGAGCGGGAGGCGCTTTTGGACGTGTGCGTGAAGGTGTGCGCCGGCGAGCGCGTGGCGGTGCTGGGCAGCAACGGCGCGGGAAAGTCCACGTTTTTCCTTCTGGCGAACGGCGTGCTGCGCCCCGGTGCGGGACGCATCCTGTTTCGGGGCGCGCCGGTGGGCGGCGGCGCAAAGCAGCTGAACGTGCTGCGCCGGGGCGTGGGGCTTGTGTTCCAGGACCCGGAGGTGCAGCTGCTGGGCGGCAGCGTGGAGGAGGAGGTCAGCTTCGGCCCTATGAACCTGCGCCTGCCCGTAGGCGAGGTACGCGCCCGCGTGGATACGGCCATCCGCAGTTTTGCGCTGGAGGAATACCGGGGCCGTGCGCCGCAGTATCTTTCCGGCGGGGAGAAAAAGCGGGTGACGCTGGCCGACGCCCTGGCTATGGAGCCGCAGATGCTTTTGCTGGACGAGCCAGCGGCCAGCCTGGACCCGGCAAATACCCGCCTGCTGGAACAAAATCTTCAGATGCTCTCGGAGCAGGGCCTGGGGCTTATGGTTGCAACGCACGACGTGGATTTCGCATGGCGCTGGGCCACCCGGGTGCTGGTGTTCCGCGGGGGACGGCTGGCGGGGGACGGGGAACCGCGGGAGATTTTTGAAAATGTTTCTTTGCTGCGGACATGCGGGCTGGAGCAGCCGGTGCTGTACCGCGTGGGGCGCGTGCTGGGCCTCGCCGCGCCGCCGCACACTGTGGAGGAACTGGAACAGGAGTGGAAACCATGAAACAGGCTTTGCTGGCCGTCAGCTTCGGCACGAGCGTGCCGCGCGCGCGGCAGGATATCGAGGCGGTGGAACGCGTGCTTGCCGCCGAGGCGCCGGAGCGTGCGTTCTGCCGCGCGTACACCAGCCCGACGATCCGCCGCATCCTGGCCGAACGGGGAGAGCCCGTGTCCGGCCTGCCCGAGGCGCTGGAGGCGCTTGCGGCCGCGGGGGTGAAGGATGTGGCGGTGCAGCCCACCCATCTGCTGTACGGCTTTGAATACGATAAGCTCAAAGCGGACGCAGCGGCGTTTGCGGGGCGCTTCGCCCGGCTGGCCCTGGGGCGGCCCCTTGCCGCGGACAGCGAAAGCCTGCGCGCGCTGGCTGCGTGCATGGTGCGGCGCTTCGGGCAGCCGGAGGGCGGGGCGTTGGTGCTGCTGGGCCATGGCACGGAGCACTTCGCCAACATGGTCTATCCCGCCATGCAGACGGCCCTGCGCCTTGCGGGCGGGCGGCGCGCCTATATGGGCACGGTGGAGGGCTGGCCCGGCTTTGACGAGGTGCTGGCGCAGCTGAAGGAAGACGGCTGCGGGCAGGCGCTGCTTGTGCCGTTCATGCTGGTGGCGGGCGACCACGCCCTGAACGATATGGCGGGGGACGGCCCAAAAAGCTGGAAAAGCAGGCTCGAGGCCGCGGGCGTCGGGGTGCGCTGCCGGATGCGGGGCCTGGGCGCGCTGCCGGAGGTGCAGGCGCTGTACGGTGCGCGGCTGCGGGAGATAGTATAAATTTGTAAGGCGGGTGACAGGATGCCGTTTGAGCATTATATCCAGTCCGGCGGAAAACGGCTGCGCTGCGGCTATACCACCGGGACCTGCGCGGCGCTTGCGGCCGCGGGCGCGGCACGCCTGCTGCTGGGCGGGCGCGCGCCGGAGAGCGTCACGCTCACGACGCCCGGCGGCCTGCCTGTTACGGCTGCGCCCCGGTATTGCCGCATGGCAGGGGAAACCGCCTGCTGCGCGGTGGAAAAGGACGGCGGCGACGACATCGACGCGACGCACGGCGCGCTGATTGAGGCGCGGGTGGAGCGCGCGGCACAGCCGGGCGTTGTGATAGACGGCGGCCCGGGCGTGGGCCGTGTGACAAAGCCCGGGCTGGACCAGCCCGTGGGCGCGGCGGCCATCAACCGTGTGCCGCGCAGGATGATCGAGCAGGCGGTGCGCGCCGTGTGCGATGCACTGAACTGGGACGGCGGCCTGCGGGTGACCATCTGTGTGCCGGAGGGCGCGGCGCTGGCGAAAAAAACTTTCAACCCGCAGCTGGGCATCGAGGGCGGCATTTCCATTCTGGGAACCTCCGGCATCGTGGAGCCCATGAGCATGCAGGCGCTCATCGACACGGTGGCGCTTTCGCTGCGCCAGGCGCGGGCCCAGGGGGCCGCCCGCGTGCTGCTGACGCCCGGCAATTACGGTGTGGATTTTCTGCGTGAGCAGGGGCTGGACGCGGCGGGCGCACCCGTGGTGAAATGCTCGAATTTCATCGGCGACGCACTGGACGAGGCCGCGGCGCTCGGCTTTGCCGACGTGCTGCTGGTGGGGCACATCGGCAAGCTGGCAAAGCTGGCGGGAGGCGTCATGAATACACACAGCCGATATGCGGATTGCCGCACGGAGCTGCTGTGCGCCCACGCAGCAGTGTGCGGCGCGTCGCAGAAGACCTGCGCCGCGCTGCTGGACGCGGCCACCACGGACGCATGCATAGCGCTGCTGGACGAAGCGGGGCTGCGCGCGCCTGTGCTGGACAGCCTGCTGCGGGCCGTGGAGCGGCATCTCGTCCGCCGGGCGGCGGGCGCATACCGGGTGGGCGCGGTGCTGTTTTCCAATGAATACGGTCTGCTGGGCCGGACGGCTTCGGCCGCGGAGATGCTGACGGAATGGAAGGGGAAAAAACAATGAAAAAAGGCGTTTTTTACAGTGTGGGCGTTGGCCCCGGAGACCCGGAGCTCATCACGCTCAAGGCCGTGCGAACGCTGGAGCGCTGCCCTGTGGTGGCCGCGCCGCAGACGAAAAACGGCGAGATGCTGGCGCTCTCCATCGCGCAGCAGGCGGTTTCGCTGGAAGGCAAAACCGTTGTGCCGCTGCATTTTACCATGTCCCGGGACAAGGCGCAGCAGCACGCCGCGCACCTTGCGGCGGCGCAGGCGCTGCGGCCGCATCTGGACGCGGGGCGGGACGTCGCCATGCTCAACCTGGGCGACGTTTCCATCTACGCAACGGCCGCCTACCTGGCGGACATTTTGGCCGCGGATGGCTATGAAACGCGCATGGTGCCCGGCGTGACGAGCTTCTGCGCCGTGGCGGCCCGGCTGAACACCAGCCTGACGGGCATCGATACCCCGCTGCACATCGTGCCGGGCGGCTGCGGCGCACTGGAGGAATGCCTGGCGCAGCCGGGCGCCAAGGTGCTGATGAAGTCCGGCAGGCAGCTGCCCGGCGTGCTGGCGGCGCTGGAGCGGCGCGGCCTGCTGGAGCGCAGCGCGCTGGTGAGCAACTGCGGGCTGCCCGGAGAACAGGTTTATGCCGACCTTTCCGTGTTCCCGCGCGAACAGGACGCGGGCTATTTTGCAACGATCATCGTAAAGGAGGACTGACCCATGGTGCATTTTGTGGGCGCCGGCCCCGGCGCGCCGGACCTCATCACGCAGCGGGGCGCGGCGCTGCTGCGCGCCGCGGACGTCGTGATCTACGCGGGCAGCCTTGTCAACCCGGCGCTGCTGGGCCTGTGCCGGCAGGACTGCTCGGTGTACAACAGCGCGCAGATGACGCTGGAACAGGTGCTGGAGGTGGTGCGCGCCGCCCATGCGGAAAACAGGGACATCGTCCGCCTGCACACGGGAGACCCGTGCCTTTACGGCGCCATCCGGGAGCAGATGGACGCATTGGACGCACTGGGCATTCCCTATGACGATACCCCCGGCGTTTCCAGCTTCTGCGGCGCGGCGGCCGCGGCCTGTGCGGAATACACTTTGCCGGGCGTGAGCCAGACGGTCATCATCACGCGCATGGCCGGGCGCACGCCCGTGCCGGAACGCGAGGGCATCGCGGCGCTTGCCGCCCATGGCGCCACGATGGTGGTGTTTCTTTCGGCGGGCATGCTGGACGGCCTGCAGGCCGCTCTGCTGCAGGGCGCGTACACGCCCGACACCCCGGCGGCGCTGGTATACAAGGCCACCTGGCCCGAGGAAAAGGTGGTGCGCTGCCGTCTGGGCGCGCTGGCACAGGCGGGGCGCGAAAACAATATCTCAAAAACGGCGCTGGTGCTGGTGGGGGATTTCCTCGCGCCGGATTATGAACGCAGCAAGCTGTACGACCCCTCCTTTGCGACGGAATTCCGCGAGGCGAAGCCGTGACCGTGCGGCTGCTGGCGTTCACCCAAAAGGGCATGGAGCTGGCCCGGCGGCTGGCGGCAGAGCTATCCGGCGAGGCCGCGCGCTGCGGCGAAGGCTGCACGCTGGACGCCTGGACAGCCGACGCCTTTGCCAACGCGGACGCGCTTGTCTATGTGGGCGCGGCGGGCATCGCGGTGCGCGCCGTCGCGCCTTATGCCGGGAATAAGGCGTCGGACCCGGCCGTGGTGGCGGTGGACGAATGCGGCCGCTTCGCGGTGCCGCTGCTGAGCGGGCACCTGGGCGGCGCGAACCGTTTGGCCCGACGCATCGGCGCTGTTTGCGGCGCGCTGCCCGTCATCACCACGGCCACGGACGCAAACGGAGCATTCGCCGTGGACGAGTGGGCCGTGCGGCAGGGCTGCTGTGTGCTGGATGTGCCGCGCATCAAACGGGTGTCGGCAAAAATACTGGCGGGCGGCACGGCGGTGCTGCGCAGCCCATGGCCCGTTGCGGGCACGCCCCCGGCGGGCGTGGCGGCGGACGGCGGCGCGTTCGATTTTGAATTGACGGTGCACAGCGCCGACGCGGGCGCGCTGCGGCTCGTGCCGCGCATCGCGGTGCTGGGCGTGGGCTGCCGGAAGGGCATTGGGCAGCAGGCGATGGAGGAGGCCTTCGCGGCATTGCTGGCGCAAAGCGGGCTGTGCGCCGAGGCGTTTTATAAGGTGTGCAGCATCGACCTGAAGCGGGACGAGCCGGGCCTGCGCGCGTTCTGCGCGGCCCACGGCTTTGCGTTCGAGACGTTTTCCGCCGCACAGCTTGCGGCGGTGGAGGGCCGCTTTTCGTCGTCCGGCTTTGTGCAGAGCGTGACGGGCGTGGACAACGTGTGCGAGCGCAGCGCGGTGCTGGGCAGCGGCGGGACATTGTATTGCAAAAAACAGGCGGGCGGCGGCGTGACCATGGCGGCGGCCATGGCGCCCTTCGCCCCGGATTGGCGGTGGCAGGATGAATAAGGTATATGTGGTGGGCCTGGGGCCGGGCGGAGAGGAATTTATGACGGCGCAGGCGCGCGCGGCCATGGAACGCGCGGACGTGCTGTGCGGCTACACGGTGTATGTGGATTTGGTGAAGCATCTGTACCCGGGCAAGGAGACATATGTCACGCCCATGACGCGGGAGCTGGAGCGCTGCCGCTGGGCGCTGGAAACGGCGGCGGCCGGGCGCACGGTGGCCATGGTGTGCAGCGGGGACGCGGGCGTGTACGGCATGGCCGGGCCGCTTTTGCAACTTGCAGGGGAATACGGCGGCGCGGAGGTGGAGGTGGTGCCGGGCGTCACCTCGGCGCTCTCGGGCGCGGCGGTGCTGGGCGCGCCGCTGATGCATGATTTCTGCGTGATCTCCCTGTCGGATCTGCTCACGCCGTGGGAGCAGATCGAACGTCGGCTGGCCCTTGCGGCGGCGGGGGATTTTTCCATATGCCTGTACAACCCGTCCTCGAAAAAGCGGGCGGACTATCTGCGCCGCGCCTGCGATATCCTGCTGCGGGAAAAAAGCCCGGACACCGTCTGCGGCTGGGTGCGCAACATCGGCCGGGAGGGCCAGCAGCACCGCCTGCTGACGCTGGCCCGGCTGCGGGACGAGCAGGTGGATATGTTCACCACGGTGTTCATCGGCGCGGGAACGACGCAGGCCGTGGCGGGCCGCATGGTCACGCCGCGGGGCTATGAGGCCAAACGATGAAAGTGCTTGTTTTCGGCGGCACGACGGAGGGCCGTTTGCTGGCACGGGAGCTTTCGGCGCTGGGCGCGCAGGTCACCGTGAGCGTGGCCACCGCGCTGGGAGCGGAGGAGCTTCGGGGCGTTCCGCCGCTGACGGTGTGCGTCGGCCGAAAGGACACGCGGCAGATGCGTGAAATGCTGCCGGGCTTTGCAGTGTGCGTGGACGCCACGCATCCTTACGCGGCCGAGGCCAGCGGGAACATCCGCGCGGCGTGCCTTGCGGCCGGGGTGCCGTACAGGCGGCTGCTGCGCGGGGCCAGCGCCCTGCCGCCGGACAGCGTTGTTGTGCCCGACGCGCCGGCCGCCGCGCGGTGGCTGGCCGGCACGCAGGGCAATATCCTGCTGGCGACGGGCGCGAAGGAGCTTGCCGCCTTTGCGGGGCTGGACGCGGAGCGGCTGTACCCGCGGGTGCTGCCCACGCACGAGGGGCTTGCGGCCTGCGAGGCGGCGGGCGTGCCCCACGGCAATATCATTGCGCTGCAGGGGCCTTTTACGCGGGAGCTCAACGAGGCGCTGATGCGCCGTTTTGACATCGGGTATCTTGTCACCAAGGACGGCGGCGCACCGGGAGGATTCGGCGAAAAGGCGCAGGCGGCGCGGAATGTGGGCGCGCGGCTCGTGGTGATCCGCCGCCCGGCGGACAGCGGAGAAGCTTACGCGGCGGTTTTGAATGAATGCAGGGAGATGATGGCATGCAGGTGATCCTGGCGGCAATGGGCGGCGGCGCGCCCGGAACGATGACGGCGGAGTGCGCCGGGGCGCTGGCGGCGGCGGAATGCGTCGTCGGCGCGCGGCGGCTGCTGGCCGCGCTGCCCGCGGGCTGCACGGCGCGCAGAGTGGAAGCAGCGCGCCCGCAGGAGGTGCTGCAGGCCGTGCTGGAAGCGCGGGGATACGCCTCCCTGTGCGTTGTGGCGTACAGCGGCGACACGGGCTTTTATTCCGGCGCGTGCGGCCTGCTGCCGCTGCTGGCGGAAAACGGCGTTGCGGCGCGGGTGCTGCCGGGCATTTCCAGCGTGCAGCTTTTGGCTGCGCGTCTGGGCCGCCCTTGGCAGGACTGGACGCTCGTCTCCGCCCACGGCGCGGCGTGCGACGCGGCTGCGGCGGTGTGCGGCGGCAGACCGGTGTTGTTCCTCACGGGCGGCACGCTCGGCCCGGCCGCGCTGTGCGCGCAGCTGTGCGAAGCGGGCCTGGGCGGGCTGGCCGTGACGGTGGGGGAGAACCTTTCCTATCCGGACGAGCGTGTGACGCAGGCCACCGCGGCGCAGTGCGCGCAAGGTGCGTTTGCACCGCTGAGCGTGCTGCTGGCCGAGGCCGCGCCCCGCGCGCCGCAGCGCGCGCCGGGCATTGCGGACAGCGCGTTTGCACGCGGGGAGGTGCCGATGACAAAGCAGGAGGTGCGCGCCGCGGCGCTGGGCAAGCTGGCCGTGCGCCCGGGCGACGTCTGCTGGGACGTGGGCGCGGGCACGGGCAGCGTGAGCGTGGAGCTGGCTTTGGCCGCGCACCGCGGCCGCGTGTACGCGGTGGAGTGCGAAGCAGACGCCTGCGCGCTCATCCGCCGGAACCGGGAGCGGTTCGGCGCGTGGAATATGACGCCGGTGCAGGGCCGCGCCCCGGAGGCGCTGGCCGGGCTGCCCGCGCCGGATGTTGTTTTCATCGGCGGCACCGGGGGCGGCATGGCCGGCGTGGTGGACGCGGCGCTGGCGCGCAGCCCGTCCGCGCGGATCTGCATTTCCGCAATTGCGCTGGAGACGCTTTCCGCCGCCGCTGCGGCGCTGACGGCCCACGGGCTGGCCGCGCAGGTGACGCAGATCGCCGTCAGCCGCACCCGGCCCGCGGGCGGGCTGCACCTGCTTATGGCGAACAATCCTGTTTTTCTGGTCACGGGGAATTGCGAATGATCGAATGTATGCTGGCCGCGCCGTCCTCCGGCAGCGGCAAAACGGCGCTGGCCTGCGCATTGCTGGCCGCGCTGCAAAAACGGGGGCTCGCGCCGTGCGCGTTCAAGTGCGGGCCCGATTATATCGACCCCATGTTCCACCGCTCGGTGCTTGGCGTGGAGAGCCATAATCTGGACCTGTTCCTCTGCGGGGAGGACGCGGCCCGCACATTGTACGCGCGGCATGCGGCAGGCCACGGCGCGGCGGTGGTGGAGGGCGTGATGGGCTTTTACGACGGCGTGGGCGGCGTGACGGCGCGCGCCAGCGCGTGGCATGTGGCCCGCACGCTGGACCTGCCGGTGCTGCTGGTGCTGCGTCCCCGGGGCGCGAGCCTGACGCTGGCCGCGCAGGTGCGGGGCCTGCTCGCTTTCCGGCAGCCCAGCCATATCGCGGGCATTCTGCTGAACGATTGCTCCGCCATGCTGGCCCAAAGCCTTGCGCCCATGCTGGAGCAGGAGACGGGCGTCCCCGTGCTGGGGTATCTGCCCCACATGCCGGAGGCTGTGTTCGGGAGCCGGCATCTGGGCCTGTACACGGCGGCGGAGATCGACGGCCTTGCGGCGCGCATCGGCGCGCTGGCCGCGCAGCTGGAGCAGAGCGTGGATATGCCGCGCCTGCTGGCGCTGTGCGGGCGGCGCACGGCGGATGGAGCGGGACGGGAGCGCAAGGCCCCGGCGCGAAAGCAGGCGGCGCGCATCGCCGTGGCGCGGGACGAGGCGTTTTGCTTTGCCTATGCCGAAACGCTGGAATCCCTGCGGGACGCGGGCGCGGAGCTTGTATTTTTCAGCCCCGTGCATGACGCGGCGCTGCCCGGGGGAGCGGGCGGGCTGTATCTGCCCGGAGGCTATCCGGAGCTGTACGCCGGGCAGCTTTCGCAAAACGCGGCCATGCGCCGCGCGGTGCGCCGCGCGGTGGAGGCGGGCCTGCCCACGGTGGCGGAATGCGGCGGCTTTTTGTATCTGGGCCGGAGCCTTGAGGGCGAAGACGGCGCGGTGCACCCTATGGCGGGCGCACTGCCCGGCGCGGGCGTGCGGCGGCAGAAGCTTGTTCGCTTCGGCTACGCGCAGCTTACGGCCCGGGCCGACAGCCTGCTGCTGCGCGCGGGCGAAACGGTCCCCGTTCACGAGTTCCACTATTGGGACAGCACGGAAAATGGCGCGGCGTTCAACGCGCAGAAGCCTGCGACGGGCCGCAGCTGGACGTGCGGGTTCGCGGGGCCGGCGCTGTATGCAGCTTTCCCGCACCTGTATTTTGCGGGCAGGCCGCAGCTGGCGGAGCGGTTTGTGCGTGCGGCCGCCGCCTTTCAAAGCGGCCGGTGAAGGGCCCTGTGTTTTTTGAGAGGCCGCGGGACCGGGGCGGCGCCGTGCGCTTGGGAAAGCGCCCCGGGCATTGAAAACAAAATGAAGCTGGAATGCAAAGAAAGAAGCTGGAAGCATGGAACTGCGTGAATTGCTGCAAAACATCACGCCGCCGGACGAGGCGGCGCGGGAACAGGCGCACCGCCGCTGGGCGGCGTGCGCAAAGCCTTTGGGCAGCCTGGGTCTGCTGGAGACGGCGCTGGAGGACATTGCGGCGCTGACGGGCGACGCGCAGGCGCCGCTTTTGCCGCGTGCGGTGCTGGTGCTGTGCGCGGACAACGGCGTGGTCGCTCAGGGCGTTACCCAGACGGACAGCAGCGTGACGGCCGCTGTGACGCGCAACCTGGCTGCGGGGCGCACCTCCGTGTGCCGGATGGCGCAGGCCGCGCAGTGCGCCGTGGTGCCCGTGGACATGGGCGTGCGGGATTTTGCGCCGCAGCCCGGCGTGCTGGCCCGGCGCATCGGCAACGGCACGGGGGATATCACACAGGGGCCTGCCATGACGCGGGCCCAGGCGGAGCAGGCCGTTTTGGCGGGCGCGGAGCTTGTGCGCACGCAGAAGGAAAAGGGCGTGCGTCTGCTGGCCACGGGCGAGATGGGCATCGGCAACACCACCACGGCCAGCGCTGTGGCCAGCGTGCTGCTGGGCCGCGCGCCCGTGGAAATGACGGGCCGCGGCGCGGGTCTTTCGGACGAGGGGCTGCGGCGCAAGGTGGCGGCCATCGAGCGGGCCGTGACCCTCAGCCGCCCCGCCGCGGACGACCCGCTGGACGTTCTGGCCAAGGTGGGCGGCTTTGACATCGCGGGGATGTGCGGCGTGTTTCTGGGCGGCGCGGCCTGCCGTGTGCCTGTGCTGGCGGACGGCTTCATCAGCGCCGTGGCGGCGCTGTGCGCGGCGCGGCTGTGCCCGGCGGCGGCCAAGGCCGTTTTGGCGAGCCATGTCTCGGCCGAGCCCGCGGGCATGCTGCTGCTGGACGCGCTGCGCAAAAAACCGCTCATCACGGCGGGCATGCGCCTGGGCGAGGGCACGGGAGCGGTGGCGGCCATGCCGCTGCTGGACATGGCCCGCGCCGTATATATGGATTGCTACACGTTTGAGGAGGGCGGCATCGAGGCCTATACGCCGCAGGGCGGAGAGGGCTGAACGCCGGAGAGGAAAGGGGCGGATGGGATGTTCACACTGGTCGTGGGCGGCGCGGCGTCCGGCAAAAGCGAATATGCCGAGCAGCTGATCCTGCGGGCGGGCGCTCTGCCTCGCTACTATGTGGCGACGATGGAACCCTTTGGCGCAGAAGCCCGCGCGCGCATTGCGAGGCACCGCGTCCTGCGCGCGCAAAAGCGGTTCGAGACCATTGAATGCCCCGTTGGCCTTTCGCGGGTGCTGCTGCCTGCAAGGGGCGCGGCGCTGCTGGAATGCCTGAGCAATCTGGCCGCAAACGAGCTGTACAGCCCGGCGGGCGCAGGCGGTGAACAGGCGGCGCTGGCCGCTGTTGTGGACGGCGTGGAAAGCCTGCGGCGGCAGTGCGAAGCACTGGTGGTCGTCACGGGCGAGGTGTTCAGCGGCGGCAGCGCCTATGCGGGAGATACCGGTACCTATCTGCGTGTGCTGGCCGCGGCAAACCGGGCGCTTGCCGCCCGGGCGGACGCTGTTTGTGAGGTGGCGTGCGGCCTGCCGCGCTATTATAAAGGAGAGGGGGCCGCGCTGTGACGCTGCTTGAAACGGCCGCCGTGGCGTTTGCCATGTTTTCCGCCGTGCCGGTACCGCAGCCGGTGTGGAACGAAAAAAACATGCGGTACGCGCTGTGCGCCTTTCCGCTGGTGGGAGTTGTGTGCGGCCTTGCCTGGTGGGGCTGGGCGGCTTTGGCGGCGCGGCTTTCATTCCCGCTTTTGCTGCGCGCGGCCGGGCTGTGCCTTGCGCCGGTGCTCGTGACCGGGGGCATCCACCTGGACGGCTACGCCGACACCTGCGATGCGCTGGCAAGCTGCGCCGCGCCGGAAAAAAAGCAGGAGATATTAAAGGACCCGCACTGCGGCGCGTTTGCGGTCATACGCCTGTGTACCTATTTTACGGCCTATCTGGGCCTGTGCGCGGCGGTGGACTGCACGCCCCGGGCTGTGCTGTGCATGGGGCTGGGCTTTGTGCTGGAGCGGGCGCTTTCCGGCTATGCGATCGCGGCGTTCCCTCTGGCAAAAAACACGGGCCTTGCCCATACCTTTGCAACGGGAGCAGACCGCACGGCTGTGCGCCGCGCGCTGCTTGTACTGTGCGCACTGGCCGCCGCAGGCATGGCGGCGGCGGGGGGGATGACGGGCGCCGCCATGGCGCTGGCTGCGGTGCTTGTATTTTTGCGATACCGCGCGGTGGCGCAAAAGCAGTTCGGCGGCATATCGGGCGACCTGGCCGGATGGTTTTTGCAAAAGGCGGAGCTGTGGATGCTGGCCGCGCTGGCAGCGTGCAGCCTGCTTTCGGGGGTGACGGGATGATCTTTATCACAGGCCCGCTGTACAGCGGGAAACGGGAGTATGCCCGGCTGCTGCTGGGCTGTACCCGGGAGGAGCTGGCGCAGCGCGCTGTTTGGGACGTGCAGGAGCTGGCCGCGGGCTGCGGCGACCTTGCCGCGTTGGCGCAGCAGCTTGCCCGGAACGAGGTGGTCATCGCCACCGAGGTGGGCGGCGGCGTCGTGCCGGTGGACAAAAACGAGCGCGCCGCGCGGGAGGCGGCGGGCCGTCTCGGCTGCCTGCTGGCGCAGCGCGCGGACGCCGTGGTGCGCGTGTTCTGCGGTATCCCGGTCTATCTGAAAGGAGCGCCGAACACATGAAAGTTTATCTTTTGCGCCATGGGCAGACGGAATACAATGTGGACAAGCGGTACCAGGGCACGCGGGACATCCCGCTTTCGGAAAAGGGGCGCGCCGCGCTGCGGCGGGCGGACATTGAACCGGACACGGTGTATGTCTCGCCGCTGTGCCGGGCCGTGGACACGGCCCGGGTGCTGTTCCCGGCCGCGCGGCTCGTGCCCGTGCACGACCTGCGGGAGATGTGCTTCGGCATTTTCGAGGGGCGCAATTATGTGGAGATGGAGCGCGACCCCGATTATCTCGCCTGGGTGGGAGACGACTGTATGGGCCGCTGCCCGGGCGGAGAGAGCCGGGCTGAATTTTCCGACAGGACCTGCGCGGCCTTTGCGTCCCTGGTGGACGAAGCGCTGGCGCGGGGCGCGGAAATGCTCGTCGTCATGGCGCACGGCGGCACCCAGATGGCGGTGATGGAGCGGTACGCCTGCCCGCGCCGGGATTATTACACCTGGTGCGCGGGCAACGCGGCCGGCTTTATACTGGATGCGGCGCGCTGGCAGACGCACGGCCTGCTGGACCTTGCGGGCAAAGCGTGTTATGCGGAGGAAGCGTGAGATGGATATTGTGCTGGCCGCCCTGTGCGGCTTTTTGATGGACCTTGCGCTGGGAGACCCGGCCTGGATGCCTCACCCGGTGGTGGGCATGGGGAAATGCATCGCCGCGCTGGAACGCGGGCTGCGCCGCGCTTTTCCCAAAACGCCCCGGGGCGAGCTTGCGGCGGGCGCGGTGCTGGCGGCCGTGCTGCCGCTGGGCACGCTGGGCCTTGCGGCGGGCACGCTCTGGCTGTGCGGCCTTGCGCACCCGGCGCTGCGCTTTGCGCTGGAGGCCGTGTGGTGCTGGCAGGCGCTGGCCATGCGGGGCCTGCGGGACGAGAGCCGCAATGTGTACCGCGCGCTGACGGGCGGCACGCTGGAGCAGGCGCGCGCCGCCGTGGCCCGCATCGTCGGGCGGGACACCGCCGCCCTTTCCGCCGGAGGCGTGACGAAAGCGGCCGTGGAAACGGTGGCCGAAAACTTTGCCGACGGCGTGGCCGCGCCGATGTTTTACATGCTGCTGGGAGGCGCGCCGCTGGCGCTGTGCTACAAGGCGGTGAACACCATGGACAGCATGGTGGGGTATAAGAACGAGCGGTATCTCTATTTCGGGCGCGCGGCCGCAAAGCTGGACGACGCGGCCAATTATCTGCCCGCGCGCATGGCCGCACTGCTGCTGGCGGGCGCGGCGGCGCTCACGGGGCAGGACGCGCGCGGCGCGCTGCGCATCGGACGGCGGGACAGGCGCAGCCATGCCAGCCCCAATTCCGCCCAGACGGAGGCGGTGATGGCCGGAGCGCTGGGCGTGCAGCTGGCCGGCCCGGCCAGCTATTTCGGCAAGCTGTACGAAAAGCCTACGATCGGCGACGCGCTGCGGCCGGTGGAGCCGGGGGACATCCTGCGGGCAAACCGGATGCTGTATGCCGCAGGGACGCTGTGCATGGCGCTGCTGGCCTGCGCGCGCGCTGCGGTGTGCCTGCCGCTGGGGCTGTGACGGAGGGGGGAGAACGCATGGAACTGACGCATGGAGGGGACTGGGCCGGATATGCGGCCCAGTACGGCGGTATGCCGCTGGATTTTTCGGCCAACGTCAGCCCGCTGGGTTTGCCGCAGGGCGTGCGGCAGGCTGTGGCGCGGGCGCTGGACGGAGCGGACCGTTACCCGGACCCGTTGTGCCGGGCACTGCGGAAAAAGCTGTCCGGCACATTGGGCGTGCCGCCGCAGAGCATTTTGTGCGGCAACGGCGCGGCGGACCTGATCTTCCGGCTGGCGCTGGCGGAAAAGCCGAAGCGGGCGCTCGTCACGGCGCCCACCTTTGCCGAATACGAGCAGGCCCTGGCCGTCGCGGGCTGTACGGCGGACCGCTTTTTCCTGCGGGAGGAAGAAGGCTTCGCCGTCACCGAAGCGCTGCTGGAACGCATTGAGCCGGGGCTGGACATACTGTTTTTGTGTGAGCCGAACAACCCCACGGGACGCACCACGCCCCGCGCGCTGCTTTTGCGAATTTTAGAGCGGTGCGCCGCCTGCGGCACACGCCTTGTGGTGGACGAGTGCTTCAACGAATTTCTGGACGATCCTGCCGCGCACACGCTGCTGGGAGAGCTGGAGGGGCATGAAAACCTGCTGCTCCTGCGGGCGTTTACCAAGTGGTATGCGATGGCGGGTGTGCGGCTGGGCTACGCGCTTTGCGCGGACGGCGCGCTGCTGGAGCGCATGCGCGCCGCCGGGCAGCCGTGGGCCGTTTCCGCTCTGGCGCAGGCGGCGGGCGAGGCCGCGCTGGAGGAAACGGATTACAGCGCGGCGCTGCGCGCGCTCGTCGCCGCCGAGCGGCCGCGCCTTTCGGCGGGGCTGGCGGCGCTGGGGTGCCGCGTGATGCCGGGCGAGGCGAATTATCTGCTGTTTTACCACAGCGGCGAGCAGCTGGTGCAGCGGCTGCGGGCCCGGGGCGTGCTGCTGCGCGGCTGCGCCAATTATCCGGGCCTGGGGCCGGGGTGGTACCGCGCGGCGGTGCGCACCCATTCGGAAAACAGCGCCTTTTTGCAGGCGCTTGGGGAGGTGTTGTAAATGGCGCGCTGCATTATGGTGCAGGGCACGATGTCGGGCGCGGGCAAAAGCCTGCTGGCCACGGCGCTGTGCCGCATTTTCCGGCAGGACGGCCTGCGGGTGGCGCCCTTCAAAAGCCAGAATATGGCGCTGAACAGCTATATCACCCGCGACGGGCTGGAGATGGGCCGGGCGCAGGTGGCACAGGCCGAGGCCGCGGGCCGCGAGCCGGACGTGCGCATGAACCCGGTGCTGCTCAAGCCCAGCAGCGACACCGGCAGCCAGCTGATCGTAAACGGCGAGGTGCGCGGGCAGTACCGCGCGGCGGAATATTTCAAGATGAAAAAAAGCCTGGTGCCGGAGATCCTGCGCGCTTATGAGAGCCTTGCGGCGGAAAACGACGTCATCGTCATCGAGGGCGCGGGCAGCCCGGCGGAGATCAACCTGCGGGACGGCGACATCGTCAATATGGGCCTGGCAGAGCTGGTGAACGCGCCGGTACTGCTTGTGGGGGACATCGACAGGGGCGGCGTGTTCGCGCAGCTTTACGGTACGGTGGCTCTGCTGCAGCCGGAGGAGCGCGCGCGTGTCGTCGGCACGGTCATCAACAAATTCCGCGGCGACGTCGAGCTGCTTCGCCCGGGCCTTGCGATGCTGGAGGAAAAGACGGGCGTGCCCGTGCTGGGCGTCGTGCCTTATACCTGCGCGGACATCGACGACGAGGACAGCCTTGCGCCGTGCCTTGCGCAGACGCAGCAGCGGCGTCCGTTGGACATCGCGGTGGTGCGCCTGCCGCGCATCTCCAATTTTACGGATTTTTCCCCGCTGGAGAGCCACCCCGCGCTGGGCGTGCGGTATGTGGAGCGGGCCGGGCAGCTGGGCGAGCCGGACCTGGTGGTGCTGCCGGGCACAAAAAACACGATGGGAGACCTTGCCTGGATGCGCCAGAACGGCCTGGAGGCCGCGGTAAAGAAGCTGGCGGCCGCGGGCACGCCCGTGCTGGGCGTGTGCGGCGGCTACCAGATGCTGGGAACGGCGCTGGACGACCCGGACGGCGTGGAGCAGGGAGGCCGCATGGACGGCATGGGCCTTTTGCCCTGCGCGACGCGCTTTACCGGGCAGAAGGTGCGCACCCGTGTGCAGGCGTGTGCCGCCGCAGGCCCGTTTGCGGGCGCGCAGCTGGACGGCTATGAGATCCATATGGGCCGCACCGAACGCGGCGGCACGCCGCCGTTCTGCCTGCTTGCGGACGGCACGCCCGAGGGCGCGGCGGCAGGCAATGTGTTCGGCACCTATCTGCACGGCCTGTTTGACACCGGGGAGCTTACGGAAAAGCTGGCCGCCTGGCTGCTGGCGTGCAAGGGGCTTTCGGCCGCGGACGTGCGCGCGGAAAGCCATGCCGCGTATAAGGAGCGTCAGTACGACCTGCTGGCGGACGCGGTGCGCGCCGCCGTTGATATAGCTGCGGTGTACCGCGCAATGGACGCCTGCGCGGCCAAGTAAACACAGAGGAGATGCGAGCGTGAACGGAAAACATACCCTGCCCGCGGATATCGAGCGCACCAGCATGGCGATCATTACACAGGAGCTTGCGGCGGCGGGCATTGAGCTGCCGCCGCAGCATGCCGCCGTGGTGAAGCGGGTGATCCATACAACGGCGGATTTTGATTATGCGCAAAGCCTGTGCTTCACGCCCGACGCCGTTGCACGCGGCGTGGCGGCGCTGCGGCAGGGCGTGCCCATTGTAACGGATACCAATATGGCAAAAGCGGGCGTCAGCAAGCCCAGCCTGGCGAAGCTCGGCGGCACGGTGGCATGCTTTATGGCGGACGGGGACGTGTCCCGCGCCGCGCAGGAAAACGGCACCACGCGGGCGGACGCGGCCATGGAAAAGGCCGCGCGGGAATATCCCGGCGCGGTGCTGGCCGTGGGAAACGCGCCTACGGCGCTGCTGCGCCTGGAGGCGCTGATCGCGGACGGGCTGCGGCCGGCGCTGGTCGTGGCGGTGCCCGTGGGCTTTGTGAATGTGGTGGAGAGCAAGGAGCGCATCTTCGCCGCGTGCAGGGCGGCGGACGTTCCGGCCATAGCCTCCATGGGCCGCAAGGGCGGCAGCAATGTGGCCGCGGCCATCTGCAACGCGCTGCTTTACACGGCCGTGGACGCACTGGACCCCGCCCGGCGGGGCTGGCAGGGCTGACAGCAGGCCCGGAATGTGGTATGATATGTCCGCCCGGAAGACGCTGTATGCGCTGTCTGTCCGGCCGCGGGCGCGGATATTTTGAATGGATGGGATGACACGGACATGAAAAAACAGATTTTGAGCTTTACCGCCCTTTTGCTGGCGCTTCTTCTGGCGGGCTGCGCGGCGTCCGCGCCGCAGAGCGGCAGCGCGGCTTCTGCTTCGGCTTCCGCGTCCGGCGCACAGCCGGAAAGCGCGGCGTCCGGCAGCGCGGATGCGCGGGCCGTCACGTTCAACGACACGCTGGGCCGTACCGTGACGGTGGAAAGCCCAAAGCGCGTGGCGGCGCTCATCGGCAGCTTTGCCGACGTGTGGTGCCTGGCAGGCGGGAAGGACACGCTTGTTGCGGCGGCGGACGACACCTGGACGCAGTTTGAGCTGGGCCTGCCCGAAACGGTGGTGAACCTGGGCGGCGTAAAGGAGCCGAGCGCCGAGGCGCTGCTGGCCGCGCAGCCGGATTTTGTCATCGGCAGCGCAAAGACGGCGGCGGATGTGGACCTGCTGCCCACGCTGGAGCAGGCGGGCATCCCCACGGCATACTTTGAGGTGAGCACCTTTGAGGACTACCTTGCGATGCTGGAGGTCTGCACGCGCGTCACGGGGCGGCCGGAGCTGTATGAGCAATACGGCGAACAGGTGCGCGCGCAGGTGGATGCGGCTGTGGCCCGCGCGGAGAGAAAGGAAGGGCCGTCCGTGCTGTATCTGCGGGCCACGGGCAGCAGCTGCAAGGTGAAGAACAGCGAAAACAGCGTGCTGGGCGAAATGCTGGCCGCGCTGGGCTGTGTGAATATCGCGGACAGCGACGCGTCTCTGCTGGAGGAGCTTTCCATGGAGGCCATCCTCGCGGCGGACCCGGAGAGGATTTTTATCGTGATGCAGGGCAGCGACCAGGAGAAGGTGCGGCAGACGCTGGAGAGCGCCGTGCTTTCCAACCCGGCATGGCAGCAGCTGAGCGCGGTGAAAAACGGCAGGGTCTATTATATGGACCAGCAGCTGTACAACTTGAAGCCGAACGCACGCTGGGGCGAGGCATACGAAAAACTGGCGGAGATCCTGTATGGAGAAGCGTAGCTTTCGCAGCGTGCCTGCGCGCCTTGCGCTGCTGGCGCTGGCCATGCTGGGCGCTGCGCTGCTGAGCCTGTGCCTGGGCGCGGCGGCGGTGTCCCCCAGGGAGATTCTGTCGGTGCTTTCGGGCGGCGGGAAGGGCACGACGGCGGCAAGCATACTTTTGTATGTGCGCCTGCCGCGCACATTGGGGTGCCTGTTGGCCGGCGCGGCGCTGGCGGTGTCCGGCGCGGTCATCCAGACGGTGCTGGCAAACCCGCTGGCCGCGCCCAACATCATCGGCGTCAATTCCGGCGCGGGGCTGGGCGTGGCGCTGTGCTGCGCAGTGCTGCCGACGGCGGCTGCCGCGGTGCCCTTTGCGGCGTTCCTGGGGGCGTTCGCCGGGGTGATGCTGGTGCTTCTGATCTCGGAAAAGGCGGGCGCGTCCCGTATGACGCTGGTGCTGGCGGGCGTGGCCATCTCCGGTATGTTCGGGGCGGGCATCGACGCGGTGCTCACGGTATTCCCGGACTCCCTCATCGGCTATTCGGATTTCCGCATCGGCGGCCTGGCCAACCTGTCCATGGGCAAGGTCGCGCCTGCGGCGTGGGTGATCCTTCTGTGCCTGGGGGCCGCGCTGGCGCTTGCAAACGAGATGGACGTGCTGGCGCTGGGCGCCGACACGGCCCGGAGCCTGGGCCTGCGGGTGCGCGGCGTGCGCGTGGCGCTGCTGGCGCTGGCGGCGGCGCTGGCAGGCGCGGCTGTAAGCTTTGCGGGCCTGCTGGGTTTTGTGGGGCTTGTTGCGCCGCATATGGTGCGGCGGCTGGTGGGCGGTGAAAGCAGGCGCCTGCTGGCGGGCTGCGCGCTGGGCGGCGCGGCGCTGCTCACCGTGTGCGACGTGGCCGCGCGCACGCTGTTCGCGCCGTACGAGCTGCCGGTGGGCGTCGTGCTCTCCCTCGCGGGCGGGCCGTTCTTCCTCTGGCTGCTGTTCCGCAAAGGGAGGGGACATCCATGATCGAGCTGCGTAAAATAAGCGCCGGGTACCGCGGAGAGCCGGTGCTGCGGGACGTGGACCTTGTGTTCCCCGCGGGCTGCGTGACGGTGCTGCTGGGGCCGAACGGCTGCGGCAAAAGCACGCTGCTGAAAACGGCGCTGGGGCTGCTGCCCGCGCTTTCGGGCGAGGTGCTGTACGACGGCGCGCCGCTGTCCGGCATGCCGCCCGAGCAGGTGGCGCGGCGCGCGGCGTATATGGCCCAGAGCCGCAATGTGCCCAGCATCGAGGCGCGGCGCATGGTGCTGCACGGGCGGTTCCCGTACCTGTCGTTCCCGCGGCGCTACCGCAAAAGCGACTATGCGGCCGTGCGGCGCGCGATGGAAAAGGCGGACGCGCTGGAGCTGGCGGACCGTCCGATGCAGGAGCTGAGCGGCGGCCAGCGGCAGAAGGTGTATCTGGCCATGGCGCTGGCCCAGGAGACTCCGGCCGTCTTTATGGACGAGCCTACTACTTTCCTTGACGTGCGCCACCAGATGGATGTGATGCGCACGGCGCGCGGCCTTGCGGACGGGGGAAAGGCCGTCGTGCTGGTGAGCCATGACCTGTGCCAGGCGCTGCGCACCGCCGACCGCGTGGCGCTGCTGGCGGACGGAAGGCTGTGCATGGCGGGCACGCCGGAGCAGGTGTACGCCGGCGGCGCGCTGGACCGGGTGTTCGGCGTGCGGGTGCGGCGCGTGCCCGTGGACGGCGGCTGGCAGTATTTTTGCGAATGAACCGGACAGGCGCGGGCCGGACGGCCGGTATCTCCGCCTGAATTTGTCGTGATGGGAGCGCAGTGTATGGCGTATTTTCCGATGTTTGTGGAGCTGGAGGGGCGGCCCTGCCTGATCGTGGGCGGCGGCGCGGTCGCGCTGCGCAAGGCGCGCAGGCTGCTGCCCTATGGCCCGTGCCTGACGGTGGTCGCGCAGAGCTTTGTGCCGGAGCTGGAAGCACTGGAGGGAGCTGCGCTGTGCCGCCGGGCATTTCGCCCCCGGGACGTGGAGGGACAGGCGCTGGTGGTCGCCGCGACGGGCGACGGCGCGCTGAACCGGGAGATCGCCGCGCTGTGCCGGGCGCGGCGCATCCCTGTGAACGCGGTGGACGACAAGGACAACTGTACCTTCCTGTTCCCGGCGCTGGTGCGGCGCGGGCCGCTTTCCATCGGCATCTCCACAGGCGGGGCCAGCCCCACGGCCGCGGTATATGTAAAGGAAAAAATCGAAGCGGCGCTGCCCGGCGGCGACGGCTGGAACGGGATATTGGAATATCTGGCCGCCCGGCGCGCCCCTGTTCGGGCCTCGGTGCCGGACGAAACCGCCCGGGCGCGGCTGTTCGCGGCGCTATTCGACGCATGTATGGAAAAGGGAAGGCCGCTGGAGCAGGCCGAATTCGACGCGCTGGCGGCGCGGATGGAAAGAGAGGGGCCGGGGGATGCATAAAAAGGGCTTTGTCTATCTGGTGGGCGCGGGCTGCGGCAGCGCCGACCTCATCACGGTGCGGGGGCTGCGTCTGCTGCAAAGCTGCGACGCGGTGGTTTACGACGACCTCATCGATCCGGCCCTGCTGGCGCAGGCCGCGCACGCGGAGCAGCATCCCGCAGGCAAGCGGTGCGGCAGGCATTCCATGCCGCAAAGCGAGATCAACAGCCTGCTGGTGCGGCTGGGCCAAAGCGGAAAGACCGTCGTGCGCCTGAAGGGCGGCGACCCGTTCGTGTTCGGCCGGGGCGGAGAGGAATTTCTGGCGCTGCAGGCGGCGGGCGTCCCCTGTGAGGAAGTGCCGGGGATTTCTTCGTGCATCGCGGTTCCGGCCGCAGCGGGCATTCCCGTCACACACCGGGGGGCAAGCCGCAGCTTCCATGTCATTACGGGCCACACGGCACAAACGGGCGACACGCTGCCGGAATCTCTGGAGGCGCTGGCGGCGCTGCACGGCACGCTTGTGTTTTTGATGGGGCTGAACAGCCTGGAACAGATCGCCGCGCGGCTGACGGCTGCGGGCAAGCCGCCGGAAACGCCCGCGGCGGTGGTGTCCGGCGGAAATGCACCGCACCCGGCCACGGTGCGCGGCACGCTTGCGGACATTGCCGAAAAGGCGCGCGCAGCCCGGGTGCAGGCGCCCGCCGTCATCGTGGTGGGCGCCGCCGCGGCGCTGGAGCTTTGCGCCCCGGCCGCGCCCGTGCTGCCGCTGGCAGGCGTGCGCGTGGGGCTGGTGGGAACGCCCGCCTTCACAGAACGGCTCGCCCGGCGTTTGGAAGCACTGGGCGCGGCCGCGGTTCCCTGCATGACGGCCCGGGTGCGGCCTTTGCCGCCCCAGCCGGGCTGGGAAAGGCTGGCGGACGGGCGCTCCTGCTGGGTGGTGCTGACGAGCCGCAACGGCGTCGGCTGCTTTTTTGACGCGCTTGCCGCGGCGCGCATCGACGTGCGCCGTCTGCACGCCTGCCGTTTTGCCGCCATCGGCCCGGCTACGGCGGAGGCGCTGGCACAGAGGGGAATCACGGCGGATCTGTGCCCGGAGCAGGCCACAGGCGCGGAACTGGCCCGTGCGCTGTGCGCCGCCGCCGGCCCCGGCGAAGAGATCCTGCTGTTTCGCGCCGCGGAAAGCAGCCCGGAGATGCGCGGCATCCTGACGGCTCAAGGCTTTTCGGTGCGGGAATATACGCTGTACAAAACGGAATATGCCGCGGCATCGCCCAATGCGGAGGCAGACTATCTGGCGTTTGCCAGCGCGGGCGGCGTGCGGGCATGGTTCTCCGCCTGCGGCGCGGCGCCGAAGGGCGCTGTGTGCGTGTGCATCGGCCCGGTGACGGCCCGCGCGCTGGCGCAGCAGACCGGTGCGCCGTTCCTGACGGCGGAGGACATCTCCGCAGAGGGCGTGGCCGAATGCATTCTGCGCGCACACCGGCACAAGAAAGCGCAGGAGGAGTAAAACGCCCCGCCGCACAGGCGGCAGGACAGGAGGCCTGAATTCATATGGGATGTATTATTCCTGGCTTGCGGGACCGTGATTTGAAGAAAACAGGGATAAGCCGATACGGGTTTATTTCCACAGCGGAGATCCTGTTCAGCGATGCGGTTCGGAAGATCTGCGAAAACGATACCTGCCGCTTGTACGGAAGAACCTGGGCGTGTCCTCCCGCGGTTGGAACGGTTGAACAGTGCAGGCAGCGGTGCCTCCGGTATGAAAAGGCGATGGTTTTTGACGCCGTATATCCTTTGACAGACCCTTTTGATTACGAAGGAATGACCGAAGGACACGGGGCGTTTAAAAAGCTGTGTGACAGGCTGTATATCCTTGTGAAAAAACAGCTTTCTTCATTCCTTCTTTTGTCCAATGAAGGCTGTAACAGATGTGAAGCCTGCACCTATCCGGAGGGTGCAGGCAGAATGCCGGAAATGCTGTTTCCCTCTTTGGAAGGCTTCGGGATCGATGTTGCAAGCCTGGCGGCAAAAGCCGGCCTGACCTATAACGGCGGAGAAAATACAGTGACTTACTTTGGGATGCTGCTGTATTGATCTGGCACGTTTTTGCTTTCCGTCCGCCGGATACAAAAAACCTCCTGCCGGGAATCCCCTCGTAAGGAAGTTCCTTAGAAAATGCATGAATCAATGAAGTCCGTACCCTTTTCAGGGTGCGGACTTCTACTTTGGACTGCAGTGCCGCAATCCGATGCTCGTTATACCTGTGGACACGCTCACACCAGCACAGTCGCCCTATGCTGTTTTTTTGATAAACGGAAAATTGTCCTATTCAAGCCATTGAATAAAAGCGGTTTTATCACTGCTGTTATACCCTGCGCTTCTATAAAACTTAAGTATTGACTCTTCCTTTGAACCGGTGAGCAGCATCATTTTATAACAATTTGCCATTTTGGCAATTTCTTTGGCATAATTCAAACATTCTGTTGCATACCCTCTGCCGCGGCAGTCTTTTCGGGTAACAACATTTTCTATAAAGGCGTACGGCCGGACATTTCTTGTTAAATTAGGAATTATTACGCAAACACAAGAGGATACGATTTTATTATCAGCCTCATTCACTATAATGTGATGATTTTTATCTTTTATAATCGTTTCCCATGTCGTTTTTAAATGTTCCGTCCTTTCCGGTACAGACTTCTCGTGCAGATATAGATACAGATTCAACAATTTACTTAGCTCGTTTTCGTAAATTTCTCTAACCATACAGCACCTCTACAAAGTCTATACGTCCTTACAAAGTGTCCTCCCCCCGGCAGGAGGTTTTTTTGTAAGAAAGACCTTTGCTGAGGGAAGGCGGCCCTCCCTCAAAAGACCATGTGCAGCGCGTTGGCAAGCACCTGTACGGATACATCGGTGTGCTCACCGCCGTACTCGCCGTCCAGCGTCCACTTTGTGGGCGTGGGGAAATGCACCGTTACGCTGTCCGCATGCAGCAGATGGATCAGCTCGTTGTTGAAATCCCGGGCCAGCAGCTTGGAGACGATGGTGTTCGCTTCCGCCACGCTTGTGGGCGCTTTGATGAGCAGCACCTCGAATTCGCCGTCGTCCAGTGTGGCTTCCACGCTTTTGTCCAGCGAAAAGCCGCCGATGGACGTTGTGTTGGAAATGGAGCAGAACAAAAATTCCTCCTCGAACACCTGGTCTCCAACCTCCACGCGGGCAGGATATTTTTCCCCGATGGGCAGGCGTTTGACGCCTTCAATGATGTAGGCAAGGTGCCCCATGGCGTTTTTCATGTTCTGGGGCGTTTCGTAGGAAACAGCGGAAAAGGCGCCGAAGGCGGCCACATAGCAGAACAGCTCACCGCCGAAATCCCCTGCGTCGATGGCATGCGGCCGGCCGTTGACCACGGCGTCCGCCGCGTCCTCGGGCGTTTTGGGCAGGCCGAGAGAGGCGGCGAAATCGTTGGTGCTGCCGCTTGGAATATAGCCCAGCAGAGGCGGCTGCTCCAGGCGCAGCAGGCCGTTCACCGTATGGTGCAGCGTGCCGTCGCCGCCGCAGCATACCACAATGTCGTAGCCCGCGCTTTCGGCCCCGGCCAGAATGTCCTCTGCGTTCAGCCCGTCCAGAATGGGATATACGGTCGTCTCGCAGCCGCCTGTGCAGAATTTTTGCAGCAGCATGTCCAGGTTGCGGGAGGTTTGCGCGCGCCCCGCGCTGGGGTTATAAAGAAGCAAAAGCTTTTTGCGGTCCATCATAAAAAATACCTGCTTTCCGGAAGATGATGCGGGCCATTGTTAGGATTGCCCGCCGACGGGGCCGCCACACGGCGCGGCTTTAACAAAATTTCGTCCGCTGAAATTTTGCATGGTTCAATGTTCTCAAAGCCCATGCGCAAAAGCACATCAGCGCACGAAGTGCGCGCAGCCGCGCAAGCGGCAGGCTTGAGGTTATTATACCATGACGCCGCGAAGCGGTCTCAACAAAACCGCGCCTGCCGCGGTTTTGCATGGTTCAATGTTCTCAAGCCCATGCGCAAAAGCGCATCGGCGCACGAAGTGCGCGCAGCCGCGCAAGCGGCGGGCTTGAGGTTATTATACCATGAAAACAGAGGGAAGAGAAGCAGCGCGTTCAGCCGTAAAATAAAACGGGCGGCACAAAATGTGCCGCCCGCAGCGGTTCAGGAGAAGCCGCACGCTCTTAGTACGGTTTTTCCACCAGCCGCGCCTTTTCCAGCAAAAGGACGACGGCAGGCAGCAGCACGAGCTGGATGACGATGCCCGGCAGCGCCGTTACGAACGCGCCCGAAACAAATACCGCGAAGGAATAATTTCCGGCGGAGAAGATGAGCGCGTTCATCACGCCGTATACAAGGCGGCCGATGAGCATGGCGCTCACGAGCTGGATGTACAGGTCCAGCGGGCGCTTACCCGTGCGCACGAACCGGCGCAGCACGCCCGCCGCAAGGCCGTAGGCGGCCAGCTCGCACAGCATGCCGGGCAGATAAGCCATCGGCGGCATGCCGGTGATCATGCTGGAGAGCAGGGGAGTGAGAATACCGGACAGCAAACCGTAGACCGGACCGCAGACGAGCCCGCACAGCAGCACGGGGATATGCATGGGCAGCAGCACGCTGCCGGCATTGGGGATGCTGTGGAACGCCACGGGCAGAACAACGCCCAGCGCCACGCACAGCGCGGCCAGCACCAGTTGTTTTGTGTTGAACTTCGATTTTGTCATAAACGATCCCTTTCCTCACAGAAAAAAGCCGCGAAAACAAGGCCCTGCTTCATGCGGGGCGCGTGCCTTCGTGGCTTTCTGGTTTTTATGATGATGGATGCACGCGTGTGCATGCAAAGCCGCACGGCGGCCGGGACGCCGGGGAGATGCGCGCCTTCATGGCGGCGGTTCCCTGTTATTATAGCAGACGATGCGGACGCTGGCAAGTATTTTGTGCGCGGGGCCAGTCAGGCGAACGGGGTGGTGTCCAGTGTCAGATCTGCAAGCGCCTGCACCGCGTGGGCCTTAAAATAGGTTTCCTCCAGCGGAATCCAGCGCGCTTCAAATACGGCCCAGGAATCCGCGCCGCCCCGGGCTGTCAGCCGGGCGCGCTGTACCGCCTGCGCGCAGGTGACGAACACCGAGGCCGTATAATGCCCGCGCAGGGACGGATGCAGAGAATAGCTGCCCTCCACAACGGCAAAGGACGCGGCGGGAATTTCCACAGCGGAGCCGGGCACGCCTGCGGAGCAGTCGAAAGGGCAAAAACGCACGGGTTGTCCGGCTGCAAACGGCTCCAGCGCCTCGCGCAGGAAACGCTCATGGTGCACATTTTCACCGGGCTGGGCCAGACGTTCCGGCGTGCGCAGTTCCGGCGGCAGAAAAAAGTCGTCCATGTGAAAGACCGGACACCCGAACACCTGCGCCATATGCGCGGCCAACGTGCTTTTTCCGCTGCCGCAGCGCCCGTCGATGGCCAGCAGCGCATGGCCGCCGGGGGAAACGGATTCCAAAACGCGCTGGGCCAGCAGCAGAGCGGGCCAGGCGTCTGCATAACACCGACGCACCACGCGGTAGTGGGGCGCATATTGCTCCCGGTACGCTGCGCTGTGGTGTACGGCCGGGCAGCCTGCGGCGCGCAGAGTCCCGGTCTGCCGCCGCAGGGTCTGTGCGTCCCGTGGCGGCAGCACGGCGTCCGCCCAATGCGCCAGGCCGTCCAGCGCGGCGGCGAAACAGGCGGTTTCCCCCTTGTGTTCACGAGCCGTGGCGCAGAATACGCGCCCCAAAAGGCGCAGCACCTCACGGCTCCACGCGCCGTTCAAATAGATGCGGCACAGCCCGTTGCCGATATCCTCGACACAGCCCGGCAGAGCGGCGCCCTTTACATGCTCCGGCACGGCGTCTGCGCCGGGGAGCCCGGCGGCCCGGGCATATTCCTCCATCAGGTGCCGTCCGGCGGTTTCCGGCGCGGGGGCCGTGTGGCCGCACCCGAATTCCCGCTGGTACAGCAGTTTGTAATAATCCTGCGGCTGCATCTCCGGGCGCTGCGCCCGGTGCGTGTCCAGCAGCCGTTCCAATTCCTGTCTCATTCAGAGAACGCTCCTTTACCGGCATAAGTCCGTGCAGCAGAGATGCACTCGCCGCTGCTTTTCCAGTATAGCACACGAAACCAGGAGATTGAATAGACCGGACACGATTTTACCGCCCGTTTCAGCCGTTTCCACAAGTGCGGGCGGCGCGCTGCCTGCGGTGCCCGGCAAGGACGTGCGGGCTGAAACAGAGCGATGGAAATAAAAAACGCGCCCCATACCTTCCGGTACGGGACACGTTTTTTGGATGACGCGGTGTGCGGAAGGACCCGCGCGCCGCAAAGGGGAGCTTTTTCAGGCCTTCCACAGGCTGTGCAGGTTGCAGTACTCGTACGCGGCCACAACGCTGTCGCCCTCGGCCAGCATAAACACGGCTTCCGGCTTCTGGCCCGGCGCCAAAGGCTTGCGCTGGTTGCCCTGAGCCGTCTCCAGCGCGATCCATTCGATGTAATGCTCGGGCAGCATGGGGTGTTCCACAGCGCCGACGCGCACAGTCACCTTGTTGCCCTCTACCTCGATGACAGGCACGTGCTTTTCCAATGCCCCGTCCGTAGTGCCGGGGATGATCTCCTGCATCGGTTCGCCGCAGCACACAACGGGCACGCCGCTGCTGCGCACATAAGCGATGATATTTCCACAATGTTTACAGATATAAAACTTCATATCCGATCCTCCATCCTGATGCAATATTTTGCCGCGCCGGGCGGCGCGGCAGCCGGAACGCAAACGCCCCGCTGCTTACAGCATGACACAACCGGACGCAGTTTGCAAGAGCTTTTTTGGAAAATTCAGGTAATCCATCAACTTTGTAGGAATGCACAGTTGTACTTGTGAAAAAGGACGGAGAGTACGGCGCGTGAGAGGCGGCAGATCACAGATCCTTTATCAATACCAGTTCAGAGACGCCTTTTCGGACGGCGTCGGGCAGACGGCCCAATTCCCAATAGCCGAGGGAGAGGTACAGGGCCTGCGCCTTTTCGTTGAAGTCGCTCACCATCAGCGCAACGCGTCCGGCTCCTTGCACACGGGCCATGGCTTCGAACTCCGCGAGCAGAAAATGCCCCACGCCGCGCCCGCGGGCCCGGGGCGCGGCGCCGATGAGCGCGAGGTAGGGATACAGCCCGCAAAAGCCCTTGGCCCGGACCCGCATTACGCCCAGCACCTCTCCCGCACTACCGCAGGCAACGTAAAGCTCGCCTGCGTTCAATGCGTTTTCGAGGGAGCGCGCCAATGCCCCGGGCTCGGAAAAGTAACGTTCATAAATTTCGCTGTCTGCAAATACATTGCAGCAGGCGGGAAGATCGGCCTGTGCGGCGGCGCGGCAGATCAATTCCATGGCGGCGCCTCCTGCTGCATGCGTCCGGCCGCGGCGGCCGCGGCATTGTGGATCAGCGAACGCATGCGGATGAGCTTTCCGTTTTCCCGGGTGGGGCATACGCGGTTGGTCAGCAGCACCACAAAAAGCCCGGTATCGGGGTCCACGGCGATGCTGGTGCCTGTGAAGCCGGTATGTCCGTAGGCGCGCGGGCTCATCAGATCGCCCAAAAAATTGGAGGGACTGCCTGCCAGGTTGAAGCCCAGGCCGCGGAATTCGTGCCCGGCACCCGGTGTGCGGTTGACCAGCGCGGCGCGCAGCGTTGCAGGGGAAAGAAACTGTGTGCCGTCCGGCAGTTTCCCGCCCAGCGCCAGCATCTGAACAAAGCGCGTCATGTCGCAAAGATCGCTGAATATACCCGCGTTGCCCGAAAGACCGCCCAGAAACCGGGCGTTTTCATCATGGACGGCACCGCGCAGCAGCTCGCCCGTGGCCGGGTCCCGTTCCGTGGGAGCGACATCCCCCGCCGGGCGGTAGGTAGTGTGCGTCAGGCCCAGAGGCTCGAATACATACTCCTGTGCCAGCCGGTCGATGGACTGGCCGCCGATTTGTTCCAAAATACGCCCCAGAAGGATGTATCCCATGCAGCTGTAAACGGGCAAAGCGCCCGGCGCATGCTCCAGCGGGTGGGCAAGGATCGCCCGGACGGCGTCTCCGGGGCCGTCCGCTTCCTCGCTGAGATAAAAATGGGCGGGCAGGCCGCTGGTATGTGTCATCAACTGGAGCACAGTAATGCCTTTTTTGTCTTCGGGCGCGGGGAAAAACTGTTCCACTGTATCGTAAAGGCGCAGCCGCCCTTCCTCCAGAAAGCGGAATGCGATCATCGTGGTGCCCACGATCTTTGACAGGCTGGCGATGTCGTACAGCGTAGTCTCCCGGGCGGGGCCGAAGGTCTGCCGGACACAGACGCTCCCGCGGATACCCACGGAAAGGCAGGCGGAGGGATAAGCGCCGTCATCCAGGCCCTGCCGGACAAGACGGCACACTTGCTCAAAATTTTTCATGGCAGCCTCCTGAAAAAATAGTTTCCGAACCGCGCGGCGGCGGGAAGTCACCTAGATGGTAGTGCACGAAGCGGAAAATGTCAAGAAGGCACAGCGGGGCGTTTTTAACAAAATCAAAGAAAAAACTATGGACAATATAACTGTTTTTTTGAATCATAAAAAATAATTCTGTTCATATTGTGCAGTTTTTTCCGGTTTTTGTATTGACAAAGCAAAGGAAAAAGCATTATGATATGAGCATGAAACAATTGTTCTGAAAATTTTAAGATTATTAAAATTAATTTTCTGAACCGTTTCAAATCCTGCCGAATGTATTGCGCAGTAATAAAGGAGGACAACATGAAAAAGTCGCTGAAGAAGATCCTGGCATTTACCATGGCTGCGGCAATGGCCGCCGGTCTAGCTGCCTGCGGCAGCTCTGCATCCACGTCCCCGTCCGCGGGGGGCTCGGGCAGCGCCCCGACCGTTTCGGACGAACCCATCAAAATATCGATGTATTACGCAGATAACCCCACGCTGCCGTATATGGACAGCTGGCTGGCGGTTCAGGAGACTGCGAAAATCGCGGGTGTGGACCTGACGGTGGAGGCTATCCCTTCCACGGATTACAATACCAAGGTCTCCCTGGCGCTGAACACCGGCGAGAATTGTCCCGACGTGATACTTTATCAGGATACTAAGGGCGAGAATTCTTCGCTGGCGCTCAACGGAGCCATCGTCCCCATCAGCGATTATCCGGAATGGACGCCCAACTTTAATGCCATGGTGGAAAAGCTGGGCCTGAAGGATGATGTGGAGGAACTGGCGCTGAAGGACGGCAAGCGCTATTTTATGCCGCAGCTGTTCGACCAGCCCTTCTATGACGGCGGCCTGATCATGCGTCAGGATTACCTGGAGGAAAAGGGCTTTGATGCGCCCAAGACCTTCGATGATCTGTACGAGATCCTCAAAGCCTATAAGGCGGACCATCCCGATTCCTACCCGCTTACCACGCTTGTCGCGCCTTATGTTACATACCGCATGACGATGCCTTCCTTCGGCATCAGCTTCGGAAAGAGCTCATCCTCCGGCACGGGCGCGCTGAGCTACGATTATGAAAAGGGTGAATATTTCGAGGGCTGCATCAGCGAGGAAGCCCGCGAATATCTGCGCTTCATGAATAAGCTGTATGCGGAAGGCCTGCTCGACCCCGAGATGGCTGCCCCCATCGACGGCGACGTATGGTCCACCAAGATGGCAACGGGCGCCGCAATGGCTACTTACGCTTACTACGACCAGATCGGCGGCGTTGAGACCGCCAGCGAGATCGACGGCTTCAAGCTCCAGATGTATCCGTCCCTGGAAGGCCCGGCCGGCGCACACCATCAGCCCAAATCCAAAACCGGCAAGGGCATCATGTTCCCGGCTTCCACCGCCGAGCGCGACGATTTCGAGCAGGTAGTACGCGCCGTGGATGAGATGTTCTTCTCGGAGGAATGCTCCACGATCTGGTGCCTGGGCGTGGAGGGTACGACCTACACCATGGACGGCGACAAGATCGTTTATTCCGACGACCTCACAAGTTCGCCCGACGGCATTTACAAAACCATGCAGGTGAAGTACGGCTGCGGCGCGGATCCTTTCCAGTTTGTGTGGATCAACGAACGCGAAATGAGCAAGTATGACGAGAACTACGCCCAGATCAACAAAACCGTCGCAGGCATGGAGGATGGCAATGTGATCCAGCCGCTGCCCCCGACGCCGCTGTTTGACGACCTGACGGCCGAAGATGCGGCCAGCCTGCAGACGCCGCTGGCGGACAGCATCGAGGTATGGATCGACGCATTCGTCACCGGTTCAAAGAGCCTGGATACCGATTGGGACGCCTATGTGGCAGAGATGAAAAACCTGCAGATCGAAGAATTCTGCAAGATGTACAACGACAACCTGCGCAAATAAACCGAAAAAAACATAAGTGCCCGCGGGACGGGGCCGTACAACCGATATGGCCCCGTCCCGTGTTTTTCCATTTACTGCCTTTGTATGGCGTGCAAATCAACTGCAAGGAGGTCCTGCGGAATGCCCAAGACAGCCGTATTGACGGCGGACGCGAAAGCCGCGAAGCGCAAAGCGTTCCGAAAACATCTCAAACGTTACTGGGTGCTGTATGCGATGCTGGTACTGCCCGTCGCATATTATATTGTATTTAAGTATGTCCCCATGGTGGGCAACGTGCTTGCGTTCCGGCGCTACCGGCCGGGCAAGGGCCCGTTCGGCACGGAATGGACGCTGCGCTATTTTGACCGTTTTCTGCGTGACCCAATGTTCTGGCGCGCTTTGCGCAACACGCTGGTGCTTTCCATAGGGAACATCCTCATCAATTTTCCCATCCCCATTCTTTTTGCCATTCTGCTCAACGAGGTGCGGGCAAAAAAATTCAAAAAGTTCGTTCAGACGGTATCTTATATGCCGCGCTTTATCTCCACGGTGGTGGTCATCGCCATCCTGAACGAGATCCTTTCGCCCAGCTCCGGGATTCTGAACCAGTTCCTGGGCCTGTTCGGCGTCGACCCCATTTACTTCATGAACGAGCCGCAATGGTTCCGCCCGGTGTATATTTTATCCGAGACCTGGCAGTTCACGGGGTGGACGGCCATTATTTACCTGGCGGCCATCACCTCCATCAGCCCGGACCTGTTTGAGGCCGCGGAGATGGACGGAGCGTCCCGGCTGCAGCAGATCTGGTACGTGACGATCCCGTCCATCCTGCCTACCATCATGATCATGCTGATCATGAACGTGGGGCATATGCTCAGCCTTGGCTTTGAAAAGGTGCTGCTGATGTACACGCCGTCCAATTCGGGCGTAAGCGATATCATCGACACGCTGGTGTACCGCACCGGCCTTGTCAGCCAGAACTATTCCTATGCGACGGCCATTGGCCTGTTCAGCGGCATTGTCGGCCTGATCCTCGTCACGTCGTCCAACGCTGTGAGCCGGAAGCTGACCGGCGAAAGTATTTATTAAAGGAGGCGGCAGTCTGATGCAAAAACGGTATCATACCCTGGAAAATATCATCTTCGACGCGATCGTTTATCTCGTGATGGCTTTCGTGCTGATCTGCTGCCTTGTCCCGTTCATTTACATGCTGGCTGTTTCCTTTTCCGGCACAAAGCCGCTCATCAACGGCGAGGTGTTTTTGTGGCCGAAGGATTTTACACTGGATTCGTACAAGCAGATCTTCACTTACCCAAACTTCTTTAAGGCATATGGCAATACGTTTTTATACGCGGTGGGCGGCACGGCCATCGCGCTCATCATGACGAGCCTGATGGCATATCCGCTTTCCAAGACGTTTTTGTGGGGCAATAAGTTCTTTACGAAAATGGTCGTGGTGACGATGTTCTTCTCCGGCGGCCTGATCCCAAACTACCTGCTGCTCAACAGCCTTCACCTTGTGGGGACGCGGGCGGCCATGCTGATGCCCTTCGCCATCAACTCGTTCAATCTTATCATCCTTATCAACTTTTTCAGGAGCATTCCCAATGAGATCGAGGAGGCGGCGCTGATCGACGGGCTGGGGTATTTCGGCATCCTGCGGCGCATCGTGCTGCCGCTCTCCACGGCGGCCATCGCCACCATCGGCCTGTACTATGCCGTGTTCTTCTGGAACGACTGGTTCAACAGCCTGATCTATCTCAAGAGCGACCAATACCCTGTTATGATGTTCCTGCGCAATATCGTGAACGGTACCATGGTCATCGGCACGGGCAGCGGCTCGGCGGAAAAGACGACCATTGCCATCTCGGTGAAATCCGCGGTCATCATCACATCCACCGTACCCATTATCGTGATCTATCCCTTCCTTCAGAAATTTTTCGTCAAGGGCTTGACCATTGGGGGCGTAAAGGGATGAGCGCGTTTCCGTCGTCAGCGGAACCCACAAAAGGCTATGCGAGCCACGAGGAGGCATGTCCAGTGGTACAGATCAAAACGATCGGCACCGAACAGCGCAACCCCAATACGCTGGAGATCGACCGCGCGGATACTGCGGAGATCCTGCGGCTGATGAACGAAGAAGACAAAAAAGTGGCGCCCGCGGTGGAACAGGTTCTGCCGCAGGTGGAAAAAGCAGTGGATGTAATTTACGCGCACATGCGCTGCGGCGGACGGCTCATCTACTGCGGGTGCGGAACCTCCGGCCGCCTGGGCGTGCTGGACGCATCGGAATGCCCGCCGACCTTCGGCGTGGAGCCGGGGCTGGTGCGCGGTGTGATCGCCGGCGGGCCGGACGCGCTGACCAACGCGGCCGAGGGCGCGGAGGACCATTTTGAGGACGGTGCAAAAGACCTGCAGGCGCTGGACTTCCGTGCACAGGACGTGCTTGTGGGCATAGCGGCCAGCGGGCGCACGCCCTATGTGCTGGGGGCAATGGACTATGCCCGGGCGTTGGGGGCACCCGTGATCGGGCTGACCTGCTGCCCCGGCTCCGCCATCGACGCGGCCGCGGATATCGGCATCGCCCCACAGCCGGGGCCGGAGGTCGTCACCGGCTCCACCCGCCTGAAAAGCGGCACCGCACAGAAAATGGTGCTGAATATGCTGTCCACTGCCGTGATGGTAAAGCTGGGGAAGGTATACAGCAACCTGATGGTGGATGTGTGCGCCAGCAACCAGAAGCTGGTGGCGCGCGCGGTATCCATCGTCTGCTGCGCGACCGGCGTGAGCCCGGAGCGCGCGCGCGGCGTTTTGGATGAGGCGGGTTTTTCCGCCAAGACGGCCATCGTTATGATCCTGTGCGGCGTGGATGCCGGCGAGGCCCATGCGCTTTTGCAGCGTGTGGACGGGCAAGTTTCGGCAGCGGTTTTATCGCGGCCGGACGGCGTACAGACCGATGCGTTTGTGCGCCGGCTGTAACAGCAAAAAGCGCCGGGACAGTCCAAGGCTGTCCCGGCGCAAGTTAAGTGCGGCGGAAGGCGGCGTTCTCAATACCGGCGGCGGAGCGGCGGAGCACCGTCCACACGGTGGGGACGGCAGCTTTCCCGGCTTTTTTCCAGGCTGGCCGCCGCGCGGTCGTAATCCAGATGCGCCACGGCTGTGAACAGAACATCCACCGCCACCATCTGGGCGATGCGGCTGCTCATGGCGCCGCTGCGGGGCGTGGCCTCCGGCGCGGAGATATACAGCCGGATGTCGGCGTTCTGGGCCAGCACGCTTTTGTCGAATTTCGTCAGCGCCACGGTAGGCGTGCCGCACTGGCGGGAAAGGGCCAGCATCTCCAGCACTTCCTTGGTATTGCCGGACATGGAGATCAGTACAGCCACATCCTGCGGCGTCATATTGGCGGCGTAGGTGAGCTGGATGTGCAGGTCACGGCAGAAGCACACGTTTTGGTCGATGCGCAGCAGCTTGTTGTACAGGTCCTCGCCAACCAGAGCAGACGCGCCGACGCCGAAAATGCGCACGGAACGGGCGTTCAGGATTTGGCGTGCGGCAGCCTCCACGGAGGCGGGGTCCAGCAGCTTTGTGGTGTCGCGTACGGCGCGGATGCTGTTGTTCTTGACGCTGAGGATCAGCTGGTCGATGCCGGTGGCTTCCCGGATATCGGAGAAGGCCGCTGCCTCGGCGGGCTCACCCGCCGTTTCATGCAGCTCGCTGAACAGGCTTTTTTTCAGGTCCTTAAGGCCGTCGAACCCGATGGCTTTGCAGAAACGCACCCATGCGACCTTGCTGACGCCGGACTCCTCGGCCAGCTGGCTGATGGGCTTGGCGAATACATTTTCCACGTTATCCAGAAAATACGAGGCCACCTTTTTTTCGGCGTTGCTCAGGTTTTCGTAAATGTTCTGCGTGCGTACCTCGATGTTGGTCATTTCACTTCTTCTCCTTTTCGGGCCGTGTTCACAGGCTGATTTTCCCCATCACCACGCCGTGCGCGGCGCCGGTGGCTCCGGGCGCGTTGTTGGCGCAGCCATACAGCGCTTCGTTTGCCAGAACGGCAAAGGCAACTGCCTCCTTGGCGCTGCTGTCCAGGCCGAGCTGCTCGTTGGTAAGCACCTGGCAGCCGGGCAGGCAGTCGGCTATATGGGCCAGCAGCACAGGGTTCATGCTTCCGCCGCCGCCCACGATCAGCCGCTCGGGGCGCTGAGGGCAGAACCGTTCCACACCCTCCCGGATGCACTCGGCTGTAAAGCGCGTCGCGGTGGACAGCGTGTCCCGCAGGGAAACACCCAGCGTCCGGGCATGTGCGCACAGGGCGTCCACATAGGCGGCGCCGTATACCTCGCGCCCCGTGGTCTTGGGCGGCGGGGCGCTCAGGTATGGGTCCTGCATCATCCAGGCCAGCAGCCCGGCGTTTACCGTGCCCTGCGCGGCCAGCCGCCCGCCGTCGTCAAAGCGGGCTTTTCCCTCTGTCAGCCGCGCGGCAAGCGCGTCCATGACCATATTGCCCGGGCCGGTGTCAAAGGCAAATACGTCATTCAGGGAACAGCCTTTGGGAAGTACGGTGATATTGCCGATGCCGCCGATATTCTGCAGCCCCACGGTGCGCTGCGCGTCCCGATAAAGCAAGTATTCCGTGTAGGGGACCAATGGAGCCCCAAGCCCGCCGGCAGCCATGTCCCGAACGCGGAAATCGCTGACGACCGGACAGCCCAGCCGTTCCGCAATAACGGACGCCTCGCCGGTTTGAAGCGTGCCCCGCACCGGGCGGCCAAGGTATTCCCGTGCGTCCGGCGCGTGGAATACGGTTTGGCCGTGGCTGCCCACAAAGCTGACTTTATCGGGGGCAACGCCCGCCTGTGCGCACACGGCCTCGCAGGCGTCGGCGCTGAGCTCACCCAGATAAAAGTTCAGAAGGCACAGTTCCTCCGTGCCGCCGAAATCGCCTGCTGCCACGCGCAGAATGCGCGCCCGCGCTGCGTCCGAGAAAGGCAGCGTGAGAAACGACAGCAGCCGCACGCGGGTATCCGTGCTGCAGCCGATGATCTCCACCAGGGCGGCGTCTATGCCGTCGGCAGACGTACCGCTCATCAGCCCAATGGCCAGGCGAGGGCTTGCGTCGTCATGGAAAAGAGCGCGCTTCATAAAAATATCCTCCTTTATATGGCCCGCGCCGGGCCTGACAAAAATGAAATAAAATTACAAACGAATTGTTCTTTAGTTTCAATTATACTCCCAACAGGTGGCGCCTTGTCAACAGAATCCATAAAAAATTTTACGAAATAAAGCGTAAAATGCATGTATTGCAAAGAAATATTTCAAAAATGAAAAATAGTTGCGCGGCTGACGCGCGAATAACAGGAAAGAGGGAGGAACCGGTGCATGGTGAAATGCGGGATCGACAGGATCGGTGAATTCGGTGCATTGTTCCGGGGCAAAAGGCTGGGGATGGTGACGTCTGTTTCAGGCGTGACGCTGGACCTCAGGCCCGGATATGTGAAATTTCATGAGGTCTATCCGCTGGTATGCCTTTTCGGCCCTGAGCATGGAATGTACGGCAAAGACGGCGCGGGGGAGGATGTGGACGATGTTGCCCGCGACAGCGCGACGGGCTTGCCGGTATACAGCCTGTACGGCGGCGAGGAGGGCAGGCATATCGCGCCGGAACGTTTGGAAACGCTGGACGCGGTGGTCTATGACATTCAGGATCTGGGCACGCGCTTTTACACCTTCATCTCCACGCTGCTCTATGTCATGGAGGACTGCGCCGCGGCGGGCCGGGAGCTGATCGTGCTGGACCGTCCCGCACCGCTGGACGGCGTGACGGTGGAGGGCGGCCTGCTGGAGCCGGAATACCGCAGCTTTGTCGGAGCGTACCCGCTTTGCATCCGTTACGGCCTTACCGCGGGCGAGCTGGCGTGCATGGTAAATGCGGAACAAAAGCTGGGCTGCCGGCTGACGGTAGTACCCTGCACAGGCTGGGAGCGCACGCGCCTGTTCAGCGAGACGGGAAACCTCTGGATGATGCCCAGCATGGGCATTCCGCATTTCAGCACGGCTCTGGTTTATCCGGGCACCTGTCTGTTCGAGGGAACAAACGTCTCCGAAGGGAGAGGGACCGCATGCCCGTTCGAGATGATCGGCGCGCCGTTTGTCGACGGCGCGGCACTGGCCGGGACCATGAACCGGGAGGGCCTGCCCGGCGTGATTTTTACGGCGGCCTGCTTTACGCCATACGCTTCGAAGCACAAGGGCGAGCCGTGCGAAGGGGTGCTGCTGCATGTCAGCGACGCACATGCTTTCCGCCCGGTGCGCACGGGCGTTACACTGCTGTACCGCATCCGGGAGATGTGGCCACGGCAGTTCCGGTGGAAACCACGGGATGGGAAGCCGCGGCGCTTCATCAGCCTGCTGGCGGGCTGCGGCGCGTTCGAGGACGAGCCGCCTGCACCGGAAGCGCTGCTTGCGGCATGGGAAGCGGACAGCGCCGCTTTTGCACGGCGCAAGGCGGCATATCATCTTTACAAATAAAACAGGAGGGATACAGATGGACCTACGGGAACAGATCGGGCAGAGACTGGTGACAGGCTTTCCGGGAACAGAGCTTACGGAGGATTTCCGCAGGATGGTGCGGGAGTACAAAATATCCAATGTGATCCTGTTCCGGGAGAACATTACGGATTGTGCACAGCTCAAACAACTGTGCGGGGAGATCCAGGCGCTGGTGCGGCGGGAAACGGGCCATGGCGCCTTTATCACAGCGGACCAGGAGGGCGGCCTGGTGACGCGCCTGCCCGGGGACGCGGTAAATGTGCCGGGCGCTATGGCCATCGCCGCCACGGGAGACCCGGAAAATGCCTACCGCGCCGGGCTTTTGACGGGGCGGGAGCTGCGCGCGCTGGGCGTCAATTTCGACCTTGCCCCCAGTGTGGACGTCAATTCCAACCCGGAAAATCCGGTCATCGGTGCGCGAAGCTACGGCGACACGCCGCAGGAGGTCTCCCGTTACGCCAACCGGATGATACGCGGCCTGTTGGACGGCGGCGTGCTGTGCTCGGCCAAGCATTTTCCCGGCCACGGAGATACGGACACGGATTCCCATCTGGCGCTGCCCTGCGTGGACAAAAGCATGGAGGAGCTGGAACGGACGGAGCTGCTGCCCTTCCGGGAGGCAGTGCGTGCGGGCGTGCCCGCGGTGATGACGACACATATCCTGTTCCCGCAGCTCGAACCGGAGCATCTTCCGGCAACGATGTCCCGGCGCATCATGACGGGGCTCCTGCGGGAGCAGATGGGCTTTGACGGCCTCATCGTCAGCGACTGCATGGAGATGCGGGCCATCAAGGACCACTTCGGCACGGTAAACGGCGTGGTGGCGGCCATGGCTGCCGGAGTGGACCTGGTGTTTATTTCCCACGACACACTGCTCAGCGGGCAGGCGGCCCGCGCGGCAGAGCAGGCCGTGGCCGAGGGACGGTTGAGCGCGGCGGAAATGCAGGCCAGCGTGCAGCGCATTCTGGCGCTGAAGGAAAAATGGGTGGACGGCATGCCCGAGGGCGGCTTCGATTTTGATGCGGCACGCCGGGAGAACGAGGCGCTGCTGCAAAAGACCATCACAGAGGTGCACCGCCCCGCAGGCGGGCGGCCCGCACTGGGGAGCGCGCCGCTGTGCATCGGCTGCCCGGCCTACCGCACGTCGCTGGTGGGGAATGTGGATGCCGGCGAGACGAACCGCTTCGGCGACGGTATGGCACGGGCGCTGCATGGCAGCGCGGCGGCCATGCAGCCGGAGCCGGGGCGGGAAGAGATCGCGGCGTTGGTAGAACTGGCGCGGCGGCATACCTCGGCCGTGGTGGGCACCTTCAACGGGCGCTTGCGCAGGGGCCAGCTGGAGCTGGTGGCCCGGCTGGCGGAGGCGGGCGTGCCCACCGTGGCGGTGGCGCTGCGCGGCCCGTACGATCTGGCGGGCCTGCCCGAAAGCGTGTGGACGCTGGCGGCATTCGAGTATACGGAGCAGAGCATTCGGGCGGTTGCGCGCGTGCTGCGCGGCGAGGCCGAACCAACCGGAAGGCTGCCCGTGACTTTATGAGCGGAGAAGAAAAAATGCCGGATATGAGATATGCGGCCGGGATGGACGGCGGCGGGACAAAGACGGTTTTAGAGGCCCGCGCGCCGGACGGACGCGTGCTGCTTCGGGAACGGTTTGGTCCCCTGAACCTTAACAGCGCTGCGGCACAGGCAGTGCGGGAGACGATGCAGGGCTGTACGGATGCGTTGGCGCGCCTGCCCGGCGGCCTGGAGGCCTGTGCCGCGCTGTGCGTCGGCAGCGCGGGCGTCAGCAATCCGCAGGCACGCGCGCTGCTGGAGCAAATGCTGCGCCGGTGCGGATACCGGGGCGCGCTTCTTTTGACAGGAGATCAGGAAACCGCGCTGGCAGGCGCGCTGGGCGCACCCTGCGGCATGGTGCTTATCGCGGGCACCGGGTCCATTTGTTTTGGCAGGGATGCAGCGGGTAAAACAGCCCGAAGCGGCGGCTACGGGCATAAAATCGACGACGAGGGCAGCGGCTATGCGCTCGGCAGAGACGCTCTGGCGGCCGTTGTGCGGGCGCAGGACGGCCGTGGGCCGCGGACGCTGCTCACGGATCTGGTGTTTGCACAGCTGAAGGTGGTTGACGTCGGCGGCCTGGTGCAGTTTACTTATGACCCGCAAACAGACAAAAAACAGATTGCGGCGCTGGCTCCGCTGGTTGCCCGGGCGTATGAAGCCGGGGACGAGGCCGCGAAAGCGGTGGTGGAAAAAGCATGCCGCGAGCTGGCGCTGCTGGTGGAGCCGGTAGCCCGCGCTCTGCATATGGAGGACGGGGTGCTGGCGCTGACGGGCAGCATTCTGCTGCGGGACAAAGCGGTGCGCGAGGGTACGGCGGCGCTGCTTCGGATGCGATTTCCGGGCATGCGGCTGGCGGAACCCAAAAGCGACGCCGCCGCAGGCGCAGCGCTTCTGGCGCTGGAAACATTGAATACAGAAAAAGGAGAAAATAAAAATGCCTGATATGCTGGTGAAATTATACGACCTGCCTGAAGATGCGCAGACGGCGTGCCCTCGGGATGAGAGCGTACAGATCCGCCGCGCAATGGCGCCGGATAAATTTCGTGTGGTGGAATGGGTGAAGGAGCACTCCGGCCTTTCCGCAGCAGGGGAGTGCGACGTGTGCTTTGCCCGCCCGGCTGTTTCGTGCTTCATCGCCACGCGGGGCAAAAAAATCCTGGGTTATGCCTGTTATGATGCGACGGCTCCGGATTTCTTCGGCCCTACACGCGTGCTGGACGAAGAGCAGGGCGGCGGCATCGGTCGGGCGCTGCTGCTGCGCAGCCTCGCGGCCATGCGTGCGGAGGGCTACGCCTATGCAGTCATCGGCGGCGTGGGCCCGCAGGAGTTTTACAAAAAGTGTGTGGGCGCGATGCTGATCCCGGATTCCGTCCCCGGCATTTACCGGGATTTTCTCGGCGGGATGAAAGAGTAAAAAAGACAAAAAGAGGAACGGCCTGCTCAAAAGCAGGCCGTTCCTCTTTTGCTGTTATACTTTGCGCGAATGCTTTTTCAGCAGACGGGTCAATTCAGCCACGTCGATGGGCTTTGCGATATGCGCGTTCATGCCGCATTCCAGACAACGCTGAATGTCCTCGGCAAAGGCGTCCGCCGTCATGGCGATGATGGGGACCGACACCGAATCCGCGCGGTTCAGCCCGCGAATCGCCTGTGCAGCCTCATAGCCTGTCATGTGCGGCATCCGGAGATCCATCAGGATAAAATCATAATAACCCTCCGGCGATTCCCGGAATTTGTCCAGACAGATCTGTCCGTCTTCCGCCCATTCCAGCTCCACACCCAGATCGGACAGCAGTTCACTTGCAATCTCCCAATTCAGCTCATTGTCCTCTGCGAGCAGGACACGGCTGCCGGAGAGGCCGGCGCCGTTGCCGGATGCAGGCTGATGCGTGGCTTCAAGGCCCATATACTGGCGCAGGCCATAAAACAAAGTGGATTTGAACAGCGGCTTGGAAATAAAACCGCTGATGCCGGCCTCACGCGCCTCTTCCTCAAATTCGGTCCAATCGTAGGCGGAGATCAACAGAATCGGGATTTCGCTCCCAAAGCTGCGCCGTATCTCCCTGGCGATCTGGAGGCCGTCCATATCCGGAAGCTTCCAGTCCAAAAGAATGATCTGATAGTCATTGTGCTGCCGGTGGCGCTGAACGATCCGTTTCATCGCGCTTTCTCCGCTCAGCGTTGATTCGGCATTTACTCCGATCGACTTTAATGCGCTGACGGCGGTCTGGCATAATACCGCGTCGTCGTCGACTACCAGCATGTTCCAGGGAGGAAGCACCATGTCGGCTTCCGGAAGGGCGGCCTTTTCAAGGTCGATTGTGATGTGGAATTCAGTGCCCTTATTCAGTTCACTCCGAATGTCGATGGTCCCGCCCATCGCATCCACGATGTATTTTGTGATCGCCATTCCAAGGCCGGCTCCTTCGGTCTTGTGGATTCTGGCTTCATCCGCACGGCTGTAAGATTCGTATATCCTTTGCAAAAATTCCGGGGACATGCCGATCCCGTTGTCTTTCACTTTAAGGTGCGTCCGGACAAAATTTTCGCCGCGCGGGGACGCCTCTTCAAAGAGAGAAAGCTGAATGGAGCCACCCTCGGGCGTATATTTGGTGGCATTGGACAAAAGGTTCAGCAAAACCTGGTTCAGGCGGACGCTGTCGCAATATACGTTTTCCACCGTGATATTTTCTATATGGACGTCAAAGCTTTGCTTTTTGGTTTTGATCTGCGGCTGTATGATGCCGACAACGCCTTCAACAACTTCTTTCAACGAGATTGCTTCCAGCGTCAGGGTCAGCTTTCCGCTCTCGATTTTGGACATGTCCAGCACATCGTTGATGAGCCCAAGCAAATGCCGGCTCGACAGCGAGATTTTGCGCAAACAGTTCTGCACCTGCTTACGGTCGTCTATATGCGCCGTTGCGATGGCAGTCATGCCCACGATCGCGTTCATCGGCGTGCGGATATCATGGCTCATATTGGCCAGAAATTCGCTTTTGGCCTTGCTTGCCTCAAGCGCCGCCTGGCGGGCCTTTCCCAGCTCCTGCAGCTGCTGGCGGGTCAGGAAAAAGTACCGCAGAAAGATCAGCGTCAGGAAAAGCAGGATGGAGCCGCAGGCAAGCAAAGTGATGAAGGTGCGCTGCGCGCTCAGGTCGTTGATGCTTTCGTCCAACATGCCGTAAGGCATCACCGAGATGAGGTACCACTCGGAGTGCGGCAAAGGCTTGCCGTAGATCTGCAGGTTGTTTCCGCCCGTGTCGAGCGTTACGGTGTAATCCTTCTGTTCTTCCAGCGCCGCGTCAAGCCCCTCAAGCGGACCGCCTGCCGCGGAAGAGGCAGGCAGCGCGCTGAAATATCCAACCAGCTCCGTATTGGAGTTGGCGATCACAAGGCTGCCGTCCGGGCGGATGATATGGCAATAGATCAGAGCATCCTGATTTTCTGAAAAAAGAAAATCGCTGATATATTCCAGGGGCACCGCCGCGACCAAACCGGTGCAGGCTTCGCCGTCCTGCATCGGATAATCCGCGTCGATCCCGAACAGCACAACTTCGTTGCCGGCGGCGTCCACGCCAACGGCGACCCGCTGCTCGCCCCGCCTTAACGCGTCCACGAAGGGCGGCGGGTTGACCGGCTGGAATGCTTCCCCGCAGAGCGTTTCAAATCTGCCGTCTGAGGTACAGAGAGCCAGATATTCGAAACCGCGCACCTGCGCCCTGTATACGAGATCTGCATACATGGCTTCCTTGTCGGCGCTCTTCGACGGGACCACGGACACGATGCCTTCGACCTGCTCAAACCGCAGTTCGATGATGTTCTCAAAATGCCGGGCCATCTGTTCGCTCATCCCGGACATATAGATCTCGCCGACTTCATGGATGGTCTTTGTGCTTTTCCGGCTCATATAGACACCCAGCATGGCAAAAACACCCATGCTGAAGACAAGAAGGCCGACGAAGCTGTATAACAGAAACCGCGTAGTATTCTTTTTTGCCAAGCTGCTGTCCATCTGCGGCTATCCCTCCCTGCACGTCTTGTAGGCTTCAACTGCACGGATGATCTGATGATAGTCGTCGGAGAGCTGCGGCATTCCGGCGGCTGCATTTTCAAAATCTCCGGCCTTAAACGCTTCTGTCATTCGGCTGCTGCTTTCGTACAGTCTGGTGAAAGAAAGGTTCCGGCAGATCCCTTTGAGCGTATGGACAAAGCGCAATGCTTCTTCGTAATTCCGGTTTTGCAGGGCCGTTTCCAGAGAGCTGAAGCTTTTGTCGTCTAAAAATTTGAGAACGAATTTCTGGACGGTCTGCTCACGCTGCAGCCTGCTCAGCACTTCCTTGTAATCTCCGCCGAATTCCGCATAGCAATCTCTTAACTCCATATCTCGACATCCTTGCCTTTGCCGGTATTTTCCGTTTGCGTGCTCACAAAGCCGGCGATGGCTTTGTTCTTACTCTTTTTTGCCTGATACATAAGCCTGTCGGCTGTTTCGAACAGCTCTGTTGTTTTTTCCACGCCGTATGCCCCGCCGAGGCTTACGGAAACGTGAAGCCCGGGGTGCTCGGCTATCGTCAGCCTGTCAACGGCGGCCCGGATCTCTTCCAGCTTTTTCCGGAAAACATCCCCGGGGAGCCGGTGGAAAATGATTACGAATTCATCGCCGCCATAGCGGATCACGGCGTCCGTTTTCCGCACGCACGATGAGACCGTTTTGGCAATGCGGCGCAGGACGATATCTCCCGCGTGATGCCCGTAACGGTCGTTGATGTGTTTGAAAGAATCGACGTCGATGACGACAACGGCCTCGATGTCGTCAGAATCCCGAAACTGTTCGTCATAATAGCGGCGGTTGTAAACTTCGGTCAGCGAATCGGTATATAACAGCTGAAGCGTCTCCGATGACGGCGGCACCAGAGAGACGCTGTGCTCCCGTGCGAGTAAATTGTCATAGTCTATCCGGCCTTTCGTGTCCCGCCTGTGCCTGGCATTCCGCTCAAGCGCCGCTTGTCCCAATTCGCTTTCAAGTGTGTCGGAAATTTCCAGCAGGCACTGCAAAAGGGTGGGGTTAAACGCTCCGCAGCGGCCCTCGAAAATCATCTCCAGCGCTTTGCTGTGGGAGTACGCTTTTTTATAACAGCGTTCACTGGTCAGAGCGTCATAGACGTCTGCCAGGGCAACCACCTGGGCGGCAATGGGGATTTCATCTCCCTTCAGGCCGTCCGGGTAACCGTTGCCGTCGTATCGTTCGTGGTGCCAGCGGCAGATATCGGAAGCTACTTTGACAAGCGGCGCCTCCTGCTGGTCAAGCGGCAGTTCCGACAGCATTTTTGCGCCGATCAGCGAATGCCCCTTTATGATTTCGAACTCCTCGGCAGTAAGGCGTCCGGGCTTGTTCAATATGTCCCCTGAAATAGAGATTTTTCCGATGTCATGAAGCGATGACGCGGTACTGATCAAATTGATATCGGTTTGAGAGAGAGGATACCGGTCCGTATGCCGAAGAAGCTCCTTCAATAAAAGCTCTGTGATGGTTTTGATGTGCAAAACATGCAGGCCGCTTTCGCCATTGCGGAATTCTACGATGTGAGAGAGGATCGAGATCATGAGGTCGTTGTTTTTCTCCTGCTCGTAAAATTGTTCGGCGATGATATTTTCAAGGTGGCGCTGCCTGGCATACAAAAGCATCGTGTTCGAGATGCGGCGGCGCACGATCGCCGCGTCAAAAGGGCGGCTGATATAGTCAAACGCGCCCAGGTCGTAAGCGCGCTTTATGTTGGCGGGGGAGTCGTCGGCAGAGATCATGATGACGGCGAGCGTATCGTTCAGGTGATATCTGTTTATATACGCCAAAACCTCAAACCCGTCCATTTCGGGCATCATGATATCCAGAAGCAGAAGCGAAAAATCTCCGCCGCACTGTGTAAGAAGATCAATTGCCGCCGCGCCGTTATCGGCTTCGACGATATCGTATTGATCCTCCAGAATATCCACCAAAAGCGCCCGGTTCATTTCGGAATCGTCTGCAATCAGGATTTTTTGCTTTTCCATTGGGAACCAATCTCTTTCACAAATGAATTTCTATTTTTTTAGTATAAAGGAACAGTTTAGGGCATAGCAACAATAATATTGGTAAGGGAAGCGAATAGCTTTGGCTTTTTGGCCTGACAAGCAGGGATATAAGGGTTATAATATCCTTAAAATAGCTTCGGCGAAAGGGAATGGTTAAAACAGATGCGGGAAGGGGAGACGGAGCGTGGAACATCAGGAGACTAAATTTTCATTTGTATACAATGAGGTCAAACAGCGTATTCTAAACGGCCAGGTCCTTCCGGGAAACAGCCTTCCGTCTTCCAGGATGCTTTGTGATCAATATCATGTAAGCCGGTATACGGTCAACCGGGTTTTTGACGCGTTGAAAAAAGATGGACTGATCGAGATACAGCCGCGCTTGGCGCCGGTCGTCCTCGACGGGGAAAAAATGCCAGGGTCGGAGCATATGCTGCGGGATATTTTGAAAAAAAGAGAAGGGCTTGTACAGATATACCGGACATGGACCTTGATCCTTCCGCCGCTTCTGGTGTTTGCAACGCAAAACTGCAGCCTGGAAATGATGCCCCATTATAAACAGGCGATGCGCGTATCGCGCATTGGTGTCGCAGCCGGCGGCTGGCGTGCGTTTTCTGCTTTCGACAGGGACGTATTGAAAATAGGCGGAAGCCCTTTGCTCTGCGACCTCTATTCAACATTTGAACTGTACCACGATTTAACGTTCTTTACAGAACAATGCCCCTGCTTTTATGATTTTTTCCCCCGGGGCTCCGTGCCGTTTGCAGGTGTTATCATGGATATCATGAAAGATACGGACCCCGTCGTCAAGCACGGCCGGCTGACGGCCCTGTATCAAAGGCTCACAAGTTCAATCGAATGTACGCTGAAGCATCTGGCGGAGACTGCTCCAGATTGTCCGCCGCCGTCTGAAGCCGCATTTTCATGGCGGCCGTTGCGCGGTAAAGATTACTTTTATATGAGGATAATCAGCGACCTGAACCAGAAGATCGGCAGCGGGGAGTATCCGCGCAGGACGTATCTTCCTCATGAAAAAGCCCTGGCGGGCCAGTATGGCGTTTCGGTATCAACGGTCCGCAAGGCATTGGCAGAGCTGGAGCAAAGGGGCTTTGTGAAAACGCTGAACGGGAAGGGAACTGTAGTAATAGAGCCGGATTCTTCCCGGGTAAGCCAGGTGATCTTCAGCTCACGGCGCACAGAAGAAGCCATGCGGTATCTTCAGGCACTGCAATTACTGGTGCTGATCATCCACCCCGCGGCGCTTTCTGCAGCGCCGCTGTTTACCGCAAAAGAACTCGATGAGCTGGATGGAAAATTTGCGATGCCCGATTCCATTTGTATCGTTGAGATCGTTGAGGCGATTTTAAAGCATATCGAATTGGAACCCCTGCGTATCGTGTTGGCCGAAACCTTTCGCCTTACGGAATGGGGGTACTATATTGCTTACTATACGGACAGGAGGCAGGCGCTGGAAGATCTCAACGGGCGGGTTGCCGCTTCGGTCCAATATCTGCGCGCAGGCGACGCCGCTTCCTTTGCGGACAGCATTGCAGATTGTTATCGCCATGTTTTAAAGCGAGCCAAGGTATACATGCTGGAGAATTATAATTTTTATAAGGCGGCGAGCGTCCGCATCCCGGAAAAATACTGAACGCTTCGCTGCGCCCGGACAGCGCAGGCGCCGCGGAGACAAACAAGAAACCGCCCCTTATATGGCTGTCAAGCCATATAAGGGGCGGTTTGCTTAATCAAAATACGATGGAAAAGCGGGGTGTATACTCCCTTTTAACCTTTAATAGCAGCCTGTGCGGCGGCAAGGCGCGCGATGGGCACGCGGAAGGGGGAGCAGCTCACATAGTCCAGGCCCACGCGGTGGCAGAACTCGACGCTCGTCGGGTCGCCGCCGTGCTCGCCGCAGATGCCGAGGCCCAGCTCCGGACGGGTCTGGCGGCCCAGCTTCGCAGCCATCTCCACCAGCTTGCCTACGCCGTTTTGGTCCAGGTGCGCGAACGGGTCGCTCTCGTAGACCTTGTTGTCGTAGTAATAGCTGAGGAATTTGCCCGCGTCGTCGCGGCTGAAGCCGAAAGTCATCTGCGTCAGGTCATTGGTGCCGAAGGAGAAGAATTCGGCTTCCTTGGCGATCTCGTCGGCCGTCAGGGCGGCGCGCGGGATCTCGATCATGGTGCCGACCTCATATTTCATGTCCACACCGGCCTCAGCAATCAGCTTGTCCGCGGTTGCAACAACAACGTCTTTCACGAACTTCAGCTCTTTCACTTCGCCAACCAGCGGGATCATGATGTGGGGCACGATGTTGTAGCCGCACTCCTTGATGACGTTGATGGCCGCGTTGATGACGGCGGTCGTCTGCATCTCGGCAATTTCCGGATAAGAAACGGCCAGGCGGCAGCCGCGGTGACCCATCATCGGGTTGAACTCATGCAGGCTGTCGATGACATTGCGCAGGTGCTCCACGGTGATGCCCAGATCCTTTGCCAGCTCAACGATGTCCTCTTCCTTGGTGGGCAGGAACTCGTGGAGGGGCGGGTCCAGGTAGCGGATGGTCATCGGACGCTCACCCATGACCTTGTACATGGCCTCGAAATCGCTCTGCTGATACGGCAGAACCTTGGCCAAAGCGGCCTTGCGGGCCTCTACGTCGCGGGCTACGATCATCTCGCGCACAGCCTTGATGCGGTCGGCTTCAAAGAACATATGCTCGGTGCGGCACAGGCCGATGCCTTCCGCGCCGAACTCGACGGCCTGCTTGGCATCGCGGGGGTTGTCCGCGTTGGCAAACACTTCCAGCTTGCGCGCGGCGTCGGCCCAGCCCATGAAGCGGCCAAAATCGCCGGAGATGGAGGCTTCCACCGTGGGCACGGCCTCGCCGTAGATGTTGCCCGTGGAGCCGTCGATGGAGATCCAGTCGCCCTCGTTGTAGGTCTTGCCGGAAAGCGTGAAGCATTTTTTGTCGTAATCTACGACGATATCGCCGCAGCCGGACACGCAGCAGGTACCCATACCGCGGGCCACAACGGCCGCGTGGCTGGTCATGCCGCCGCGCACCGTCAGGATGCCCTGCGCCACGGCCATGCCTTCGATGTCCTCGGGGCTGGTCTCCAGACGGACCAGAACGACCTTCTTCATCTTGCCGCTTTCAACAGCCTCTTTGGCTTCGTCGGCGGTGAACACCACCTGGCCGCAGGCGGCGCCCGGAGAGGCGGCCAGGCCCTTGCCGATGACGGCGGCGGCCTTCAGCGCGGCCGGGTCAAACTGCGGATGCAGCAGGCTGTCCAGCTGCTTGGGCTCCACGCGCAGCACGGCTTCCTTTTCGGTGATCATGCCCTCATCCACCAGGTCCACGGCGATCTTCAGCGCGGCGGCGGCGGTGCGCTTGCCGTTGCGCGTCTGCAGCATATACAGCTTGCCGTCCTCGATGGTGAACTCCATGTCCTGCATGTCGCGATAGTGGTTCTCAAGCTTGGTGGCGATGGTCACGAACTGGTCGTAGACCTCAGGCATCTGGTCTTTCAGGTGGCTGATGGGGGACGGCGTACGGATGCCGGCCACCACGTCCTCGCCCTGGGCGTTGATGAGGTATTCGCCGAACAGGGCCTTCTCGCCGGTGGCGGGGTTGCGGGTGAACGCCACGCCCGTGCCGGAGTTCTCGCCGGAGTTGCCGAACACCATGGCCTGTACGTTGACGGCGGTGCCCCAGTCGTAGGGAATCTCGTTCATGCGGCGGTAGGTGTTGGCGCGGGGGTTGTCCCAGCTGCGGAACACGGCCTTAACGGCCTCGATGAGCTGCGTCTTCGGGTCGGTGGGGAAGTCCGCGCCCATTTTTTCCTTGTAGAGAGATTTGAATTTGGCAACAAGAGCCTTCATGTCGTCGGCGTCCAGCTCCACGTCCTGGGTGACGCCCTTGGCTTCCTTCATCTCATCGATGATTTTTTCGAATTCGCTTTTGTTCATCTCCATGACAACGTCGCTGAACATCTGCACAAAGCGGCGGTAGCTGTCATAGGCGAAGCGGGGGTTGCCCGTCTTTTTGGCCAGACCCTCAACAACTTCGTCGTTCAGGCCCAGGTTGAGGATGGTATCCATCATACCGGGCATGGAAGCGCGCGCGCCCGAACGGACGGAAACCAGCAGGGGGTTGGCGGGGTCGCCGAACTTCTTGCCGACGATCTCCTCCATCTTGCCGATATACTCGTAGATGTCGGCCATGATGCCTTCGTTGATCTGGCGGCCGTCGTTGTAATACTGGGTGCAGGCCTCGGTGCTGATGGTGAAGCCCTGGGGAACAGGCATGTCGGCATTGGTCATCTCGGCAAGGTTAGCGCCCTTGCCGCCGAGGATCTCACGCATGTCCTTGTTCCCTTCACTGAACAGGTACAGGTATTTTTTGTCACTCAAATTTCTCTACCTCCAAATTTTTTTGTGCACGGGAAAGCCCAAAACCCATTCCCGTGCACGAATGAACAAAAAACTTGTCCATTTGCACACATCATTATAACAAAAAGCGGCAGGCAATGCTACTGTTATTTCCCTGTTTTTTATTGTATTTTAACGCGCAATTTTGAATTTTTGGTGCAATTTTGCCGATGCCCTTGCAAAACGCCCGGAATATCGTAAAATAGAAGTGTATAGATAAGCGTTATCGAACTCTGCGGACGGGCCTTGCGCGCGCCGCACATCAAACCAGAAACGGGGGCGTTTGTCCATGGAGAACGAAGCAATAACAGCATACCGGCAGCGCCGGGCGGCATTTGAGGCAACGTTTGAGCGGCACCTGGCCGCGGGCGTTGTTTTTTATTCCGCCGACGGCATCCTCATCGACGACACGGTAGAGATTGCGCCGGGCGCGGTCATCCTGCCGGGCACCATCCTGCGGGGGGAGACAAAAATCGGCGCGGGCAGCGTCATCGGCCCGAACAGCCTGCTGGAAAACGTGACGGTGGGCGAGAACGTGAAATTCAACGCCAGCCAGGGTTATGACAGCGTCATCGAGAGCGGCGCGGCCATCGGCCCGTTTGCACATATTCGGCCGGACAGCCGTGTGTGCGAAAATGTGCACATCGGCGATTTTGTGGAGATCAAGAATTCCACTGTGGGCAAGGGCACCAGCGTTTCGCACCTGACCTATGTGGGCGATTCCGACGTGGGCAAATACTGCAATTTCGGCTGCGGCGTGGTCACCGTCAATTACGACGGCGCGGCCAAGCACCGCAACACCATCGGGGATTATGCGTTCATCGGCTGCAATACGAACCTGGTGGCGCCCGTGAGCGTGGGCGACGGCGCGTACACCGCGGCGGGCAGCACCATTACCGACGACGTGCCCGCGGGCGCGCTGGGCATTGCCCGGGCGCGGCAGGTAAACAAGCCGCAGTGGGCGAAGGGCAAGCTGGAAAAGTTCATCGCAAAGCAGCAGGCAAAGGAAGAAGCCGGCTCGAAATAAACTTTGAAAACAGAATAAGGACAGAATGACGGATGATGCGGAAAGGACGTGCGCGGGTATGAATCTTCACGGCAAGGATATCAAGATCTTCGCGGGGAATTCCAACAAGCCACTGGCGGCGGCAATGGCGGAGTGCCTCGGCATCACGCTGGGACGCAGCGAAGTGGGACGCTTCAGCGACGGCGAGATACAGGTCTCCATCCAGGAATCGGTGCGCGGCAGCGACGTTTATGTGGTGCAGAGCACCTCAAGCCCTGTCAACCGCAACCTGATGGAGCTGCTCATCATGATGGACGCTTTCCGGCGCGCGTCGGCCGGGCGCATCACAGCCGTCATTCCGTATTACGGCTACGCCCGGCAGGATCGGAAATCCCGCGCGCGGGACCCCATTACGGCCAAGCTGGTGGCGGACCTGATCGTAACGGCGGGAGCCGACCGCGTGCTGACCATGGACCTGCACGCGTCGCAGATCCAGGGCTTTTTCGACGTACCGGTGGACCATATGTACGGCGCGCCCATTCTGACGCCCTATTTCGCACGCAAAACGGAGCCTTACCATGACAACGTGACGGTCGTCAGCCCGGACCTGGGCAGCGTGGCCCGCGCCCGTGCCTTTGCCGAACGGCTGGACGTTCCGCTGGCCATTGTGGATAAGCGGCGTCCAAGGGCAAATGTTTCTGAGGTGATGAACATCATCGGCGAGGTGGAAGGCCGGGACGTGGTCATCGTGGACGATATGATCGACACCGCGGGCACGCTGTGCAATGCGGCCGGCGCCATTAAGACGCGCGGAGCCAAGAGCGTGACGGCCTGCGCCACCCACGGCGTGCTCTCCGGTCCGGCCATCGGGCGCATCCGGGACAGCGCGCTGGATGAGGTCGTGCTGCTGGACACCATCGCCCTGCCGCCGGAAAAACAAATTGAAAAGATCAAGGTGCTCAGCGTCGCGCCCGTGCTGGCCGAGGCAGTGGCGCGCATCTATTCCGACAAGCCCGTCTCCACGCTGTTTGTGTGAGCGGCGCGGCTGAAATAATACAATACAAATGCAGCGGCACGGCGCGGTGCGCCGTGCCGCCGTGTTGTGCATTCCACAGGAGAGACCATGTTTTTCAAAAAGCAGACAAGCATTGATACGATCATCGTGGGCCTGGGCAACCCGGGCAAAAAATATGAAGGCACGCGCCATAACGCGGGCTTCGCCGCGCTGGACCATGTGGCGGAAAAATGGGGCGTGAGGGTGACGAAGGCGAAGTTCGACGCGCTGACGGGCACGGGCACGGCGGCGGGCGTGAAGGTGCTGCTGATGAAGCCGCAGACCTTTATGAACCTTTCCGGCGATGCCGTGCGCAAGGCGGCGGATTTTTACAAGGTCCCGCCGGAGCGCATCATCGTTCTGTTCGACGATATCTCGCTGGCGCCGGGACGCCTGCGCATCCGGAAAACGGGCTCGGCGGGCGGGCACAACGGCATCAAAAGCATCATTGGGAACATCGGGCAGGATTTCCCGCGGGTAAAGATCGGCGTGGGGGAAAAGCCGCGTCCGGAGTACGACCTGGCGGACTGGGTGCTGAGCCGACTGACGCAGGCTGAGAAAAAGGCCGTGGAGGCGCGTTACGACGATATCTGCGGCGCGCTGGAGCTTATGATGAAAGGGCAGTTTGACACTGCGATGTCGAGGTACAATGGATAAGAAAAAAGAGAAAATGACGCCGGAGCGCCGGTATGAGCTTGCCTGCCTGATTTTGGGCGGCGTGGTGCTGGGTGGTGCGCTGGGCTGCATTTTGCGGCCCAACGAATGGACGTTTGCCGTTATCCCGCTGCTGGGCGTGTGCCTGACGGCGCTTTTGTGGTGCGCGGCGGCGCGGTTGTGGCTGTGCCGCGACAAGCAGCGCCTGCTGGCAAAAAGCTTTACGCGGCCCGTGCGGTTCGCGCTGGCGGTGCCTGCCTGGGCCGGCGCTACATGGCTTTTGTATCTGCTGCCGGGCAATGTGACGGGCCTGGACGACGTGCTGGCGGAGAGCGTTATCATCTTGACGCTTCTGGCCGGCACCGTGTTCGTGCCCGCGGCTGCGCTGGGCCTGGGTGTGGCTTCCGTTCTGGCGGCCGTGGTGCATCTGCGCCGTACGCCTGCCGCTGAGACGCGGGCCTACCGCGAGGGGCCGTTGGCGCTGGCACTCGTTTTGTGCGTGGGCGTGGCGGCGCTGTTCGTATGTTTTTTTCTTTATTTGACGATATAGCCGCCTTTGGCGCAGAGAGGTTTTTTCATGCTGACTGCTCCCCTGAAACAAACACCTGAATACAAACGGCTGCTGGCGGGCATGGCGGGCGCGAAGCCCGCTGTGGTGGCCCTGTTCGGTATGCCGCCCACGGCCCGCGCCCAGATGCTGGCCGCACTGTGCGAGGATACGGGCCGTTCCGCGCTGGTGGTGTGCGCGGGCGAGGCCGACGCCACGCGCTTTGCGGAGGACGCCGCCGTGTTCGGCCGGCGGGCCGAGGTATTCCCCGCGCGGGATTATGTGCTGCGCCCCGTGGAAGGACAGAGCCATGAATACGAGTACCGGCGCCTTGCCGTGCTGGGCAACCTGGTGGGCGGCCGCACGAGCGTCGCGTGCGCGCCCGTGGAGGCCGTGCTGCAATATACAACGCCCAAACAGGAATTCTGCGGCAACACTCTCACGGTGAAGCAGGGAATGGCTATCTCCATGGACGTGCTCATCGAGCGGCTGTTCGGCGCGGGGTATCTGCGCCGCTTCCAGGTGGACGGCCCGGGCCAGTTTTCGGTGCGCGGCGGTATTGTGGATATTTACGCGCCCGACATGCAGAAGCCCCACCGCCTGGAGTTTTGGGGCGACGAGGTGGACAGCATCCACAGCTTTGACCTTGTTTCCCAGCGGCGGGAAGGGGCGGTGAAAAAAATTTATCTTTCCCCGGCCCGGGAAGTGCTGTTCGGAGACACCGAGGCCGCCGCAAGGCTGCTGCGCACGGCGCTTTCCAAGGCAAAGCCCGCCTACGCGGAAGCTTTGGCCGACGCCATGGACGGCGACCTCAAGGCGCTGGACGCGGGTACGATGCCCGCCGCCATGGACAAATATCTGGCGCTGCGGTACGAAAAGCCGGCGACGATCTTTGAATATTTCGACGCGCCCATCGTGTTCCTCAACGAGCCAAGCGCCGTGCGCGAGGCCGCCAAAGGCGTGGAATTCCGCTTCGGAGAGGCGTTCAAGGGCCTGTTGGAAGAGGGTGTGCTGGCCCCCGGGCTGGACCGTTTCTACGAGGACACCGCGTATCTGCTGCACGAGACGGAGAAGCGGCATGCCGTGGTGTGTGAAAATTTTGCCCGCACCATCCCGGACCTGAAACTGGCGGATACCGTCAACGCCCAGACCCACAGCCTGCCGCCCTGGGGCGGCGAGGTGAGCGCGCTGGCCGACGACCTGCGCCCGCTCACGGCACAAAAGTATGCCGTGGCAGTGCTGGCGGGCACGCAGCGCGCGGCCGCCGCGCTTGCGCGGGACCTTGCCGCCGCGGGCTTTTCCGCCCAGGCGTATCATAAGGAACCGCCGTCCCTTGCGCCGGGCAGCGTGGGTGTGTTTGAAGGCCACCTGAACGCGGGCGCGGATTACCCCTTCGCCAAGTTCGCCGTGTTCACCAGCCGCCGCCACAACGCGGCCGCGCCGCAGAAGGCCAGGGCAAAGAGCAAGGGCCTTTCCAGCCTGTCGGACATCACGCCCGGCGATTATGTGGTGCACCAGAACCACGGCATCGGGGTATATGCGGGCATCCAGAGGCTGGACCTGCAGGGCGTGGTGAAGGATTACATCAAAATCAACTACGACAAAGCGGACACGCTGTATGTGCCCGTTACCCAACTGGACCTTATCAGCCGCTATACAGCTCCCGGCGACGGAGAGCGCGTCAAGCTCTCGAAGCTGGGCGGCGACGCGTGGAACAAAACCAAAAGCCGCGTGCGCAAGGCCACGCAGGTGATGGCAAAAGAGCTGATCGCTTTGTATGCCCGGCGCCAGCAGGCCCAGGGCTATGCGTTCCCCGAGGACAACGAGTGGCAGCGAGATTTTGAAACGCGTTTTGAATACGACGAAACGGCCGACCAGCTCACCAGCGCGGCCGAAATAAAAAAAGACATGGAAAAGCCCCACCCGATGGACCGCCTGCTGTGCGGCGACGTGGGCGTGGGCAAAACGGAGGTGGCGCTGCGCGCCGCGTTCAAGTGCATCATGGGCGGCAAGCAGGTGGCCGTGCTGGTGCCCACCACAATCCTGGCGTGGCAGCACTACACCACCATTCTCTCCCGCATGGAGGCGTTCCCCGTCAAAGCGGGGCTGCTCTCCCGCTTTGCCAGCGCCCGCCAGCAGAAAGAGACCATTAAGGGCCTTGCCGCGGGTACTGTGGATGTGGTGGTGGGCACCCACCGTATGCTGCAGAAGGATGTGAAATTTCACGATCTGGGCCTTGTCATCATCGACGAGGAGCAGCGCTTCGGCGTCAAGCACAAGGAAAAGCTGAAGGAAAATTTCATCGGCGTGGACATGCTGACGCTTTCGGCTACGCCCATCCCGCGCACGCTGAACATGGCGATGAGCGGCCTGCGGGACATGAGCACCATCGAAGAGCCGCCCTTTGAGCGCCGCCCCATCGAGACCTATGTGATGGAATACGACGCGGGCGTGGTGGCCGAGGCCCTGCGGCGCGAGCTGGACCGCGGCGGCCAGGCGTATTATATCCACAACCGCATCGACACCATCGACCAGTGTGCGGCAAAGCTGGCGGAGCTTTTGCCCGGCGCGCGCATCGCCACGGCCCACGGCCGTATGGACGAGGCCACGCTTTCGGGGGTATGGCAGAAGCTGCTGGACGGCGAGATCGATGTCCTGGTGTGCACCACGCTCATCGAGACAGGCGTGGACGTGCGCAACTGCAACACGCTCATCATAGAGGACGCGGACCGCATGGGTCTTGCCCAGCTGTACCAGATCCGCGGCCGCGTGGGCCGCTCGGGCCGCAAGGCCTACGCCTATTTCACGTTCCGGCGGGATAAAGTGCTCACGGACATTGCGGCCAAGCGTCTTTCCGCCATCCGGGAGTTCACAAGCTTCGGCTCCGGCTTCCGCATCGCCATGCGCGATCTGCAGATCCGCGGCGCGGGCAACCTGTTGGGGCAGAGCCAGCACGGCCACATGGAGGCTGTGGGCTATGAGATGTATGTCAAGCTGCTGAACCAGGCCATCGCCGCCGAAAAGGGAGAGGCTGTTCAGGCGGATAAGAGCGATTGCCTCATTGACATCACCGTGGACGCCTACATCCCTGAAAAATACATCCCGGACGCCGCCGGACGCATTGAGGCGTACAAGCGCATTGCCGCCATCGACGACCGCCCCGGCGCGGACGACGTGCTGGACGAGCTGGCGGACCGTTACGGTCCTGTGCCCAAAAGCGTGCAGGGGCTTATCGACATCAGCCTGGTGCGGGTGGTGGCTGCAAAGCTTGGCATCTACGAGATCACACAAAACCGGGATACGCTCATTCTGTATTCCGATAAGCTGGACCTCGCCACGCTCAAGCCCCTGCTCAAGGATATGGGCCGCCGCCTGCTGGTGAACGCTTCCGGCAAGCCGTACCTTTCGGTGCGCATCCTGCCCGGCGAAAAGCCGCTGGATGTGATGAATGCCGTGTTCGACAAAATGGCGGAGCTGGAGCGGCCGCAGTAACGCGTTCCGGGGCCGAAAGTTTTGCCCGGCACTTGCCAACAGCCGCGCAACGCGGTATAATTTGTTGTATCATTGCGGGTGAAGGCCGCGGCCGAAGCGGCGCCCGCGCGGAGGGAAACACATTGAAGCTGAAAAAATTCACCGGCCTGCTGCTGTGCGCGGCGTTGGCCCTTTCCATGGCTGCCTGTAAGTTCACCACGCCCGCCGTCGTGATGACGGTGGAGGGCGAGGATATCCCCGCGGGCCTGTACCTGATGTACCAGTATCAGGCGTATTCCAGCGCAAAAAGCAAGCTGGAGGATAAAAGCGCCAAGGTACTGAAAAGCGAGATCGAGGGCGTGAAAGCTGAGGAATGGATCCACAACGAGACGGTGGCCTCCGCAAAACGTTATGTCTGGGTGGAAAAAGCCTTTGCGGAAGCGGGCCTTACCTTCACCGAGGAGGAGCAGGCGTCCATCGACAGCCAGCTCGATACCATCTGGGCCAACAACGAAGCCCTGCTGGCGGCCAACGGCATTGGGCGGGAAAACTACCGCCGCTTCTATGAATGCGAAGCGAAGTATGAAAAGCTGCTGGCTGAGTATCAGGACGGCGAATCGGACAAGATCACCGACGCCGAGGCCAAAAAGTACATGGACGAGACCTATTCCCGCATTCAGACGCTGGTGCTGCCAACTACGGATGCGGATTCCGCCGCGCTGCCTGACGAAAAGCTGGAAGAGCTGAACGCACTGGCGGCCCAGCTTGCCGACGACCTGAACGCGGGCGGTTCCATGGATGAGCTTGGCCCCGAAACGCTGGAAAAGGCGTTTGAGATCTGCGGCCGCGAGTATGCCGAGGACACCGCGTCGTCGTATATGTCCAAAAGCTTCCTCACCGCGGAATCCACCAGCTATTCCGAGGAATTCGTGCAGGGGGTCGTCGCCGCTGAGGTGGGCGCCGCCGGCGTGTACGACGGTTACAGTGTTCCGATGATCTATCAGAAAATCGCCAACTACGAGGACAATGACGATTTCACCGCGAATTACAAAACGACCATCCTCAGCGAGATCACTTCGGCCGCGTTCTCGGACAAAGTGGAGGAGGAGACTGCGGCCTATGCCGTGACGGAGGATGCCTCCGCCGTCAAGACATACAGCCCGTCCAAGATTCGGGAATCCGTTTAAACCGCGTTTATCAGCAAAGCCTGTGCGAAGAAGCCGGCGGCAGCCGGCTTCTTTTTTGCGCATATATGTTTTACCACCCCAACGAAACAGGAGGACAAAAACCTATGGCACAATTTAGCATCCGCCCCGCCCGGCCCGAGGACTGCGGCACCATTCTGGAGCTGATCCGCGGCATTGCGGAATACGAAAAGATGAGCGACGAAGTCGTTGCTACCGAAGAGACCATCCGGCATGCGATGTTCGACGAACACGTCACCCGCTGCCTGCTGGCAGAGCTGGACGGCAAGGTCATTGGATACGCGCTGTACTTTTACAACTATTCCACGTTTATCGGTACAAAAGGCCTCTATCTGGAGGATCTTTTCCTGTATCCCGAATACCGTAAGGCCGGTTACGGCAAGCGGCTCATCCGCGAGCTGTTCAAGATCGCCGCGGCGGAAAACTGCGGCCGCATGGAGTGGTGCTGCCTGAACTGGAACACCCCCAGCCAGGAGTTCTATAAGAGCCTTGGCGCAAAGCCGATGGATGAATGGACAACATGGAGACTGACGAAAGAGGACCTTGCCCGTCTGGCGGCGGAGTAAGGCCGTTCGTCCAAAGCGTAAAGCAAAGCGGCCCGCACCGGTACACCCCGGCGCGGGCCGCTGCATTTCAGCTGTTATGGACGTACATCGTTGGGGTCGTAGGGCGGCTCCGGCATAATGAGCGCGGCTACGATATAGGCCAGCAGGCCCGAGCCCCAGCCGAAGCACAGCAGCACGAACGCCAGCCGTACGATGGTTGGGTCCACGCCGAAATATTCCGCGATGCCGCCGCACACGCCGCATACCATACGGTGGCCGCGGGCTTTATACAAACGTTTCTGGTCCATCAGTCATTTCCTCCTGTTGTCAGTTGAATGTGATCGTTACTTCGCCCATGCCGCATTCGATGTCATAAAATGTGGCCGCGCTGCGGTTTGCTTCCAGCTCGACGCCCATGCCGGAATGAGAATAGTCGTCGATGGTCACGGAACCCATGCCGCTCTCCAGCGCGTAGCCGTAGTCCGCCGGCCGGGAGACGGCCACCTCGGCGACGCCCATGCCGCAGGATACCTCGTTTTTGCCGTCCAGGCTGCCGCCGTCGATGGTCAGCTTACCCATGCCGACATCCAGGCTGCTCTCCTGTGTGCAGGTGAGATTTTTTACGGTCATCTCGCCCGCGCCCACCTCAAGGTCGGCTGTGCGGCAGGCCAAGCCGTCCGCCTTCAGCGTGCCCGCGCCGATGGAAAGCTCCACCTCGTCAAACACGGTGTCCCGGGGAACCGTGATGAAAAATTTTACGTTTTCCCAGTTGCGCAGCTGCCAGTCGCCGGTCGTCTTAATCGTCCACACCCCGCCTGAGACCCTGGACTCATAACGCGGGCTGCCGGAGACCTGCAGGTCATACGCGTCACCCGGCTGAATGACGACCTCTGCCGTGGAGATATCGATTTCCAGTTCCCGCACGCTGCCGGTGGGGACGGAGCCGGAGCTGGAGGGGGAGGGCGCACCAGGGGCGGAGGGAGCGCCGGAGGCGTCTGCCCGGAACATGCCGAATTCACCGTCGGTAAAAGCGTCGGTGTAATAGACACGGGGGCCGTTGTCCCAGCCGACGCGGATACTGGTAAGCCGTCCGCCCAGGCACAGGCCCACGATAGAGAGTATGATGCCCAATACAAGGCAGCCGCCCGCAATGCTCAGCAGTGTTTTTATGAATTTTGTCATTGCCGTCTTACCTCACTTTCCCAAACAGGGTGCGGCACAGCGAACCGACGGCACGGAAGAGCGCCGGACCGGCCTTGGCTACGACCCATACCGTACCCGCGCCCAGCAGCGCGCCGATGGAGATGCACAGCAGGCTGAGACCCATCGTCAGGATACCACTGGGAACGGATGTGAACAGCAGCCCAACGCCGCCGCCGAAAGCCGCCACGCCCGCGATCATTGTGGCAAAGCCCGCGAACGCAATGCCGCACAGCCCGCCGACGATGCCCACTACGCCGCCGAACAGGCCGCCGATGAGGCCGATCCAGATGGGACAGGTGAGAATGAGCAGGATGACCCAGAGCGTGCGGTTGGAGGCGGAGCGTCCGCCGTTTTCGCGGTGCGCGCCGTCTTGGGGATAGCTGTATGCATAGGCAGGGCCGTGCTGCGCGCCGTCCGCCGCCTGCGCATTCGGGAAACCGTCCGGAGCTTCCTCGTCCGCGCGCTGGCCTTCGGCCCAAGAGCGTTCTGTTTCCTGCGCCGAGACCTGGGACGCCTGCCAGTCCGGGCCGTCCAGTGTAAGCTCCGGAACGGGCGCCTGTTCCGGCTTTTCCGGAGCGGTGCTTTTTTCCGCTGCATCACGCACGGCGGGTACGCCGAAGCCGCAGTTTGCGCGAATGATGCAGGCCACCTTTTGTGGGCTGCCCAGCTCGGCCAGCACAGCGGCCTCGTTCTCCGGGCCTGCTTCATCCAGATATTCGTTGTAGAATTTCAGCGCTTCGTCGCGCTCCTCTGTGGTGATATCGCGCAGCTGGGCTTCCAGGGCCGCCATAAACTCCGCTCTATTCATTACTGATTCCTCCGAACAATACGTTGTCGATCTTCGCTTTATACTCCGTCCACTCACGGCGGTACGTTTCCAACTGCTCGCACCCCTTTTCCGTGATGCTGTAATAGCGGCGGTTACGGCCTGCGAATTCACGGTCGTAGGTCTCCAGGCACTCGCTCTTCTGCAGACGCCGCAGCACCGGGTAGAGGGTGCTCTCGGATACCTCCATCACACTGCGCACATCCTGCGTGATCTTGTAGCCGTATGTGCTTTCACTGGCCACGACGCTCAGCACCAGGGCATCCATCAGGGCTGCTCCTGTGTTAAAAGCCATATCGTCTTTCACTCCGTTTCTGTTGCGTGGGCGGCCGGGGTTGCACGGCCCCGGCCGCCCGGCATTCCGGATGATTTATTCCGTTGACAATATTATATTGTGTATAATATTGTTTGTCAACACATTATTGAAAATAAATAATTATTATTGGGTGAATTGTTTGAAAAGCGGACGTGCGTTTTGGCTGCATGATAAAAAACACCGGTCTTTGCGACCGGTGTTTTTTTTGAATGTATAGAAGGGCGCCGCGCCCTGCGGCAAATTCAGATTTTTTCGCTGCTGCGGTGCGTCGGGCTTTGCCCGGTGGAACTGCGTACGATGAGCTGCGGCGTGTATTCGATTTTATTCACGAAGGGAGTGGGGATGCGCGAAGGCGTGCTCTGTGTGATGACCATATCCACCGCCGCCTGGCAGCGGGTGCGAAGATGATGGTCAATGGTGGTGAGGCCCGGCGTGGTGATGCTGGAAGAAAAAATGTTGTCGAAGCCACACACCGAAAAATCACGCGGTACGCGCAGACCTTGGGCTGCAAGCTCGCTCAGAATGCCGAGCGCCGTCATATCATTCACGCCGATGAGGGCTGTGGCCATGCTCTCACGCCGGATCAGCTCCGCCGTGAGCTGCCGCCCAACCGAATATTCGTAGGGCAGGCCGTCATCCTGGCTGTCTGCCTCGGCCTGGCGGTCGGCCACCAGCACCTCCAGTCCATCCGTCACACCGTGCAGCTCCAACTGCTTGCGGATTCCCTCCAGGCGCTGCTCACGCGCCAGTGTCAGTTGGTTGAACGGCGTGGAGATGAACACCAGCTTGCGGTGGCCCAGCTGATACAAATGCTCGGCCAGCATGGCGCCTGCGTTCACGTTGCTCAGCTCGATGGAGCAGATGGACAGGTCGTCCAGCTTTTCCCCGATGATGACCGTGGGTGTGGACGAGGAGATCTGCTCCACCAGGCGCGGGAAGCTGGGCAGAAAAGTATAGATGATACCGTCCACATGCGCGCCGACAAAAGTGTCGAGATAGAACTTTTCCAGATCCGGCTTGCGGAAGGTGTTGCAGACGATGACGCGGTAATCCAGCGTGTCGGCATAGTCCTCGATGGCCTGGATCAGCTCGGCATAGTACTGGTTGGTGAGCGTGGGCGTCAGAACGAGAAGCATGTTGCTGGCCTTTTTTTCGCGCTGTTTTTTGCGCTGAGGCAGGCGGTAGTTCAGCTTTTGAGCTGCTGCGAGCACGCGCTCCTTGGTCTCGTTGCTGAAGGTGATCTTATCGCTGTTGTTTAAAATAAGAGACACGGTCGCCTGCGAAACGCCCGCAAGTTCCGCAACATCCTGCGAGGTGGCCTTTTTCATGGTCCAGACGCTCCTTTTTAATAATATCTTACTAATATTATAGCAGAAAAATTCTTCAAGTCAAACATAGTGACCAAAAGCAGGGAAAATCTTTTGGCGCTTTGAGGGCTTGATATCTCTTGACATTGGACTGCAGGTCGGATATACTGAAAGTGCAAAATATTATTTATATTGAAATATTATTACTAATATTTTACACAGGCAAAAGAAAGCGGTGCAGTAGGAATGGAAAAGGGCGGAAACAGCGGAAATATAGGAGCGCGCAAGCCGATCCTGGCTTTGGGGGAGCTGCTTGTGGACCTTGTACCCGGGCGTGAGGGCATGCGCATCGAGGACGCGGGCCCTGTTGTAAAAACGGCCAGCGGCTCGGCGGGCATTTTCGCCTGCGCCGCCACGCTGCTGGGCGGACGGGGCGGCTTCATCGGCAAAGTGGGGCGCGACAGCCTCAGCCGGATGGTAGCAGGCACACTGCGCGGCCAGGGGGTGGATCTCTCCCGTCTCATCGTCTCGGACGAGGGACAGATGGGCCTTGCGTTTTTGGAATATCTGCCGGAAGGGCGGAATTATCAGTATTACCGTAAAAATTCAGTGGGCAGCCTGCTGCGGGCCAGTGAGCTGGACGCGGAGTACATCAGCGGCGCCTATGCGGTGCATTTCCCCGGCATGCTGCTGGAGCTGACGGAAGAAATGCGCGGTGCATGTGAACGTCTGGTGGAAATCGCGCGGGAGAAGGGGATTCTGGTTTCGTTCGACCCAAACATCCGCCGCGAGCTTTCAGCGGATGCGGCCGCACGGGCGCGCCTGCTGTGGGCGGTGCGCCATGCGGACGTAGTGGCGCCCACATTGAGCGAGGGGCAGATGATTACGGGTGAAACGAGTATCGGCGACGTGCTGCGCGCGCTGCATGCAATGGGGCCGCGGGTCGTGGCGCTCACGCGTGACAAAGACGGCGCCGTGCTGAGCCGCGGCGGTGAGGTGGCTGTTGCGGCGGGCATCGACGAAGAGCCGGTCGACCCCACGGGCGCGGGCGATACGCTTGCCGCGGCACTGTGCGTAGGCCTGCAGGAGGATATGTCCCTGGCACGGCTGGCGGCGTTCTGCAACTGTGCGGGCACGCTGGTCATCAAGAAAAAAGGCGCCATCGGGATGGCGCTGCCCGAACGCGGACAGGTGGACGCGATGGTGGCCTCCGGCGTGTGCCGTGTGGAATGCATGCCGCTGGAAAGCCTGGTATGACGGCAAGGGAATCTGAGCCCGCCGCGTACCGGCGAAAGGCATACCGCGCCCGCGGCGGGGGCGGCGGGCGCGGTATGCCGGTGCGCTGAACGGAGGCCCCGCATAGGAGAGAACGCGCGCCGCACGGCGCGCTGCTGAAAAAAGGAGAAGAGAGACATGGCATTGTTAAAAGAACGCCTGAAAAACGGCGAGCAGGTACTGGGGACCATGGTGACGACATTTGCAAGCCCGGATATTGCGAAAATACTGCAGAGCTGTGGGTTTGACTTCTTCATCGTGGACTGCGAGCACGGCGCGTTCACCACGCGCGAGGCGGCGAACATCATTGCGGTGGCGCGCGGCATCGGTATGCCCGCGTTGGTGCGTATCCCGGAGATGCGCCGGGAGCACGCGCTCAAATTCATGGAGATGGGGGCGTCCGGGCTGCTTCTGCCCAATACGGAAACAGCCGAACAGGCGCGTATGCTGGTGGACTGCACCAAATACGCGCCCATGGGACACCGGGGCGTTTCGCTTTCGCGTCCGCATACGGATTTTAAAAGAGTAGACGGACGGGAATATATGCGCCGGGCCAATGAAGAAACCATCCTGATGTGCCAAATCGAATCCCGCAAGGGCGTGGAGAACATCGGCGAGATCATGGCGGTGGAAGGTATCGACGTGGGCTTCATCGGCCCGAACGATATGACGCAGGATTACGGTATCCTGAACCAGTTCGGCCATCCTGATATCGTGGCGGCGTTTGAAAAGGTCATCGCGGCGGCCGAGGAAAACGGAAAGTGGGCCGGCGTACATTTCGGCGCGGCGGAGCCGCTGAAACCGTGGCTTGCCCGCGGGATGCAGATGAATATGTGGAACAGCGACAATGGGCTTTTGGCCCTGGGCGCCTCGGAAATAGCCGGGCTGCGCGGGAAGGAGCAGGCATGAAAATCGTAATTCTGGACGGATACACGGAAAACCCCGGAGATTTGAGCTGGAACGGCTTTGAGGCGCTGGGAGAGGTAACGGTATACGACCGCACACCCTTTGCCGACGGCAGCGGCGAGATCGTGCGGCGGGCGAAGGGGGCGGATATCCTCATCGTGAACAAAACGCCGCTTTCCGCTGAAACGCTGGCGAAACTTGCGCCGGAACTGCGGTATATCGGCGTACTGGCCACAGGCTACAATGTGGTGGATACCGCCGCGGCCAAAGCGCAGGGCGTGCCCGTGTGCAATATCCCAACCTACGGCACTGCGGCGGTGGCCCAGTTTGTGATGGCGTTGCTGCTGGAGCTGTGCCACCATGTGGGGGACCACAGCCGCTCGGTAAAAGAGGGCGGCTGGAGCAGCTGTCCGGACTTTTGCTACTGGAATACGCCTCTCATCGAGCTGGCGGGCAAGACGTTCGGCGTTATCGGCTACGGGCGCATCGGCAGGGCGGCGGCGAAGCTGGCCGCGGCCTTCGGCATGGAGGTGCTTGCTTTCGATAAGTTCGCGCAGGACGACGGCGTGGCGCGCATGGTGACACTGGACGAACTGCTGGCGCAAAGCGATGTGATCAGCCTGCACTGCCCGCTGTTTCCGGACACACAGGGCATCATCAACCGGGAGAGCATTGCAAAGATGAAGGATGGCGTACTGCTCATCAATACCTCCCGCGGGCCCCTGATCGTGGAGGAGGACCTGGCTGCGGCGCTGCACAGCGGCAAGGTGGCGGGCGCGGGCCTGGATGTTCTGGCTGTGGAGCCTGCGCGCATGGATAACCCGCTGCTGAAGGAAGAAAACTGCCTGGTGACGCCGCACATTGCCTGGGCACCGAAGGAAAGCCGCCAGCGGCTGATGGACATTGCGGTGGAAAACCTGAAAGCTTTTTTGGCGGGCGCGCCGCAGAATGTGGTGAATGCCTGAATCGTAGACATCATAAGAAAAGCGGGAACCCGCCTGTTGCGGGTTCCCGCTTTCTGCCTATTTGCTGGAATTGCCGCGGCTTTCTTTTTGCGCCTCGATGTGGAGGCGCAAATCGGCATAACAGTCTGCGCCGCATAGAATTTTTGTATCGAATTTCAGTGCGGGGCAGGCGCCGCAAAAAGTGCAAGTCTTTTGGTATTCTTCGAAAATTAGCTGTCTGTCCTGCCAATGCACAAACGATAAAGAATCGGCGTCAAAGCCGGGGATTTTACATATTTCTTTGGGAATCACAATGCGTCCTGGAGAATCCGCTTTACGAATAAATCCAACATTTTTCATTTGCACACCTGCTGTATTTTCATTATGCGTCATATTGACGCGCATGCCGATGCGTCGATATGAAACAATTTATAATGGAAGGGTGGTGATGCCAATGGAATATCCGAATGTTTGCGCGTTGTGTGAGGAGGGGGGATTTAAGCCGGCAGGAACTTGCGGGCTATCTGCAAATTTCGCGCGGCAGCTATACAAACTATGAAATTGGAGCACGCGGCATCCCGGCTGAAGTTTTTATCAAGCTGGCGGACTATTATAACGTTAGCGTTGATTATTTGATGGGAAGAACAAAAAATCCAAAAAAGGAATAAGTAAAACCGGACAGGGGTAAAACCTGTCCGGTTTAGGCTATCGAAAAAGTAGAAACGCAAAAGATATCGCCAGGAAAAGCTTGAAAAAGGGGTGGTGAACTCCTTTTTTCATTTAAAATAACCCCGCGACACCCCGCAGGGCTAGTGCCGAGGCGTGTAGAGCGAAGCGCCCGCCGAAGGCCGCCGTGCGCGGCGACCAGGGCCTTGGCACTGGTCGTAAGCAGCTTGTCGAAAAAGCTGTGCTTTTCCGACAAGCTGAACCGGACAGGAGTAAAATCTGTCCGGTTTTTGTTTTATTCCAGCGTCACCACGCGCTTTTGCGTGTAGGATTCCAGGGCTGCCGTGAGCACGCGATGGCTCAGATGCGCCTCGGCCGGGGTGAAGCAGCCGAAGGAGCAGGGAAGGCCGCGCAGCTCGCTGACGAACGCCGCGAACATTTGCAGCAGGGAATCGGAAAAGCCGAATTCAAAAATAGAGCCGGTGATAACGGGATACAGCGTTTTCTGGCCGATGACCAGCCGCGCCCATGCCTGTTCACGGCCAACGGCCTGTGTATAATGGATGGCGTTGGGATCGTCGGTGGTGAACCGGGCCGACAGGTTGAGACCGTAAATTTCATACTCCACGGTGTTGGTGCAGCCGGGGGCCATACGCTTCATTTCAAGCTGCATGGGGAACGTATCCCCCGCTGTGTTTTGCGCTTCGCACATCAGGATGGCGTTGTCCCAGGTTTCACAGGGAACGGGCACGCCGTTTTCGTCCGGCCGTGTTTTGGCGATATTGGCAAGCTGCGCGCTGACGGTGCGGGGCGAAAAACCAAGCCGGAAGGGCAGGTGCTGCGTGTGGATGCCCAGGTCTCCCATACAGCCGTATTCTCCGTTGGCTGCACGCATGCGCTTCCAGTTGATGGGTTTTGCCAGATCCATGTCGGAGGAATGCTTGATGGCGAAGCGTGCCTCGATGATCTGCCCGAATGCGCCCTCGCGGTACCATTTTACCATCTGCTGTACGGCGGGATAGAATGGAAATTCGCTGGCGCACCGCACAAATACCTCGGGGCGACCGGCCATGGCGGCCTCCACCTCCTCGCAGGCCGCAAGGTCCATGCCGAAAGGTTTTTCCCCGATGAGGTGTTTCCCCGCGCGGATGACGTCGCCGTACACCTGTGCGTGCAGGTGGTGGGGCACCGCGCAGTATACGGCCTCCACCTCGGGATTGGCCAGCAGCTCGTGGTAATCGCTGTAAAAGTACTTTGTGTCCGGCACCTGGCGGAACCAGTCGAGATTTTTTGGCGAGAGGTCGCACGCAGCAACAATGACGGGGCGGGGCAGCTCGCATGCCAGATGCAGCCAGCGCATGGAGACGCTGGCGAATTCGCGGCCCATCAGGCCGCAGCCGATCACACCGAAGCGCACGGGTTCCATATTCATAGGGCCGCTCCCTTCTGCGCGGCTGTCTCGGCCAGCGCGCTGTCAAACAGGGCGACGAGCCTTCCGGCCATCGTTTCTGTGGTAATGAGCGGCAGCTTTGTAAGAGCTACCGGCGGGCAATTGGGCTTATAGGTCTGTGCACTGATGTCCACGCAGCGGTCCCGGTTCATGCGGGTACAGAAATCCACCGCATCGTCCACGCTGTCGAAGCACAGCGCCGTCATGTGGGCGTCACCTTCCACGCCTGTGCATACCTGCGGGTATTTTTGCGCCAGTGCGCGTACCTGTTCGTGGTAATACCGGCCCGCGGCTTCGATGTGCGCGCCGTTGGCCCCGATGAATTCCATTGTCACAAGATAAGCCAGGCTGGCCAGTTCTTCCTGTCCGTTGGTCACAAGCGCACCGAACTGGCTCAGGCTGTCGAAAGCGGCGCTCGTCAGGATCTTGCTGGCGGGGTAAACGCCCCCGGGGAAGCCCTTGCCTACGGAGACAAAGTCCGGCGTAAGGCCGTATTTGCGGAACAGGAACAGTCCGTCATACCATGCACAGGACTGGATCTCGTCGCACAGTACGGGCGTGTCGGTGGCGCGGCACACTTTGTACGCTGCCTGCAGATATTCCTCGGAAAGGCGGATGCCGCCGTAATTCATGAGGACGATCTCGTGACAGAAGCCCGCCGTTTTGTATTTGCCCTCGTTCCAGCGGCGCATGGTCTCGGCAAAGGCGCCGGAGTCGTTGATGGGGACGGACACCACCTTGTACAGCTCGTTTTTCTGCGCGGCTGTGTAGAAGTCCGGCCACAGGCCGCGCAGCGTCTGCGCCAGCACCGTAGTGCCGTGATAGTTTCCGGTCACGCCGCCGGCATTGTCTGCCATGACAACGAACACGGGTACGCGGCCTGCATACTGTGCGGGCGCGCCGTCGATGGTGTAAAAGCGGGAGAGCATCATTTTGAGCGCGGCCTCCACGGCCAGGGAGCCGGTCTCCAGATTGATGACGGTATTCAGCACGCCCGGCTCCTTTTGGGACAGAATGCGGTCCAGCGCCGGGTCTGTGGGTTGGAGGCCGTTGGCGGCGGCGATGAGGCGGCGCTCCAGCGTGCGGGTGATAAAGCCGCGGGTGTTGTTGTGCGTAGCATTGGGGATTCCGAGACGCTTGGCGTTTTCAATAAGCGAGTAGCCTGGAAAGTCGTGTCCCAGGGGAATCTGGTAATGCTCGCTTTTGCCCGCGAAATACAGGCGGCCGTCCTCGCCGATGCGGAATGCGCCCAGCCCGCCCAGCGGAGCTGCAAAGCTGTGCTGGGCGGCGCGGTATGAATGGGTGGGCGCGCCGTCCTCAGTGTCTGCAAAAGCGGGCGCAAGGGAGTGGCCGATGTCGCCCATCAGCTCCTCCTGGCGGCGGGCAAAAGCCTCGGGATAAAAATCGACCTTCTCATCGGCCACGGCGCGCAGAGCTTCGGGGCTTTCGCCTGTGAGTGCCGCGCGCGCGCGGCACACGGCCGCGGTGTATTCCGCGCCAAGCAAGTCGGTAAGGGAACGCCGGATGTTCTGGATCATATCAATTCTCCTTTTCTGCCATTGCGGCGTATTGTTTATACTTCGACGAACTCAATGCCCAGCAGGCGGCACAGCAGACGGACGCGCGCAGCATAGTCGCCGGGGACGATGATCTCATGGTGAGTGCCGCCCTGCTCCAGCCATGCCTTGATGCAGGCGCGTACGCCGGATGCGGGCCGGAAGAACATATACGGCATGTCGATCTTGCGCAGGCTGCATTCGTCCAGTATCTCGCCCGGGGCATATACGAGTCGGAAGCGTTCGCCGCCCACATGCACCAGGCTCATCACGCCTGCGGGGCCGGGTTCCGGCGTGAAGATGGGTGTGGGCGGGTTGGAAAGGCCGCCTTCATTGAATACCCGGTCCATCAGGAAAGGCTTTTTGTCCCTGCGGCACATGGCCCAGTTGCCCTCGCCCGCGTGGCACAGCAGGATGGCCTCCCGCGCAAAATCCATCATATACATCTCGCTGAAACCGGCCTGCCCGCACAGGCGCAACATAGCCGCCATGAGCATGGCGGCAGTGGCGTCGCCCTCGGCTGCGTAGCCGTAGCCGTCGGCCATCAGGCTGGAGGCGGCCAGGAAGGGAAGATGCTCGAACCGTCCGTCTGCGCCGAATTCCTCGAAGTGAACGGTATACCCCGCATATCCGTTTTCCTCCAGATAACGCTTGAGACCCAGATACATGCGCACGGACTCCGCATGGCGTTCGGGCGGCAGCTTGGGGTCGATCTCAAAAACAGTGTGCTCGTACGCCACGCGCGCGGAGATATCCTCCGGCGTGACCCCGGCGCAGGCGCGCTGCACGGCGCCGATGGAATCGTATACGAATTCCGGCCCCAGCTTGCGGTAAACGGCCATATCATCGGTGATAACGTCGCCCATGCCGGCCAGCTTGCCGATGATTCCGATCTTCATCCGCCGCAGCGCGCATGCCGTGTGCGCCGCCGCGCCGAAATCCGCTGCAAAGGCTGCAAGCTCGCCGTTTTTGCGGCTGCCCGCGAAGAATGCGCAGGGGATGCCGGCCCGCATCAGGCAGTTGGCGTTGTCCTGTGAGCCGTGGATGCCCTGATTCACTGTGAGCTCCCATTCCTCGAAATCGTCGCCCACGGTCTCATCCGGCTGCACCAGTGCCAGCGCCAACGGAAGCGTATTGCGCTGCATGGCGTGTACCAGGTACTGCCCCTGAGAATAGCTGAGCATCAGGATGAGGATGCCGTCCAGTCCCTCGGCGTTGTATTGTGCGGTGAGGGCTTCTATGGCCTCCCGGCTGGCGGCGATTCGCGGAAAGACAAAATCGGCTGTACCGGAGAGTGAGGCGATGACCTCCTCGACATATTTGTGCTGGCTGGCCATGATGCCCGGAAACAAAGGCTCGTAGCCCTCCAGCATCAGCGCCAGGATACCCAGACGCGGCTTGTGTTGTAACTCCATATCCTTTTCCTCCTTTTTGACAATGGGAAGGTTTTTCGTGCGGCAAACGCCGTGAATCTGTGGACGATGCCAGGCTCGCGGCGGCGTACGGTACGTCGTATTCGCGGGCCGCCCGGGCGCGCGTCGCTTTCGGCAAGGTGCCAAAAGCGGCGCGCGGTGCGGTTTGTTCACGGGCAGCCCCTTTAAAACGCGTTGTACAGCGGTTTGACGGCGGCATAAAGCTTTTTGTACAGGCTGTATGCCGTGTCATAAGCGGGCGCGCGGGCGTTGTCTGGAAGATAGACGGCGCTTTCACCGCGGCAAGGGAAAACGCCGGGGGCGATGAGTCCGCTGCCCCACCCGGCCAAAAGGGCGGCACCCATGGCGGTGGCCTCGCTGCACGCGGGCACGCGGAACGTGCGCCCGCAGGCATCGGCTTTGATCTGCTGCCACACAGCGCTGCGTGCGCCGCCGCCCAGCGAGTACACGGTGTCGGCGGGACAACCCAGAGCGTTCAGCATGCCGAAAAAGTCCCGCAGCAGAAACGCGACGGATTCCATCACGCTGCGGGCGAAATGGGCCCGCGTGGTGGAAAGCCGCGCGCCGAAGAATACGGCGCGGGCTTCGGGACAGGCGTCGGGATCCACGCTGCCGGATAAAAACGGCAGGAACGCCAGCCCGTCGCACCCGCAGGGGACGCTTTGCACCAGCGCGTCCAGCGCTGCATATCCCGCTGCTCCTGCGGGAAGGTCGCGGCAGAATTCGTCCCGGAACCAGCGCAACGCCATGCCCGCCGTGTTGCCGATGGGCAGGTACAGGTACTTGCCCGGCAATGCGTGGCGGTAGACGGTTACGTGGTGCCCGCTGCGAAACATGGGAGCGTCTGTGCAGGCGGCCATTACCAGCGCGGTACCCGTGGTTTCGGTGACGGTGCCCGGGCGCGTGCAGCCTGCGGCAAGCGCGGCGGCGGTCTGGTCCATTGCGCCCGCAACGACGGGGATGTTCGGTGGCAGGCCCAGCTCGGCGGCAGGGCCGGGCAGCAGAGAGCCTGCGGGCGCGCCGCATTCCAGCAGTTCGGGCAGCAGTTCCGCAGACGCGCCGGCGGCGGCAAGGCCGCTGTGCCACAACCCGTCGCTGTGCAGGTCGAACCAGCCGGTGGAGGTCTGCAGGGATTTTTCACTTACGAACCGGCCGGTCAGCCAATGGAGCAGATAGTCCTCCAGCAGCAGAAGCTTATGCGCGCGGACAAAGGTATCCGGTTCGTGTTTGCGCAGCCAAAGCAGCTTTGCCAGCGGAAGCGCGCCGGTGACCTCCGGCAGGCCGGTGGTTTTGTAAAATGTCTCGTTGTCCAGCACACTGCGCAGAGCCTGGGCCTCATTTTCCGCGCGGCTGTCCAGCCACACCAGAAAGGGGCGAAGCGGCTCGCCCGAACGGTCCGCGAGCGTGAGCGTTTCGCCTTGTGTGGTGATGCTTACGGCTGCGGGAATACAGCCGGGCGCCTGGGACAGCGCGTCGGCAAGCCCGGCCCGCGCGGCGGCTTTGTACTGCGCCGCGTCGGCCTCCACGCGTTCGCCCTGTGTGCGCAGGGCATATTCCTGCACGCTGCACGCCAGAAGTTCCAGCGAGGGGGAGAAAAGGCAAGCTTTCACGGCGGTGGTGCCCACGTCCAGCACCGCGATACAGCGGCTGACGGCTTCGTGTGCCTGTATCTGTGTGCCGCCCATCTCTTACGCCTTTCCGTCGCTGCCGAATACGCGCATATGATGCATCGTTTCGTGCTTGACGGCCTCGGTGATGAACGGCATCAGTTCAAATGCACCAACAGATTCCGTGAAATGGGTGTGAGCGGCACGGGCGGCTGTCAGGTTATTGTGAGTGAAAATGTTGATTTTGGAGATGCCTCCCGCAACACAGGCGCGGAAATCGTCGTCCGAAAGCCCGCTGCCCCCATGCAGCACCAGCGGCGTTGAGCATGCTCCCGCAATACTGGCGAGGCAGTCCAGATTAAGCACGGGCTTTTCCGCGTATACGCCGTGGGCCGTACCAATGGCAACAGCCAGCGCGTCGCAGCCGCTTTCGGCAGCAAAGCGCAGCGCGTCCTGCGGCTGGGTATAAATGGTTTTGGCGACGGCTTCTTCGGCGGAGCCGTTGGAACCGACATGACCGATCTCTGCTTCCAGTGAGCAGCCCGCGGCGTGCGCCTTGGCGGTCATTTCACGGGTGCGGCGCACATTTTCTTCAAAGGGCAGCATGCTGCAGTCGTACATAACGGAGGAAAAGCCCAGGCGGATGGCTTCTTCCACCAGCTCCGGCGTGAAGCCGTGGTCAAAGTGCAGCGCAACGGGCACACCGGCGCGGCGGGCCATGCCCAGCATCATGTCGGCATATTCCGCAAGCGAAGCGCCGGGCAAAAGGCTTTCGGCGGGCCCGATGATGACGGGGGAGTGCAATTCCTCCGCTGCCGCAAGGATGCCTTTCGTCATTTCCAGTGTGACGCAGTTGAACAGCCCAACGGCATAGTGCTTTTCACGGGTGTCCGCGAGAATGGTTTTCAAATCGACTAACATAGCAGTCGTCCTCCTTTTTTAACAATGGGAAACTTGGCCGGATGCCGGCCGCCTCGAATCTCCCTGCGCGGCCGGTATAACAAAGAGCTTTTGACAATGAAGAATCCGGCCCGATGCCGTCCGTGGCTCTCCCTGCGCGGCAGGCGTGCCGGCCCGGGCGGGATGCCGGTGAAAAAGCTTTCCTGTGCGGAGCTTTTGCAGGTGAAAGGGGATGGATATTTGCGCGGTCCGCGTCAATACTCGATGGAAAGGAAGCGCCCCTCTGCGTCCGCCTGCCGGGCGGCGAGGCAGCTTGCGGCGCTCACAAGCCCGGCTGAAAGGTCGGAGCGTGCTTCTCCGCCGTCCAGCACGCGCAGAAAATCCAGTGCCAGCATCTCGTCTCCGCCGAAATGCATGCCTGCGGGAAAGTTGAATTTGTGGGTGACTGTCTGGGGGGATAAGTAACGGTCCACACGGATCTCGGCGGTGTAAAAATCAAATTCCGCGCTGCCCTCGGTACCGATAAGCCGTGCGCCGCGCCGTCCGGCGCTCTTTTTTACAACAAAATTCTGGTTGTAGCTGATCAGCATGCCGCTTTCCGTTGTGAAAATGACGCTGGCGCCGTCCTCGTTGCCGGTGTCTGAGGCAAAGCAGCAGGCGTCGCCCTGGACATCTTCCTTCAAAATGTTTTTTACCACGTAGCTGCTTTCGGGGCAGGTGCGGTAATCCGGGCAATCCGGACAGTGCAGGCCCGCCGGACGGTCCCCTTTGAAATGCAGCTTGGCGGTCTTAGCGCACACGGAAACGGGGCGCTCGCCTGTGAGGAAGTGGATGTAGTCGATATCATGGGTGGCCTTTTGCAGGAACAGGCCGCCGGTCTCGGCCGGGTCGCGGTACCAGCTGTGATAATAAACGCTGCCGTAGGGGACATTGTTGACGGCCTGCACCATCGTAAGCCTGCCCAGCACGCCGCTGTCCACAATGCGCTTCATCTCCAATGTGATGGAGGAAAGGCGCAGCGGGAATGAAACGACCACTTGCTTCTCCTTGCCTGCGGCCGCGCGGCGCAGCTGCTCATACTGGGGGCGTGTGATGCACACGGGCTTTTCCAAAAACAGGGGCAATCCCATATCCAGCACCCGGCAGGCGTAGGGGGTGTGCAGCGAGCAGCGTGTGCCGATGAACACCCCGTCCAGCGCTTCCCCGGCAAGCAGCTCGTCCGCGTCTGCATACCAGCGGGTATGGGCGAAATAAGGGTCGCCTGCCAGACCGGGGGCGATCTCGGCATGGCGCGGGTCTGCTACGGCGGCTACGGTGATGTCTGCCTCCAGCGAACGGAAGGATTTCATCATTGTTTCTGAGCGCAGACCATATCCGATGAACCCGATGCGTTTCATAATTCCATTCCTCCATTTTTTGTGCGGGGCCGCTTTTCTTTATATTACATATAAAAGGCGGGCAAATGGCTTTGCAGTGCGCCTGCGCCGCTTTTTATACGCTTGCTGCGCTAATAATTATTTTGTTATTAGCAAATTTTAAGAGAAAATATTGTAGATTTTTACTAAAGAAAGACCCTACTTTTTGAAAGGTGATTTGCTTGACAACCCCGATAAATGCTGATATAGTTTAATTGAAATCAAGGATTGCAAGGTTATTGTGCCACAGGTGACATCTAAAAGTCAAGTAGGTGAAAGCAAATAACTTTGCACAGAAAAGACAAAATTATTAAAAATTTATTACTAATAATTTTGAATCATCCGGGAGGTTTTCAAATGTCCGAGGAATCAAGGGCCATGCGGGCCCCCAATGCGCTGCGGCGGCCAAACAAATTTATTGCGTATATGCGCAAATACTGGTTTGTTTACATGCTGGTGCTTCCGGGGCTTGTCTTCATGCTTGTGTTCGATTACGGTCCCATGTACGGTATTCTGCTTGCATTCAAGGATTATTCCCCCCGCTTGGGCGTGTGGGGCAGCCCGTGGGCGGGCCTGTCTCATTTCCGGGAAATGCTGGTAGACCCAAACTTCATCCGCGCATTTAAAAACACGGTGCTCATCAACCTGTATAATCTGGCGTTCGGCTTTACATTCAACGTGTTTCTGGCGCTGATGATCAACGAGCTGAAGATCAAGAAGGTTAAACCCGTGGTGCAGACCTGTGTGTATCTGCCGTACTTCCTCTCATGGGTCATCTTTGCCGGCCTGGTGCAGGTGTTTCTGGAGTATCCGTCCTCGGCCGATATCGGCGGAGTGGTGAACCAGGTCATCTCTGCATTGGGAGGCCAGCCGGTGGACTTTTTGAAAAACCCGGCCATGTTCCGCACCATCCTTGTCATCACGAACATCATCAAAACGGCGGGCTATTCCACCATCGTGTATCTGGCGGCGATCTCGGGCATTGACCCTGCTTTGTACGAAAGCGCCGCCATCGACGGCGCCAACCGTAAGGATATGCTGCTGCACATCACCATTCCGCGCATCCTTCCCAGCGTGATGATCATGCTGATCCTGCAATTGGCGAGCCTGTTCATCTCCAACTTTGACCAGGTATACAACCTGTACAACAACTATGTGCTCAGCACCGGCGACGTGCTTTCCACATATATCTACCGCATCAGCCTGGGCGGCTCCGGCACGAATTTCGAGCTTTCCACAGCCATGAACCTTGTGCTCAATACCATGGGCCTTATCGTGGTGCTGGGTGCGAACAAATTTGTGGAAAAGCTGGATGTCCAGGGCATATTCTAAGCCGGAAGGAGGGCCTTATCGATGCGTTCAAACAACAGCTTGCGCAGAAACGGCAAATATCGCCGCAGCATGCGCCAGATACTGGGATTTAACTTCTACGATGTATTCGTATTTCTTTTCTGCATCGTCTTTGCGCTGGTATGCGTGTATCCGATGTGGTATGTTCTGGTGGCGTCCGTCACGCCGTATGAGGAGTATATCAAGGGCGGGCTGATGCTGTGGCCCACCGGCGGTGTGGACCTGCAGTATTACAAAGCGATCTTCAGTACCAAAAGCTTTACCAACAGCATGTGGATCTCAGTGAGCAAGACGGTCATCGCCACTGTGCTCAGCGTGCTCGTCACGGCCAGCATGGCTTACGGCGTCAGCAAGGTGCACGTAAAGGGCATGAAGGTCATCAACGCGCTGGTTGTGTTCAATCTGTTCTTTACGGGCGGCCTGATCCCTCAGTATATCCTCTATCAGAACCTGGGGCTTCTGCGCAATTACTGGGTCATGGTCATTCCCGGTGCGCTGAATATCACTTATTTCATCATCATGCGCAACTATTATTCTTATTCTGTGCCAAAGTCTTTGGAGGAAGCGGCACTGCTGGACGGCTGTACGGATATCGGCGTGTTCTTCCGCATCGTCATCCCTGTGAGCCGCAGCATGCTGGCGGCCATTGCGCTGTTCATCGCAGTCATCAACTGGAACGATTATTACAACTACATGATGTTTATTTCCAATAAGACGAATCTGCAGCCTTTCGCCTGGATTCTGCGCCGCATGCTGGTGGACCAGACCATGATGAACCAGGTGCGCAACGGGGCCGTGGGCATGGGCCTGCAGCTTCCGCCGCCCATGGCGCTGCGCATGGCGACCATTATCTGCGCCATGGTGCCCATCATGTGCGTGTATCCGTTCCTGCAGAAATATTTTACCAGCGGCATCACGCTGGGAGCCGTTAAGGAATGATGTTATTGCCCCACGCTGCGGGGTAGAACATATAGAACCATAATCAACAAGGAGGATTAACCATGAAAAAGCATTTACACGTTTTGGCACTGCTTCTGGTGGCCGTGATGCTTGTGTCCGCGCTGGCGGGCTGCGGCGGCTCAGGCAGTTCCACCCCCGCGAGCGGGTCTGGCTCTACCTCGGCGGGCGAGCCTGCCGACGCTAACCCCAACGCCGGCCGCGAGACGGTCAACATCCGTTTCGCTCAGTTCGGCAACAGCGTCGACGACGTGGACGGCATGGAGAACGACCCTATTAAAAAAGCGATTGAAGAAGCCGTGAACGTCACGCTGGAGTACGATACCGGCACAGATGGGTTTGACGAGCGCATGCAGACCGAGCTGTTCACGGGCGGCGCCGCCGACCTGTTCCCCACCTGGGGCGAGAGCGAGAAGATCAGCAAATGGGCTGAAGAGGACCTCGTTGTCAATATCGCCGAGATCGTCAATGCTGAGCCTGACCGCTACCCCACGCTGTACAAAATCATCAACAGCGACGAGTACAAGGCTTACAACAAGCTGTACACAGGCGATGAAAACGCCGCCTATGCCATTTATTCCGTGGCCGCGTTTGCGGATCCCAGCTTTGCCGGTGTGCCCGTGTACAATACTGCGATTCTGAACGAAGTGAACGAGGGAAAAACGCCCGCTACCGTGGAGGAATTCATTGATTTCACCAAGGCGTGCGGCGCGGCCGGTTATGTTGGCTGGTGGCCCCGCAACGACAAACTGACCAACTGGCAGCAGATTGACAAGACTCTGGCTGCCCCGCAGGGTACGAGCATTCTGCCTCCGACGGGCGACGTCTGGAGCGGGTTTGTGCCCAGCGGCGAAATCGGTACCGATAGCGAGCACTGGACGCTGGCCACTGTCAGCGATGAAGCAAAGGAAGTTGTGAAACAGCTTGCCGAAATGTATGCGGCGGGCGGCCTGGATTCCGGTATCGGCGTCAAGGGCGATTTCGATGACGCATACTCTGATTTCGGCGCAGGCAAGATCGCTTCTGCGGACTTCGGCTTTGGTTATCCGGGCCAGTTCCGCGACTTTTATAAAACAGCCTGGGCCGCTGCCAATGACGGCGCGCAGATGAGCGACCTGACGCTGGGCACGTCTCTCACGTCCGACGGAAATTATGGTAAAACATATACCACAGGCACGTGGATCGGTGCGCATTACTTTATTCCCACTACCTGCGAAAACCCTGACCGCGTGCTCGACCTGGTGGAGTATCTGGCAAGCACAGAGGGACAGGACCTGCTGCACAACACCACAAATTACGAGTTCCGCAACGATCAGGGCTCTGATTTCTGGCAGCCCATCAACAAAGCTTACGGTTATGACGACAACCGCTGCAAATATGTCTGGTTCAGCTACCTGCTCAGCGGCACGGAATATGAAGTGAACTTTGCAGACAACGATTGGTGGACGGCCGTGTCCCACCCCATCGACAACAGCAACGAGTGGGCCACTGAAGAGGACGCCGCGCTTGTGGATTATGCCAAGGGGATCGTCTCCGGCTTCGTGGATGAAGCCGTGGAGTATCTGCCGGCGTACTACAATCTGATCAGCCTGCCCTCTGAGGCCGCAGATATCCGCACGAAGCTGCAGGATATCTCCAACCAGTATCTGACGCAGATGATCGGCGGCCAGATGGACGTCGAGACGGCATGGCCGAATTATGTGGCCGAGTATGAGGCTGCCGGTGCAGCCGAACTGGAAACGATGGTCAACGAGGCCATTGCCACAGCCCGCGCCGCCGCGTAAACTTTATTCGGCACTGCCCGCAGCAGCCGCGCCCCTTTGGGGCGCGGCACCGTGTCCGGAGCCCCGGCATGACGGGATTCCGGTCCAAACAGAAAAATATGCGCCGCGCGCCGCGCGGCGCAGAACAAAACGATTCAGGAGGGTATGAATATGCCACAGGCAAAGCTGTCCGATCCTTCCGGCCGCGGCAAGGCCGAGGGATTTAAGGTGATTTTTCCCATGATGCAGCACCCGTACACAGAGGCCGAGATCCAGGCCGTTGTAGATGTGATGCGCAATGCGGAGGGCCAGACGCAGGGCAAATATCTTGAAAAGTTCGAGAAGGACTTCGCCGCATTCGTGGGTGCGAAGTATGCCTTCGGCGTAAACAACTGCACCAACGCGCTGAAGCTGGCGGCTATCTTCTGCCACATCCAGCCCGGCGACGAGGTCATCGTGCCCGCGTATACTTACTGTGCGTCGGCCATTCCCTTCGGCGACCTTGGCGCACATATCGTCTGGGCAGACATCAATAAGGATACCTGGACCATCGACCCCGATGATTTCGAGCGTAAGATCACGCCCAAGACCAAGGCTGTGGTGGCCGTTCACTTGCTGGGCATCCCCTGCGACATGAAGCGCATCGTGGCCATCGCCCGGCGTCACGGGATCAAGGTGGTGGAGGACTGCGCACAGGCGTTGGACTGCCGCATCGACGGCCAGCATGTGGGGACCTTCGGAGATTTTGGCTGCTTCAGCTTCCATGCGGCCAAGACGATGACGACTTTGGGCGAGGGCGGCATGTTTGTGTGCAGCGACGACCAGGTGGCTCACAACGTGCCGGGCATCCGTCACAACGGCCTGTGCGCGTTCCGGGGGGAACGTGAGCGCTACTGGGTTCCCGCCATGAGCAACGTGGACGAATTCCTGGAGGACCGCTGGCCGCAGAACTTCTGCCTGGGCGAAGCGCAATGTGCGCTTGGCTCCGAGCAGCTCAAGAGCGTGATCGCCAATAACGAGATCCTCATCGAACAGGACCGCAAGATCCGCGAATGGCTCAAGGATGTGCCGGAGATCACTTTCCCGGGCATCGTTGAGGGAGGGCGCTATGTCGTTCACCAGTACATCATGCACTACGACGGAAGCAAATACGGAAAAAACCGCAACGACCTGCTGGACCTGCTGACACGGAAATACGGCGTGCGCGCCATCGTGCAGTATTATCCGCTGTACCGCTACCCGCTGTTCCAGAAAAAGGGCTGCGGCGCGTACGACTGCCCGGTGCTGGACGCCTGGTGGGACAACAGTTTCTCGTTCCCGTGGTGGTGCGGTATCGACGACGAGAGCATGCGCATCATGTGCGAAGGCCTCATCCATGCGGTGAAGGACCTGCGCGGTTGAGCGCGGGCAAAAACGGAACGGTACCCTGACAAGCGAAAATGAACAGGGAAACGGCCGAAAAGGCAGCGGGCCCGATGGCGTCCTCGGCGGAGCATCGGACGCCGGCCTTTTCGGTTTCGTTTTGCCATTACGGCGGAGAGGATAAAGAATATGGCATTCGACAAGACACGTTTCGGGGGCGTGGTGGCTCCCATCGTGAACCCCTGCGGTGAGGACGACAGCCTGGACCGCGGCGCACTGGAGGCAAACCTCACCCGGCTGCTGGCAACGGATGTTGCAGGGCTGTACATCAACGGCGGCACGGGCGACGCGGCCAATCTGACGCAGGACGAGCGGCTGGAAACGGCGGCGCTTCTGGTGCCGCGCCTGCTTGCCGCGGGCAAGCTGGCCATTGTGCATGTAGGCCAGACAAACCAGCGCCAGGCCGTGGAGCTGGCGCGGCAGGCCGCTGCGCTGGGCGCGCATGCGGTGGCGAGCATCCCCCCGAAAAAACCGTGGCCGCAGATCGTAGAATATTACAAGGCGCTGGCCGCCGCTGGTGCGCCGGTGATCGTGTATTATATTCCCGGCGTCACAGGCATGACGGCAGGCATGCCGGAGCTGCGCATGCTGCTGGACATCCCGGGCGTGGCGGGCATCAAAATGAGCGACTGGAATATTTTCCTTCTGCGCAGTGTGGTGCTGGAATATCCGGAAAAAGTGGTGTATTCTGGATTTGACGAGATGCTGGTGCCAGGCCTTTTGTACGGCGCGGACGGATGCATCGGCACCTGGGCGAATCTGCTGCCCGATTTATATGCAAAGGTATACGCGCGCGTGCGCGCGGGCGGGACGGACGCCGTGAAGCCGGTGATGGATGAGTTCACCGCATTTCTGGCCGTGGGCTGGAACTACGGCATTATCGATACATTTGAAGAGCTGATGCGGGCCAGGGGCTATGCCGGGCGGTGCTTCCGCAGGCCCAGCGCATGGGAGCCGGGCAAGGTGGAGCCGGCCGTATTGGCCGACCTGCTGGCGCGGCTGCAAAGGCTGGAGGATATGGCGGCGGCGTTATGAGCCGCGGAAAGGAGCGACCCTATGCAGTATACGACGATTCCCGGCACAGACATGCAGGCAAGCAGGATATGCCTGGGCACCATGACTTTCGGCAGCCCGGTGGCCGGACCTGACGCGGTGCGGCTGGTGCGGTACGCGCTGGAGGAGTATGGCGTCAATTTCATCGATACGGCCAATATGTACGAGGGCTACAACCGTTATGCGGGCAGCGCAGGCGGCGTGGCGGAGGAGATCGTGGGCGAGGCCGTGGCACACCGCCGCGGGGATTATATCCTGGCCACAAAGGTGGGCATGAAGGTGGGGGAGGCTCCGGAGGACGAAAATACCAGCCCCGAGGCCATCCGCATTCAGCTGCGCCGAAGCCTGGTGCGTATGCGCACAGACTATGTGGATGTTTATTACCTGCACCGGTACGACCCCGATACGGAGCCGCATGCCGTCGCCCGCGCAATGGGGGAAGAGCTGCGCGCGGGCACCATACGCGCCTGGGGCGTCAGCAATTACACAGCGGCTCAGCTGGCCGCGCTGCTGGCGGCGGCGGCGGACGAGGGCGTTCCGGCTCCGGCTTTGTGCCAGCCTGCCCTGAGTATGCTGAATACCAGCGCGCTGGAGGAGCTGCTGCCGCTGTGTGAAAAAGAAGGCGTGGGCGTGGTGCCGTACCAGATCCTGCAGGGCGGGATGCTGACGGGCAAATACCGCCGGGGACAGGAAGCACCCGCGGGCAGCCGCCTGGCGGAAAAGCCGGAGTGGATGAAGCCTTTCACCAACGAGACCTATGATGTGATAGAGCGCTGCGCGGCCGAAGCCGCGGCAGAGGGTGTGACGATGACACAGCACGCGCTGCGCTGGGCGCTGGCACAGCCCGGCGTGGTGAGCGCTCTGGTGGGCGTCAAGCGTGAAGAACAGATCGACGAGGCGGCGGGCGCGGTGCGGTGACGCCGGCCCCGAAAAAATGCGGCGCGCACAGGCGCGCAAAAGGAGAGTGTGAGAGATGGCGTGTTTAACCGACAGCATCCCCTGGCGCGGGGACTTTGAGCAAAAGCTCGTTTATGCGCCGGAAAAACGGCCCGGGTTTGTGGCCTGGGTGACGGCGTTTCCCTACGGAGACGGTTCCATCGGTATTTCGTTCGACGAAACGCTGGAAGCTGAAAATCCGGATTTCATCCCGCCCCGGCTGGAATTTGCCGAGGCGGCGGGCGTGCCGGTTTCTTATTGCTCCGTGGAGGGCGGCAGCGCGCGGCAGCGCTCGTACCGGGTGTATATGCGTTCTGCGGACGGTGTGAATTTTACCGAAACGGGCCGCTGCGGGCGGCGGGAGGGTTCGCTGTGCAACGCAGGCTTTCCCGATGGGCGCATCGTGGGCTTCGACGTGCCGCGATACAACGATGAGCGCACGGGCTGGAGCGACTGCATCCGCGTGCGGGAGAGCCGGGACGGCGGCAGCACATGGACGGATGTGCGCCGGCTGCTGGAAGGCACTGCGCCCTACCTGTGGCGCGTGCGCTGTCTGCGGGACGGTACGCTCGTGGTGCTGGCCAGCCTGTACGGAACGCCCTGGGGCCCGGGCAGGGAGCGCGCCACACGCAACACCATGCTGCCCGGCGAGACCTACCAGAGCAAGATACAGCCATTTTTTCTCACCAGCAGGGATGGCCGCGAGTTCAGCGCGCCGAATTACATCCTGCCCGGTATCGGCGCCCATGAATTTGATTTTGTGGAACTGCCCGACGGACGGCTTCTCTTCATCGCGGGAGACGTGCAGGGCACGCCTGTGGGGCGCCAGTTCGTCACGCCCTCTCCGGACGGCTGGCTGAACGGCACGCTGTACCCCATCTGCACGGGCGCGCCCGGGGACCCGGTGCGTGACCCCCAGGGGGGGTATGTGCCCGAGACCATTGCATGGGACGCACAGCGGGGCTGCATCGTGGGTTACCGGCGCAACAAATGCTTTTCACTCTCCAACGATTACGGTGAAAATTGGACGCGCATCGAGCCGGACGTCCCGTTCGATTTCCTCTACCAGCCCTATCTGCTGGCGCTGGACGGCGGGCGGCTTGGCCTGTATGGCCATGTGGGCGGCGACAACGCTTTTGGCGAGAATGACATGACCATCCAGGCGCAGGTGTTTGCACCGGAGTGCGCCCGCGATATGCCGCGCGCCGCGCAGCTCTCGCTGGAGCGGATGCTTGCGCCGGACGGGAGCGGATATATCAATTCGTTCCGCGCACGCCTGACGGCGGGCGGCCGCCCGCTGGCCGGGCAGGAGGTGGAGTTCCGCTTCAACACCTATTGGAACGAAGACGGCAGTGTAAACACCACGGCGCAGGAGGATGCGCCGGATAAAGAACAGGTATGCACGGACGCGGAAGGCTGGGCTGTTGCTTCGGCAGTGCGCTACAACGGCATCGGAGACATACACCTGGCCTACAATGTGGACGTAGTGTGCCATGGCTCGCAGGATGTACGCGCCTGCACAGGCCCGATGATGACGATCCTGGCGCTGACGCCGAGGCGTGAGGCTGGTTATCCCTACGACGCTTACTTTGCGGGCGGAACACTGTACCTTGCGCCGCAGTTCCTGCGGGATTTCCCGCAGGCGGAGGAGGCCCTGCGCGGGGCGGCGGGCGGCTCCGGCGTTCTGCCGCAAGGCGCGCTGTGTGAAGAAGCCGTGGAACGGCTTCTGGGGTGCGGCGTGCTGCGGCGCGGGCAGGACGGGGCGCTGCGGTGGATCCACAGCGTGCATGCGCCGCGCCCGCTGGACGACGTGCGGCCCATGGCGAGCGCGGACTGGTATGTCTGACGGCAGAGCCGGTGACTTGGATAAAAAGAAAAAGAGGGGATACAGGATGGACTATGGCGTGACCATTACGCGGGGCGCGGCCCCGTGGCAGATCTTTCAGCAGGGGCCGGACGGTACGGCGTGCATTCGGCTGGAGGGAAAATATCATCTGGTGCATCTGTCGCAGGAGCTGCCGCTGCAATTTTCGGCCGTGCCGCATGCGAAAACGACCGTGAAGGCCCGTGTAGCGCTGGAGAGCACAGGGGAATCCGTCGTTCCGTGGACGGAATGTACGGTGCTGGACAGCGAAAACTGGACGATAACCTTTCCGCGGGTACCGGCGGGCGGGCTGTACCGCATTGAGACGTATATGGATTACGAGGGCTGGGACGGCCTCTCCTGCACACGCGGCGATATGGTGCACAATGTGGGCGTGGGCGATGTGTTCGTCATCGCGGGGCAGAGCAATGCGGCGGGCCGCGCAAAAAACCCGGTAGCGGACGACCCTGAGCTGGGCGTGCACGTGCTGCGCACGAGCGCCCGGTGGGAGCTTGCAACTCATCCGCTGGGCGAGACGACGAACGCCCTGCACGTCGGCCATTATGAGAACCACAACCCGGGCCACAGCCCGTGGCTGCATTTCGCAAAGCGGCTCAAGCGAGAGCTGGGGTATCCCATCGGCCTTGTTCCATGCGCTTACGGCGGCGCGCCGCTGCGCTGGTGGAACCCGGAGGAAAACGGCGCGCTTTTCACCAATATGCTGGAGATGCTGGCAGATTACGACATCCATCCCAGGGCGGTGCTGTGGTATCAGGGCGAGGCCGAGGGCTACGAGGACAGCGCGCAGACATATCTGGAGCGGTTTGCGGCTTTCGTGCGGCACACACGCGCGGCGCTGGGCCAGCCGGAGCTGCCGTTCCTCACTGTGCAGCTCAACCGCTGCATGGAGGGCCCGAGTGAAAAGCTGGACCGCCAGTGGGGCATGGTGCGTGAGGCGCAGCGCCAGGCGTGGCACACGCTGGAGCATGTGACCGTGGTGCCGGCCGCGGACCTTGCGCTGTATGACTTCATCCACAATGCTTCAGAGGGCAATCTTGTGGTGGGGGAACGGTGCGCCCGCGCCGCGCTGGCCGAATGCTACGGGCGCGATGTGGACTGGATGGCGCCGGAGCCGGAATCCGTGGTTCAGACTGCCCCGGACACGGTGACGGTTCGCTTTTCGCGTATCCGCAACTGGCTCAATCCCTTTGGCGTGCCCGCGGCCCTGCTGCCCTTTGAAGCCGAGGACGCGCAGGGCCTTGCCGCCCCGAAAGCGTATGAGACGGGCGCGGACAGCCTGACCATCACTTTTGAACGCCCGCTTGGCGCGGATGCGCGCCTGCATGGCGCATGGCGCATGAACCCGGGCGCGGCCATCCCAAGCGATTGCATGCGCATGCCCATGCTCTCGTTCTACGGCGTGCCCGTAGAACAGGGCTGACTCTTTTTGCCGCGCGCGGCGCGGCCGCATTTCACAGACAGGAGGGCTGCCGCCCTATGAAAAAAGATCCATTTCAATATATTTTCCGCTTCTGCTGCGACCCCGGCTTCAACGATGCCGAGGAGATCCCGGCGCTGCTGCGCTATGTGGACGAGGCGGATATCGACGACGTGGCTGTATTCGCCAACGTGGAGGAGATCAACACCGGCCATATGAGCTTTGACGAGCAGGACGTGTATCTTGCAATGATGCGCAAAATCAGCGCGCTGCTGGCCGAAAAAGGTGTTACGATGTCTGTTAACCAGTGGCACAGCGTCATGCACGCGGACCTTGGCAAAACGCTGCGGCCGGAGCAGAACTTTCGCCCCATGGTGGATGTGGAGGGAAATGAAGCGAAGCTGTGCGTCTGCCCGCTGTGCGGCGAATGGCAGAAATACATCGCCCGGCTGTACGCGCGCTATGCGGAGCTGGAGCCCTCCATCCTTTGGGTGGAGGACGACTTCCGTCTGCATAACCACGAGCCTCTTGCGTGGGGAGGCTGCTTTTGTGACGAGCATATGAAGCTGTACAGCGCCCGCGCGGGCAAGCCGCTGACGCGGGAAGAATTTCTGGCAGGCGTGCTGCGTCCCGGCGAGCCGCATCCTTATCGGAAGATATGGCTGGATGTGAGCCGCGAGACGATGCTCAGCGCCGCCGGAGCCATCGGACAGGCGGTGCGCGCTGCGTCAAAGCAGGCGAAGGTGGGCCTCATGAGCTCGGCTCCGCACATCCACGCCGCCGAGGGGCGCGACTGGCATGCATTGCTGCACACGCTTGCGGCCGGACGCCCGCCTGTGGACCGTGTGCATCTGCCCGGATATCAGGAAAATTCCCCGTCGAACTATCTGCACGGATTCAATATGGTGTCTATGCTCACCCGTGCAATGCTCCCATCGGAGACCGAGGTATACCCGGAGTTGGAAAACTTTCCGTTCTCATTGTTTTCGAAATCCCGCCGGTTCACGCGTTTCCAGCTGCTGAGCGCACTGCCGCTGGATCTGGCGGGCATCACCATCGACTTGTATGACCTCAACGGCAACGGCATCGTTTGGGAGGACGGCTATCAGCAGATGCTGCACCGTACAAAGCCCTATCTGAATGCCCTGACCCGCAGCGGTGTGTTCAAAGAGGAGCGCCTGGGGGTACGCGTACTGTACAGCCCCTGTTCTTCGTACACGCTGCACACGCGGGAAGGCTCTTCCATGGAGGAGCTGTATCCGCAGGAGGCGTTTTTTGCCGGCTTGCTGCCCGCCATGGGCGTGCCCTATGCTTACGCCGGCAGCCCCGAACTGACGGGTCAGATAGTGGCGGCATCCGGCCAGGTGCTGCGCAATTGGGATGCGGGAACGCTGGCGCGGCTGTTCGCTAATAATTTCGTTATTTTGAACGGAGACGCGGCCTGGACATTGTGCGAAATGGGACTTGGCCGCCTTGCGGGCATTGAGAGCGTGCGCTGGCTGCGCCAAAACGACGGCGGCTACGCCTATGAGCAGGTGACGAACGGCAAGACCTACTGCGGGCGTAAAAACGCACGGGCCTCGGCCATCGTCTCGTGCAGCGACGCGCTGGATGTGACCTATGCGCAGGGCGCACAGGTGAACGAATATACTGCGCTGTACGATTCCTTCCGCCGCCGTACCACCCACGGCCAGGTGGTGGTGGACGGCCGCGTACTCATCTATCCCTTCGGGAATTTTGAAAGCTCTGTATCCATCCCGCCCATGCTGCTGAACAGCATGCGCCAGGCTGTGCTGCACGACGTGCTGCGCACAGTGGGCGCGCCGTTTCCGCTGGTGTGCGGCGCGCCGTATCTGGAGCCGTACTGCTTTGTACGGGACGGGGGATTGGATGTCTACCTTGTAAACGGCAGCACGGATGATGCCGACGCTGTGGAGCTGGCGTTTTCTGCGGGAACTGCGCCGGAAAGCGCGGAGGTCTGGCGTTCGCACGTGGAACAGGCCGCGCCGCAGGCCGCTGTGTGTGAAGCGGCGGGAACAGGCGTTCGGGTGCCGGTAGATGTGCCCAGCATGGAAGCTGTTCTGCTGCGCATGCCCGCGCCGGGGGCGGAAGGGGAGACCCCGGCATGAGCAAAAAAATAAGGGCATTTATTGGCTATCTGAAGGTGCTGGTGAACGGCGAGACGCTGGGCGGCGGATTTTACCGTTTTTTGTCGGTGCATGCGTGTTTTCTGGTATTTTACGGCCTGCCCCATGTATTTATCAATACGATGCTGTTGGGGCAGACGGGCGATGTAAAGGTCGTGGTGATGTATAACGCTACGTTTTTCCTGGGCAGCGCGGCGGCCATGCTGCTGGCGGCAGGGCTTTTGCAGCGCACGGATTCCGGCGTGACGGCGGTGCTGGGTATTTTGGGCTACAATGTGCTGTATCTGCTGCTGATCGTGCTGGGGGACAACGCCTCGCGCTGGCACTTGTGGCTTGGGCTTCTGGCGGGTCTTGCGGACGGCTGCTACTGGCTGAGCTACGGCCATCTGCTGTCGGATTCCACAGACCTTTCCAACCGGGACAGCGGCCTTGCCATTGTGAACATCTGTGCCAACGTCGTCAACCTCACCATCCCGCTGCTGGCGGGTTTCATCATCGACGCAGTGGGCGGTACGCGGGGCTATATGGCGGTGTTCGGGCTGTCGTTTGCCGTGTCCGCCGTCACCTGTGCGCTGGCGCTGCGGCTGCCCAAGCGCCGTATGGCGGGCGCGCATAAGGTGGACTATCCCCGCACGCTGCGCGCCATTGGACGCAACCGGCATCTGCTGTACAGCCTGGCTGCGCAGGGCTGCAAAGGGGTGAGAGAAGGTGCGTTCACGTTCATCCTCAGCATCGTTTTGTACCAGATGGTGAAAAATGAGCTGCTGGTGGGCTTCAATACCTTCCTTTCAGCCGCGGCGGCCATCGCTTCCTACGTCATCGCCAGCCGCATCCTTTCACTGGCGAACCGGGTACGGTATATGGGTATCGCGGTAGCGGTGCTCACAGGCATTGCCGCACTTTGCATCTTGCATCTCAGCCCGATGACGGTTATTCTATATACAGTGGTCAATTCGTTTTTTGCGGGCTTTCTGGAGAATTCCACATACAGCACTTTTCTGGATATGATGCAGCTGGTGCCCGAGATGGACGACCACCGGCCCGAGCTGCTGGCTGTCAACGATACCGTTCTGGAGCTTGGGCGCTGTGTGGGGCTTTCCATCATCATCGTTATGAACGTATATGTGGGCGAGGATGTGGGCGTGCAGGTGTGGAGCCTGCTTGTGCTGACGCTCACCCAGGTGGGCACGGTGCTGCTGTGCCGCGGGGCCATGCGCTCCGCGAAGCAGGCCGCGCCGGGGGCTTGAACGCGGGCGTTTTTTCGCATAAACAAAAACATATTTGCCAAAAACGGAAGAGCCGTTGGCCGCAAAGCGCTTTCCGTTGTTAAAAAACTGCGGAAAGAAAACCCTGCCGGCCCGGCAACGCAAAGAAATTCAGGGCGGCTGCTGTCCCAGCAAGCTTCCCATTGTTAAAAAAGGAGAAATATGATGCAGGCAAAGATCATAGACAGAAAGTGGGTCGTCGAGTGGTTCGACGAGCGCCAGTGCTATCATATGCCCAGCCTGACGCTGGCGGACAACGGCAATCTGCTGGCCGTATGGAACGGTGGCTTTTTGCAGTGGAACGGCGACCCCATGGGCCGCGACGCCAAAGACTGGGTGTCTGTGCTGGAGCCGGGCGCAAAAGAATGGTCGAACCCGGACGCCGTGGGCTGTGACATCCGTTATTGCTGCCATGACCCGGTGTTTCTCAAAAACAAAAAGGGGGAGATCATTCTCCTGTTCGCAAAATTTTTGGACACCGAGGTGAACTTCACCACCTGGTGCAACGGCCGGGACGAGCTGTGGACACGCAAAACGAAGGACGGCGGCCGCACATGGGAGCCGGCGCAGCCCGCGGGCATCCAGAGCGGCCACGCCTCCAACGACAGCGTCCTGCTGGATGACGGCACCATCGTGTTCGCCTCCACAAGCAGTGAGCTTCCGGATAAATACTTCGGCGCGGTTCGTATCTATCTTTCCCACGACGACGGCGAGACATGGGAAAAAGGCCCCATCCTCTCTGCGGACGACGGCAATCTCATTCGGGAGCCGGCGCTTTGCCTTCGGCCGGACGGCACCATCCGTATGTTCACGCGTACCTGTCCGGGCAGTACGGGCTGGGGCGCGGGCGTGAAATCACTGGTGTCGTATACAGCCGAAAGCCGGGACGGCGGCAAAACCTGGACGCAGCCTGTGCCCACAACCATCCTCAATAACGAATCGAAGATCGATGTCATCAGCTGGGACAAAGACACCATCCTGATGGCCTACAACGACACGCCTGTGGCAGACTGGCACGAGCGCAGCCCGCTGACGCTGGCCTATTCGAAGGATGAGGGAAAAACCTGGAAAAACCTTATCGAACTGGCCGCCGCGCCGGGAAATAAATGCCAGCCCGCCATGTGCAGGGACAGGGACGGCCGTCTGAATGTGGTATATATGAACCGGCATACGGCCATTGAACACCTGGTGCTGGAGATCACGGAGTAAAAACAGAAAGCGCGGCACGCTGTGCCGCGCTTTGTGTGGTTCACGCGGGCCCCGCGCCCGCGGATGCCGCCGGAAAAATTGTGGATTTTGCGGAGGGGAAACGCATGGCACAGGGACAGGCCGCCGCGCCGCCGGGCGCGGCGGAAACGCAGGACGGCGCGCTTTTGGCGTGCATTCTGGACATGGGTGAACTGCTCTTGACCAGCGGTGCCGAGGTGATGCGCGTGGAGGATACCCTCACCCGGTTGTGTATGGTGTATGGTTTTGCGCAGGCGGACGTTTTTACCATCACGTCCAGCATCGTGCTGACGGTGCGCACACCGGAGGGGCGCGCCCTTACACAAACGCGGCGCATCCGCGCGCGGGATACGGACCTGGGCCGTGTGGAACGGGTGAACGCGCTCTCGCGCAGACTGTGCGCAGGCCCGCTGCCGCCGGAAAAATTCCGGCAGGCGGTGGAGGAGGTACGCAATGCCCCGGCTTACCCGGACGCCGCCCAGTGCGCCATGTACGCCGTTATCTCAGCGGCGTTCTCCGTCTTTTTCGGCGGCACGTTACGCGACGCTGCGACGGCGGCCGTTTCGGGCATGCTGCTGTTCGGCGCGCTGCGCTTTTGCCAGCGGCTGCGGCTCAACGGTATTTTGCAGAGTATGCTGGCCAGCGCGCTGGCAGCACTGGCCGTCATGCTGATGGTGGGCTTCGGCCTGGGCCAGAACCCGGATAAGATCATCATCGGCAACATCATGCTGCTCATTCCGGGCATTGCGCTGACGACCTCGCTGCGGGACATGATCAACGGCGATACCATTTCCGGCCTTCTGGGACTGAGCGAGGCCGTGCTCAAGGCTCTGGCCATTGCCATCGGCTTTGCAGCCGTGCTGATGCGGATGGGGGGATGAAAATGGCTTGGTATTTTGTACAGACGCTTATGGGCTGCATCGGTTCGGTTGGGTTTGCCGTGCTGTTCAATATCCGCGGGCGCAAGCTGCTGCTGGCCGCCGGAGGCGGCGCGTTGGCGTGGGCGGTGTATCTGGCCTGCACCTGTAACGGCCTGGACATTTTTGCGGGCCTGTTTTTCGCCACGCTGGCGGCGGCGTTGGCCAGCGAGCTGCTGGCGCGCGCCGTCAAGGCGCCGGTCATCATGCTGCTGGTTCCCATGCTCATTCCGCTGATTCCAGGCGGCGACCTATATTATATGATGAGCTTTCTTGTGCGCGGGCAGTATGAGGCGTTCGGCCAGTATGCCCAGCGGGTGCTCACCGAGGCCGGTGCAATTGCGTTGGGCATTATCTGTGTGGCGTCGCTCATGAATATCATCGCGGGCCTGCGTGTGCGGGCGCGGGGCGGCAAATAGAGCGCTTCAGGGTGTGCCGCGGCTTGAAAAAACCATCCGTATCCTGTATGATAAAAGGTATATTCCGCATGAGATACAAGCATGCAGGAAGGGAGAATGCAATGAAGATCATGGCAGTGGATTACGGCGATGCCCGGACGGGCCTTGCTGTGTGTGACCGCACCGAGTTCCTGGCCAGCCCCATCGGCATCATCGAGGAGAAGAGCCTGGCCAAGGTGGCGGAAAAAATCGTGTACGCCAGCCGCGAATATGAGGTGGGGATGATCGTCATCGGCCTGCCGAAAAACATGGACGGCAGCGAGGGCCCGCGCGCCCAGAAGAGCCATAAGCTGGCCGATACGCTGCGGGCCATTGTGCCCATTCCCGTGGAGCTGTGGGACGAGCGGCAGACGACCGTAAGCGCGGCGAACATCCTTTCGGAAAACGGCACTTACGGCAAAAAGCGTAAGGATGTGCTGGACGCGGTGGCGGCGACGGTGATTTTGGAAAGTTACATGGCATACCGCCGCAATACGGGAAAAAGCTGAACAGACGGATACAGGCAGGGCCGCCGCAAATGCGGCGGCCCTGCCTGTTTTCCAGCCGGAGCAGCATGAAGCCATAGGTGAGAAAGAAGGGGAAAGGATGGAGTCCGCCGGGTTATCTTCGAGGTATGGCGCCAGAAGGCTGTGTGACAGCGATGTCGGCGCAGTGTACCGTCTTTCGGCGGGAAATCCCATATTTTACAAATATTGTCCGCCGTGTGTAACGTTGGAAAGCATCCGGGAGGATATGAAAGTTCTGCCGCCGGGGAAAAGCGGAGAAGATAAATTTTACGTTGGATTTTTTGACGGCAGTATGCTGACAGCCGTTATGGACCTGATCCTCAAATATCCCAATGATGAGACTGCGTTCATCGGCCTTTTCATGGTGGATTCCGCCAGCCAGGGAAAAGGGACGGGAACGGCGATCATCGAAGAGTGCCTCTGCTTTTTGAAACGGCAGGGTCTGAGGCGTGCCAGGCTGGGCTTTGCCAAAGGAAACTGCCAAAGCGAGGCATTCTGGACCAAGAATGGTTTTGTGCGCACAGGCGAGGAAGTGAACAACGGAAGCTATACGGCTGTGGTGATGGAAAGGGTGCTGTAACGCGGGCGAAGGCTGGCGGGTATAAAAAAACGGAGCGCACGGCCGGAAAGCGGAAAAATAAAATCGGGGATGTATCATACATCCCCGATTTTCAATTCAAAGCGGACAGACGGTCATTCAGGCCTGTCCGCAGATCCCGCGGCCGGCCGGGCCGGAGCCTCATTGTATAGGATGTCGTGTGTGCGCTCATCCACATGGTCCAGTTCATAATAGGCCTGTGTTTCCTCCGGCATGCCCCTGCGGCGCAGCGAATGGCACACCAGCCCGGAGAGGATGCTGTACAGCACCGCAAACAGCGGCACGCCGACGACCATGCCGACAAACCCGAACAGCCCGCCGGCCAGCAGAATGGCGAACATCACCCAAAAGCTGGAAAGGCCGGTGGAATCGCCCAGAATTTTTGGGCCCAGGATATTGCCGTCGAATTGCTGCAGCGCAAGGATAAAAAGCACGAAGTAAAGCGCCTTGAGCGGGTCGATGAGAAGGATAAGCAGCCCGCTGGGAATGGCACCGATAAACGGCCCGAAAAACGGGATGATGTTCGTTACGCCCACCACCACGCTGATGAGCATCGCATACGGCATGCGCAGCGCTGTCATCCCGACAAAACACAGGATGCCGATGATGAGGGAATCCAGCAGCTTGCCGTTGATGAAGCCGCCGAATACCCGGTGAGTAAAACGTGCGTTATCCAGCACGATATTGGCGCGGCGGGTGCTCAGGCAGCCGTACAGCAATTTTTTGGCCTGTGCGGCAAAAAGCTGTTTGCTGTTGAGCACATAAATGGCGATGATGATGCCGATGAATACATTCTTGAAAAAGGTCAGGGTGCCCAGCAGCCCGCTCATCAGGTTCGTCAGCTGGGGCAGCATGTCCGTTTTTACCCATGCGGTGAGAGCTGCCACGGCTTCGGCATATACCCGCTGTGCGGCAGCTTCGAACTGCGGGTTGTTCTGAAGCGTGTCCTCGATCCAGCCCGTCACGTTCTGGATGCTGTTCGTCAGCAGATTGGATTCCACCAGCCCGACGATGCTGGAGATCACCTGCGGCAGCACCATCCACAGCAGCGCGGCTACAAGCAGCAGCGCCAGCAGCACCGAAAGCGTCGTGGAAAGAAATTTTGCGGCGCGGGCAGCACGGCGTGGATTCTTTACGTGTTTTTGCAGCGTGGGCGCAAAGCGCGCGTGCAGCCAGTTGAACACCGGGGTCAGCAGATAGGCCATGGCCAGCCCGTACACAAACGGCATTAAAATGCCCAGCAGCGTTTGGAAAAAATGCACCAGCGCGCCCACCTTGAACAGAGAAAAAAAGAACAGGATGCTCAACGCGACAACGCCGAAGGCAGTGAGCCCCCAGTGCAGATAAGTTTTAAAGGAATCGTGCTTCACGGCAGCCTCCGTCGTTTGAAAATAAGCGTCGGGTTATTTGCTTTTTGCGGGTGCGCCGCCGTCGGGCAGCAGCGTTTTGCGCTTGATGAGGAACAGGGACAGCGTGGTAAAGCTGGCGATCACGTCGGCCACAGGCTCGGCAATATAGATGCCCAGCACATTGCCGCCCATGACAACAGGCAGCAGCAATGCCAGGGGCACCAACAGCACCACTTTGCGCAGCAGCGCCAGGAACAGGCTGATCTTGGCCTGGCCAAGCGCCATAAAGGTAGTCTGGCAGGCCATTTGCGCGCCGAAGGCCCAAATGCCGCCGAAGAAAATGGGCATCATCTTTTTAACGATTTCTATCAGCTCCGCGTCCTGAGTGAACATGCGCGCCAGCACGCCGGGAAGGAGCGCGGCCAGGGCAAAGCCCGAGACGGTAACGAGCAGCATTACCTTGAGCAGCAGGCTGAAAGTTTTGCGCACGCGGCTGTAATTCTTGGCGCCGTAGTTGTAGCTCATAATGGGTTGCGCGCCCTGTGTGATGCCCTGGATGGGCATGACGAGCATCTGCATCACGCTCTGCATAATGGTCATGCTGCCCACGTACAGGTCGCCGCCGTAGCGCTGCAGCCCGGCGTTCAGCGTGATATTCACAAGGCTCTCGGTGCTTTGCATGATGAAAGGAGCGATGCCCAGCCCGATGACCTTGCCAACCACACGCTTTTCGAACTTCATGTTCCCGCGCCGGATGCGGATGCCGCTTTTTGCGCTGAACAAAAAGCGCAGCACCCACGCGGCGCTGACGGCTTGAGAAAGGATGGTAGCCAGCGCCGCGCCGGAAACGCCCATGCCGAACACGAAAATAAACACCGGGTCCAGCACGATGTTAATGACCGCGCCGATGAGCACGCTGAGCATTGCAACGGTGGCGTGGCCCTGTGCGCTGATGAAAGTGTTGAGGCCCAGAGCAAGCTGTACGAAAATAGTACCCGCCAGGTAAATGGAGATATAGTCCTCCGCATAGCCGATGATGGCGTCGGAGGCGCCGAACATATACAACAGCGGCGTTTTGAAGATGCTGAAAATGACTGTCAGTGTAACAGACAGCACCAGAAGCATGGAAAAGCAGTTGCCCAGAATTTTTTCCGCACCTTCACGGTTGCCGGCGCCCAGCTGGATGGAAGCCAGCGGCGCGCCGCCCATTCCGGCGAATGCGGCAAAGGCCGAGACCAGCAGGATGATGGGGAACGTAACGCCCACTCCCGTCAGCGCAAGTGCGCCTGTGCCGGGGATGTTGCCGATGTAGATCCGGTCCACGATATTGTACAGCATGTTGATGAACTGCGCGGCAACGGCCGGCAGGGCAAGACTGAGCATCAGCTTGCCAATGGGTTGTGTGCCCAGCGCTTCGTCCTTGTTCTGCAAAAAAACCTCTCCTTTTTGACCTTGTGGAGCAACCCCGCTTCGGGCCGCTCCGGCTCTTTTGTAAATTTTCAATACATTTTTATTATAGCATGCGCAGCAAAAGAAAGAAACCGCATGGTACCCTTTCCGCACCTTTTACAACCCGCCCGCGCAAGAGTTGCACAGTGCTGATGCGGCGGGTGGGAGGCACGTTCCACAATGCAAAACCTTCTCGCAAGGCGCGGAGTTTTATGCTATACTGAAATTGAAAATAACCGTATGGAGGGCTTTCCTATGGAAAAAAAGGCGTTCGACCTCATTACCTTCGGCGAGATCATGCTGCGGCTTTCGCCGCCGCGTCATGCCCGCATCGTGGATGGGGACATTTTTGAAAAGCGCGCCGGCGGCGCGGAGCTGAACGTAGCCTCCGGCGTAGCGCTCATGGGCCTGCGAACGGGCATCATCTCTCGCTTGCCGCAGAACGAGCTGGGGACCTTCATCAAAAACCGCATCCGCTTCGTCGGCGTGTCGGATGATTTTTTAACGTATGACGACGACCCGCGCGCACGCCTCGGCATCTATTATTATGAGATGGGTGCCGCGCCGCGCAAGCCGACCATCGTGTATGACCGATTCAACGCTTCCGTCTGCGGCCTTACGATGGACGATATTCCGGCCGAGGCGTTTTCTTCCGCGCGGATGTTCCATCTAAGCGGGATCAGCCTGGCGCTGGGCACGCGCGACGTGGCCATTCAGGTGCTGAAAAAATTCAAGGAAAACGGCGCGCTCATCTCCTTTGACGTGAACTACCGTGCGAACCTGTGGGGTGAAGACGAAGCACGAGAGACCATCAAAGGCATCCTGCCGCTGGTGGATGTATTGTTCGTTTCTGAAGAGACCAGCCGCCGTATGTTCCAAAAAACCGGAGAGCTGCAGGACATCATGAAAAGTTACGCGCAGGAGTACGGCGTGAAAATTGTCGCCACCACCCAGCGCACGGTCCTCAGCCCGCGTAAACACAATTTCACCTCGGTGCTGTATTCCGCCCAGCAGGACGCGTTTTACACGGAGCCGCCCTATACCAACATCGACGTCATTGACCGCATCGGTTCCGGCGACGCCTATGTGGCGGGTGTGCTGTTCGGCCTGTTAAAATACGGCGATCCGCAGAAAGCCATGCAGTTCGGTAACGCCACATCCAGCGTCAAAAACACAGTGCCGGGCGATCTGCCTTCTTCCGATTTCAAGGAGATCGACCGCATCATCCGGGAGCACAACGCCACGGGCCCGGTGAGCGAGATGAACCGCTGACCGCACTCCCCGCTTGTTTTGCGGGCCGCGCCACGGCGCGGCCCTTTTTGCTTTGTGAAGAGCAGAAAAAGCACACGCAACCTGCGGTTGACAAATTGCAAGGCGCAGGTTGGTGGCGCACAGAAAGGGGAACAGGCTATGATAAGTCCATCAAAAACAAAAGGAGAGATCAATATGACCTTTGCGGATAACCTTGTGCGGCTGCGGCGGGAAAAAGGCTTTTCCCAGGAACAGCTTGCAGACTTGATGGATGTTTCCCGTCAGGCGGTGAGCAAATGGGAGGCGGGGCAGTCACATATCTAAAGACACAGGCGGAACACTCCACGCGCTTGTCAGAGATTTCGTCCGTTATAAGGATGGTTTGATTTTTAGTACGGAAAAAGCACCACGCTGCAGTTGAAAAACAACTGTACAGCGTGGTGTTTTTTGTTTCAAACATGGCCGGCTCTATGCTTCAAGGCAAACCATGCAGGAAATCAGGTCGTGATAACATCTCATGTTGGTGCAGTGCTTCAAGAGGTATCGCCAATACGTCAATGGGAGGCATTGTGACGGAAGGCGGAAGAGAAGATTTGTATTGAAAGATATAGAAAGCGACCAAAATTTACCAGATGTGAAAGCGGCACATAAATTGATCGCGTTATCTATCCTGGCGGCTTAAGTGGGTACAATAAAGAGTCGAACCTGTTCCATGGCGGACAATTAAATCTGGGAGGCAGTATTATGAAGCGTATGGTGTTGTCACAGGACGTTATTTCAGCATTCATTACACAGCAGCGGCAAGATGAAAAATCGAAAGCGACCCTTGAAAAATACAACAGGGATATTCTTGCTTTCTATTCATTTTTGCCGGAAGACAAGCGTGTAGATAAAGAAAAGGTGATTGACTATAAGACGCATCTGATTGAGGCGGATTATGCGGTGGCCAGTATCAATTCCATGCTGGTTGCTGTGAACAGTATATTGGCATATATGGGAGCCTACGAGTGCCGTGTGCGTTTGATAAAGCAACAAAGGCAAAGCTTTTGTGACAAGAAAAAGGAATTGACTCGTGAAGAATATTTTAATCTTGTAGAAACCGCCCAAAAAAGAGGAAATATGCAGCTTGCTTTAATTTTGCAAACGATTTGTGCTACCGGCATCCGTGTGAGTGAGCTGCAGTATATCACCGTGCAAGCTTTGAGACGTCAGGAAGCGCAAGTAAGCTGCAAGGGGAAAATCCGAAGAATACTGATTCCAAAAGCGTTGTGTATCCGTCTGAGCAAATATTGCAAAGAGCGCTCAATCTGCAAAGGCAGTGTGTTTGTTTCACGGAACGGATGCCCAACCAACCGTTCCAGCATCTGGGCAGCAATGAAAAGGTTGTGCGTATATGCCAAAGTAGCAGCGGAGAAAGTATTCCCTCACAACCTTCGGCACCTTTTTGCCCGTATCTTCTACAAACAGCATAAAGATATCGTCCGGCTGGCTGATGTCTTGGGGCACAGCAACGTGAATACAACTCGTATTTATACTTTGACTTCCGGAAATGAGCAGTTAAGCCAGCTGGCGCGAATGCAGCTCTTGATTTGAAAAAATAAAACCGCCCGGGAAGAGCGGTCGGCAATCACATAATTTGCATTATGTCTTAGAAAAAAAGCCGTCGAGCGTTTCGACAGCTATGACATAATTTGCATTATGTAATCATTCTGCATTGGCAGCCAGAATTTCTTACATATTATCGATAACCATTATAGGCCTTTTTATCAATATGGTCAACGGCATTTTGTATTTTTTGCATTACAAACAGGCTCACTGAAAAATGTTGACCACAATTTGTGCAAGGTCTCTTTCAGTGTGCCTTTATTTTGGTTGTTAGCGGTAGACGCACATTGATTGCCGCAGATATAAAGACATAATGCAAATTATGTAGTTGATGCCAGACAACGGAGGGAAACGCTTGAAGGAAGAGTACGAGACCATAGATCTGCTTGAAATACTGCGGCTATTAAAGAAAAATTTACTGGTCATTCTTGTTGTTACCATTTTGCTTGCCGTTGCGGGATATCTCGTCAGTACATTTGCAATGACACCGCAATATGAAGCCAGTGCTACGTTGATTGTTAACTCGAGAGAGGACCAGGCTGCTGCACAAGCGCCCATTACAAATGATCAGCTCACGTCGGCTACGAAGCTGGTAGATACATACGCAGTTATCCTTACCAGTGATACGGTGCTGGACAAAACGATTTCAAATCTGAACCTTAACATGTCGTACAACGATTTGGTAGAAAGAGTGCGCATTGAATCTGTGAATTCCACACAGGTAATGAAAATCACCGTAAAGGATACAGATCCCGAGAGGGCGCGAGCGATTGCAGCAGATATCGTTGAGCAAGCACCGGAGATTATTATCCAAACAGTGAAAGCCGGCAGCGTAGAGATAATATCGAAGGCCAAAGCAGAGACGGTGCCTGTTTCTCCCAGCAAAGCCAAAAACACAGTACTTGCTGGGATGCTTGGTTTGGTCATTTCAGTCGGCATCGTAATCTTGCGGTATCTTCTGAACAATAAGTTCATGACAGATGATGATATCACGAATAAATTAGGGCTTACTGTTCTTGGCGTAATTCCTCAGATTGATATGAAGGGGGAGAGATGATGGCAAAAAAATCAAAACCAATAAGGCGAGAATTTGTTTTGATGAATAAGAATACTCCTTTCCAGTATCAGGAAGCATACAAGAGCCTGCGAACAAACCTTAATTTCATGGCCATGGGTAAGGCTTGCAAAAAGCTTATCTTTACCAGCGCGATCCCGGGTGAAGGAAAGAGCAGTGTTGCGTTAAATTTGGCTGTGTCTTTGGCCGAGACGGGGAGCCGTGTCCTTGTGATCGATTGCGATTTACGCAAGCCGGTTATCCATCGGTATTTGAAAATAGACAATTCTGCCTACAAGGGGATAACCAGTGCTCTTGCGGATGGCTCTTTGGCCGAATCTATCATCAACATGAAGGGCCTCGGCCTGCATGTAATGGTCGCGGATGCGATTCCACCGAACCCGGTAGAATTGCTGGGGTCTCCTCGAATGAAGAACCTGATTGATGAACTCGATAAGCATTATGAATACATCATTTTCGATACACCGCCCGTTTCCGTGGTAACGGATGCAGCGGTTTTAAGTCAATATGCCGACGGTGTTATTTTGGTAGTGCGGCAAAACTATGCGACCTTTGATGAGGTCGGGCTTGCAAAAAAGAATCTCGATGCGGTAAATGCTAATATCCTGGGTGCGGTATTGAACGGGTTTGATACAAAATCGACCGAAAAGAAAAACGGTTACTATTACAGCTACAACTATTCATATGAGAACGCTGACCGATGACGGATTTACATTGCCACATTTTACCTGCAATAGACGATGGTGCTAAAAACGCCAAAGTTTCTATGGAACTATTACGAATGCAGAACGATGCCGGAATCACCGACATTGTGTGTACGCCACATTTTAATCCTGACAGCCAGAATTTAGAGGATTTTATTGATAAAAGATACCGTTCTGCAAGATACCTAGCTGATTATGTATTTCGCTCTGAATTGCCTGTGCGTTTAAAGTTCGGTGCTGAAGTGAGAATTTCGCCAACAATTCTTGATTTGGATTTTCTGCCTTTATGCTTTCAGAAAACGAAAGTAATGCTTCTTGAGATGCCGAGGACGCTTCGACCCCAGTGGGATACAAATGTTATTTATCAGTTGACTCTTGGTGGCGTGATACCGCTGATTGCGCATATTGAGCGATATCCATATGTGCAGAAAAAACCGAATATTGCATTGGATTGGATCGAGGCGGGCGCCTATTTACAAGTAAATGCTGATTCCATTGTGGGAGATACAATGCAACGAAATTTTGTGTATAGGTTGATTAAGCATGGAGTGGTCCATGTGATCGCTTCAGATACGCATTCTCCTGATAAGCGCCCCCCTCAGCTAACGAAAGCAATGCGTTTGATCACAAGAAAGTTTGACAATGCAGTGGGCGGGAAGCTTGAATGCAATGCCCAATCTCTTTTTAACGGGGATGCTCCTGATGTAGAGCAGCCTGTTCCCATCTCAAAATGGTTCTAATGACAGGATGTGTATCTGTTGGGAACCATTTTTTATAAATATTAGATAGATATAATGCTTTTATTTTGTGTAAAAACATTAATTTTTTTGTGAAAAATGGAGTAAATGATTTTATTTCCGGGGAAATGAAGTGAGATTGTGAGTGATTGGGAGATCATCGCTTTGACCCAATTCTAATGAGCGCGGATTTAATACTAGGATATAACAATTCAAGCTAGCATCGGATATAACCACACCGGTGCGGGTTTATAATTTCTTACTATTATTTGTGTGAGGGATTTTCGAGATGACGAGCATGACCGAAGAGAACAGAAATATTACGCGAGCAGCCAGTATCATCATTATCGTGTCGATGACCGCTTCTTTCGCAGCCGTTTGGTTGATTTACTACAACAATATTGTGTTTAGAACGCACCGTGAATTGGGGGCGTTTTTCACTATATTGATTTGGCTGATTTTGTATTTGAAATTCGGTCAAGTCTATCGTGCGTTTAAGATTGCATCCAACGCCATCGGGGAAACAGCGTTTTCTCAGTTTCTTTCCATTGGCTTTGCTGATTTGATTTTGTATGTTGCGAGTTGCCTTGTGGCAAGAGCGTATGTAAATGTTTTGCCAGGCGCTGGGATTGTAGTGCTACAGAGTGTGATGGGGTTCTTTTGGGCAACTCGCTCAAAACAATACTTTTTGGCTCATGTGGAACCACGCAACTGCCTGTTAATTTATGATGCGGATATTACAGGACAAGATCAAATCAAGGGACGTGAATTTGTTAAAAAGCTAGAAGCAACATATGGTCACTTATTTAAAATTGTGGCGCGCATACCTGTATCAGACGAGATTAATGAAGCCTTAACAGAAGTCGCAAGCTATCCGGTTATCTTCATTTACGATATTCCGCTTGAGAAACGCAGTAAAATAGTGAATTACTGCGTCAACACAGGCAAGCGCTTTTATGTCACTCCAACTATCGAGGACATTATCGCTCGCGGTTACGATGTAAAGCACTTCATTGATACGCCTCTGATGGAATATAACGGTACATTCAAGAACGCACAGACCTATTTCGGAAAACGCGCCTGTGACATAGTAATTAGCTTACTCATGTTGATTGTAACATCTCCCATTATGTTGATTGCAGCTATTGCAATTAAGCTGGAGGATGGCGGCACGGTGTTCTTCAAGCAGGTTCGTGTTGGGCAGGGCGGTAAGGCGTTCAATATTCTGAAATTCCGTAGCATGATTATGGATGCAGAAAAAGATGGCAGACCCCGCCCAGCAGTTGCGGGAGATCCGCGCATTACTAAAGTAGGGAAGATTCTGCGTTCAACTAGACTGGATGAGCTTCCACAAATTTTTAATATTATTAAGGGCGATTTGAGCCTTGTTGGGCCACGACCAGAGCGTGTGGAGCACGTTGATCTCTATACGCAGGAACTGCCAGAATTTAGCTATCGCCTGCGTGTCAAAGCCGGTTTAACAGGTTACGCACAGATTTATGGAAAGTACAACACCAGCGCAAGAGATAAACTGCTTCTCGATTTGCTTTACATAGAACAACAAAGCTTCTTGATGGATTTAAGAATTGTATTCTTGACTGTGAAAATCATGTTTACACCAGAAAGTACAGAAGGTTTTGAAGAAAAGAAATCAAAGTTGATCAACCAAAAAGCGAATAGAGAAAAACAGACGGCGGATATGTAATTAAGGTTGGAGTAAATAAAGATGAACCATGTATTTGTTGTTGGGAGCAAGGGAATCCCTGCTCAGTATGGCGGATTTGAAACCTTTGTTGAGGAGCTGACAGCAGGAAAGCAGTCACCTGAAATAATGTATCACGTTTCTTGTATGAATAACGATGAAAATCATTTTGAGTATAATGATGCGGATTGCTTTAATGTACGAGTTCCAATGCCGGGGGCACCGGGGCGAATTTTCCATGTGGGACGTGTTTTGTCACAAGTGGAAGAATGGATCAAGTGTCATTCGAATGAGAGAGTAATAGTCTACATTCTCGGCTGTCGAATTGGACCACTTCTTATTCCGTACGCAAAAAAACTGCACAAGTTGGGAGCGAAAATTTACTGCAATCCGGATGGCCTTGAATGGAAACGGAGCAAGTGGAGTAAACCTGCCAAGCTCTTTTTAAGGTATTGCGAAAAATGTCTTGTGGAAAACAGCGATTTGTCCATCTGCGATTCCGTCAATATTGAAAAGTATATTCAGGAAACCTATGGCGCAAAGACCACTTTCATTGCCTACGGAGCGTATACGGATCGTTCCCAGTGCAGCGAAGAAAAGCTGCAGGAGTGGTACAGCCAGTTTGGAATCCGCTCGGGTAACTACTATCTGATCGTTGGGCGCTTTGTTCCGGAGAACAACTACGAAACCATGATCAAGGAGTTCGTGGCCAGCAACACGAATAAAGATTTAGTTATTATTACTAACGTGGAACACAATAAGTTCTATGATGCACTTGCACAACAAACCCGCTTTGAAAACGATAGGCGCATTAAGTTCGTAGGCACCGTTTACGATCAGGAACTATTGAAGAAAATCCGCGAGGAGGCTTATGGGTATCTCCATGGTCATGAGGTTGGCGGCACGAATCCCAGCCTTTTGGAAGCGTTGGCCAGCACACGGCTGAACCTGCTGCTTGGCGTTGGGTTCAACCGAGAAGTGGGCGAGGACAGCACACTGTATTGGAGCAAGGAAGCCGGCAGTCTGTCTACCCTGCTTGAACAGGCGGATGCTCTGAATGCTGATGCAATTGCAGAATTAGACAGGAAGAGTACGGAGCGAGTCAGGGATGCCTATAGCTGGGAGAAGATTGTGGATGCATATGAGAAGGTATTTGTGGAGAATGAGAAATGACAATAAAAAGGCTGATTAGAACGATTATTAAGGAGTACCATTCTTTGCGACTTCTTCTCTGCGGTGAGGGGTATCGACGTGCAGAATATATTCGGAAACACAGTTTATTCGGAGCAATGGGAGAAAACTGCTATTTTCATCCTTGGAAGATGCCGGGCGATCCCAAATTGATCTTCATTCATGATAATGTAAAAATTTCGTCAGACGTAACATTTATTAATCATGACATTTCCAATGCGCTTCTCAATACAAAGTTCAAAACGGATAAATTTCAATATTACACTGCTCCGATTGAGATTTTTGATAATGTCCTGATTGGCACAGGATCCATTATTTTGCCCGGGAAAAAGATTGGGCCTAATTGCATTGTCGGGGGGGGGACAGTGGTTTGTAAGGATGTGCCAGAGGGAACAATTGTTGGTGGAAATCCTGTTAGAGTGATTGGGAATTTTGCGGAGTTTGCATCAAAGAGGGAGTCATGAAAAGTCGAAAAAGAAATCTAAGCGCGTATATAATTTTGGCATTTCTATATTTTGCACCAGTAATAGATAATTTTGTTGGTGCAGCAATGCGAAGCACGGGAGAAGATACAAGTCTTGGAAAAGCATATCGACTTCTATTTTTCGTATTTCTTTTGATATATTATTGTACTCATACTGTAAAAATCGAGCTTGCTAAGTTTACAGTAATTGCCTGCACAGTCATAATTCTACCGATTCTATATACATTTCTCCATGGAACGAGTGCAGGAATGATCACAGATTATATTCAGCTTAGTAAACTGTTCTATCCGATAGTGCTCTATAATGTTCTGAATAATATGATTACGCATAAAAGAATGGCCGCTAATGATATTTATAATTGTGTTGGATATTATAGATGGTTTTATCCATTGTCTCTTTTAGTCCCATATGGTCTAGGTCTAGGGTATCAATCATATGAAGCCTATGATGCGGGTTATTCAGGTTTTTATGGCGCGGGAAATGAATTGAGTGTTGTTTTGGTGGCAATGTTTATAGTGTCATTTTATGATACGGTTAACAACAAAAAAAAGGCCGCATTTGTTCCATCGGTAATGAATATGATTTGCATATTATTGACAGGATCAAAAACTGGAATGATCATGTTGGTTGTTGGAACAATTGTGATTATGCTACATTCATCGAATGCTAAGAAATATCTTTTCAGAGTGATTGAATTGATTGTGATATGTGTTCCAATTGCACTTGGAGTCCTTTATTTAATGCAAAACCAATTAAATGCCATTATTAATATGATACAATTCAAGTATAATCAGTTAGGAAGGGATTTCATTTCTTTTTTGTTTTCGAATAGAAATAAGAAGATTTGGCCTAACTTTATGAATTCTATTTTCGACCATAAACAGGGATTTATAAATCTTTTTTTGGGAAGAGGATATTATGATCAGGCGGTATTACATAAGACGAGTATCAACATTGCTTCATCCGGTCTGATAGAAATGGATTTGTTTGATATGTTTTTTCAGCACGGAATTATAATCACTATTGGAGTTATGACATTTTATATAAAAAAACTGTTTGGCGCTACTTCGCAGAATAAGGTATGGGGAATGAAATTTGCAGCAGGAATCATTATGCTGTTTGGTATACTTGCTGGACACACATTTCAGTCTAGTTTACCCGCAACATCTTTGATTCTTTTGTTGATTTGCGCGGACTATATGGTAGGCAATGAAACCATTGAAAAGCAGAGATGAGTTGAAAGAAATGAAAAAAATCCTTGTAATTAGCAATATGTATCCATCAAAAGAATATCCACATTACGGCGTATTTGTGCGAAATGCGGCAGAAATTTTACGAAATGGCGGATATCAAGTCACGGTATGTGCCATTCCAAAATGTGATAACCGCTTATTAAGATTGTTTGCATACGGATGGGCTTACACAAAGTGCATCTTCCTTGGAACATTTGGGAAATACGATTGCCTATATGCACATTTTGTCTCTCACACCGCGGTTCCAGCGCGTATTCTGAAGAAGATCCACCCGAAAATGTATTTGGTGGAAAATGCGCATGGAAATGACATTACCATTCAGACTGAAGAGGATGACGGAAAAAATATTGAACGTTCCCGAAAAATTCTTCCACTGGCCGATCGGGTAATCGTACCGTCTACCTATTTTAAAGATGTGGTCTCCAATACATTTGATTATCCGTCAGACAAGATTTTTGTATCGCCTTCCGGCGGCGTAAATAGGGAAATCCTGTATGCAATCGATCAGAAGCCAGCTCGAAAACAATGCGGACTGGAGACAGATGCTTATTATATCGGCTTGATTGGACGAATTACATCCGGAAAAGGGTGGGACACCGCATTATATGCAATCAAAATCATTCAGCAAAAAAACCTAATTCCCAACCTGAGATTATTGATTGTGGGAAGCGGAAATCAGAATGAGCTGCTGGAACAGGAGCTTGAAAAACTTGACCTAAAAGCAATTACAGAAAGAAGGCCATTTTGTGCGCAGAAAGATTTGAAAGGATACTTCAGCTCGTTGAATCTCTTCGTTTTTGCCAGCGAGAGCGAGAGCCTGGGACTGGTGGGCCTTGAAGCAATGGCCTGTGAAGCTTTCTGTATTTGCAGTAACAATTTTGGAATCGCTACATATGCAACAAATGAAGAAAACTGCCTAATGTTTGAAAAAGGAAATGTGGAGCAGTTGGCACAAACCATAGAAAATGCTTTTAAAATCTCTGCGAGCGAAAGAGAGAGAATCATCCAAAACGGTCTGAAAACCGCAGCGCGATATGACAGAAAAGTCATTTCGGAGGAATTTGTTCAGTTTTTTGATGGATTGCTTGGAAAACGCCAATGGTGATAGTATGAAAAAGATAGGGATAATGACACTCTATAAAAACAATGTCAATTATGGGGGCCTGTTACAAGCCTATGCGCTGCAACAGGCCGTTCAAACTATTCTAGGTGATACTGGCGAATGCGTTCAGATCAGTTATTCAATGTCTACAACTCCGTTTAAAGAAAAACTGAAGCATAGCTTACAATATCGTTCTTGGGGAGAAACCCTTGGAATGGCGATGAATCAGCTGAAAAAGATACTTGATTCACGCACTAAAAACATCAATCTTTTAGCAAGAAAAAAGTCATTTCAAGAATTTGAAGCAAGTATCCCTCACACGGAAACGGCGTATACATTTCGAACCATTGCAGAGTGTGCAGATGAGTTTACACATCTGATTACGGGGAGCGATCAGGTATGGAATGGTGGCGTGGATTTGAGCTCTTTCTGCCTTGACTTTGCGGCAGAAAGCACAAAAAAGATTTCTTATGCAGCAAGCAGCGCCAGCACAAAATTTGGAAAATGGCAGGATGAAATATTCCGAAAAGAACTTCCAAAGTTTACGGCGATTTCCATTCGTGAAAAGAGCGTAGCGTCTTATTTTAAAGAGATGAGCGGTAGAGAGGTTACAGTGGTCTTGGATCCGGTATTCTTGTTTTCAAAAGAAGAATGGCATAGAGTTTCACAAAAACCTAAAATTGATGCTCCGTATATTTTCTGCTATCTATTGGGGAACAGTGCAGAACAGCACGAACGTGCGAAAGAGATTGCAAGAGAAAACAACTGCAAGCTAGTGACAGTTCCATATCTGAATGGGTATAATCAACTGGATGATGACTTCGGAGATGTTCAGTTAGAATCAGCGGATCCACGGGAGTTTTTAGGGTGGATTGAAAATGCTGCAGCTATTGTAACAGATTCTTTCCATGCAACGGCTTTTTCCTTGATTTTCAATAAGCCATTTTGGGTATTGCCCCGATTTAAAAATCAGAAATCCATTAATAACAACCATAGAGTTACAGATATTCTGGAGCAGGTTGGATTGCTGGACTGTTTTTCAAATAGAAGTAATCGTATTTCGGCCCCTGATTATAGCAATGCAAATATCATTCTGAATACAGGGGTAAAACAGTCCTATGGGTTTTTAAAGGCTGCGTTGGGGGAGACGGAATGTTAGGCAGCAATCAACTCAAAATTGGCGTTGTTCTTTCATATCTGTCCACCGGGATCAATATGCTGATTCAGCTTTTGTATACCCCGATCATGATTCATCTTTTGGGTCAAAGCGAATACGGCCTGTATACGCTGGTTGGAAGCTTTATCAGCTATCTGAGCCTGTTTAGCCTTGGATTTACAGGAGCATATTTGCGCTTCTACTCAAAGAGAAAAGCGGAAAATGACACACAGGGCATCGCACGACTGAATGGGATGTTCTTGACATTATTCACGCTGATGTCATTGGCGGCGCTTGTGTGCGGGATGATCCTTGCTCAATTTCCAAAACAGATATTTGGTGGGAAACTGACAGGAACAGAATTGCATACAGCACAGGTGTTGATGAGGATTCTGGTTCTAAATATCGCTTTGACATTTCCTTCGGGGTTGCTGGAGTCTATAGTCAGTGCACACGAAAAGTTCTTGTTTCAGCGCATGGTCACTTTGATCGGCGTTTTGTGCAATCCGTTATTAGCGCTCCCGCTCCTGCTCATGGGGTTTGGATCGGTTGCAATCGTCAGTGTCACGACCTTTGTTACCGTGGCAAAGCTTTTGGTCAATGTGTTCTATTGCATCAGAAAGCTGAACGTGAAATTTTTGTTCGGACGATTTGATTTCCGGATCCTGCGGGATATTACCGGTTTCAGCTTTTTCCTGTTTCTGAACATGATCATCGACCAGATCAACTGGTCTGTGGATAAATTCATTTTGGGCTGGGTCTCCGGAACAGGTGCGGTTGCAATTTATGGCGTAGGTGCGCAAATAAACACGCTTTTTATTAATTTTTCGACTGCGGTTTCCTCTGTGTTTGCTCCACGCGTAAATCGAATTGCAGCAGAAGCAAAATCCAATATGAATGAACAATTTACACAGTTGATGATTCGTGTTGGACGAGTGCAGTATCTGATCCTGATGCTTGTTGCCTCCGGTTTTGTGATTTTTGGGAAATATTTCATTACAAATATCTATTCAACGGAGGCGTACACAGAAGCATATCCGGTGGTGCTGCTATTGCTCCTCCCGGCAATGGTTCCGTTGCTCCAGAACCTTGGCATTGAGATCCAGCGGGCAGTCAACAAACACCGAGTCCGTGCTGTGCTTTACCTGATTATGGCACTATGTAATGTTGTCATCAGCATCCCTCTGGCTAAAGCATTCGGTCCGGTTGGCTCTGCATCTGGAACAGCCATCGGGTTGGTTCTGGCAAATGGACTGATAATGAATATCTATTATCAGAAAGGACTTGGCTTGGATATGGGTGCATTTTGGAAAAGCATTCTATCCCTATCAAAAGGGATTCTGATTCCAGCTGCAGTCGGTGTGATGATTATGAAATACGTTCATTTTAGAGATTTAAAGACATATTTTTTGTACATTGCAGTATACACAATAGTATATCTGTTCAGTGTTTGGAGCTTTGGGATGAACGCGGGAGAAAAACAGCTCATTACCGGGATACTAAACAAGATAAGGAAACTGGGAAAATGATTCAGATTGATGATAAGCAGAAGTGTTGCGGATGTTCTGCCTGTGCGCAGGCCTGCCCAAAGCAATGCATTACCATGCGGTATGATAAGGAGGGATTCCTATATCCTTATCTTGTAACAGATGAATGCGTAGATTGTGGAATATGCGAAAAGGTATGCCCGGTTTTGGAAGCTGTCCCAGATACAGACGGAGAACCACAAGCGTATGCAGCTTTCAATAAAAACGAGACTGAACGCTTAGAGAGCTCCTCAGGTGGCATTTTTACCCTTTTGGCGAAAGCAATTTTGAAAAGCGGCGGTGTGGTGTTTGGAGCAGCCATGACGGAGGACTGCAGGGCTGTATACCATCTTGCCGTAGAAAGTGAGAATGAGCTTTATCGGCTTTGTGGCAGTAAATATCTGCAAAGTGATATTGGAACTACTTATCAGGAGGCAGAAAGATGGTTGAAAACTGGACGTAAAGTGCTGTTTTCGGGTACACCGTGCGAAATAGAAGGTCTTCGTTCATACTTACGGCGGGAGTATGAAAATCTGCTGTGTGTGGATGTGATTTGCCATGGTGCACCGAGCCCGAAGTTGTGGGAAAAATATGTTTGTTATCGTGAAAATCGCGCATCCTCCACTGCGCGGCGAACGTTTTTCAGACATAAAAAATATGGCTGGAAAACGTTCGCCGTATTATTTGAATTCTCAAATAATACGGCGTACGAACAAATCCTTTCCAAGGATTTGTTCATGCAGATGTTCTTGCAGAACCTCTGCTTAAGGCCGTCTTGTTATGCCTGCGCATTTAAAAAGAGGAATCGGCTGAGTGATATTACATTGGCAGATTTTTGGGGATGTGACGATATCTGCCCAGAATTGGACGATGATAAGGGCCTTTCGCTCGTCCTTATCCATTCCGTCAAGGGAAGGCAGATCATTACAGATTTGAATGGTGGAATGGTTTGCAAATCGGTAAAACTGAAACAAGCATTACCTGGTAATACGTCCCTTGTAAAATCTTGTGCAGAGCCAGAAAAGAGAAGAGATTTTATGCGTCAGTTGGACGAATTGGATATTCCGGAATTGGCCAGAAAATACTTAGCAAGGCCAACAGTGACGGAAATAATAAAACGTCTGGTGCCAACTGGCATAAAAAAACATTTAAAATTATTCTACCATAGGCTTGCGCAATAAAACATAAACTGTTTTGAATTCATAGAAAAACGTAATGGCTATATAAATCGCAGTTGCAAGCACCTGGTAAAGAATACGTAAAGATTTTCTTGCAAAGATTCTGACAAAATGAGGTAACACACGATGAAAGGCATCATATTAGCCGGCGGCTCCGGAACCCGCCTGTATCCTTTAACCAAAGTGACGAGCAAGCAGCTTCTCCCCATCTATGACAAGCCGATGCTCTACTACCCGATATCTGTGTTGATGAATGCAGGTATCCGGGACATTCTGATTATCTCCACGCCTCAGGATAGTCATGTAAGGGAGACTATACTTTGAAAAATAGAAAAAAACCGATTGGTATTATCATTACCATTTCAATAGTTTTACTTTTAACGATAGTGACTCTGTTGGGGTGGGCGTATTATAATTCAAAGCTTGATTTGATTCAATATGATGATGGCAGTAAAGAAATAGACACCAGCACAAGTTATGCCATAGATAATGATGAGTTGGATATTGCCGACCTTCCGGATGCACCGGAAGATGTGGATACTTCCGGCGGAATAGAAGTTTTGGAAGGTGACATTTATCACGATAACAATGTTGTAAATATTCTGTTGCTCGGCACGGATGAACGAACGGATGAATTTAATGAGAACGCACGTGCGGATGCAATCATGGTGATGAGTCTGAATACCAAGGAGCATACGATCAAGCTCATCAGTATTGAACGGGGAATCGGCGTACCGGTGCCGGGACGTAATGATGATTGGATCACACACACCTTCCGATATGGCGGTGCTGCACTTACAATGCAGACGGTGCGTGATTGCTTCAAATTGGACGTAGAACGATATGTTCGTGTGAATTTCAATGTAGTAAGTAAAGCTATCGACAAAATCGGCGGCGTAGATATTGAGTTGACACAAGCAGAAGCTGAGCATCTAAACAGTGCCAAGAAAAATTATTATGAAAGCGGCTCTGACATCCAAACGGTACATGCAGGTACCAATCATTTGAACGGTGATACGGCAATGGCGTATGCCCGTATTCGTAAAATCGATAGCGACTGGAAACGCATTGAACGTCAGCGCACGGTGATTCAGGCGGCAATTAATCAGGTGAAAAATTCAGATATTTTCACTCTAAATGCATTAGCTGATGCAATTTTGCCCATGGTTCAAACGAATTTGACAAAAGCTGAAATTACACGTTTGATACTTGAGGTACCTGCATTTCTGAGTGAAGGCTCTAAGATGGAACAAATGACGATTCCTACCTACGAAACATGCTGGAACAGCGTAGGGGTGGACGGACGCAAAATGATTGGGGTCGATTTTGAAGCCAATGCGCAAATTTTGCGTGAGTTTTTCTATGGCACTCATGATGGGATTTCAGAATAGTCAATAATTTTATCCAGGTGATTTAAATGAGGAGATTTATACGGAGTGGGGATCTATTTGAAGATTTAAGACGCTCACTCGACTGTGAATTTATCTCGGATACCAATGGTGAAATACTTTTCCTTTGGTAATGCAGCATTGATAAAAAGTGAGGAAGATGCCAAAAAGTTTTTTGGGAAGTATTTGGATGAGCTGTAATGGGGCGGAATAGGTGAATAGCTATAAAGCTTGAAATGTAAAATGAAAAATAAAGCGAGAAAAATTGGGTTATTCATCCTCTGGCTGGTGTTTGAAATGCCAAGGGGGAGAGAAAAAGCTACAGTGCGATGAGATTGTAGTGGTAGAAAGTGTGCATACTTTTCTAAAGATTTATTGCCAAACACTTAACATTACTCAGATGTGCGCTTTACCCAAAGTTCGTGAAGCTGCGCCATCACCTCCTCACCGGAAAGATCGGGATTGTTGAATATACGAA